>Ga0209698_10001743_pt1 | contig 25051 bp, 21 predicted proteins | sample LitLauG_LLR_2012_FD_187203 | JGI IMG/M metagenome (GOLD analysis project Ga0209698, IMG submission 187203) | Freshwater sediment microbial communities from Pennsylvania, USA - Little Laurel Run_MetaG_LLR_2012 (SPAdes) (version 2) | ecosystem: Environmental > Aquatic > Freshwater > Creek >... | reverse complement strand
GTGGATGTTCGGCTGCCAGGTCATGAACCAGTCGGTGGAGAACGGCAGCATGCCGCGCGCCGGTGATTCGCCCTGGACTTCCTTGTACAGGCGCAGCAGCCGTTCGTACGACAGGTCGGTTTCGGACTCCAGGACCTGCAGGCGGGCGCCCAGCTTGATCAGTGCGATCGCGCGCTGGATCTGGCGGCTCTCGCTGACGATGCTCTTGATTCTCATCGCATCACCTCAGTTGCTCTCGGCGAACTGGCCGGCCATCACGATATTGGCGTGCAGGCCCGCGACCGCGGCGCCCGGCGCCAGCTTGGCGCGCGAATGGCTGGTGAGCAGGTTCCAGACCACATCGTCGTCGAACCGGAAGCGCAGGATCAGCTGGTTGCTGGCCGCGATCTTCATCAATTGCGCCGGCGTCAGCTGGTCGATGATGGCAGCCACTTCCTCGGACACACCCAGCCGGTACAGGGCCTGGGCGCGGTCGGCGCGGATCATGTGCTGCGCCAGCACCAGGTAGGCGAGATTGACCTCGCGCACTTCCTGCAGCAGCTGTTCGTTGATGGCCGGTGGGTTGCTCATGTTGCCTCCAGGGTGTTGGACCGCCTAAGGTCGGGATTGCGTTGCGAAGTGGGCCCATTCTGTGTGACCTCAACGGACTCGCTGAATCAGGGCATCGCCAAATCAGGTGTCGGAAAGGGCGCCGAACTAGTGTAGGAATTTGCCCTACACGTGTATTTCCAAGCACTTGCGAGCGCCTTCGGCGCCGTCGCGGACGCGCGCCGGGCGGCACGGATCGCGCACCGACCCTAAAGAGCATCACGAAAGGCGCCGATTAGGTACGTGAGGCGGCGTGCTGTCGTGCCGCTCCAGGTTTTCTCCCCCGCCCTGCGCGCCGCGCTGACTCCGGTCACCGGCGCGCTTTTTTTTCCGGTGCGGTCTGATGCGGCGAATTGAAGCGCTTCCGTCCCGCTTATCGGCGCGTGCGCGCCTTGACTGCGCTCTCCTGATAAATGGACCAAAACTAAAGTCTTCTCAAACCCGCACCGATAAGGCAACTAACGCGGCGTCGATTCGATTCGGCGTGCGGACACGGGCAGGCGCCAGGCACTTTGAACGGCAGCCGCTTGGGTAAAGGGTCAGTCAGCCCCTTGATCGGGCTGCAGTTCGAAACAAAGCCAGAGAGGAAAAGGAGCTTTAAATGCCACAAATCATCAATACCAACATCCTGTCGATGACCGCCCAGTCGAACCTGAACAGCACGCAGACATCGCTGGCGACGGCGGTTCAGCGCCTGTCGTCCGGCCTGCGCATCAACAGCGCCATGGACGATCCGGCCGGTCTGGCGATCTCGATGCGCATGGGATCGCAGGTCAGCGGCATGCAGGTTGCGGTCCGCAACGCCAACGACGCGATTTCGCTGTCGCAGGTGGCGGATGGCACGCTCGGTACCGTCGGCAACATGCTGCAGCAGATGCGCGACCTGGCGGTGCAGGCGTCCAACCAGACCAACGGCTCGAGCGATCTGGTGAACCTGAACACGGAGTTCACGTCGCTGGCGTCCGAAATCAACCGCGAACTGGTCAGCACGACCTTCAATGGCCTGAACGTCCTGGGCTCCAATGCAGGCACGGGCGTCTACCAGGTCGGCGCCAACGGCGGCGAAACCATCTCGGTGACGACCACCAACATGGCGACCAACTCGTCTATCACCGCGGTGACGACGACGGCGGCCACCATCCTGACCAATGGCAGCGCGTCGGCGATGATCAGCACCATCGACACGGCGCTGTCGGCGGTCAACTCCGAGCGAGCCAAGTACGGTGCCACGGAGGCCGAGTTCCAGGGCGTCGTCTCCAACCTGCAGACCGGCATCACGAACCAGTCGGCCGCTGAAAGCCGGATCCGCGATGCGGATTACGCGCAGGAGACCTCGGCTCTGACGCGCGCGCAGATCCTGCAGCAGGCTGGCACCGCGATGCTGGCGCAAGCCAACGCGCTGCCGCAGTCGGTTCTGAACCTGCTGAAGTAATTTCCATCCGGCCGGCGCGCAGCAGGCGCCGGGGCGACGGGGTGCCCTCGAACAGACGGCACCCCGTTTTCTCTCATGTCCCGCAAATGCGACAGCACGATGCGCCGCACTAAAGTCCACCGCAACGGAGCCGAACTTCCGGGGAAGGCCCGAAAGGGGCCATCCGGCTTAGCGACACCAGGCTCGTCATGTCCAGCATCGTCTCCGTTGGTCCGGTTTCTCCGGCTGCCGGCGCGGACCCCAGGTCTACGCGTCGCGGGGGCCATCCGAACACTGCGGGCGGCGCGACACCCGCTGCCCAGGACAGCGGCACGCCGACGCCGGCCCAATTGAAGGCGGCCGTGGACGCAGCCAACCAGCAGCTCGACCAGAGTAACCGCGAATTGACGTTCGTATTCGACGATAAGCTGGGCCGCATGTTGGTCAAGATTGTGGACACGCGCACGAACACGGTGATCCGGCAGGTGCCGTCCGAGGACATGCTGGCCGCGGCGCGCGCCTTGTCCGGCAGTGCGACGCGTGGCGCCTTGCTCCGCAGCAAGGCCTGAAGACACGGCTTCGAGGAAACTTTCGTGACCATCGGTAATACGACCTCCAATTCGCTTGCCTCGCTGCTGTCCAGCACGCTGAACAGCGCGAACGCAAACAGCCCGAGCAACACGTCGCTGACCGGCAGCCCGATCAGCACCGGGCCGATCGACGTGAATACGCTGGTGACCGAGTTGATGAGCGTCGAATCGCAGCCACTGACGCAGCTGCAGTCGCAGCAGTCGGGCGTGCAGGCCAAGCTGAGTGCCTACGGACAGATTCAAAGCGCGCTGTCGAGCCTCGACACGGCGCTGTCGGCGCTGAAGTTCGGCTCTGCCTTCACGGCGGCACAGGCCACCGTCACGGGCACCGGGGTGGGAGCGACCGTGTCCGGGGCTCCGGTGGCCGCTTCGTATGCGGTCACCGTGTCAAGCGTCGCCCAGGCGCAGGCGGCTGCATCCGCCCCGCTCGCCGGCGCTTCCACGGTGGTCGGGACCGGGACGCTGACGATCCAGACGGGCACGTACAACGCGACCGGCAACACGTTCACCGCCAAGTCCGGTTCCAGCCCGGTGAACATCACGATCGACTCGAGCAACGATACGCTGGGCGGCATCGCCTCCGCGATCAACGGCGCAGGCGCCGGTGTCACGGCCTCGATCGTCACCGACAACTCCGGCAGCCGGCTCGTGCTGTCGTCGAGCAACACGGGCACCGTGAACGGGTTCCAGCTGACCGTCGCCGACGCCGACGGCACCAACACCGACGCCTCGGGGCTGTCGCAGATCGCCTTCGACCCCACGGCGGCCGCGGGCGCGGGCAAGAACCTCACGCAGACCCAGGCTGCCGCCGACGCCCAGTACAGCGTCAACGGGCTGTCGTTGACCTCTTCGACCAATTCGATCACGACGGCGATATCCGGGCTGACGCTGAACCTGACACAGGCTCCGCCAGCCGGCTCGACGCTGCAGGCGCAGATCACCGTCGGCAGCGACACCACTTCGGTGACCAACAGCGTCAACGGCTTCATCTCCGCCTACAACAGCCTGATCAACCTGGAAAGCAACCTGACCGGGTACAACGCGAGCACCAACACGGCCTCGGTGCTGACCGGGGAAATGCCGATGTTCGAGCTCAGCTCCCAGCTCCGTTCCATCGTGGGCAGCCAGGTGAGCGGCGTGTCGGGCGGGATGTCGTGGCTGGCCGACGTCGGCATCGACTTCCAGTCGAACGGCACGCTCAGCCTGAACACCAGCAAGTTCTCGTCCGCCCTGTCGGCCAACCCGGCCGGCGTGGCGCAGCTCTTTTCGAACGCGACCGGCACCGGCGGGCAGCAAGGCTTCGCGGTCCAGCTGTCCTCGTCGGTCGAATCGATGCTCTCGCCCAACGGCCTTCTGGGCGGCACCGAAACCGGCCTGCAGTCGACGATCTCGTCGATGGGCGACCAGATCGACCGGATGAAGACGCAGTTGAGCCAGACCCAGCAGCAGCTGATCACGCAGTACAGCAAGCTGAACGCCGACATGGTCACAGCGCAGCAGAACCAGGTCGCGCTGGCCAACGCCTTAGCTGGTCTTCCGGCCTGACCGGTTTTCGGGGTGCTTGGCGCGCTTCCGTGGGCTAAACCGGACGCGCAGCGGCGCCGAAATAAGGGAAGGGGTACTGCAACCGGGAGGCGCAGTTGTCAGGATTCGGTGCGAAGGCTTATCAGAATGTCGCGGTGCAGACGGCGGTCAGCACTGCCGATCCGCACAAGATGACGCTGTTGCTATACGACGGCGCGATCGAGGCGATTCGGCTGTCCCAGGCACTGATCGGGACCCGGCGCGTGTCGGCCAAGTGCGAAGCGATTGGCAAGGCCGTGCGGATCGTCGAGGAGGGCCTGAAGGCCAGCGTCGATCGCGAGGCCGGCGGCCAGCTGGCCGTGCGGCTGGTCTCGCTGTACGACTACATCACGATGCGGCTGCTGCAGGCGAACCTGCGCAACGACCGCAACGCGCTCGAGGAGGCGGCGTCCCTGCTGGGCGACCTGCGCTCGGCTTGGGCCCAGATCGGCGCCACCGTTGCGCCGGCCAAAAGTGCGCCGGCAGCTCCCGGCAAGGTTGCGAGCTCGCCGGCGCGGGCCCATGCGACGCGATGACGCCGGACGACGGGAATGCGTGGCAGGCTGGCGCGCGGCCGGAGTCGCGCCGTCTGATCGAACGCTATCAGGAAGTCGCGCAACTGAGCCGCGGCATGCTGGCGGCTGCCAACCGCAAGGACTGGGATGAGGTCGGGCGTCTGGAGGCCAGGTGCCGGGTGCAGATCGATGAACTGAAACGGGCCGCGATGATCGAGCCCTTGAGCGCGTTCGAGCAGCAGCGCCGCATCGAGCTGCTGCGCGAGATCCTGCGTCACGACGCGCAGATCCGGGTGCGCGCCGAACCGTGGTTGCTCGAGCTGGAGCGGCTGATCGGCCTGCCGCGCCGGCCGCAGCGGTCGGACTGAGCGGCGCAAGGGGCAATCGGATGGACTACGGCATTCTGGGGTTGGGAGCGGTGGCCTGGACCGACGCCTGGAACGCCGCGGCGCCCGAGCCGGGCCTGCACCTGTCGGTCGACCCGGCCCGGCTGCTCGAACTGCTCCGCGGCATGCCGGTCGCGCGCGCATTGCTGACGAACCTGCAGCGGGCTGCCACGGCCGGCCGCTCGGTCGAGCTGATCGTGTCGCCCGACCGCCAGATCGCCGAGATCGCGACCGGATCGACCCACTATGTATTGACGGCGCCCGCGCGCAACTCGGTGCTGGCCGCCTTGCTGGACCGGCCGCAGACCGGACCGGTGTCGAATGCGCAGCCGGCCGCGCCGGCGGCAAGGGAAGCGGCCCCGCCACCGCGGGCCGCACCGGCGCCCGCGCCGGGCATCCTGTGGGAATCTCCGGCGCTGGCGCGCGACCGGGCGCCGTCCGAGTCGATCGCCTTGCCGTGGCTGGGGCCGGCCGCGTATCTGGAGGTCCGTCGCGACGGCGGCGGCAGCGGGACGAGCCAGGAGCAGCAGTCCGCAGTGAGCTGCGCGACGCTGCACCTGCATTTGCCGCAACTCGGACGTTTCGACGCCCAGGTCCGCGTGTGCGGCAGCACGGTGGCGGTGTCGGTCGCATGCGCCGCCGCAGGCCTTGTGGAGGCGCGGCTGACCGACCTGGAACGGCACCTGTCGGCCCAGGGCCTGCTGCCGGCGCACGTGGGCGTCGAGCCGGCGCGGAGGCGATGATGGCGCGGTCCGGACCCAACCCGGACGAAGCGCGACCGCGGGCGGCCGCGCTCCGGTACGAAGCGGGGACCGATCGCGCCCCTCGCGTCGTTGCCAAGGGACAAGGCGCGCTGGCCGAGGAAATCATCCGGCGTGCGCGCGAAAGCGGTGTGCCGATCCACGAATCGCGCGAACTGGCGGCCGCTTTGATGCAATTCGAGCTCGATCAGCAGATTCCTCCGGCGCTGTACGTGGCCATTGCCGAGGTGCTGGCGTGGGCCTACCGGCTGGACGCCGAATCGGCGCATTCAACCGGCTGACCCGCGGCGCGAAGAACCAACGGAGTCGATCGGAAAATGGGCGCGAGTCTGCCGCAGGTAGCCAGCAGCATGTTCGAAGCAACCGAGTACATGACGCGCGGCCGGCGCGCCCTGGAGGGGCTGCGCTACGACGAGGCGGAGCTGGCGTATTCGCAGGCGCTGGAGCGCGTACCGGATTCGATCGAGGCGGTGCGGGGCCTCGCGTACGCCTGGTTCCAGCTCGGGCGGCTCGTGGACGCGCTCGATGCGCTCGAGCGTGCGCTGCAGGTCGATCCGACCGATCTGCTGTCCCGCCTGCTGATGGGGCGTCTGTGCCTGAGGTTGCAGCAGCCGAAGGTGGCCGAGGCGAACTTCCGCGAGATCCTGCAGAGGATCCCGAACAGCGAGGCGGCCCGCTCGGGACTGATCGATGCGCTGGTGGCCCAGGATGGCATCGTCGAGGCGGTGCGCCTGTGCGCCGACATCCTGTCGGACAACCCCGATTCGGAGGTTGGCCACCAGGCGGCCGCCCGGCTGGCCATCTTCGAGGGCCAGGACGACCGGGCGCTGTCGCACTTCGATAAGCTGTTGCGGCTGCGGCCGGGCAGCCCGGTGCACCGGTACAACCGCGCGCTGGGGCTGCTGAGACTGGGTCGCTTCGAGGAAGGATGGCGCGATTACGAGCAGCGGTTCGCGGCTGGCGCGGTGCATCTTCGGGTGCCGGCCTCGCCGCGCTGGAACGGTGCGCCCGTCAGGCGCCTGCTGATTCTCGCCGAACAGGGCCTGGGCGACGCCATCCTTTTCGCGCGGTTCCTGTTCGATGCGTCCCGGCGCTGCGATCAGCTCCTGTTCGCCTGTCCCGACTCGTTGGCCGGATTGATCGGACGCAGCACGGGCGTTCAATGCGTGCCCGGCAATCCGGCGCACTGGCCGGAGCACGATGCCCATCTGCCGCTGATGAGCCTGCCCTGCGTTCTTGGTGTGGGCAACACGACCGAACCACGAGGCGCCTATCTGTCGCCCGATCCTTCGAGGCGTGCCAAGTGGTCCGCCGCGCTCGGTGAACCGGGGCGGCCGATTGTGCGCATCGGCATCGTCCATGCGACTTCGGCGGCCCACGCCACCGAGGAAATCCCATTCACGCGGCGCTCCTGCCGCGCTGCGGATCTGCTGCCGATCGTCCAGACCCTGGGCGTGGAGGCTTACAACCTGAACCTGGGCAAGGCCGCCGACGAGGCCCGCCGCGAGCTGCCCGGACTTCGTGATCTGCCGCTGGCGATCGAGGACTTCGACGACACGGCATCGCTCGTACATCTGCTCGACGCGGTCGTCAGTGTCGACACCGCCTGTGCCCACGTGGCGGGGGCGCTGGAAACGCCGTTATTTCTGCTGCTGCCGGCTGCAGCCGACTGGAAATGGCAGCCCCATGCGCCGCACGCACCCTGGTATGTCGCGGTGCAGCGGTTCTCGCGAACGCACGATTCCGGTTCGATCGGCGCGATACAGGCGGCCATGGCCAATCGGGTGACGGCTGCTGCCCGCGGGTCCGGCGGCTGAACGCGACCGACCGCGAACTGAGCGCCCCCGGCCTGCCCGCTCGGCTATCGCCGTGTGACCCCGGTGGCCGCCATTTTCTCCTTTCGACCACTGCCGGTCGCGCGCGACGCCGGCGTCCGGATCATCGGCCGAGGCGGGCAGACCGGCGTGACCGGCGCCGGGACCCTGCGCGCCGCGCTCAGCTCCTGTACCACCTTGGCCGTGACGCGGTCCCACGAAAGCCGCGAACGAATGATTTCCGAGGCCTGCAGCGCACGCTGCCGCCACAGCGCTTTCTCTTCGAACACGTGCCGCATGCCTTTCCGCAGGGAAGCGACGGAAGGTTGCGCCCAGCGCCCGAAGTCGCCACCGCCGTAATCGTGTCGATAGAAGCTACAGAAATCGGGGTCGTCGATCGGCACCAGCCGGTAATCGACCGGAACGAACAACCCCTGGATGTGCTTGAGGATCACCGATTGCCCGCTGTAATCGGTCGCGATGGTCGGTAGCCCGCAGGCGATCGCTTCGATGCAGGGCAAGCCGAAGCCCTCGGCTTTCGATGGAAAGACGAACGCGTCGGCGCTGTTGTAGAGCTTGGCCAGCTCCGGATCCTCCAGCGTGTCTGAAATGACGCGGATGCGCGGATCGATCGCAAGCTTCTCGCGCAGGCGCACAGCCCGCGCCGGATCGCCCGGATAGTCGGCCTTCAGCCACAGCTGCACCGATGGCTCCCGCGCGGCCGGAAACTCGTCGAGGAAGGCTTCGATCGTCTCGTCGATGCTCTTTCGCATCTCGTATTTCCCGACCGACAGGAAAACGAATCCCGGGTGCTCGATCGGCTGCGGTCGGAAGATGCTTTCGTCAACACCTTCCTCGACGACACGCACCCTTTCCGGTTCCAGCCCGTGTGCCAGCAGCACGTCGCGGCACCATTCGCTGGGCGTCCAGACCTGATCGTGGACCCGGATCTGCTCCACCCAAGGCTGTGGCAGCCGGTCCGATTCGAACACGACCCACAGGATCGTGCGCCCCGGCACCTGGCGGACGAATTCGGGCGGTAAGCGCCAGAAGAAAAGCGTCGTGTCCGGACCGTAGCGCCCGTTGGTGATCAGCTGCCAGACCGACAGGTGCCTGGTGCTGTCCAGGTAATTCACGCGCATCCCATCGGGCCGGGCCTTCAACAGACCCATGAGGACGCTTTCGGAATGGCGCCCGATCCCTGTCTTCTCGATGTGGCAGAAGAAATTGACGTTCATGATTCCGCCGCCAGCGCTTCCGCCACGAGGCGGGTCCGAACGCGCGGGGGCCGGGACCTGAACCGGCTCCACCTGTGCTTGAGCGGTCGCTGCAGGCGATGCGGTGCGGATGGCATAGACGCGCCCGCTGCGGTCGTGTGCGGCTGCACCCGGATGCCCGGATTTGAAATAATGGCTCGGGAATACCGTGAGACCGTCGTAGCGCTCGGATCGCCAGACGCGGGTCAGGCGATCCGAACCGGCCGCCTGCCGGAGCGGCTTGCAAAGCAATTCCGGGTCTGCGCCGATCTGATCCACGATCATCTGGAAGAACGGATTGTTCGCCACGGAGCCGACGAAACTCGCGCAGATCACGCCTGGCTCGATCAATTCGCTTTCCCAGCAAGCGAACGCTTCGCTGTCGAGCAGGAACTCGTCCAACGGCCTGACGCAAAGGCTGTCGATGTCGAAAACCAGACCTCCCTCGGCGAGCAGGATTTCCCAGCGCAGAATGGCCGCGGCTCCGCTCGGATCGCTCTTTGCAAGATCGCGCATCCGGTGCCCGTTCTTCCACTGTGGCGACGACAGGTCGTCGTTGCCCCAGACCTTGATCGTCCAGTCGGGATGGTGCCTGACCCATGTGGCGAGGAGCTGATTCGGGCGCTGAGTTTCGTCACCGAGCCAGATGAAGTGCAGGACTTTGGGGATCGAAACCGCGGAGCAGCGGCCGACCGCGGGGTCGCGCAGGGGCAGTTCGATCTCCTCGTGGCAGGCCCGGGGCGTGTAGCCCCGAAGAACTTCGACGTCGACCCGCAGCCCTTCGTCGAAGCGCTGGGCCAGGGCCTGCGCCGTATCACTCGGCCGGACGCCGTGGCGGTTGGCGTGGGTCGACTGGACCACGTTAAGGGGGGCGCAAAAGGCGATGCTGGCTTGCGGATACACCAAAATCGGCATCCGGCCTGCGAAGGTCGCAGCGCGCGCGGCAAGTTGCTCCTCGAGCTGGTTGGGCGTGCGATAGGGCAGATCGGTGAGCAGAGCCCAGACGTCCTGTACCCGGTAAACGGAGCTGGAAAGCTCGAGCGGGTAGGCAAAGTCGAGGTCTGCCTTGGTCCAGTCGCAAGCACACCACCCTTCGAGCAGATCGGCGGAAGGTGGAATCCGCTGGGGCTGGCGTTGGGGATAGCAGTAAGTCGTGTTGCGCCCCAGTCTCAGCGACACGCCGATTGCGTTGGGTATCTCCCGCAGCATGCGCAGTGCGCGCTCGATGCTCCAGGGCCCTACAAACAATGCGTCGTCGCAGACGAAGGCCACATGCCTCGCGCCCCGCACCATCTCGCACAAGTCCCGCTTGAAGTCGTTTTCGGCGACAAATGCCGCAAACGGAAGTTCTCGCGCCACCTGTTTGTAGCGCTGCTTCATTGCGTCATCGGACGCCAACGCGAGCACCTGCACCTGCATCCACTGCGGGTCGATGCAGTGGGTGCGCAGGCTCGCCACGGTGGCGTGAAGCTGCAGCGGCCGGTCCTTGCTGAACACGATCACGCGCAGATTGCAGCCGTCCGAGAGAGCCGGGGCGGCATCCGACCCCGAGGGTGTGTCGATCGTGCGTCCCGCCGGTACACAGGCAGGCATCCGAACGGCCTGCTCGTCACGCTGCCGTGCCCCAAGGGCCGCCAGCACGGACCGTTGCGCATTCCCTGCGGTCTGCGCGCACGAATCAAGCGCATTTCGATCCATCAAGACCATAGCGGCAAACAGGGACGCGCGCGCGCGCGCGAGGTCAGGCTGGTTCCAGTCGAGATTCGGGAAGAGCGTCTGCAGAGGTATCTCGCGCAGGCCCTTTTCTGCAACTTTCGCCTCTCCCCGACGCATCCTATCCTGATCTGCCGATGTGTTCCCTTCGTACCATCGATATCGACAGACGAACTCGTTGACGCACGCAAAGCGCGCCCCCGCCGCTGCGGCGCGCTGCCAGAACTCGTAATCCTCGCAGTGGGTAAAGGACACGTCGTACAGTCCGACCTTGCCGTAAAGCCCTCGACGCACCACCGTCCCCGGATTGGGCAGGCGATTGGAAAAGAACAGAGCGGGAAACGCGGGCACGCGCGCCAGATCTTCGTAGCGGCCGCGCTTCGTCTCCGCACCCGTTTCGTCGATATAGATGAGAAATCCATACATGACATCGGTTGCCGACCCGTCGTCGACTCGCGCCGAATACCGTGCCAGGGCGTCCGGCAGCAACTGATCGTCGCTATCCAGCCAGACGATGTAATCTCCCAGCGCCGCGCGAATTCCACAATTCCGCGCTGCCGCAACTCCGGCGTTTGCCTGCCTGATGCTACGAAAACGTGAATCGGCAACGCTTGCCAGGAACTCCGAGGTCGCATCGGTCGAGCCGTCGTCGACGACGATCAATTCGAAGTCCGGGCAGACTTGCGCCAATGCCGAGGCGATCGCGAGCTCGAGCAGCTCCCGCCGGTTGTAGGTTGGGATAACGATGGAAAATCGCGGCCGGGCAGCGGGGGATGGGTGCGATTCGAAATGGTGGCTCGGGAAGATCGTCAGTCCGGCATACTGCTCGGCGCGCGCCATCCGCGTCAGCAGTCCGCCCTCGACCGCATCGCCCGACGACCTTCGGCTCAGGTCGGGGTCGGCGCCGATCTGCGCAATCAGCTTTCGGACAAACGGGTTGTTCGGCACCGATCCGACGAAACGCGCCGAAATCCGTCCCGGCTCGAGTAACTCCTCCTCCCAGCAGGCAAAGAATTCGCAATCCAGGACCGAAGGATCGAGTGGACTCAAGCACGAACTGTCGATATCGAATACCAGACCGCCTTCTTCAAACAGGATTTCCCAGCGCATCAGCGCCGCGGCTGCCGGCAAGTCGCTTCGCGCGAGCTCCTGAATCTGCTGGCGATTACGCCACGCAGGCGTCTGCAGATCCTCGTTTCCCCAGACTTTGATGGTCCAATCGGGATGGTGGCGGGCCCATGTCGCCAGCAATCGATCGGGACGCCGGGCCTCGTTGCCGATCCAGATGAAATGCAACAGCTTCGGAATCAAGGCGACATTCCCCTAGACGTGATACACGCGACGGGCCGCGTACAGCTCGTTGTAATTGTTCGTTCCCTTGGCGCCGAGCTGTTCCAGATCCCCCCCGGGACTCGGCTTCAAGAACGCCACAATGGTGCCGTCCGCGACGACGAATGCGGCATTCTTCTTCGCATGCGATGGCGTCAGTGTCACGAGATCGCCGAAAAAGCTGTTCGGATCTGAATCGTTGAGTGCGAAAGCCTGACCGAGCACCGTAGGCCCGGTCGGACAGAGGGGCGTGATTCCGTAATGTCCGTTCCTGCAGTTTTGAATCACCTTCTTGATGGCGGTCTGGAACACCGGGTTGCCAGCCTTTGAGTAGATCACTCCGCAGGAAACCGCCCACGACGTGCCCGAATTGACCTGAATGTCCCTGAACGCGAGCGACGCGGCCGTGTCAGGAATGACGATCGAATGCACGACTCTGATCGAAACATCGAAATACCACCCTCCCAATTCGTATAGCAGGCAGTATTTGCCGAGATCGGCCTTGAAGGAGTAGGGGACCAGCTTGTCGTAAGCCTCGACGACCTCGGAATCGAAGCGCTCGAGGAGAAACTGTCTCAACGTCTCCTTGCCGTAGAGGACGTATGGGAACTGCGGGTACGACGCCTTGACGGTGTCCGTGCAGCGCAGAAGATAAGGCGGCAGGCCTTCGGTCGAATCGGACAGGTAGATCTGCGAAACCTGCATGCGTCACCTAACGGTCAGATCTTCGGTCAGTAGCGCCACGCCTGCGCATCGGGACGTCGGCGCGGCCGGCGGTGCCCCACCTTGGGAGCAGTCCGCCGGAGCGCGACGAGCTGCTGCGTCACGGTCTGCGCGCTCGAGCAGGTCCAGAAGTGCCGTCATGACCGCGTCCGGTCTGACGCGGCTTCGCAGACAGGCATATTGCGATTCCGGCTGCACACACCATTCACCGAGCGCCTGCGCCAGGGACGCCCGTCCGCCCACGACGGCTTCCAGCAGCGGTGCGGCCACCTCGGGCCGGTTCAAATGGCGATAACACCCGAACGATGGGCAGTCCGGCTCGATGGCGATGGCGTTCCAGCCGGGTTGCCCGTGCCGGAACGGAAGGCGATTCCGACCTCGAACGACCGAGTAGATCCCCACGATCGCCGCTTCGGTGGCCCCGGCGAGCTGCACCGGACCGCTGTCCGTGGTGATCAGTGCGAGAGAATCCCGCAGCAGCGCGACGGTTTCGAGGGCGTCCAGGTGTCCGATGAGGCTGATCGCTCCGCAATCGGGTAGCGGCTGGGCACCCTTGTGCCTGTCGGTCGCGCCGATCAAAACGACGGGGTAACCGCGCTCGCCGAGCAGACGGGCCAGCTCGGTCCAACGCTCCTGCGGCCAGGTTCGATTGGGGTCGCCCACCGCCGGATGAAGCACGACGCTGCGCTCGCGAACCCCGGCGCGCCTGGCTTTGGCTCTCGTCCTTTGCACGACAGCCCCCGGCAGTACCAGCTGGATTTGCTTCTGTGCCGCGGGAGCTTCCAGGCCGGCAGCCCACAGGTAGGCATCGACCTGGTGCTCGCGGGCCAGTCCGAAAGCGACCGGATTCAGATCGTAGAACCGTCTGAGGCGCTGCCCCAGGTCGATCGCCCGCTGCTCGAGGGGGGACAGTGACTCGATGTGCAGTACATGGTCCACGTGCGGACAGGCGCGGGCAATGTCTCCGAATGCTCTCGAAGTGACCAGCAGAATCTGGTCGCCCGTCAGGGCCTTCATCGCCTGGGCGGCGGCGAGCGCCATCACGACGTCACCGAGGCCGCCCGTGCGGAACAGGATTCTTGCCGAGCTCATGGTGCGTTCCAGAAGATCGAGGTTGTCGCGTCCAACACGGCCAGCTCAATGTGTGCGGGCAGCACAGACTTCCGAAATCAGGTCGTTGAGCAGAGTTCCCTGACTCTGTATGACCTGGCTGAGCTGAAGCAGCGCCTCGTTCTGTCGGTCCAGCCGGGCCTTCTGCTCGGCGAGCATCTGCAGCAGCGCCTCGCGGGTGTGGTCGAAAAACGCCGCGAGGTTGTACCCTTCATAGCCATCGAAGGCCTGCGCACGGTCCATCTCGACCACGCGGATCGGTATTCCACGCCGCGCGAGGTAGGCGTTCCAGTGCAGGTGGAAGGAGCGGGAAACCGGCACGTTGTCGAGCAGATCGGAGAGCAGACCGTGCTCCCACAAGGTGCCGGCCGCAGCGGCCACGGACTTGACGACCAAGGGCTCATTCGTCGCGATCGCGTCGTGCCGATGCGTGCTGATGAGGCTGTACAGGCACGGTTGCCCCGGGGACCGGCCGCACGCGATGACCTCGAGGCAACGTTCGACCAGGTTGCGCGCTGCGGGCAGATGCACGTTGAGATTCAGCAGATGGCCCGATCCATGCCGCGCGAAATGTTCGAACAACCGATGCGTGGAGAAGTCGTCACCTCCGGAATGGGATGGCGCGCGGATGACCTGGGCGCCGGGGAAAAGTTGCTGCAGGAACGCACCGTCGAATTCCTGTGAGCAATCGTCCATCACCAGAAGCCGCGCCTGATCCAGGCGCTCCACCTGCGCAAGCGAACGGGCAAACGTCTCCAGAAGGGCACGGCGATTGGAAGTCGAAATGCCGATCGTCAGTGGCTGGTTCTGCATGGAAGCTCCGGTTTGACGTCTGCTCACTGGGTTGGAGATGGATCCGACGCGGCCGCAAGCTGAGCGGGTGGTTGTCCGCGCAGCCGGCGCTCGTGTATGCGCAGGAGCAGGGATTCCAGATCGCGCGTATAGCGGGCGCTGTCGAACAGTGCGCACCGCTCCCGGCGCTCGCTGACGCGCTGCTTCAGGCCGCCCAGCACCGACCGATCGCGCGCGATGGCCAAAGCGATCGACTCGTACCCGGCCAGGTCGGGCGCGATCAGCTCTGGCAAACCGGCTGCGTTCAGGATGCTCGCCGCGACGCGTGAAACAAACGATTCGCCGGGACAGGTGACGAGCGGTACCCCGGCCCACAGCGCGTCGCTGGCGGTCGTGTGGGCGCACACCGGCCGCGTGTCCAGGAACAGGTCGGCCAGTTGCAGCCGCCCCAGGTGCTGCGTCTGGTGAACCGGCTCCGCCCATATCAGCCGCGAGCCGTCGACGCCGCGGCGCTGCGCCTCGGCCGTGAGGTTGTGGCGCGCCTGCGCACTGGCCTGGTACAGCCACAGCACGCTGTGCTCGACTTGCAGCAGCAGGCGGCACCAGATGTCGAACATCTCGGGCGTGATCTTGTAGGGGCCATTGAAGCTGCAGAAGACGAATCCGTCCTCCGGCAGTCCGCACGCGGCCCGGGTCGGCCGTGGTCCGATTGCGCGGCTGCGGTCGTTCGGCTGGTAGCACGCCGGCATCTGCGCGATCGTTTCCGAGTAATCCGACGCGTGCGAGATCGGCGTGATGATCGGATCGCCGATGATGTAGTCGTAGAAGGGCGCGCCCAGCGTGCCCGGGTAGCCCAGGTAGTTGACCTGGATCGGGGCCGGTCGGTAAGCCAGCACGCCGCTGCGTGCGCCCAGCGTGTATCCCTTCAGATCCAGCAGCACATCGACGCCGTCGGCGCGAATCCGTTGCGCCAGGGCCTGGTCCGACAGGTCACGGCCTTCGACGAAGCGGTCGACACCCTGCTCGATGCGGCGGCGTGCCGGCGATGCATCGTCGATTCCATAGGAGTACGTGCTGACCTCGAAGCGCGCTCGATCGTGCCGCTCGAAGATCTGGCTGATCAGGTAGGCGGTGGCGTGCTCGTGAAAATCGGATGAAAGGTAGCCGACCCGGATCCTCCCGGAATCCGCTTTTGGAGCGGACGGCGGCAGCGGCACGATGTGGCCGAAACTGCGTTGGGCGAACACGCGTCCGGCGTCGAGCTGCTGGCGCCGCGTCGAGGGTTGGGCCAGAAGCTGGAACGGCACCGGCTGACCGGCGCCGGCGTCGATCAGCCGCATCAGCTCGGCCAGATCTTCGCGCAGGTGATCCCAGCGGCATGCGTGCAGATCCTCGTAGGCCATCCCGGACACCAGCTCGACCTGCTTGCCCCCGAGCGCGATGGCGGTCTTGAAGCACTCCCGTGCCTCCTCGTGCAATTTCAAGGGATTGAACGAATTGCCGAGCTGCACGTGGGCGTGGAAATAGTCGGGCTTGAGCGACAGCGCTGCCAGATAGGCCTTGATGGCGTCGGGGTACCGGTTCAGGTGGCGCAGCGCCTCGCCCAGCTGGAAATGAAGATGCGGATCGACCAAACCAGCGGCGGATTGGCCTGTAAGCAGTGCAATCGTCTCGTGGTGGCGGTTCGCCGTGTTGAGGCATTCCGAGACCGCCGCCAGCGCGGCCGCCGATCGCGGCGTGATGGCGGCAACACGTTGCGCCGCCTCGGCGCCGCCCTCCGCGTCACCGCACTTGATGCGGGCGTGCGCCAGGTTGAGCCAGTACACGTGGTCGGAGGCGTTGGCGGCGACCGCCCGCCCGAAAGCTTCCCTCGCCGCTTCCCACCGGCCGTCTCCCGCATGCTGCAGACCGGCCTGATACTCCGCCTCGCCCTTTTGCCGTGGCGCACGAAGCGTGCCTCGGTGGCCGCGGCGGGCAAGCCCCTGCATCCGTGCAGTCTCCCGGTGGGACGATGGAATTCGATGCGCCCGCGAGGCCCCCGCCTGTGCAGGCATCGACTGCAGGCAATGTAGGGTGGGGCGCCTGTGGTCGAGGCGCGGAAAAGGCCGCGGAACCTTAAGCAATTAGGGGCGACCGCGTGGTGCGCCGCCCGAGCGCGGAATTGATCCGGCATGACGTGGCAGTTTGCGGCTTAAGGCGCCAGATGAACATGATTAACTTTGGCATCTGCGACGCAAGCGCCGACCCATGGATACCACGCCCTTTCCGGAGGCCGAAGCGCCGGAGCTGGAGCGCTACTGGCTGTACTCGGACGTCGAGATCGCCGCCGTGCTCACGCGCGTCTGCGGCGAGCGCGTGCCGATGACGGTCTACTGGGGCAACGACGGCGAGTTCGCGGTGACGCAGGTGCTGGAGATCGATACCGCCAGCGCCGAGCTCGAGTTCGACCTGCCCAACCTGGCGCACCAACAGACCCGGCTGCTGGCCGCCGAGGAGCTGGTGTGCGTGGCCTTCGTCGAGAACATCAAGCTGCAGTTCACGGTGCGCTCGCCGCGCCGCTCCTCGAGCGGTGGATACCCGTCGTTCCGGGTCGGTTGCCCCGAGCGGGTGCTGCGGCTGCAGCGGCGCGAGTACTACCGCGTGCGCACGCCGGAGACGCTGTCGGCGAGCTGCCTGGTTCCGTATACCGGCGATCGCGAGCAATACGAGTCGCTGCGCGTGCTCGACCTGAGCGTGGGCGGACTGGCCCTGCTGGCTTACCCGCGCCACTTCGACCTGAACATGGCCAGCGTGATGGATCGCTGCTACCTGGACCTGCCGGGCGTGGGCACCGTCAACGTGCGCGTGCGGGTCGCGCACGTGGAGACTTCGGCGGACGGGGAAACGCGGCGCCTGGGGTGCGAATTCGTCGATCTGTCGCCGCAGGCCCGCATGATGCTGCAGCGCTACGTGCAACGCATCGACGTGGAGCAGCGCCATCGTCGCGGCCCGGGGCCGCGCAAGGTCGCTTAGAGCGGCAACTTCAGCTGGAAGGCGCGGCGCCCGCAGCCGGCTGCAGCGCGGCGGCTTCAGCGACCGGGTACAGATCGTTCCAGGCGCGCTCGTACTGCTCGCCGGTGCCGATCCAGGCAATCGTTCCGACCGAGAGCGCGGCCGTGTAGAGCGCCGCGATCCGTTCGCCCAGCCCGTCGCGCGCGCGGATGCGCACCGCCGACAGCAGGTGCGGATGACCGTCCGCGTACACGCGCGCGATCACCCGCATGCCGGCCGCATAGGGAAGCAGCGACTCGGGCAGGCCGGCCACGCCGCGGCGGCCGTCGCGACGGCGATCCGAGGTGTCCTCGAACCACACGAACAGGTCCGCGCTGCCGGGAGCGGCGGCCGTCTGGGTGGCGGCCTGCCGCGCGTATTCGGACAGCGGTCGGGTTACGTGTTCCGCCAGGCGGCGCACCAGCTCGGTTCGTGTCATACGTGGCTCTTCTCGCGGTTCCCGGACGATGTGGGGCGCTTCCTCATGTGTCGTTCGGCCGGCCGGGGGCGCGTCTTGAGCAATGGGCGGCAATCACCGCGCAATTCGGCCCCTTTCATAAGGCGCGGCGATTCGCCGGGGACCCTAAAGTGCGAGGCGAGTCGGCCGATATTTGATCGTTAGGGGTATCTGCGCCCCCCGAATAATCAGCGCTGATCCGTTGGACCCGCGCGGCCGCTGCCGTGCGGGCATGGCGCGCTGATGGCAGATTCCGATCATTCTTCGCAGGACCGCACGCTCGACCCGTCGGCCAAGCGCCTGGCCGACGCGCGCCGCGAAGGCCAGGTTCCCCGCTCCCGCTATCTGTCCCACCTGCTGGTGCTGGCCACCGCCGCGCTCGGACTGAGCCTGGCGGGCGCGCAGGTGGCGCGGGCCTGCCACGGCGTGCTCGTTCGCGGGTTGAGCTTCGACCTGGCTGCCGTATCCGATCCGGCCCGGATGAGTGCGCGCCTGGCCGAGCTCACGGTCGACGTGGCCTGGGCCGTGCTTCCGCTGCTGGCCACGATGATGGTGGCGTCGCTGGCCGCGCCGCTCCTGATCGGCGGCTGGAACTTCGCGCCCGGCACCGTGGCGCCGCGCTTTTCCCGCCTCGATCCCCTGCAGGGAATCCAGCGCCTGTTCTCGCTGGCGGCGCTGCTGGACCTGGGCAAGGTGGCGCTGGTGGCGATCCTGCTGTCGATCGTCGGCGGCTACTACATCGCCGGCCACATCAGCGATTTTTCGGCCCTGGCGCTGCAGAGCCTGCCGGCGGCGACCTCCGAGATGACCGCCTTCCTGCTGTCGGCCTTCATGCTGCTGGTGGGCACGCTGGCCGTGGCCGCCGCGATCGACGTGCCGTACCAGCTGATCCATTACCGCAACCGGTTGCGGATGACGGTCGAAGAGGGGCGCCAGGAAACGAAGGAAACCGAGGGCGATCCGCGCATCAAGGCGCGCGTTCGCAGCGCACAGCGCGAAATGGCCCGCAAACGGATGATGGCCGCGGTGCCGAAGGCCGACGTGGTTGTCACCAACCCGACCCACTTCGCAGTGGCGTTGAAGTACCTGCAGCAGCGCCACCGCGCGCCGGTCGTGGTCGCCAAGGGCATGGGCGCGGTGGCCGACCGCATCCGCGAGCTGGCCGACGAGAACGGCGTTCCGCAGCTGGAGGCCCCGCCGCTGGCGCGCGCGCTGTACCACCATGTCGAGATCGGCACCGAGATCCCGGCCGCCCTGTACACGGCGGTGGCCCAGGTCCTGGCCTACGTGTACCAGCTCAGGCGCTACCGCGACGGCGAGGCGCAGCGGCCGCAGGCACCGGATGACATTCCGATCCCGCCCGGGCTGGACCCGTTCGAGCCGCGGGCGACGGCGTGAGCATGACGACCAGGGGCCTTGAGCGATGAACGGGCTGGCCGCAATGTTCGATCATCCTCTGCTGCGCAACGTGCCGTGGCGCTCGCTCGCCGTTCCGCTGCTGATCTTCATGGTGCTGGCCATGATGATCATTCCACTGCCGCCCTTCCTGCTGGACCTGCTGTTCACGTTCAACATCGCGCTGGCGCTGATCGTGATGATGGCCGCGACCTACACGCGCCGTCCGCTCGACTTCGCGGCGTTTCCGACCGTGCTGCTGCTGACCACCCTGATGCGGCTGTCGCTGAACGTGGCGTCGACCCGCGTCGTGCTGGTGGAAGGCCACACCGGGCCGGCTGCCGCCGGCAAGGTGATCGAGTCGTTCGGTCACTTCGTGATCGGCGGCAATTTCGCGGTTGGCCTGATCGTCTTCTCGATCCTGGTCGTGATCAATTTCGTGGTCGTGACCAAGGGCGCGGGACGCATCGCCGAGGTGGCGGCGCGCTTCACGCTGGACGCGATGCCGGGCAAACAGATGGCGATCGACGCCGACCTGAACACCGGCGCGATCGACGACAAGGAAGCGCGCCGGCGCCGGATGGAGATCGCACAGGAGGCGGACTTCTACGGGGCCATGGACGGCGCCAGCAAGTTCGTGCGGGGCGACGCGGTGGCCGGCATCCTGATCATGCTGATCAACGTGATCGGGGGCCTGGCGATCGGCATGATCCAGCACGACCTGACGTTCGCGGTGGCGGTCGGCAACTACGTGCTGCTGACGATCGGCGACGGCCTGGTGGCGCAGATCCCGGCCCTGGTGATCTCGATCGCAGCCGGCCTGATCGTTTCGCGCGTCGGCCGCGAGGACAGCGACGTCGGGGTGCAGATGATCGAGCAGCTGGCCCGCACGCCGCGCGCGCTCGGCATCACGGCCGCGATCCTGTTCGTGCTGGGCGTGATTCCGGGCATGCCGTGGATGGTGTTCCTGCTGCTGTCCGGCTGCTGCGGCTGGGCGGCGCGCTGGCTGTGGCTGCGCGAGCAGCGCGCGCTGCAGGAGAAGGCCAAGGCGGCGGTGGTGCCCCCGGAGCTGCCCTCGCAGGAAGCCAGCTGGGACGACATCGTGCCGGTGGACGTGCTGGGACTGGAGGTCGGTTACCGGCTGATTCCGCTGGTCGACCAGAACGCGGACGGCGAGCTGCTCAAGCGGATCAAGGCGATCCGCAAGAAGTTCGCGCAGGACATCGGGTTCCTGCCGCCCCCGGTGCACATCCGCGACAACCTGGAGCTCAAGCCGAGCCAGTACCGGATGCTGCTCAAGGGCGTCGTGATCGGCGAGGGCGAGGCCTTCAGCGGCATGTGGCTGGCGATCAACCCGGGCGGCGTTACGCAGGCCGTGCCCGGCACGCCGACCCGCGATCCGGCCTTCGGGCTGCCGGCGATCTGGATCGACTCGCGCGCGCGCGAGTCGGCGCAGGTGCTCGGATACACCGTGGTCGATTGCGCCACCGTGGTCGCCACCCACGTCAATCACCTGCTGCTGTCGCAGGCCGGTCAGCTGATGGGCCGCACCGAGGCGCAGGCGCTGATCGATCACCTCGGAAAGCTGCAGCCCAAGCTGGTCGAGGATCTGGTGCCGAAACTGATACCGCTCGGCACGCTGCAGAAGGTGCTGTGCAATCTGCTCGACGAGGGAGTCCACATCCGCGACGTGCGCACCATCGTCGAGACGCTGGCCGATGCCGCCAGCCGCACCGCCGATCCGCTGGAGCTCACCGCGCTGGTGCGCACCGCGCTGCGCGCATCGATCGCCCAGTCGCTGTTCGGCAATGCGCGCGAGCTGCCGGTGATCGCGCTGGACCCGGAGCTCGAGAAAGTGCTGTCGCAGTCGCTCGGAGGCGCCAACGAGGCGCCGGCTTTCGAGCCCGGGCTGGTCGACCTGCTGCAGCGCGGTGCGGCGATGGCCGCCAAGCGCCAGGAGGATGTGGGACTTAATCCGACGCTGCTGGTGCCGGACCGGCTGCGTCTGCCGTTGACGCGGCTGCTGCGGCGCGCTGCTCCGAGGCTGCGGGTGTTGGGCCATGCCGAGGTGCCCGAGACCAGCACGATCCGCGTCAGCACCGTGCTGGGCGCGCCGGCTTGATCAACCAGGCCCCGACTGACCGGGGCCTGCGATTTGTTGCGAAGGGAGTAGACGATGAGCTTCAGGAGATACATAGCGGGCACCGTGCGCGAGGCGCTCGATCGCGTGCGGCGCGAGCTCGGTGAAGATGCGGTCATCCTTTCCAACAAGCGGCTGGGGCCGGGACGCATCGAGGTCGTCGCGGCCGCCTCCGATTCGATGCAGACCCTGGTCGAGGAGGCGGATCGTCCGGGCGCGGTGACGCGCGCCGGCGCCGCCGCCCGCGAGCGGGCGCGTCCGGATCCTCGCGCCCAGACCGAATCGTTCCAGGACTTCATCCGTCGCCAGGCTCCCGCCCCGGCGGTGCGCGGTCGTGTCGAGGCGCCCGAGGCTCCGCCCCACGCGCGCGCAGCGCTGCCGGCCGAGCCGGCCGCGGTGCGCTCCGGCGTGGCGATGTACCACGAGGTGGCGCGCGTGCACGCGGGGCCCGAAACGGTGGCCGCGCCCGAACCGCTCGCAGCGGCGCCGCAGGCGCCCAGGCCGGCACCGGCCGTTTTCCGTCAGCGCGTGCCGGTCGAAGCGCCCGCAGTACGCGGCCCCGCGGCGCCCGCCGCAACGCCGCGTCCTATCCGTACCCCGCAGGCGCCCGCAGCCGAACCGGCCATGACCGCTGCGATGCCCGCGCGGCCCGCCCAAAAAACCGATGCGCCCGCCGGCGCCACCATCGCGGGCCGCGCGACCCCGGCTGCGCTGAACGGATCCGCGCCTCGCCCGGCGGCGCCGCCGGCGCCCGAGACCGTGGCGACGGTGCAACCGGGGCCTGCGCCCAGACCGCTGCCCACGGCGGCGGCGGAGCGGGACGACAGCCGCGTGATGGAGGAGCTGCGCTCGCTGCGGGCTGCGCTGTCCGACCGGATCGCCGCGCTGGAAGTGAACATCGCCTCCGGCAAGCCGTCCGTGGCCGCCGAACCGGCTCCCGTACGAAGTCCGGCGGCGACCCGCGTGATGACGCGCCTGCTGATGTCGGGCTTTTCGCCCGACCTGGCGCGTCGCGTCGCCGTGCATGCGCCGGCGACCATCGACATCGCCGCCACCGATGCCTGGCTGCACCAGGTGGTGTCCACCAACCTGCGTTGCGCGGCGGGCGCCGAAGGCCTGATGGAAAGCCAGGGAGCCGTCGCACTGGTGGGGCCGACCGGCGTGGGCAAGACGACCACGGTGGCCAAGCTGGCGGCCCGCTTCGCGGTGCGCTATGGCGCCACCCAGCTCGGCCTGATCACGCTGGATTCGTACCGGATCGGGGCCCACGAGCAGCTGCGAAGCTACGGCCGCATCCTGGGCGTGGCGATGCATATCGCGCAGGATGGCGCCGCGCTGCGCGAGCTGCTGGCCTCGTTGCAGGGCAAGCGCCTGGTGCTGATCGACACCTGCGGGCTGTCGCAACGCGACGAGCGCATGGAGGAGATGCTCACGACGCTGAATGCGGCCCGCTTCAACATGCAGCCGGTCCGCCCGGTGCTGCTGCTGAACGCCGCCTCGCATTCCGAGACGCTGGACGAAGTGGCGCGCGCGTGGCGCGCGCCGGAGGCGGCCGGGGCGATCCTGACCAAGATGGACGAAGCGGCCCGGATCGGCGGGGCGGTCGACTGCCTGTTGCGCTATCGAATGACGTTGTTCGGCCTGACCAACGGCCAGCGGGTTCCGGAGGACTGGCACCCGGCCACGGCCCGTTTGATCGCCCACGTCGCGCTCAAGCCGTCCACTTCGCCGTACACGCTCGGCGAGGAGGAGGCTCAGGCCTGGTCCGATCATCCGCAGGGCAGCGTGCATGCGTGAACGGACGAGCGGCCATGCCGGCCGCCCGCCGAAGGAAGCTCTGCAGGACCAGGCCGCCGGCCTGCGGCGCCTGTTCGCGGCGCCGCAACCCCAGTGGGTGCCGATCCTGCTTGCGCCCGAACGCGACCTGGACAACGCGGCCTGGCTGGCGCTGCTGGCTCAGACCTGCGTCGAGCAGGGGGCACGCACCCTGATCGTGGACGCGGCGCGCGCGCAGGTCGCGTCCGCCTTCGGGCTGCGTGCCCGCTACGACCTGGCGCACGCGCTCAACGGCGACTGTGCGCCGGTGCGGACCTGCATCGCGGCCGGCGCCAACCTCGGGATCCTGCCGGCGGCGCGCGCGCTCGAACAGAGCGGGCGGGGCGCGGAACGGCTGCGCCGCTTCGCCGCCGGGGTGCGCGCGCTGGCCGGTCCGGCCGATTGCGTGCTGCTCGTGCTGCCGGCCGCGCACGGCCGCAGCCTGGCCGGGTTCTGCGATGCCCGGACGTGGTCCGATGCGGTCGTGGTGGCGGGCGCCACGCCCAGCGCGGACCGCCAGGTGATCGACACGATGCGGGCGATTCTGAGCGTGGCGGACATCGGCGCTTTCCGGCTTCTTTTCCAGGGTATGGCTCCGGATTGCGCCGGTAGCCTGTATTCGAGGTTAGCCGCCGCGGGCGCGCGCGAACTGGGCGTCAGTACGTCGAACGCCGGCAGCGTGCACGACGCTTCGGCGCTCAAGCGCCTCGTGCGCCTGGTGCGCTGCCGCAGCACGCCCGGCGGCGGGGGCGCGCGCGGCGACAGCAGGCCCGTGGAGACGTTTTCTTGAAGAACGAGGCTTTCGTCTACAACGCCCGCGGCACCTTCGAGCGCCACGGCGACTACGCCAAGCAGTACGCGCCGCTGGTGCGACGCATTGCACACCAGATGATCGCCAAGCTGCCCGCCAACGTCGAATTGGACGACATGATCCAGGCCGGAATGATCGGGCTGATGGACGCCGTCAACCGGTTCGAAGAGACCCACGGAACCCAGTTCGAGGTCTATGCGGCCAGCCGCATCCGCGGCTCGATGCTGGACGAACTGCGCGCCGGGGACTGGCTGCCGCGCTCGGCGCGCAAGAGCCAGCGCGATATCGAAAATGCGATACATCGGCTCCAGCAGCGCCTCAAGCGCGCCCCGGCCGAGGCCGAGATCGCCGTCGAAATGGGGATGTCGGTCGGCGACTACCAGGAGACGCTGAACGAGGCGCGCGGCGCCCAGCTGATGTACTTCGACGACCTGGGCAGCGGCGACGGCGACGACGACTACCTGGAGCGGCACCTCGCAGCCGATGGTGCCGATCCTTCCGACATCCTGCGCGACAAGCGCTTCCGCGGCGCGCTGGTCAGCGCCATCGAAGAGCTGCCCGAGCGCGAGCGCCAGCTGATGAGCATGTATTACGAACAGGACATGAATCTGCGCGAGATCGGCGCCGTGATGGGCGTGACCGAATCGCGCGTCTGCCAGCTGCACAGCCAGGCGGTTGCGCGGCTGCGCGCCAAGCTGAAGAACTGGTAATCCTGGCCGGCGCCGGCCGGGGCGCTTTGCGATGCGGAGCACCGCGATGGGCATGATGGAGCGGATTGGTACGGGGATCGCCGCGGCGGCGCGGGTGGACGAGTTTCTGACGTTCAAGCTGGGCGGGGAGGAGTACGGGATC
>Ga0209698_10001742_pt1 | contig 25053 bp, 24 predicted proteins | sample LitLauG_LLR_2012_FD_187203 | JGI IMG/M metagenome (GOLD analysis project Ga0209698, IMG submission 187203) | Freshwater sediment microbial communities from Pennsylvania, USA - Little Laurel Run_MetaG_LLR_2012 (SPAdes) (version 2) | ecosystem: Environmental > Aquatic > Freshwater > Creek >... | reverse complement strand
CCCTCGATCTCGCCAAGAAGCGCGCGGTCGAGCCGACGCAGCTCGACGGCACGCCGTACGCGCCGCTGCTGCCGGCGACGACGATGGCGGTCACGCTCTACGCCATCTCGATCGGCGCGAGCCTTTCGGTCGCCAACGGCGCGCTGCGCAACCTCAACGAGGCTTACCATGCCTAGCGCGCTCGGGGTCGGCCCCCTCGTGGAGGCTTTGCGGCTGCGGCTCTTTCCGACGATAACGCGGTGGAACCGGCTGGAGGCGCGTCCGCGAACCTTGAGCTTCGAGCGGGCGCTGCGGGCGGAAATCCGCGATCCCCTCTGGATGCTGACGAAGCAATGGCAGATGGGAGAGTTTCGCGGCTCGGACGCCGGATCGCCGACATTCGCCAAGCTGCAGATGTCGTTGACCCGGCTGACCAAGTACCAGCCCGACGGCCAGGCGACGCAACTCTTCGAGAACGACATCCCGCTGGAAGCCAAGGTCGAACGGAGGCCCGTGGCGTTGACCTCGGGCGGACGCGCCATCGCCTTCGACCTGCGGCTCGCGATGGGACGCGAGTGGCTGAGGCTGATCGACGGCGTCGGCCCGTACCGCGACGCATTCACGGCCGCCTATCCGGTGGTTGCGCCCGACCCCGCCAAGAAAGAGGAGGCCGACAGGCTCGCGCATCCCGAGGCGTGGCAGGTCTTCGCCGCGGTGGCGGGCCGGGCGATGGACGGCGGGGCGCTCTACGAGTACCTCGAGATCAGTCCGGCGAACCACGCCTACGACGGGATCGGCGCCGTCGCGGCGGCGGATTTTGCGGCGGTTGACGCCGCGGCGGCGCGCTTCCTCGCCTGGTTCGCCCGGCTCCTGACCCAGCCGCCGGCCGCCGTCGACAACGCCTGGATCCCCGAACGCCTCGAATACCAGTTCGCCGCCTCCGCTCCGGAACCGGACGCGACTGAGAAAGTCTATGTCGCCGACGAGTTCCACCAGGATCGCCTCGACTGGTACAGCTTCGACGTCGACGCATCGGTCGCTGCGCTCGGCGCGGCGCCGGGATCGGAGGTCACCGGCCTTCCGCCTCAGATCACGCGGGCGATGATGCCCATCCCGGTCTCGTTCGCGGGCATGCCCAACACGCGCTGGTGGACGTTCGAGGACAACCGGACGAATTTCGGCGACATCGACGCAGCCACCACCGACCTCGCCAAGCTTCTCTTCATGGAGTTCGCGCTGGTCTACTCGAACGACTGGTTCGTCATCCCGTTCACCCTCCCGTCGGGCGCGGTCGCGTCGATCGACGGTTTCGTGGTGACCAACGTGTTCAACGAACGCTTCTTCATCGAAGCCGCCGGCAGCGGCGCCGATGCGGCGTGGCAGCGCTGGAGCATGTTCACCGTCGACGTGCGCAACAAGCCGGGCGCGGCGGCCGACACGAGCCTCATGCTGCCGCCGACCCTCGCGAAAATCCAGCGAAGCGCGCCGATCGAGGACGTCATGCTGGTGCGGGACGAGGTGGCGAACATGGTCTGGGGGATCGAGACGACGATCCCGCTCGCGACCGGAGAGCCGAAGCGCGGGATCGAGGCGGCGCGCCAGACGCTGGCGTTCCTGGAGCGGCAGCTTGCCGTCCGGCTCGGCGGACCTCCGCCTCGGTCGCCTCCCGCGAAGGCGCCAATCCGCTACGAGGTGATGACCACGGTACCGGAAAACTGGATCCCGTTCATCCCCGTGCACGTTCCCGGCAGCAATCGCGAGATCCAGATCCAGCGTGCCGCGCTGCCGCGCATCCTGCAAGGCGATCCCGACCCGCCGGTGAAAGTCCAGCCGCGGACCGCGCTCCTGCGCGAAGGCCTCGACCGCACGCGCGCGCAACCCTACTTCGTGCACGAGGAGGAGGTGTCGCGCGCAGGAACCCGGGTGATGCAGACGTTCGAGCGAACGCGCTGGACGGACGGACGGGTCTACACGTGGTTGCGCGTGGTGCGCCAGACCGGGCGGGGAGAAGGGTCGAGCGGGCTCGCGTTCGACCAACTGGCCAATGCACCTTAGCCGGACGCCAGCTCCTGATCGCGATCAGGGGCGGCGTCAGGCGGCGCTAATGGGTGCGCTTGTCTCGCAACCATTCCCCTTACGGGTCGTCTCTTGCCGCGTCGCGGGGCTCGCCCGCATTTGGCCGGGGGCGTCTTTGGGGCTGCCTGACCACACTGTCCTGCAGAGGGACTCTATTTACCGCGTTCAGCAAGGCGAGGGTATCCATGTCGGCGCTGACGCTGGCTGTCACGCTGTACGAAATCATGAGACGGTTTTTTCGTCTTTTCAATGGGTTGCAACTGCATGGAAATTGAGAGTCTGTATGGAATCGTGAGAACCGCTTAGCGAATCTGTACGAAACGTGAGAATGTGGTCTCCCAACGTTCGTCAAAGATTTGGACCTGAGATGAACGAAGGGGCGCGCGAAAAGTGCAGGCAAAGTTCTCGATATCGTCAGCCCCGACTTCGACGAGATCGACCAGTACGCGACGGTCACCGTCCATATCGGCACGCTGATCGTCGTACCGTTGACGATCCGCATCGCCTTGCTTGCAGGGCTTTTCCGGACCCGGACGAAGCCCACTTTGTTCGACCGAAAGCAGAGTTGCGCAGACGACGGGGTTCGGCGCCGCAGAACAGGCTGGCGCGCGCCTGCGGCGAGAGAATTTCGTGCTTCTTCATGTTGCGAGCCGCGCTCCCCCTCTGGCCGTCATGGGTTCCTTTGCCGGCCAAGCTCCCTCGCGTCCGGTAATGCGTTTGACGACGGGTTTTCGGACACATAGATTATCGGACGAATTTACGGACAAGGGGGCGGCGCAATGGCGGCCATCGGCTACGCGCGGGTTTCGACGACCGATCAGGATTTGGCCTTGCAACGCGACGCGCTCGCCAAGGGCGGTTGCGCCCGCGTCTTCGAGGACAGGGACGATGAAATCGATCCGGCGCCGCAGCAGTAGCTCTCGCGCGACTAGGCCTGCCTCGACGGTCTTGCCCAAGCCCACGTCATCCGCGATCTACAGATTCACGCGCGGAAGCCGCAACGCCTTGCGAAGCGGAAGAAGCTGATAGGCATCGAGCCGAATGCCTGCCCGAAAGGGCGCTTGCAACAGGTCGCGATCAGCGGCGGTCGCAGATCGCCATCTTATCGCGCGAAGGTGGGCGGCCAACACCTCAGCTCGGTCAGGGAGGCCGGCGCCGACATTCCGCCATCCATCCGCATCGAGCACGACAGCGCCGATTTCGGCATCCCAGAGGATTTCCAGCCGCTCGCCCTGAGCGTCGTCGGAAATGCACGAGAGGTTGAAGGTCTGAAGGTCGTTCGCCTCCCCCTGTACTTCCTCGACCAGCCACGGGCGTCCCCGCAACTCGACGAAACTTCCCGGTTCGATTGTGGCCCCGCCTGCACTCCGCATTATTCGTTCCGCTTCTTGCTCTTCTCGACTTTTCCAAGCTCCTGAGCGGCAGCTTTTGCCAAGCGCTCGTATTCCTCAACCGCGAGCACGACTACGACGGCGCGACCGTGTTTCTCGACGGTCACTGATTCGGCTCGCGCCATGTCGATGAGCCAACCAAAGTTATATTTCGCGTCTCTGGCCGAAAGCGTCAGCATGTCCCGCCCGTCGAAACCATTCAAGAGCATTGTGGCCTATCGATAGGGGAAGTCCACGGCCCAGGTTTTGAATCGCGACTCGTGCATGAGGTCATCTGGCTCGCGGATCTGCGCGTGCAGATGGCCGGCGGCCGCGCTGACGCGAACCAGCCGTGCGAGAGCACCACAACATCCGTAGTCGTCGAAGTTTTCGCTCCTCGCGCTAAGCAGCAAAGGCCTTCGTCTTGAATTGGCTTGCACGACGGCTATTTGGTACCGCATTGGGCTCATCGGGTGGACAGGCTGGACACGCAACAGACAAGCCCAGCATTACCTTTGGTTCAACCGGAGACAAATTTGATCGCCCGTTTAACAATGCCTCGATTTGATGGCCAAATGCGTTTTGCTCGACGGCATACATTCCGCCTCGCGCGCCCTCGAACCCGCAATTCCACGCGGCAAGCGCCTGCCCGTACCGGAGTGCATTGCGAATCGCCCCGGCTCCTCCACTTCGCAGGCCGACTTGTCCCTCAGCCGCGACCTTCTCGACGAGCCCCGCAGTGCACCAATCTCCCGATCCACAAGTGTCGATCAAACGGGGGGCAGCAATTGCGCTGAGATGACACCAAGCTGAGATGCCTTTTCCTAAACGGTGCCGGTATCGTAGGCCTTCCGCGCCAAGGGTCTGCACCTCGACGAGGGTTGCGCTGTCGCCTTGCATCGTACCGCCCGCAGCTCCGAGGCGCTGATCCGAATATTTAATAACGTGAGCAAGGTGAAGCGCTTCTGCGAAGAGCCTTTCGTCTGACTTCCCCGATGGCTCGAAAACGACGACAGCACCTTCAGCGGAGGCCAGAGCGGCGAGGGTAAGGGCCGCACGCGAAAGCCGATCCATGAAGAACACGGCCGTCCCCTTAAGCTTCGGCGCAACCGCCTCCACAGCGTCTTGCGTCACGGACTTGAAGCTGGGCAACCGTTGACCGCATCGGGGACAAGACCACAAGAAACGATGAGTCGGAGAACCATCACGGGCCCGACGGATCTGTTGAATGATGATCGGCGTATGACTGGTCGGTGTGCAGCCCGTGAAATCGAGCCCGACACCCCATCGTCGAAGGTCGGCTCTCACCCGGGCAGACGCCGGATCGCCATTCATCCGGGCGATCGGGAACGCTTTCCATCCAAGATATGCCAAAATCGCGATGACATTACCGCAGGTCCCCCCCGCCCAAGACTGAATGGATGACTCAGCGTCCGCGCCAATCACGAGATCGAGCGCAATCAACCCGGTGCCGAAAATCTTGGGTCGTTTCGCGATCGTCGTCATGGTGCGGTCGTTCCTTCGCTATAGAGCGGCGGTCGGGGTTGCGGATACGCATCCCCTTCCAGCCAAATGTGAACAAGATTCGGCTTTGCACTTGCCGGCGGTACTGACACGTCAAGATCGTAGCTGATAGACTCTAGATAAGCGACCGGTAAATCTCGCTCTAACGCTGCCATCAGCGCCCCGAGCGCCGTCACCTTACTGCCGAGTGGCGACAGAACCAGCAGTGAGCCGCCTACCTCGCGAAATACTGGCTTTCTCAAATCATCGAGTCTCAGGATCGTACGATAAAGGTCGAGCGGATCCGCCTCATCGGCATAGACAATATTGCGGGTGTCAACCGACCAGGTGCTCTCCAACTCGGCCTGAAACTCCTCGGCCAACTTGTCCCCGAGACGCGGATCGCTTGCGGGAAACGGCAGGATTGGGCAGGTGTCATGAGGGGCGACGAACTCATGGAGGCGGCCAAGCGCCCCTCTCCGCCCCGCCGCGAGTTGCGGAAGCCATAGCTTCGCCGCTGCGGCTGAGCCATCCAACGTTGAGCCACCCTTGAAGCCGTGAACATAACCTGGCGCATCGCTAGGGACCGACTGTATTGCCGCATCGAGGGTTGGATCATGGGCGACAAAGACATGCAGGTTCGGCGGGCCTTTGCCATGCCCGATCCGCTCCACGAGGTAGCGAATGATGGGGAAGCTCGTTCCAACCGACAGGGCGCTCGTATCAACCACCACATCGGAGATCCCGTCGAATGCCTGTCGCCACAAAATGCCGACGACGTTCCGCCCACCCACGACGGCACCGTCTGTCCCAAAGATCTCTACCGGAATCACAACATGGTCCGTCATAGCCGCAATGAGCGCGCTGATGTTCGACGTAGCACGTTCGACGAGTCCTTCGGCCGGCTTAGGCCGGTTCTCCTGGAACAAGATCGCCCGTACGGTCGCGCCGGCCGCTGCCAGTCGCGAGGCAATAGCTGTCGACCGAGGGTCGAATCCCGCGCCGGCAATCATTAGGACCTTTCGACTGGCGGCGCCGAAGTAATCAACGATGAAGCTATCGACCTCCGCACCTCGGTGCGCAATGCAGGGATCCCAGCGACGAGCGCGACCCATGTCAGACCTCGCCCAATAGTCGAACGAGATCGTCCGTGCGCCGTTCGAGAAAACCGCCTCGCTTGAGCGTGAGGCCGTGATGCAGAAGCAGAACGCCGCCGAGCTCAACCAGGCACCAAAGCCGCCTCTTCGTTCCGTGGTTCGGAACGAGCACAAAGGCATTGTACGCGACGCCGAATTGCAGCACGCGCGCCAAGTCCGGACGCGTCGTTGGAATGGCATCGAACTCATCCTGCGGAATGCCGAATGCGGTTGCACCCCCGCCAAGCGACGCGTTTCCTTCTAGGCTCTTGGCAATGCATTCAGCCGCGATTCCTTCGGAAAGTCGTCGAACGAGCTGATGCTGTGGGAAGTCCCACTCGCGCACCATCTCGGCGGCCCGCCCCCGCAAGAGCTCGTGCTGCACTCCACTGCGTAGCGTCGCCGCCTTGGAACGAATCAATTGAGTTTCGGCCTGGGAAACCAACCGGGCGGCGAGCTGCAGGAATTGCTCCGCATTCTCGGAACTCGCGTCACAAAGTGGGTCGATTCCGAAATAATATGGTCGATCGTGTTTGTGCAGTAGGTATATGCGTGCTCCATCTGCGACGCCGGCATCCGCTGTCAACGGACGGTTCGGTTCGGCGTCCTCGACGTTATCTTCAAACAGACCGCGCTGCGGAAGACGCTTGGCGTAGCGCTCCAGAAGTATCGCGAGCATGGCGAGCCGCAGATCCTCGCCGTCCTCGTCGCCGCCCTTCAGATAATCCGCAATCTCCTGCTCCAGACCTATTCGACGTTCCGCCGAAACAGCGAAGCGCCTTTGAAGCGTATCCACATGCTTGGCCAGCCTTTCGCGTTTCGATTGGACGATCGTTTCGGCCTGAGTCGAAAGCAGATCGCCGAGATTGTGGAGACCGCGTCGATTGAAGACCTCCATTTGGCTCATGTATCGCCCAGCCATGTCCTTCGCCATTTTGCGAAACGCACGGCGCTGATTCGCTCGGTCCTCCCCGCTTTGCATCCAGATCGTGGTGATCTCTCGCGCACGCTTTAGCCCTGGCTCGTCGGTGCCGACTGCCGCCCCGTCGTCGAGCAGAACGTCGGATGGAGCCAGTGCGTCGAGTCGCGTGAGAATCCAACGCGACACACGAAGTTCGCGTCGACTTAACCAGCGTTGAAGTGCGACAAGCTGTGTCGGATGCAGACTATGCGCGTCATCGAAGATGACGAGAGGGCGGAGTTCGAGCGTGTCCTCTCCGTCGATGATCTGAAAAGCTTCGATTACATCGAAGGGGCGATAAGCTGCGGCCGCCTCGCCATCGATGTCGGCGACATCTGGTGGCACCAACGCAGCGGAGATTCGGTAGATCGCGAGCTCCACCTCACGCGCTCGAGCGAGGAGGGTCGGCCCACTTGTTCCGCCGATCGCGGTTAGTGCCGCCACGGCGTCGGCGCGCGGGGTAATCGTGATCTGATCCAGCTTAATTCCGGCCGCTTGAACGTTCCGCAACCAAGCGAGCACAGTGCGCGCCTGAAGGAGCGCGATCATCAAGCCGGTCTTCAATTCGTCAGGATAGGGGAACTCCCAAAACTCACGGTACTCCGCTTCGAGAGGTAGCCTGCCCCCGACCAACGTCGGTCTCTGATCAGCGATGGCTCCGCAGGCGTTGAGTGTATCGATCAGGGGTTTGTAGGTGTTCATGTCGCGGTTGCGCAGAAGCGTGCGCAAGGTCGAGAACTGAAACAGCCGCGCCAAGGTGGTCTTACCGCTGCCCGGTGTTCCAATAATCATCGCCAAGCGATCGTAGAGGCGACCTTCTTTGGCGGGCTTCTGGAAGAACGTCGCCAGCGGTTCAGGCGTGACGACCGCAAGAAAGGCCTCGTCGTCCCGCAGATATTCCGTAGCGCGTTTCTCGAAAGGGTTCGCCATTGTCCGCCCTAACCGTGCCGTTGCCGACGGCGGAACAGCGGCCGCATCGCCGGGGCGTTCACGCCCCCGCGATCACCCCCATCCGTTTCGGCCCAGAGGAGGGCCACGGCGTTATTCGGCGTATTGTGGTCGAGCACGAGCGGTAAGGCGCAGCCGCCGTAGCCGAGCCCGAGATGAGTGACCCCGCCAACATCAGTATGCCGCGTCCTGATAATAGGATCGTAGTAGGACTGCGTGAGTTTCAGGAATTCGTCGTAACGACCGGCAACAGCGTCGATTGGCAAATCCTGAGGGAGGATCGTGCCGAATGTGAAGTGGACATTGCTCGCCCACCCCTCCCCCTTCAATGATTCTCTGGCTTCCGCTTGCCGTTTCTGAACCGCCTGTGCAGCCGCCGATGTTCCAACATAGTGGTGAATGCAGAGCTCCCAATTGTCTGAGAAAATCTGATCGCCGTCGACGGCTTTGATGGCGCCGTCGACGGACTCCTTGAACTTTACCAGCTTGCCCGACCATTTCTGCTTTTCCGCGTTATAGCGCAGAAACGATGTGCCAGTCCCCATGAAATCATCGATGAGATAGACCAACCGGAACCTAGCGTGTTGATCTTGTAGATCGTCTCGTAGATTCTTGAGAAGGTCCTGCCATTTATCTCTGTCAACTTGCGTTGCTACGACGAGTTGCTCGTTGCTCAGGAGGCCTGCGTTGCTATGGCGCACGATATCAATGCGAGCTCCATCGCTCAGCGCCATGAACAGGGTTTGCCGCCGCAGCCGTTCTGATGCCGCGCGGGCATCCGGCTCAACGAGGACACGATATGTCGGCAAGCTACGCTCCCCGGCGACTGTCCTGATAAGTCGATCCCGGACGGTTCGCGGATAGAACTGTTCGACTAGCCGCTGCATTTCGCTGGGGCCGATATAGACGAGCGTGTGGCGCACAAATGCATACGCGGTTTCGCGTTCTTCGGGCTTGAACTGCTGCAGCCAGGTGGCAAGGCTTTCGATGAAACGCATGCCAGCTTGAAAATCGCGGTAGCCGTCGTATTTCAGCCGAGCCATTAGACGTAGCCAATGGAACTCCTCTCGCGCTCGATCGTCGTTCCAAACCATGATCTCGCTTAGTATCTTGAGGCCAAGGTCCTGGTTCATTGCAGCGCGTCCCGCCGGAACCGAAGCACGCCACGATGTGCCTCAAGGGCGCGAAGATATTCGAGTGTAACTGCGACACCACGCTGACCGCATTCCGCAAGATTCCAGCAGGTCGCCGGATCGACGCTGATTTCGTCCACGCTAAGCGTGAACGATTCGCCGAGCAGTTCAAAGTCATTCCCCGGCCATCGACCTCGATCCCCGATTGACAGAATGGGTGCATCGCCAATGTGCTCACGAAGTCGCTTCAGAACATTCAGTTTGGAGATCCCTGACGCCACGATATCGATCGAGTGGCTGGACCGCGTAATCGCGATCTCCAAGTTCCCGGTGAGCAGAACGACTTGGTGGGCCAGATCCCAAAGCCGGTTCTCGGGCATGGCGCGTTTGGCCTGAAGCGTGATTTGAAATCTTCTATCCGTTTGATCAGCCGCTTCGGCGAGTTCCGACTGTGCACGGAGGGCGGCTGCAAGCGCAGTCAACGCCTTGCAAGTCCCTTCTGTTCCGTCTGGTGTGGCGTCGTCGTCAAGAGGCGATATCTCAGCACCGTTATAGTATCCGACAAGGACACGCTGCCAAACTGCTTCCGGCAAACGCGCCCTGAGGTCTTTGCGAACCGACGCTCCTCGCCCAGTCGCGATCGCGATGTGAATGCCGGCCTGTAGGAGGCGGGTAAGTTCGCTCGTTACCTCTTCATCCGCCAGTTCGAAGCGGTGGCGGGTATCGACGATCGTGCCATCGTAATCCAACACGATGCCAGCAAAGTATGCATCTCGAAGCTGTCTTCGAAAGTCGTCAAGCGAGGTTCGCCAGCGGTCAAGTTCGCCTCTGGCATCAAGGCGCGCGGGCGACACGCCGGCTTTTCGGCTGATCGCGGCGGCATCCCGATCCGAGAGCCCGTGATGCAGCTCCGATCGCCCTTGTCGTGGGAGGGGAAGACTATAGAGCTTGCGGCCGAATTCAGGAACGCCTGGACGACCAGGATCGATGCCTCGCGCAATACCGGCCCAGCCAGTAATCCGAAGAGCGGCCACCAACGACGAGATCGACGCCGCCGACCCAGATCCGGTCAGCTCAATCCGCGCGAGCGGGATATTCGGCGGTATTAGCGCAAGTGTGCGGTCTGCCAGAGTGCGGTCGCTCTCTGATACGAAAGCTAGAACGGAGCTTACCTCACCGCGTTTGGCGAGCCAGTGATGCCGGCCGTGAGCGAAGTTGCGGTAATCCGCTAGTTGAAGATTGCCCAGCGCAGCTTCGGTGAACTTCGACTCAAGGTCGATGGCACCGATCCGAGTCGAGGGACCGTAGAGAACGATGGTCGTCGGACGGGCCCAAAGGGTCGCCGTCGCGACATGCCACGCTACGGTTGCGACCGAGTCGCGGGCCAGCAACGATTGGATCGCTTTGAGTGTCGCAGACCAATCGGCGTCGCTCCCGAATTCGGCAGCATAGGCGCGGGTCAAAAGTGCGGTGAAACCGAGAAGGGAATTGGTAGCAAGGAAACCGTCTTTGCCAGCTGGCGGCGCGTAGATTAGTAGATCGACGTAGGGATGTCGTCGACAGAGTTCGGCAAGTGGACTGTCATCGCGACCGCACAAAACAGCGACTTGTCGTGGCTCACGTGCGATGAGCCTCTTCGCGGCGGCTAGGATGTCGACGTTGCCCCCGCCGGCGCTGAGTAGCCATGGCGCAACGCTGGAGTCGAGCGGTTCGGCGAGGGCCTCCATCGGAGTCGCCACGGCGGCGATTCTGGTGCTGGAGCGCTGATGGAGCCCGGCGAGCGCGTGTGCTGCGGTCAATGATCCGCCAGAGCCTATCGCCAAAAGTGATGAGAAGCCCGCAGTTCGAACCGCTTTGCGGAGCGGCTCGATGTTAGCCGCAGCCGCCCACGCGAACGTGTCGGCGAGTTCCTCCATCTCCGCTGCGTAGGGCCTTGCCATCGTTTCGACTCATCCCTCTCAAGTTAGCGCGAAATCTTATCTCATCTTCGAATGAATCGGAACGAAATAAGAACATTTCTTTCGGGCCCACGGACCGCAATCATGGCTGATAGCAGGGTTTGTCCGAAAAATGTTGCAGCCTTCGGACGTGACCAAGGCCACCACCACGGTCGACTTGCGCTCGCGCTTACTCGACTGCATCCAGACCGAGCCCGATCGGGTTTGGACGCCCGACGACTTCGTCGGCCTGGACTGCCGCGCGGCAGTGGACAAGGCTCTGCAATGGCTCGTCGCAGCCGGAGATAGCCCTCCGCCGCCCCGACCGCGCGAGTAGGCGCTCTACCGCCGGCTCCGCGGCGGCCGCAAGCAGCTCCTTCCACGCATCAGGCGGATTGCCGCGCTTCAGCATTTTGCGAAACACTGCCGCCATCCCGATCCTCTGCTCAGCATGGTTACGCCTTTTTTGAGCTCACGAGGTTGGCCCGCGCAGCAATGTCTGCGCATCTTGCCATGAGCGCCTCGAAGGGGTCCGCGTCTTCCATCAACAGCCCGTCCTCGACCATACGGGCGTAGTCCTTTTCCAGGACCTTGAAGGCGCCGCCAGCGGGCACAAGCTGTAAGCGACCGCTGACCGCAGCCGCATAGTCGATGACGCTCTGATCGATCGCCTTCTCAGCGAAGAACATGCTCTTGTGCCGCGCAACTGCTAGGGCAAGAGCGCGATCGGCCAAGCCTGTGGCGGCGAGACCGGCCTCGTCTAGCCTGACGACGTCATGCCAATAACGGGCGAAGCGATCGCCGCGCAACCGTTCCTGCGAGCAGAAAATGTGGATCGCAGTCGCCTTCTCCCAAAAGGTGCGCTCGGCATTCATCACGCGGGGCCGGGCCGTCGGAAACACGACGCCCTCAATAAAGGCGGAGGCATCGCAGATGACATCGCTCAAGCTCGCGGGCTCGCCCGTCGAGCGCGCACCGAACTCAAGCATCACGATCGGCGCGACATAGCCTGAGCCCCTCGCTGTGGCCTGATATTCGATGAACAACTTCTCGCCTTCGACGCGGATCACTGCTGCCAGCCCTTCAGCGGCCAACGCATTTGCGACGACCCATTGCGGCAGCCGCTGGCGCACCTCGCGCGACCATCGTCTCTCCTCTCCACGCGTCTTCGGCAATGCCTCACTGTCGGCGCCCAAAAGGTCCGGAGCAATAGCGCGGATATCGTAAGTGAGGTCGACGTCTTCCGAGAACCTCCGGATGACCTTGTAGGCTTTCGACAACGACGTGCCACCTCTGAAGACCAAGTGCTTACCGAAGGGCGACCCGTAAAGGGCTGCAAGCGCCCAGACCACCCACACGTCCTTCTCCAGGAGGTGCGCAGGTCGTCCGGATTGATCGGCCGCGACGCCGTGAACATCGCGACGATCCTTGGCCGGAAGTCGGAGGAAAGCATCAGCCATAGGCGGTCTTGCCGACGGTCCGAGCGAGCCAGGTCGGAAGCTGCGGCGCGACGGCCACTAGTTCGCCAAAGATGCCTGCCGGCATTTTTCGTTTCAGCGTCTTGAGCGCCTCTTCGGCTTTTTCCGGGCCGAGCCAAGCCAATGCCCGTAAGGCTTCGCCTGCTGGCCGATTGGCTAATGTCAATTGCCAGCGCGGTGCGTGCCGCAACTCGATGACCTGCTTGCCGAGACTCATCGTTCGGCTGCGCCCCGAGGTGAGATAGACCGACCGAATGGGCGTCTGCGTCGTCAAACCGAGGGCATTGGCGGCCGCCGCCCCGTTCGAGACGATGATCTCGCCCCTTTGGGCGGCAAGCGCCCCGACCGCTTGCTCAACCGATGGAGTTCGTACGCCGAACCGGCTGGCGATGGGACGGAGATAGACGCCGCGGTCAGCACGGATCAATCGCCCACGCTCCGCGAGACGCGACAGTGCTTGATCCAGTGCAGCGCGATTGCCGAGGTGGAGCAGACCCTTAGCTGCAAGGAGAGACCCTTCGGGCAGCCCTTCCGCATGGGATAGAATCCGTTCGGTCAAACGTCGCATGGCAATTCTTCCGTCAGATATTTACGCGGATTTCTGACACTATTCAAGGAGCCGCTCCGAAGCTCCCGCCGCAATCGTGCGACAAGGGAAAAGCTCAGAGATGCAAGATCCAAAACGACCTGCGGGGCCGTTGTTCTCCCTTGAAGCTATCCCGCTCCGGGAGTGCAGGAGTTCATTCGAATCTTCGACCGCAGCCCAGGAAGATTGCTCTCGCGGTGCACAGAGCGCCTGTCGCTGGCGCTTGTGGGTCAGTTCGAAACGAAAACTGCAATTGTTATGCCGCGTCCTCCCCCGGCGCGTCATCGTCGACCAGTAACCCGAGGATAGCCCTCAGCTCACCAGCCAGCGTATTACCGCCAAGCGCGCCCTCCCCTGATCGTCCGATGAGGCCCGCGTCTTCGAGTTTCTCGATATCGGGGAGATCGCGCAGGCTCTCGAAGCCGAAGTGCGACAAGAACCCCGGCGTCGTGACATAGGCATAGGGCGCGCCCGGCGTCGGGCTGCGGGGCCCGGCGGCGATGAGCCCCTCGCCGCGCAACGCTGCGATCACGTCCCTCGAAACCTCCCGTCCCAGCAGCTGCGACAGCTCGCCGCGGGTGATCGGCTGAAAATATCCCACCCCCATCAAAACGACCGCATCCGCCTTCGAAAGGTCGCTCGTCCGCTTGGACCCGAGCGCCGCCCGGATTGCGTCGCCAAACCCCAGTTTCGTCCGGAAGCTCCACCCGCCGGCGACGGAGATCAGTTCATAAGGCCGCCCGCGCAATTCCTCGCGGATATCGTCGATGACGAGTTCGAGCGGACAGTCCTTTCCGACCACGCGGGCGAGCTGCTTGCGCGAGACCGGCTTGTCAGCGGCGAAGATGACGGCTTCGACGCGCAAGAGCCATTCGCGCCAGCGTGCGGGAGCGGGCAAGTCCTCCAGCTCGACATCGATCCCTTGCGCGACAGCGGCTTCAGGTCTTCGCGTCCGCGCCATGTCAGAGCCCGTAGAGCCGGAAGGTGGCGCGCCCGGTCAGTTCGCGCACAGCGCCGAGCGCGACCAGCCGCTCGAACAGCCGGCGCGCGCCGCGCTCGGACAGTCCCGAGATCTTGCCTGACGCCGACAGGGAGTCCTCGTCGAGCAGCGCCTGCAGCGCGGCCCCGGCGCCTTTGGCGCGCAGATTGGGCGCGGCTTCCGCGAGTTTTTGCGCGCGCCGTGAAAGCTCGCCGGCGAGATCGGCGGCTTGCGCGGCTCCGCGCGCGTAACCGAACAGGACAGCTTCGCCCTCCCCGGCGCCGCCCTGCCCCGCAGAGCGCCGACTGGCGCCGAGCAACGGCAAGGCGAACGGCCATTTCAGCTTCAGCGCGAGCACCGTGTCGGCGAGCCAAGTTGCGAGGAGTTCGCCCTCCCCTGCCCCTAGCTTGCCGGCCGCCAGGGCGCGCCGCGCAAGCTGGTAGGCGCGCGCAGCGGCGAACGGCGCCAGCCAGTTTCCCTCGGCGCACGCCGCGGCGGTTTCGATAGCGGCCTGCAGCGCCTCGTCGCGCGGGACGTCCAGCGCCTCGGCGGCGCGTTCAAACTGCAAGCGCCATCGGGCCGGCGAGGCTGCCGTCAACGCGCGCCAGGCGAGGAGCCGACGGCCGGCCGGTCCAGGGTCACCACCGGGTCGGGTGAGGTGGAATGCGTCGCGCAGCGCCGCCTCGCCTTCGTTCCGGCCGGCGTGCGCCACGCTGGCGGCGGCGGCCCGCAGCGCGAGGCGGTTTCGCCAGACGCCGAACCAGGCGGGGTTGTTGCGGACAATCGCGTCGAGGCGGGCAAGCGCGGCGCCGGCGAGAAAGGCGGCTTCCGCCTCGCTTTCCGGCGGATTTCCGGGGCGAGCCCAGGCGGGAAGCGGCGCCGTCATAGCGGTCGCAACGGCCTGGATTGCCGACGAATCAGCGCGATCGAGCATGGCGGAAGGGTGCCACAAGACGGCGCTTTTGGCTACCAAACGCCGCTAAAGCGCCGGGGTCGTCGCTCGCAATCTATGTCCGATAAGTTTGCATTATCGGACGTCTTGCGCAATATGTATGAAAATGCCCGATTTCACCGCCAAAACTGACGAAAACGACGCTCGAAGGCCCTCCGGAGAGCCTAAGACCCCGTCCCGCGTTGGGCCCGAGTCGGCGGTCGCCGCCCTTCCCTGCCGCGACGGCGGCGCCGATAAGGCGCACGGGCGCCTTCCGAGCCACCTCGAAGGTCTCGCTGAGACCGCCCGCGACTACGCCAAGGCAGCCGCCTCGCAAAACACCCGCCGCGCCTACGCCTCCGACTGGCGCCATTACACCGGCTGGACGCGTCGCCACGGTCTAACCGCCCTGCCCCCGGACGCCCAAACCATCGGCCTATATATCGCCGCCTGCGCCTCCGGCGCGACTGGCAAGCCGGCGTCCGTCGCCACGATCGAGCGGCGCCTGTCGGCGCTGATGTGGAATTTCGCCCAGCGCGGCGAAGTCTTCGACCGCTCGGATCGCCACGTCGCCACCGTTCTGGCCGGCGTGCGGCGCACCCAAGGCCGCCCGCCCGAGCAGAAGGAGGCGGTGCTGCCCGAAGACCTCCTCAAAATGATCGCCACCCTCGACCTTGGCGACCTAAGAGGCCTCAGGGACCGCGCGATCCTGCTGATCGGCTTCGCCGGCGGCCTCAGACGTTCCGAAATCGTCGGCCTCGCCGGCCATCCCGAAGACGCCTTCGAGGGCGGCTGGATCGAAATTTTCCCCGAAGGCGTTTTGTTGACGCTGCGCGGCAAGACCGGCTGGCGCGAGGTCGAAATCGGCCGCGGCTCGTTGGACGCCACCTGCCCTGTCGGCGCGCTGGAGACCTGGCTGAAATTCGCGCGGATCGAACGCGGGCCGATCTTTCGCCGCGTCGTCGGCGGCAAAGTCGGCGCCGACGCCCTGACCGACAAACACGTCGCGCGCCTCGTCAAACGCACGGCTATGGCCGCCGGCGTGCGCGGCGACCTGGCCGAGGGGGAGCGCGAAAAGAAATTCTCGGGCCATTCGCTGCGCGCCGGCCTCGCCTCCTCGGCCGAAATCGACGAGCGCTACGTGCAAAAACAGCTCGGCCACACCTCCGCCGAAATGACCCGTCGCTACCAGCGGCGCCGTGATCGGTTTCGCGTCAATCTCACCAAGGCGGCGGGGTTGTAGTCGAACATTCCCCGGTGAATTATCAAAGGCGAGCGCACGAGCGTCCGTCATGCGCGTTTCTTCTCGCGTTTGCGGGCCGAAATCAGCGCCATCAGCATCGGACCGAGGCTGAACTGCCCCTCCCCGGCCTTGCGGGTGAGTTCGCGCAGATAGCCGCCGGCGCTGGTCACCGCCGCCCCCTTTTGCAGAATCCCGGCGACGACGACGGCGGCGGGGATTTCGCCCATCGCCGCCTGCGCCGCCGCCCAGGCGCTGGGGCTGACGCCCAGCATCGAGCGCACGACCTCGGCGACCGCGAGCAGATCGCGCCAATTGGCGATGCCGCCCCTTGCGTAATCGACGATGTCGGGGCAGGCGTCGAGCACCATGCCCAGCGGATAGGCCTGAGGCGATTTCGCCGTTTCCGGTCGAGGCTCCGCCCTCTCCCCCTGGCTTCCTTCGGAAGACGGTTCAAACTCAATTAGGTCATTTGGATTTGAATTCTGTATGTGGCGCTCAATTTGAGACTCATTGGCGCGCGTTTCTTTTGTTTTTATGTGATTTTCCAGCAGGCTGAGGATGTCTTGCGCGAGCAACGCCAGGTCCTCGGCGATGGGCTCCAGCGCGAGGCGCGTCGCCGTGCGCGGAATCCGCTCGACGAGGCCGCGAAACAGCGTGTGCAGGTCAGCCCAGCCCTGAAGCCCCTGCCCTGCCCGCCGCCCCAGGACGACCGGCACGCCCTCTTCGATCCCAGTCGCGATCATCTTCGTAATGTCGCGCCGGCACAGCGTGATGCGCTCGCGCACGAGGCGCAAGGCGCGCTCTTCCGCCCGGACCTCTTCGGCCCAGGCCTCGAATTCCTCAGCCCGCGCCACCAGGGGGCTGAGATCGAACCCGAACGCCGTTTCGATCTCGCCGCCCTGCCCCTTGCGGGCGAAGCGCTTGCCGTTGGGACTGTCCCTGCGGATGATCAGCCCGGCCTCGACCAGCGCCGCCAGATGCCGGCGCAGCGTCGCCGGCGCCATGCCGTGAGCGCGCAGCGCCAATTGCTGGTTCGAGGGGAATACGACCAGCCCCTCCCCGCTCAGCATGGTTTCGGGATGAAAGCTCAGCAGCGCGTCGAGCACCGCCAGCGCGCGCTCGGAGACCCCGACGCGCGTCTTGCCCGCGCAGATCGCGCGAAACACCTGCCATTTGTGCACGACCTTTTCAGTTGGCCGAGCTTTCGCGACCGCCTGCGCCGCCACATGGCCAAGCGTCAGCGATCGCCGCCCAAAGGGCGTCGTTGCGAAATGGGATTGCATTTGCCGTGCCCTCAGTTGGGCAAAAGATGTCCGGCCGCCAAAACGGCGTTTCGTCTCATGAGAGACTCTTGACAGCGATTCGTGGAAGTGAGATTCTCAAACCGCGACGTATGAGAAGGGCTTCCGGAACTCTGTTTCGGGGGCCTTTTTCTTTTGCGTTGCTCTCCTTTAGATGACCGAGATTTTCACTCGCGAGGCTCGCCGCGCGAAATGAACGCTTGATACAGGCCGTCGAGCTGTGACGCGACGAACTCTGCAAATTGCGGCTCAATCCCTGCGTCGAACGCCAAGCTAATCGCCCTATTCGAGCGCGTGATTGTCGCTGCGACTCGCCCCGCGGGCGTTTTCCAACGCGTGACGGCTGGCAGGGCGGCGGACTTTTTCGTCGCCGCAGAATACACGCGTAGAAACCTTAAGTCGGTGTCCGCCTTGATAAGATCCGGATCTTTCGCCGCCTTCTCGGCCTCTCGCCGGGACCGCGCGTCTTTCAACAACTCAGCCAGGGCCAGCCAACGTCGCCGGCCTGCTTTTGGCGCCGGCCCAATGATTTCAATTATCGCTTCTGGAACAGATCGAGCGACGGAGATCAGCTTCGATAATTCGCCCTTGTCGGTCGCCAGCGCATCGATGATGACGGCCCGCTCGAAGCCCCTGTCTTCCAGTCTGGCGGCAAAGAGCGCGCGCTCGATGTAGGAAAGGTCTTGCCGCTGCGAATTCTCCAGACCTTGGGCAAGGACGAGATCGACATCCGACATGTTGCGTACGACCGCCTTGACCTTGCGACCGAGGCTCCGAACGGCCCTTAGGCGGCGATGGCCATAAGCGGCCTGAAAGCGACCCTCCGCAGAGGGATGGGGCCGCACGAGTATCGGGACTTCCTGCCCCCTGTCGGCGATAGACTGTTTGAAGACCTCAAATCGCGCATCATCTACGTCCGAAAGCCGATCACGTATGATGGAAATGTCGACGAGGTCGGGGTCTATCTCGACAACCGTAGTTCCGGCCCCCAGGGCTTCCTGAAGCGCCCGCGTTTCGTCCTGCATTCGATCCAAAGCAAGGCCCATCGAGCGGACCGGGCCCGCAGGCGCTCTCTCCCGAGGCGCTTCAAGGCGAGAGGCAGGCGAGTTGGCCATGGCCAACTTTTCGATTTCCGCTGTCGAGGAATACAGGTCCTTGATGCGCTCCTTCCGGCTCATGCCGCCCTCCCCCACGCCCTGTGAACTAAGCCGAGGATCTCGGCGTTCACAGCGTCAAGGCTCTCAATCGCGCGATCAAAGGTCGCCCGGCCGACCGATCCGCGCTCCAACTCGTAGAGCGATTGCTTGGTGAGGCCAGCGTCTGCGATCGCCGTCGACTTCCACACACTCGCGGCCAACACCTCATCGCCAAACAGATTGCGCAGCAGCGCTACGATCTGCGATTGCGGACCATCGTGCGGTTCGTGACGAGTAATGACATAACGAATAAAGTCATGTTGCAGATCGCCGCCAGCCTTACGCACTACCGACAGCAAATCTGCGGCCATTAAAAGAAACTGAGACATCGAAGCGACATCGACCATTTGGGGATGAATGGTGACAAGGAGGGAAGTAGCGGCGCAGACCGCGCCAAGGGTCAGGTAGCCAAGTTGAGGCGGGCAATCGACCACGACGACGTCGTAGTTCGACTCTACTTCCGATAGCGCGACCCCGACACGCCTGAAGAAGGTATTGGCGCCCATCCGCTTGGCTTCCATCAAAGCCCGCGGAGTCTCGTGCTCAAACTCCATGAGTTCGAGATTGCCCGGCACCAGATCTATTCCGTCAAAGTAGGTTGGCCGAACGATGTCCGCCAAAGGCCGTCGCGCGTCGTCGTATCGAATGGCCCCGTAAAGGGTATCTCCCTCGCGTAGATCGAATTCTGGCTGGACCCCGAACATTGACGTGAGAGACGCTTGCGGATCGAGATCAAGCGCCAGAACTCGGTAGCCTTTCAACGCCAGATATTGCGCCAAGTAGAGCGTGGTGGTCGTCTTAGCTGAACCGCCTTTGAAATTGGTGCATGCGATGGTCTGCATCCGCTCTCCGCCACGCCGTCCAGGCATAAAAACACTCGCCTCTTTCGGACGCGCGCTCGCCAAATGCCTTCGAAGTTCGTTGATCTGCCCAAGCGTGTACGATCGCCTCCCTGATGACGAGACCTCGGGGGCAGGGCCCACTCCATCGCTGGATAGTTGTCGCAAATAGCTGTCCGATACGCCAATCAGTCGGGCGGCTTCTCCGGACGTAAATTTGCGGAGCGACTTATGTGATTCCGGAGGGAACAGCTTGTCGCGGAGCGCGAGCAGCTGATTCGACAGAAGTCGAGCGTGCGCGGCTATCCGGTCATCCGAACTTACGTTTTGATCGCGGAGCAATGCCAACGAAGCGCCCTTATCGTTCCAAAGCGGTTTTTTGACCGAAATCGGAAAAAAACCGCTTCGCGAAGAAGCCATGATTCTCTATTTTCGGCAAGAGATTTTTGGTTAATAGGAAGTTACGCGAATTGGCGAGTGTAGTTGGCCATGGCCAACTTTTTTCCGCGCATGGCGGGCAGCCCAATGCGCAAAGCGAAAGAACAGCGTTAGGCTTCACCGCGTGGCAAACCTCGACTAGCGATTTCACCAGCAATCTCTCACCAATCCGAATCGGTTTTCACCAATCGATTCCAAACTTTCATTGGACCGACGAGGACGCGCGCGCGAATCTGAAGTCATGATCGCGCAGCCTTACGAGCTCTACATCGAACGGCGCGATCCGACACGAAACATGGCGCGCTTCTATGTTCTGTCGCTCCGTCTCAACTTGTTCGGAGACGTTCAACTGACCCGCCGATGGGGCCGTATCGGCTCTCGCGGTCAGGTCATCAGCCATTCCTTCGACGGCGAGGCCGACGCGGTCCGCCTGTTCCTCGATCTGCTGCGCCAAAAGCGCAGGCGGGGATACAGACCACGGGGCAGGGCGGTCGAATTGGCCCTGCATCTCTGATCGTCAGGCGGCTTGAAGCGGCTCGGCGACAGGAGGCTGAAGCCCATGCAGAAACGCGACCGCCCTCTGTGCGTGCGCGGCCGCCTGGAATATTGCGCGCTTGTCGTCGGCCAGCACCTTTAGCCACGATCCGATGTAGCTGGCGTGATCGTCTCGCGGCTCAAGCTCCGGCGCGATGCCGAGATCGGCGCACAGGAAGCAGCTGCCGAGCTCCGCGATCAGCTCTTCGCGCGCCCGCTCGCTTTTGTCTTTGGCGTAGCGGCTAAGGTCGCGATTGACCCGTTGGGGCGCCGCCGTCCAGTGGACGATCTCATGGCTGAGGGTCGCTGCGTAGGACGCTGCGTCGCGGAACGTCGCGAAGGGCGGCATCTGCACATGATCGGTCCCCGGCGCGTAATAGGCCTTCGCGCCTCCGTGCCGAATGACGGCGCCAGTGTTCGCGAAGAAGACTTCCGCTTCGGAGATGCGCTCGTGACGCTCTTGAACCGGGGCCATCGCGGCGTAGTAGCGGTCCGGCAGCCCTTGGATCTGAGCGACATTGAACACAGTGTAGGCCTTCAGGAACGGGATTTCCCGATTCAATTCGTCACCGGCCGCATCTACGTCGGATTTGGTGAACCGGCTCGCGAAGACGACCATGCTGCCCGTCTCGCCCTTGCGCACGGCCCCGCCGAGTTCCAGAGCCTGATGGAACGTCATCCATGTCGCGGACTGATAGCCGCGGGCGATCGCCTCCGACCAGAGCAGCAAGACGTTCATGCCACTGTAGGGCTGACCGTTGTGGCGCAGGGGGCGAGAGACCTCGCCCGCGAGGTTGCCAGCGTTCCAGGGCTGCACCCAAGGCCGAACGCCCTTGCCGAGATCGGCGACGATCCTCTCGGTGATGCGCGCGTAGATATCAACTCGCGGCTTCGTTTCGGATTTTTGCATTGCCTTCATTCCCGTCCTCGAGATCGCGACCATCGCGCCTCGTCGCTGAGGGCAGCGCCGGGGGCGCCGCCGCGAGCGCGCACCCTGGGGGCCGGACCGGAAGGGGAGGACGGCGAAGCCGTTGCGCGCGAGCGGGACCCCGGCCACGACCGAAGACGAGGCCGGTCGCGCTTTCGGCGGCGATGTTTTCTCTTCCTTCTTTCGCGTTCGCCGACGTGAAAAAGGCCGGCGCGGTGTCAGCGCGTCGGCCTGCTTGCGTGGAGCGGATAGGGTAGGGCGGGGGCGTCAGCCCCGCCCGATGGCTCAGCCGAAGGCGGCCATCTGCGTTTCGGCCGCCTTGCGGTTGACGGAGACGCCCGGCGTTTCGGGCGCGCGTTCAAACGGCTTCCAGGTCTCACCGACGACTTCGGCGTAAGCGGCGACGGCGCCTTCGGCCGCCATGCGAAGCGCGTGGGCTTGAAGACCGATATCAGCGGCGAATTCTCGCTTGCGCTGCGCGCCAGAGCTGAACCCGACGGGACCGTCGAGATCCTCGTCGCGAATGTCGTTGGCGGCCTTGGCGGTCGCATCGCGCGCTTCGGTGACGGCGCGGGAGTAGAACTGGCCTGAGCCATGCGCGGAGCCGACGAAGGCGGCGACGATGCGCTGGAGGTGGATTTGCATCGCGCGCTCGGCGAGACCTTCGTTGAGGCCGGCGGCGGTTTCCGCGATCAGGCGATGGTGGGCTTCGCGGATGCCGTCGCTATCGAGGACGGGCAGTCCGAAGCTCTGGGAGATGCGTTGGGCCTGCGCGGCGTCGGGGCAGGCGAGGCGAACCATTTCGAGCGTCGTGCTCTTGCGGGGTTGATCGGGGCGGGCGGCGCGGCGAGCAGCGGGAGCGGGCTTGGGCATCGGATAAGTTCCTTTTCGATTTGCCTCGAAGGCTCGGATCGGCCTCGCCGTCCTTCCCTCGGGCGCGGCCTTGAAAAACCGGCGTCCGGCGGGCGCTTCAGGGTCCGAGATCGCGCATCAGCGAGCGAAGCCGGCTTGCGTACGAGCGGGGCAAAGCCCTGCGACGGGCGCGGGCTGGCTTTGTCGAGCGACGCGGTCTCGGCCGCGCAGCGGCGCGCCAGCGGCCTTGAAGCGCACGCCAGCCGGTTTAGGACCGCGCCAAACCCGAGGGGAGGGCGGCGAGGATGAATTCGATGCAGAAAAACGAAAGGATATTCGAGGCGTAGCGCCAGCTTCCTGCGGCGTCATGTCGTTGACCACGTGACCGCAGCAAAGTTCGATCGAAATGCGGGTTTGCGCCTTCCGCGTGCAGAACATCGTTGAACCGATTGGGTTCGGCCTTGCCTCGCTCAACGAAAAAGAGCTTATCGCGACGCACTGATTGCAGACGCTTCGCCAAATGGACCGTGACGCTCGACGTCGATGACAAAGCCAAATCGCCCGACCACGTATTCGGACGAGGGTACGAGAAAGCGGCGCTGCTCAAGCCCTGCGTCGCGTCTGCCGCCAAGCGTCGCAATCGTTTCGACATAACCCGCGTGGGTCTTCGACGTGATCGCCGAAATCACGACCCAGTCGCCCGCGTGTCGCGCGTGAAAGGCGCGCCGGTCCATTTCGTAGGATTCGCCCGGCGCGAGCGCTGTTCCGAAAATCGCCTCCCAAGCGTCCGGCGAGGAGTCTTTGATTGTGCGCTCGGCGCAGCGCCGCTCGAAGGCGGTGAAAAGCTCGGGAAAAGTGATCGCCACGGCGGCCCATGCCGAGTCCTCCTCGTACCAGCCTCCTTGGATCCGCAACAGCGGGTGAACCTTTCGATTGCGCTCAGCCGCGAGATGAAAGCCGCCGTGGCTTGCCGTCGAATGACTGGTGACGCCTTCGGCGTAGACGGTCGCGCCCTGAGAAACGCCCCAAGGGGTGTGTACCCGCGAGGCGATTTCCCTTCGCCCAAGCGCCGCCCTCTCGCGCTGATGCTGAGCATTTTCGTCGATACGGGCGCGAAAGGCCGCTTCGTCGGCGAGTTCCCCGGAATGGCCGTAGAAATCCGCGCGTGTGCACAATTCAAGTGGGCGCGAAATCCGCCAACCCGTCGCGAGGACGTAGCGACCGTCCCGTGCCGGAACCATTGCGAATGAAATCTCCCCAACACGAGCGACCATGAGGCCATCGGCCGAGCGGGCGTATGTGATCATGAAGAGATCGGCGTCCAATCTCTGAGCAGCCGCGCAAGCTGGCAAACTGGCGTCAGCGCTCACGCACGTGAGTGTCGAGGCCTGATCCATATCGTTGGTGTGATGCGCCGTTTCTTGCATCTGCGTCTTCCTAACACGCGCTGAAAAAGAAACGCCGCCGGGGGGAACCGGCGGCGGGCCTAGAATCGATGGAGAGTTGCGCCGGCTTACTCGGCGGCGATCCGGTGAACGTCCTCGCCGGCGGCGGGGTAGGGGACTTCTTCGGCGCCACCGAGGTCCCCTCCGACGTCCTCGGTCGCCTCGTCACGCTCCTCGGCGACCTCGTCGTCTTCCACGCTTTCGGTCTTGGCCAACCAAGCGGCCACCTGCGCCTTGTCGGCCGCGAACAATGCGGCCGGATGGACGAAGCGGTCCTCCTTGAAGCGCTCGACGAGCGCCGTCCGGGTGTCCCTCACGCGAGGACGCGGCAAGACCGACGTCTGGGCGCAGGATTGCTCGAGCGCCGGCCGCGACAGGCATTCGAGGAACGTCTCCGTCGCCATATTGGGCAGGAAGCTGTCGGCGCCGATAGCGCCGCCGGCGATGCGCGCGACAAGGCCGCTGTCGCTCCGGTTCTGCCGCGCCGAAAGCACGTCGATGAGCACGGCCCTGGCGCTCGTACGCAGGGCGCTTCTGTCGAACGCAAGCTCGCCGGCCTCGTTCACAAGTGCAGCGGCATGACGTTCCAGGCGCGCCGCCCCGTACACCTCATGCGAGGCGCCGGACCGGACGGAGACGTTGCGCCCTGCGAGCGCCAACACCAGCAACGCCGTCAACGTGTCGTCCTCGATCGGCGCGCGTGCGAGCGCCTCGTGCAGGGCGTCGGTGCGGAAGTCGCCGATCATTTCCACGCCGCGGCGGCTGACATCCGGCCGCGCGGCGCCGAGCGAGTTCCCGTCCTCCTCGCCGCCGTCATTCTTGTCGGCGACGGAGCCTGTCTTGCCCTTCGCCGGCTTCGGCTCCGGCATGCGGTAATGCACCGTCTGCACTTTGCCCTCGTGATCGAGGTACATGGCGGCGCGGTCGCCCTTGCCCGGTTTGCCGTAGATGCGCTCGGCCTTCGGCGGCAGCACAACCTGGCCGGAGCCGTTGGTCTCGGCGATGACGCCCTTCTTCGGCAGATGGTTCGACATCCATTCCTGCTGCGCGCCCAGGAAGGCCTCGACGTCGGTCGTGTAACGGCTGTCCTGGTCCGCCGGGGCGAACAGGTCTTCGACCCAGGCGATGCCGTAGGCTTTGGCGAGGTCGTCGCCGAAGCTGGCGTCGCGCGCATACATTTTGCGCCGGTCGAGCGCGTTGGCGACGCTCCACCACGAGGTCTGCGGCTCGCCCTTCTTCGGCTTGTGCGCTTTCCAGACC
>Ga0209698_10001741_pt1 | contig 25058 bp, 39 predicted proteins | sample LitLauG_LLR_2012_FD_187203 | JGI IMG/M metagenome (GOLD analysis project Ga0209698, IMG submission 187203) | Freshwater sediment microbial communities from Pennsylvania, USA - Little Laurel Run_MetaG_LLR_2012 (SPAdes) (version 2) | ecosystem: Environmental > Aquatic > Freshwater > Creek >... | reverse complement strand
CCGTTACACCGTCCCCGACAGCGCCGAAATCTTCTGGAGTCAGCCATGCTCGGTTCTCGCGCACGGCAACGGTAGTTGCAACTGCGCCAGTACCCGGAGGGGTGTAAGAAATAAGAGCAGCACCAGCATTGGTGCCACTTTGATTAACAGCTTTGTCAACACCGTTAAGCCATGCCGCATTTACTACTGTTTGTCCATCTGTAAACTGTGTCATGCTGTCCCCGAAATACCCCAGCCAGCAACAAAGGTGCCTGAGATAGTAGTTGTATTTGTAGCTCCGCTGGTGCCGTTAGGATAGCCAGCAGTCTTAGATCCGCCATTTTCCCAGAAAGTAAGGGAACCGGATACTGCGCAACCAGCTACCCCCTGCCCTGCTACACCCACTGAATTCATCAGGGTGCATGCCTGTACTATACCGGAGTAGTGGTCACCATCATTGTCAAACGTGTAAGGTAGGATGTTAGATTTCTCTTGAACACCGCGAACAAAGTCCTGTGGGTGACGGGGTTCCCAGTCTTCATCGCAGACTAGTAGCCCATCCCACCGTTTCCGTATCTCGTTTGATTTGTATTTCCTACCGCAGGACATGCAGTAGATATTGAACAAACCAGATACAAAGACTTCCTTATCATCTAACACTAGGCATCCTTATGACGGACTATTTCTTTTAGATCATCCAGCTTGCGCCAGAGTTCGTCTTTAAATTCGCTGAAGTCATCTTTGAGGAGGTAGTGTACTTTAACATCGACTACTTCCTTTGCTAGTTCCCGATGTAGTTTTTCGATAGTTTCCATACGCCCCTTTGTATCCTCTAGTTGTGTCCTCATTAGGTACAACAGAACGGCTAAAACCCCATTAAGTACCCAGCTAATAAGATGTAGGTTGTCCATTTAGAATGATGCTAGTACAGTAACTTGGGGTAGTGTCCCCGTGATTGCAGTTACGTTAGCACGTATAAAACGCCATGTAGACTGCACAGCAAAGCCGTCAGCAGCATAAGTAGCGGTACCACCCGTTAAAGTAATAGTGCCTAGTGGTGTAGAGTTCCAATAGTTATTGGCAAACGTAATGTAGTAAATACCCGTGGTGCCGGTAAAGGCAGCGGACAGGGTTAGACTGGTAGCAGCTACTGCAGAAAGAGTAACGCCTAGAGGCAGACCTGTAGCGCCTAGGGCAATCATACCTACGCCCAAAGGACCCATAATTTGTGGGTTGCCTCCCTCAGGTAGACCCCGAAGGGCAGAGGCAGTTGGAGGAACCAGCCACATGTTGGGGTAAGGTACAGAGAGGAAACTCTGGTATGGGAGGCTGTTAATGCTGCGTTGACCGGTAGGCTGATTGTTACCATCCAGTACGTTAAACGTATTGTACGTAGTCGTAGGAATAGTTACAGTAGCAGAACTGTTAGTAAGTTGAACAGGTAAAAGAACGCCTGCACCAGACAGTGCATCGTTAGTACCTTGAATAGTAATTGTGGCTGTTGGGCCGGCAACGGTATCCGTCAGAATAGCTTGGAAACCGGTATAAATTGAGTCCTTGTATTTACCAAGGGAGGGAGTTGCAATAGCAGTGTAATTAAGACCGATGTTGGGATCCCCCCAGATAAAAGGCCGTACACCTGCACCTGAGCTTACGAGAGTGGCATTAGACATGAGAAGTCCTTAGAAGTAAAGATGGCCCCTCGCGGGGCCACCTGTATTACTGGAAGTAGTACACAAAAATAACCCAAGGACCGCCAACAGTTGACGCGGTAACCGAGCCAGCCGTAACAGTTTCTTGGTAGTAACCAGTCATCTGAAGATCCAGACCGGGCTCAACAAAGTAGTTATAGTTACCGTCAGCACCCAGCAAAGCATTCAGTGCGCCAGAGACGCTCCAAATTTGTGGGGTACCAGCAGTAGTGTTATAACCCAGAACTTGAGCAGGCTGAGCATTCCAATAACCTTGGACAGAACCTGCAGTGCTGCTTTGGGAAGCAAACACGCCTACGTTCTTAAGGCCGGGAAATACTTGGAAGCCCGTAGCAATACCACCTGTAAAGACGTTCGCTGTGCCGAAATAACTATCGGCTACAACTAGACCCAACGTACCAAGAGACACACCTTGGAAGTTGTTGTTGGATACGTTTACACCAAACGAGCTACCAATAGCACCACACTGAATAGCTTGGGTAGTAGTGGCAAGTAGGGTGACAGTAAACTTACATGGGTCAGTAGCGTCAGGAGTGACGGTATAAGACGTCTTTGTACCTTGGTTAGGACCCCCAACGGTGTTGGTAACAACACCATTAACCGTGATAGGCGTACAGTTATTGAACGCCGTGGGAGTTGCATAAGCAGCACCAGTACCCTGTACAACAGCAACGCAATCACTAATAAGAACCGTGTCTGAACTGGTCAGGCCGTGAGCGTATGCGCAATAGACAGTAGCCGTAGTTGAGGAGGTTGGGGCTGAAATACCAAGAACTGGTAGAACTTTGCCGACACGAACTGTGGCAGCAATACCGGTACCAGTAGGAGTGGCTAGCTGGGGATTAGTGATGAACATACCTGCGATAGTAGATTGCGCAGGGAATTCAGCCTTTAGGCCCCGTTGATTGCCATAACCTTGTTGAATAGCATAACCAAACGTGTTGGTGTTAGTTGGATTGCTTAGGCCCTGATAAATGTCTTGACGTCGCACAGCGAACGTCTTGAGCATCAGGGTTTTGGCTGCAGATGATGGTGTAATGAATTGATCAGGATATTTAAACATATTGTCTCCTAGAAACAGGGGCCGAAGCCCCTGCTTTCATTACGCGCCTGCTGAACCGAACAGACCGCGAGGATCGCTCCAGCCGAAGCTGTAACGTCCAGTAGCCTTGAACTTAGCATTCTCCGTATCGAAATCATTGTCTTCGCTGAACTCGTCTTCACGGCGCTCGAAGTACTTCATGCCATCTGGCACGTTAGTACGGATGAACCATGCATCTGGGTCAGTAAAGAAGTGATTCATGATGATGCCCTTGGGGAACTTACCCATGTCGCGGAGAGCATTCAGATCATTAAGGTCACCACCAACACGTTGAGTGGAGTGGAGGATCCGATGCGCTTCAAACTCAAGGTTCCAAGGCACAATCAGTGATTCAGGAATTGCAGAGATAATCAGGCCACGGTCATTCTGGAACACGCTGATCTGAACAATTGCTTGCTCAAGGGCGGCTTCAGAGAGGTCAGAAGGCACTGCTAGTGTGTTGCTCCACGTACCACCGACAACGTTGGGGTGAGCCGAGTTGATCAGTGAAACGCCATCGCCGCCGAGGTATGATGCATTGAATGCACGGTTATACACGTTGGCACCTACGATCTCCTTGGTTTGACGCATGGAGAACGCAAGACCCTTAGCACGCTTCTTGGCTGCTACGTCATAGAGATCATCTTCAAACATTTCACGAGTGATGATGAAACCCAGACCGTATACAATGTGCGTGTATCGGGTGATGAAGCCTTGGCGTTGGGTGTCATAACTGATACCGCTGCCTTCAGGCTTTTGGATTGCGTAACCGAAGGACGTAACAAGCACGTCTTCTTCATAGTTACGGGTTGATGTTTCTTTCTCGAAAATCTTGTCAAATTCGACAGGATACTCGTTGTAGGCTTCCCCGTACCAAGCATTGACGCCGGGCCAGAGAGCCTTACTAAACGAGCCAGTAGTGATTGGCATACTCATAGTTTAGCTCTCCTTAAATTCCGGCAGTACCAGTTGAACCCATAAAGTGTGAATTAATGTAGCATTCCACTTTAGGATACAGACCAGCGGTACTCAAGTCTTGGTCAATACGCATAACATAGCGGAGGATCGTGAGGCCCAGAGTTGCCGTAGTGGCAGCGGTGGACACGTCAACCATCATGTTGGAAAGACCGGCACCAAAGTTAGATGTTGCAGCGGTAGCAATATATGGGCTAGCATTAAGACCAATATAGTTAGTACCAGCAGCAGCGGCAATGTTTGGTGCAACTGCAACGCCGGCAGCGCCACAGAGTTGTGCTTCAAAGATAAGGTCAGGTGCGTCAGCTACCCAGACATAACGGCCATTGGCGTTAGATGCGGGGTTGAAACCTGAGTTTTGTAAGTTCGTGGGATCCGCGAGGAAACCTACGATAGCACCAAGAATAGGTACTGTACCTGCAGTAGCGAGGCGGCCAACGATGGGAATACCAACTGGGTAATTAGACCAAATAGGGCTAACAGTGGAAGAGGTAGTACCAACGTAGGCAACCAAGTCACCAACAGCGTACGTGTTTGCATCCGTGCTTGGGATGTAGTACAGGTTCGACTGGCCATTATACATGGAACCATTCATATGTCGAACAGGACGGAATCCGGCAGGACGATTTACGTTTGCCATTAATTTCTCCTAGATTACTTCCTAGGCGCGTTTACGGAGTTCCTCAGTGAGTTTAACTTGCCCGTATTGGCCTTCAGAAGCTTGTGGGTTTTTAATTCCAGCTTCCTTGGCGTCCACAACTTTAGACTTCTCGTCTTGGTCTTCTTCGTAGAACTCGCGTTCAATAGACACTAAAATTTGTTTCTTCGTACCGCCAACGGAAATTGAGTTGTCCGTGGCAGAGGGGACGTCAGTACGCTGTCCCCCGACGAGATGGCTCTTGATAGGTTCGATACGGTAGCCAGCTTCTTCAAACATGGCAATACGATCAGGTGTAGCATCAATAAGCCGATAAGCCCTATCGGGGTCTGTATTAACGATTTGCAAGCGTTGACGGGTGCCAACTGGCTTGCGCTTAGGGCGCACTGGCGCTTTGGTTTTGTTCTCTACTGTTGTCTTTTCCATGTTACAGTCCCTTTGATCTCTTGATCTGTTCTTTATATTCCTTCTCGTCTATCTTCGCTCCGGCGCGGATCATACGCTTCATAACCCGCTCTTCCTCTTCCGTAAGCTTGAATGTGCCTGCTGTGGATCGGCTCTGTCTACCGGTAGTCACATCTGGGGCATCATCCTTGTTAGGATTGCGCTTGACAAACTTCTCAGGAAATTCTTCACGTGCCAATTTATTAATCTCCACTAGTACATCAGAAGGGCTCTTACCTTGTCGTGCAAGTAGGGCTCCCATGCCGTCAGCCCATGCAGTCATCTTAACATCCTTTTCATACCAAGGATTGGACTGCTTAAACTGCGTATATTCTGGATGTTCTTGCTGGCCGGCAGTAGCAACTGGTGCGCTCTGCTTCTGTGACGTTACTTCATCAATGCGGTCACGGAGATCTTCGGCCTTGGCCAGATCATTGTCTTCCAAGGCCTTCTTACGCTCGGCCTTCAGTTCCCTGATAGCCCGCTCGTAGGTAGCCTGTTCGATGGTTTGGTTATGCTTTGATAGGGCATCGACACCCTTCTTTAGATCACGGATCTGCTTGTGCTGGTCTTCGATCTTGTCAAAGAGAGACTTGCGGTCCATGAATTCTTCCGCAGGACGCCACTTTTTACCCGCGTTCTTTGGATCAGCCTTGAAGTCCTCTTCGGGTTGCCACCCGTTTTCGAGTGCTTGGGCTTCTACATCTGGTACTTCTGGTGCATCACTCATGCTTACTCCTGTATTTGCAAACTACGTCCTCATCATTGATGACAAGATATTTCTCGTCTTCGTTATCAAGGGCAGGTACAATCTTACCTGCATACTTCGCAAATACTACAGTGTCTCCCACCTTGATACCGCTGATGTAATGCTCGCTGCAAGAGGGGCCAATGTCAAGGACAGTTCCCTTGTCAATACCAGCCTGCATGCGCTCTAGGTCTTTTTCTGTTTCCTTCGCTAGTGCAAACCCTGCTTGGCGTGCCCGCTTTAGAACCGGGTCTTCTACTGCCAGTGACTTAAGGACAAGTTTGCAACCAACTGCTTCAACTGGATGTGTCATTGTGCTCCTCTGGGAAAATACTTGTGTCGAACTCTACGTCAAGGATATCTTTTAGGCCCTTGAGGTAGCCTGCTCGGTAGCGGTCATACAACTGGTCTTGTCCAGCCGTTGCACCTAATTCAATTTCTCCGTCTCGGATTAACTCTCGTATAGCTTGGAAAAACTCTTGAGTTACTGCGTCGTTTTTCCAGAACTTGAGGTCTTCGCTTGTGCTGTTGATTTTATTACCTCGTTCTTAGTTTTTGCAGCCTCTTCTTGCTGCTGCATTCCGGCTTGATGGGCTTCTTGGTCCTGCTGCATCCCCATTTGATGCTGTTGCTCTGTGTGGACTGCCTGTTGCTGTGCACTGGCCATGTCTACCGACATTTTTGCGTGTGCTTTAGCGGCATCCAGCTTGAGTTCCATTGCCTTCTTTTGAAGGTCCATCTGATGGGCCTGAGCCTTGAATTGCAGGTCAGCACCCTGTTTCTGTTGATCCATCTGCATGGACTGTTGCTGGGCTTGCTGCTCCAGCATGATCTTGGCTTGTTCCGCTTTGGCCTTCTCTTGAATAGCCATCATCTTGGGATCCGGGGGTTGCTGCACTGGGGCAGGGTGTCCGGTCTGCTGCATGCCGGGAATTAGTTCTTGCCAGTTCGGCTGCTCTTGCGCTTGCAAGATCCGCATCAAGACTTTCTGGGGATCCAAAGCCGGTCCAAACGCCTGCATAAGCTCCATCAGGGCTTGGGCCTTCATCAACTTTTCGGTTTGTGTGGTAGCTGTAGGATCCGCTGTTGGGCATACGTCATATACCTCACTATCAAAATCTTCGGGGTTTACAGCCTGTTGTCCAAGGACTTCTAGGTAGGTTTCCTTGTCCAGATAGTAGTTATTTAGCTTGAATACTTTCTTGTATTCCTTGGCCAGAGAACGGTAAATACGTTTGTATATAGCCGTAAAAACTTTCATTCCCTGTTCGATGGTAGCCATGGTGGTAGTGGCCGGTGTGTTTTGACCGGGCATCTTCCCAGTAAAAATCTCCGCCACTGATGCAAGTTCCTTGCCGCTGGAAATCAACATTCCCAATAATTGGAATAGAACCGAGGAAGGTTCTTTTGTTGGAAGCGGTACGATTTGTTTTCGTAGGTCATCTCCTGTAGCATTGACAGCACGCCACTCACCGGGGGTGAACTGGCTGGTGCCCATTTTCATGCGAAGGCCCTTACCAATAAAACCAATCTGCATGTTAGCCAGCGTACCGGCATCAATGAGTTGGTTCAGGATGGAGTTTATTCCCTCGTTAATCGGGCCAAGCAGGTGCCCAAAACCATAGTCATAATAGCTACCGTCAGGATTAGGTATAAAACCAAACTTCGTGTAATAGTTGACAGGTTCATAGCAGACCGGCTTGCCTTTCTTGTCCAGCTTGACACCGTTTTTGGTGTATCGTGCAGAAATACGGAGAATTTTCTTGGAGCTATGGTCAAAAGTTACGATATACGGCTCACGGAGCCCGTCATCATTAAGATCTAGCCATGTATGCTGCTCAATAATCTTGAACGGCGTAGTCCAGTCCACAGTTTTCTGTTTTTTCATGGTCTGGTTTAGCTGGGAAGCCTCTGGAGAAGGGGCATTCCCTAGATCTACGTCGAGGTATTCACCACCACGGATCTTTTCTTCAATCTTGTTCTTGGACAACCACAGGATTTCGGAGACACGCTCGCATTCATCTAGGTTAGTGGTCCAGTAATCTACAACAAAGTTCTCAGGATAGACCAAAGTAGACTGGATCTTGTCCGTAACTTTGCAGTAATACGTCTTTTTGTGCATCATTCCTACCACAGATACCTGCAGCAGGAGCTTGTCCATGTCCTCTTCCCAGTAATCCAGTGACTGCATTAACTGCCATGACATGTACTTGCCGATACGATTACCGGTGTCTGTCTTGGATCCGTCCGGATCGTTTCCCCAGACTTGGGCTTGGACAATGTTGCCGTCAGCAGGAACAAGGCTAGGATAAGCGCGAGCAGAAAACTGCATGGCAGCAGTACTAATAAGAGGATATTTGATATTTGATGCATCAGGCCATGGAAAAGTCTTTTTCTCAGAGATTTGACCTGCGAGTTTGAGCCATTCCTTTGTAGCCATGATCCACATCTTGCGGCTATCTTCATCATCTTCAAATCCCCGAAAGCACTCATTGGCAATCTTGGCTAGCTCATCCTTGTCCAGCTTTTTGGCAAGGTTAGTGGACTGGAGTGCAATGTCAAACGCATTGTCCATCTGATCCTGCTGCGCATCCTCGTCAGGAGGCTGCTGGGGCGCTTGTTGGGGTGGGGGTTGCTGCCCCCCTAGCGACACCTGCCCGGGAGCGCCTCCTGAGCCCATCTGAGGCATTTGGGGGCTAATACCCGGTGGGGAAATAGGTTGTTGGTAGGCCATCGAATTTATTACCTTTTTTATTGTTCCAATTTGCAGGAACAACTTGTAGATTATTTTCTACATGTAGGCCGCAAACAGTCTTTCCATTCAGTGGGACAATGTGATCTACTACCCAAGAAATTCCCGTAAGTTTTGTTCTAAGTAAAGCAAGATCGTATATTTCTTTAATTATCCACTCATTTGCCCCATTTAGCCTAGCTTTAGGATTTCTTCGTTTAGCCTCAGATTTTCTTCGAGAAGCATTTTTTGCTCCCGGACGAGCTAATGCATATTTTCGAGCTTCTTCTTTACTGTTTCTTTTTCCAAGTTTTCGCCAATTAGCAACCGTTTTTAAAACGCAACTTCCACATTTGTTTAGACGCCCGCTTGCCATATCCGGATGTTTGTGAAACTGCTCTAGGAGTTTCGTCTCCCCACACCATTTGCAAAGCTTCGTTTGTGGCATAACCGGTCCATTGGGAGCGCCCATTTGCTGAGGTTGCTGCATGTTCCCGTAGCTCATCCTGATATTCTTCCTCTGCTTCTTCTTGCTGGGTTGGGGCTTCAATAATCATGTCTAGTAACATACCTAGGTAGGCAAAGGCATCCACTTGGTCATCCTTAACACCACGAGGGAATTTAAGGACTTCATCTTCAAAGGCTGGATACCAGTCTGCCTTCATATCGAATTTTACTGTCTTGGCACGCATCCGGGCCTGTATGCTCCGGGATCTTTGTACCTTGTCCTTGCCCCCATGCTTAAGTTTAATTAGTGTGGGAAAGATGTTTTCCTTTACCATGGCTTCCCTGAGATAGGGGCCTAGGGCTTGGGAGACCATCATTTCCTCGATACCTATGGCTTCCGGTTTGTAGGTCTTTTCGAGCGCGAGGATCGTGTCGATGATTTCTTTACCATCCAACCGCTCTCGTATAACATTCCTAATATGTAATCCGCGATCTTCATCCACGGCAGCAACAATAAAAACACTATAATCGCTACGAGATTCAGTAGATATTGCAGGATCAATCGTAATATAGTACCTAACGATCTTTTTCTTGTCTTCATCATCCTCACGTTGAAAGTCCCCCCGTTTAAAGTAAGCAACCGATTCGTCCATCGGGTTGTTGAGGTACTCCTGTGAGTACAGATCTAACATTCCATCTTTAGTAAACTCCTCCATGCGGAGCTTAAAGTAGTCTTTGTTAAACCTCTGTGGCCAAAGAATCTGGTCAAAATTCATGGTGTGTGCACGGTATTTTACCGATTTCCACATCATTTTCTTTGGGTAAGTCGAATAAACCTTGAGTCCGGTATCTACTGTCCACTTGTCGTTGGGCATTAGATTTTCCAGCACGCTGTCCATGTGTAGGATAGTACCCCACATACGCAGCTTGCCTTTGAGGGACAGGCAGGGGATTAAAGCCCCCCGGAACCACCGCTTTAGTTTGTCTCGGCGGTCCTTGTTCATTACCAGTTCGTCGTTCTCTAGGTCATCTACGAGAACTAGGTCTGGGCGGGAACCATCCCACAGCAGACCACGAAGCTTTTGTTCAGCACCCTTACCCATAACCCGGAAAAGAGTGCCATCCTTGAATTGTACTATAAAGTCTGTTTCAGTGTCTTTGACGAAATTGGCTTGGCCTTTGTCGTTCCTAGCTATTCCGAACAGGTCTATCAGGGTTTCATTCTCAGCTATCTCGTTCTTCATTGAGTTTACGAACATAGCTGCTTGAGCTTCTGTATCGGACACAATAAGGCAGTAGCGAGAGTTCCGGAATAACAGTTCGGCTAATCCGTACGCCAGCGTTCCTGCCGTAGATTTGGCGTGTCCCCGTGGGGCAGCGATAGCTACAAACTGATGATCCGAGCAAGCTAGATCCCATAGTTCTTTGTGGAAAGTAGGTGTTTCAACAGCGTCATCGAATCTTTTCGCTAGCACTGACCCCACGAAACCTTCTAAGATTTCGCGGGTTAATTTCATCGGTAAAGAATACTAAGGGCTCCAGCAGTACCGGCAGTAACGATAGTAAGCCCGTTTACGAAGTTAATACCACTACCGGCAGGGATTCCTACGTTAGGGGTACCTACAGCCATAGTAACTGCACCAGCAGTCATCAGGGTACCTGAAGCAGCGGTATTGTCATAACCAGTAACAGTCCACGTAGTACCGGCATTGGAGCAGATAACACCGAGAAAGGTACCGGGACCATTCTTTACGACAAAAGTACCGGAGGTACTAATTGGATATTGCCAGCATCCTTGGGGATCTGGATCTACTTGAACTGTCATCGCCCTCTCCCCATATTTTTCTGAACTATTGTCTTTTTCATGCCGATAGGACGTTGGATCTTGGGTTGACCCTTTTCCATACCGCGTTTAGGCTGGGCTGGGCCAGCACTCAATTCCTTGATAGGACCATGTACTTGTCGAGAACCAGCCATTACTTTACCTTACGGGTAATCTTGGCTTGACCAGCAACAGTGCCACGCTTTTGCATACCACGATCAGCTTCCCGGTCTTTCTGGACAGGATGATCAGCAGCACGCTTGGCACCGGCTTCCATGGGGTAGCTGGGGTGGGGTTCGTACTTCTTGGCGTTAGAGGTGCCCCCCTTCATGTGATCATGCAGTTCAGCAGCGTTGTTACGATGATGGGAGTGTCGGCTAGTAATAGCCGCATTCTTGGGGGATTGTCCGGATGCCATTTTCTTATCTCCTTGGAGGGCTTTGGGGAATGACCCCGAGGTAATCATGATAGTTGTTTATAAAGTTCGTACCCTAGACCGCTTAGGATGATTACCAGCCCCAAGATCAAGGGGACGTTTACACCAGCAGTTTGGGTTGTTACAGGGTTGTGGTCTACGGGGGTAGTACTTCCGCTCGGAAGGGATTGAACTACTTTTCCTTGGTAGGATACGCCCTCAGAGCTGGCTGACTGGATCGATTCGCCAGCCGTTGATATCTCGTTGTTCATCCTCGTTTACCTTTAATGGAGCCGTCTGCGTTACGTCTGTAGGACTCGTTGGAGTGGGCAGAGATTGCTCGGGTGTTGGATCTGACATTCTTCCCTCCTTTGGATAGGGGCTTTATATGATCAATTTGTAGCTTGGAGTGTTTGGAGATTACGCCGTCTTTGACTGCTTCTGCACGGGCTTTGTTACGCTCTGCACGCTGTTCTTTACGTCCGGGATGCTTTTTATCCCAAGCATCTTCCTTTTTATAATCACGTTTACCGTTGGTCATGAAAGGCATTTAAAACTCCGGATAATCTTCGGATCCATCATCAGGCTCTTCATCAGGGTAGGGCCACAGGTGGCTGGGATTCGACATGCTCTATTACTTCCACACGGTTAGTCTTGTTAGCCATGTCCTTAAAGGCTTGGGCTAGTTGTTCTAGGTGGTTAATGTTGGTTTGTTCTGTTTGTACCCGTTCACCCCGGTCCTCTAACTGGAAAGACTTGTCCAGAAGGTCTACAGCGATTTTATGGGCATCCTTGGCTTGGATAGGCTTACGACGCATTTCCCCGGTTTTCTGGTCATAGATCCATTCTCCATTTTCCAGCCGGTCCTGAGCTACATCCATAGCCTTGTCAGCAATCTTACGAAGCTTGTTGTTAAGCTGGATATTACCTTCACGCTTAACCTGTTCAGTAAGATCCTTGAACCATTGGGAATTAACCCAAGTGTTCATGGTATTCTTGTTTATGTTCAGTGCTGCAGCAGTAGCTGCTTGGTTACCAGTGATAAGATAGCATTTAACTGCTTCCAGCTTTTCCTTATCAGTGTACCACCTATTCCATGAGGATTTAGGTTTACGTTCTTGAATTGACTTGGTATCGGTTAGCATCTATGCCACCCCTCTATGTTTTAATATGTATTAATATATGTAAACTAAAACCTTAAACTAGACATAACCTATATACCCATATAAACTATAGATATAGATTTTAAGGTCAAAACCATTATAAATAATCTAATGTATTAGGATTAATAGAACCATAAAACTATTAATCTTTTTTTACACTACACAATATTATACCATACTTTAAACCTCGGTGTCAAGAAGAATCCTATAAAACCCCCATTTACCCCCAATATATCCGTGTCAGAATAAAAACTAGCGCTTTTCAGCATGTAAGTGATTATTGTAGGATAATACTAATACAGTATACGTCTTAGTTGGTGGGAATATAAAAAATTTCTGATGGAGCATTAAGCGCTCCAATATAGCCCCACTTTTCCCCCCCTACCCCCTTTGCTTTGATTTATAGACCATCCCGTATATATGGTTTTAGGGTGATAATGCCTCTCATTTACATTCATTAACTTGCCGCACCGGACACGGCACATTACATGTCATGTATCTGTATCCTCCCCTAGCACGGATGGGTACGCCGGGAGTCTGGTAGTAATTTACTACTTGTCTCTTTTTTACAACACTAGGCTGTTACATCTGTTACACTTTAACTCTTGACATTAGAGTATTCTGTGATATACTTTGTGCATGGTTGATTGATTGATGATTTTTTAAAGAGGCTAACCCATGCGTGATTTTCTTGAACTGGCGCTAGTGATGAGCGTGGCGACAATCGGCGGGCTGGCGATTCTGTGGTTCACGGCAGTGGCTTGCGTGGCGATGCTAAATGTCGGCTAGCTTGACACAAGCGCAATAATCTGATATACTGTAGTTAATGGCTGGGGAATAGTCCCTAGTCATACTTCCTAAAGGGAAAATCATGGAAAACCTGAACGCTTTTGAAGTCTCCTCTGATGACGCGGTTGCGGTTGATGCCGAAGTTTTGACGGTAGGCGATGGGGAGCACATCTATCGCATTGACCAAAAGACCTACGACGAAACCAAGAAGGCGGTAGTAGCGCAAGCCGGTGTCGCCAATCGTTGGATCGTCGCAGAGCCGGGAATCTCCAAGATTTTTGGAGCGGAAAAGGACGAAGAAGGCACTCCGATAAATAAGGACTGCTACACTTCGGGTACGCCTGCTTACAAGGCACTGACCGAATTCCTGAAGAAACTGCACCCACTTTATGCCAAGTGGGAAGGGCAAGTGATGGCGTTCAAGTCTGCCAAGGCAGGCGGGCAAGAGCCGGTAGTAATTGCCGAACTGGAAGAACGCCGCAATCTTACCGCGAATAAGATCAAGGCTGACACCCAGAACGGCATGCGCGCCCTGCAAGATGCGTTCATCCGTCACAAGCAGGGGGAGCGTGAAGCAGCTAGTGCCAAGTCTCCCCGTGATGTACTGACGGAGTGCTCGCTGCGAATGGGCAAGTTTGCGGATCGTAAGAACGTCACCGAAGCAGAGAAGGCGACGGCCGCTAAGGTTAAGCAGGTACTCGATGGCATGCTGTCCGGAGGGCTTGATGCGATCTGGAACGCTGTCCCGCTGGCCCCTGTCGCTGGCAAGATCACGAAAGACTACACCCAGCCCAGCGCGGTGAAGGTGATGACGGCTGATGATCTGGCCGAAGCACTCGCCAATCAGTTCTAAATAAAAGTAGTAAATTACTACTTAGAGCCTGCCCCTTCGGGGGTGGGCTTTTTTTCGTCTATTACTTTTGAAGGTCGGTCCATGTCAGAATACCAGCGCCGATATTGTGCCTGTGGAAATGTCATAATGGAAGGTCGGTCCAAACTGGGATATAATGTATGCCTAGAATGTGGGGAAATACGAGCACGCAAATACCAGCATTGTATCGTGCCTATGCACAAGTCCAACTATGTCCCAATCACTAATCGCAATGATTTAATCGGTATAAATGTGAAGGTCGGTCATTCGTAAAGGTAAACCAATGAAATACAAAATCACAATCGCTAAATATAAGCACGAAACAAGCATCAATACGGCCAAAGGATTGGCATGGCCACACCTTCGTGGTACATGGATTCCATGTATTGATGAGCAAATTGGAGGCAAAGAAAAGAAATTTGCGCCTATTGGCATTGCTTTTAATTGGCTTTGGTTGCGTGTTAAAGTAATAGAAAGGTCGGTCACGGCTAACTCGCATCGCAATTCAGGCTCAGGCTTGACCTAAGGCTGAATCTGTGCTATAATGGGTATGTAGGCTGGGAACAGGGAAGCTTGCACGTTAAGCTAAATTAGTAGTAAATTACTACTTTTAAGGTGATGATAATGACTATTGCGTACACTGTTGTAATCGTGATGATGATCTTTTGTATCTTTGGAGAAGATCGATGACTGACGATCAGCTTGATGTATTTCTCGCAGTGGGAATTTTCGCTGTAATAATCCTGATTGTCTGTGCCAAGGCAATCCTTTATATTCACTAGGAGTAGGAGATGAATTATGGATGCCTCGTTGGTGCTTGCCCTGATGTTGGAAACCGCAGACATGTCTCAAACTCTGTATATGACGCGGCACCCGCAACAGTATCAAGAAATGAATCCAATATTAGGAAGCCACCCGTCACAAATAAAGGTGGTCTGCTATTTCCTGACTGCCGATGCGGGTTTAGTAGTATTCAATCATGTCCTGCCAAAGAAGTATGTTCCTGTCTTAAACTATGGGACAGTGGCTATTGAGGCAGGGTTTGTTGCGCATAACGCGCATATCGGAGTGAAGTTTTCCTTTTAAGGACTAATCATGTTCTTCGCACTAGCAATGAACCGGCAACGTCATTCCAGTGATGGTGATGATGAGTGGGTTACGACTAACATTCGTATGGGGGGGTACAAGTATCTCAAATCTGCTATCAATGCGTTAAAAGGTCGGTCTGCAAACGGTGTCGTGGTCAATGAATCACGTATCGTTGTGGCTTCACTACAATCCAACAAAGTAACGGTGCCAAATGCCTAAAGCAAATTCAATGCTAGACACGTTGTACGATGCCCGGGATAAATATCTCTGGGGTGGGGCGTCAGATCGTAATTGTGATTTTGACAGTCAGTGCACACAAATTTGTTTTTCCCGCTGGGAAGCAGAAGATGACGCTCCTTATGGACTCTCTTATAGGCCTGATCATTTAGAAGGTTGGATTAATGAATTTGATACCAACAGGGATCCAAACAACAACTTTGATGAATTTAAGGAAGGTAAAGAACGTCAAGGTGCACGTTTCCTGACCTTGTCCATGTATATCACTGTTATGGAGGATGAGGGTGAACCCAACCCATCTGCTTATTCTCACTACTGAAGAGTTTACGCCTGACACTCCTAATCTGGGGTGTGAGGTGTATTCAGGACCCAAAGAAGACATGGAAGGGTTATATCAGGAAGCACTAGCGTCTGAGACCAGTGATTACAAGACTTATCTACTGGTCAAGATTGAGGCTCGTGCTGACATGACTATAACCGAAACATATCGAGAGGACCCAAATGGGGAATAAGGAATGCAGCGCTACATTGACATGTGCATCCGAAACGGATGGACAGGACGAAGAAAAATCGTATGCTTTGCCGTTGTCGGAAGGCGCATTGTATCCATTGGACATAACTCCTACTCCAAAAGTAGTAAATTACAGCGTAGGTGCGCACACAACACAGGTAATACCCTACGACTATATGAACACGCCGAAATTGCAGCCTTGCGGCGACTTCGCCAGCGATCCGTATCTGGGCTTCGGTTGTTAGTAATTAGGCTCGATAAGGACGGTCAGCCGCGCTTGGCTAAACCATGTCCTGTATGTCAATCTGCAATTAACCTCTATGGAGTTAAGCATGTCGAATACACTGAATCTTGATGAGACTTTTGGAGAGTATGTGCCGGCGTACATTGAGGAAGATGATCCTTATGGAGGGAAGTATGATGAGGATGATGAGGATGAAAGCGATTCCTCTGGGCCTGCAGTAGCAACAATCACCCCATCAGTAGAGCGCTACTGGATCCGCCACAATTCCCAGCAATTCCACGAAGATGAGACCGGCTTTCACAAGATGTATAATGCGGCCACCAAATACATCTCCCAACGCAGGGCAGATAAGCTGCCTGAGCGGGATGAGCCGGGTGATATGCGTCAGCGGGGTATCTGGACGTTTGAACCCCAAAGTCAAATGTCGTGGAATGCCTATTCACAGATGAGTTGTGCTGTGGGTATGGCTAACGTGTATGGTCAGCGGGATATGGATCGCCTGACTGAGATTGCCAACAAGTATGGCAAGCCGTTCCTGTTTACTTGTGTCTCACCCTCGTTGAAGCAGTATGCATTCAGTAAGCCTGAGAAGTACAAGTACCTGTTCTCCAGTGAGTCATGGATGTACGGGCACAAGGAAGTTTGTACCTTTGTTACTATTACTTGAAAGGAAATACCATGGCCGGCAAAGCAGTTCGTGAAGGCAACGTCGTAGTTCTCCACCGCACTGACGGCAAGACTGTCGATGTGTTTACTGGCCAAGGCTGGGACAAGCACACGGTGTTTGAAGTCAACGAGGGCAAGGTTCGTCTCATTCGTGGTGCGTCTGTCACTAATGAGGAGTTCCGCAAGTTTAAGGAAAGCCTGTGAACGCAAGCATGTTGTTTGAGTGCCACCGGTTTGGTTCATCTGAGACTATCCTTAGTGCAGATGAATTGACTCGTGAGCATAAATTCCTCATACTGCATGGTGGGGAGGATATCTCTCCATCATACTATGGGGAAGTTCCTATCAAGACGAGTGCCAAGTCAGTCCCATCTTTACGGGATAAGCTAGAGGTTGAAGCCCTCAAACGTGCATGGGAACTGGATATCCCTGTGCTCGCTATCTGCCGTGGTGCACAGCTTGCTTGTGCAATTCAAGGTGGTGGTATGTTTCAGGATGTTCCGGGCCATGTGGGTGAGGATCATATCCTAGTCATACCTGAGGAAAACAATCGTATCATCATGACTAATACTTGTCATCATCAAATGATGATTCCAAAGGACGGTCATGTTTTGGCGCACGGTGGTAAAGTCAATCGTCGTCGCTTCAAGGGTAAAGAGTATGTTGTAGAAACTATGGAAGAACCTGAAGTTGTGTACTGGAAGGATACACGTACTTTGGGGGTTCAAGGGCATCCTGAATGGGACTACTCACGCAATAGTATTTACGATTACACCAAATCTCTTATGTTTAAACTTTTTGGAGTTGAATATGTCTGAAGCTGTCAGCATTTCTGATCTCAATGCCCGGGACCGGTATATTCTGGTTGGTTCGGATCCTGAAGTGTTCCTTACGGACACTGGGGGCCGGTATGTCAGTGCTATTGGCCGGTTTAATGGCACCAAGGAAGAGCCCATCGCAGTTAAGAGTCTTGGCAAGGGGTACGCTGTCCAAGTGGACAATGTGCTACTGGAATACAATACCCCTCCGGCAAAGAGTGCCGCCAATTGGCTCGAAGCCCATCGGAATATGCTCCAATATCTCCGTTCCGAGGCTGCCAAGCAGAATCTGCTGGTGAGTATCGATGCGTCGGCAGTAATGCCGGACTCTGAGTTACAGCATCCCGCTGCCCGTGTGTTTGGTTGCAGTCCTGACTTCAATGCATGGGAAATGCGGATCAACAATCCTCCCCGCGCCAATGACCCTAACCTGCGCTCTGCTGGTGGTCATATCCACGTAGGGGGCATTAGTAAGTTCACCAATCTTCAGAAGGTGAATGTTGTTCGTGCCATGGACATGCTGGTAGGTTCTCTGGCTACCCTTGTGGATACGGATGAGCGCCGTAAGGAACTGTATGGGCGCCCCGGTGCCATGCGGTTCAAAGACTATGGTGTAGAGTATCGCACTGTGTCCAACTTCTGGCTCAAGTCTGAAAGTCTGATGCAGGCTGTCTATGGCCTGACCACCAAGGCTCTGACTGCCAGTACTCATCGGTCTTTCACTAGTCAGGCTCACGAGGAGGATGTGCTTCGGATGTTCAAGCACAACGATAAGGCTCTTGCTCGGGACCTGATGATGCGTCTGGGTGTTCGTTCTGAGGAATACGTATGAGTCATTACCTAGAGTATGCCACTGAGGATGTGAGTCGAAAGTATTCAGGTACTACCTGCTATGCCGTAGACAAGACTACCTCAGAGCCTATCCTTGTTACTGTGGGGAGTGTCCGGTGGAACGACGATGTAAACACTACAGAAGCAGAGATCCATCGTGTAAAACCTGACGGAGATCTTGGATCTGGAGCCCGGTATCCGGTAGACACTGAAACGGCTAAGAATCCTCCAGAGAGGACGACAATCCGCTTGCTGCCCTTACTGCTGCGGGCGGGTTATCGTTTAGTGGGGGACTCAGTCTATCGGATAACCCGAAAGATGCATAAGTCTTTTATGTGGGGAGCTAGCAATGATGTATACAGCGCCTACACTGAGAATAGTGGGTTAGATTTTAATGGCCCATCTATCCGGCGTGTGATCATGGTAGGAAAGACCCAAGGTAAGACAAGCCATGGTACGCTGTTGGATAGTAATTTCCTGATAGACAATGGGACGGTCATGCTGTTGGGTGTGGCCGTTGGGTTCTGCAAGGGCAAAGAAATCTTTGGCGTCAGCCCTGCAGTTGCAAAGCTTTTAACTGACATAGGTGGAGAATGGATAATCCGAGCTTAGTTGCTATGTTTGGCGCCAAAGCCAAACTAGCCGGTCAAGTAGAACGGCAGGCTTTTGCTATGGAACGCTACGGTAAGATACCTACTTACTTTGGTGCTTTCTATAAGCCGATAGGTATGGAGTTTGAGATTGAGAACATTGGCCCCGCTCCAAGTGGTCTGGTAGTTTATCGGGACTCGGTGTACTGGAAATACACCAAGGACAATAGCCTTCGCAATAATGGGGTAGAGTTTGTTTCTGTCCCGGTGTCTGGTCATTCGATAGACTATGCGCTATATGAACTGGAGACTGAGCTAGGTATCCGGTATCCAGATCACATGGATTCTATTCGTACCAGTATCCACGTTCATGTGGATGTGTCTGAGTGGAGTCTGCGGGAACTGTTTGCTTTGCCTACGCTCTATGCTTTGTTTGAGGATGTATTCTTCTCATTCCATAACGAAGCCCGGCAAAACAATCCTTACTGCTATCCGATTACGTCCCTTGCCCCTAACGGACTTAGTGTGTACACTGAGGCTAAGTACTGTGCTCTTAACTTAGCTCCTGCACAGACTCAGCTATCCGTTGAGTTTCGGCATGCCAACTTCGATAGGGACATGAAGAAGAATCGTCGTTGGATTCAGATTGTGTGCAAGTTCATGAAGTATGCCGAAGAGCATCGCAGTGAACTGGTTGAGATAGTCAAGCGCACAGTTATTCAGGATGACTACCTGAAACTCTTTAACGTAGTGCTGGGTAAGTCTGCTCAGTTCTTTGACGAAGAGCTAGTGTATGGAATGATGAAAAACAACGCCCCTTGGGCAATCGCTGTTACGGAGGTGCTTTAATGTGTGGAATTTGGGGCATATTTAACAAACGCGGTGGGTGGACCTCAGCCGAAGATCTGAAGCTGGCTAACTGGATGAGCCTTCTGTCTACGGATCGTGGTGAACATTCAACCGGGTATTGTTTTGTACAGAAGCAGCTAGACACTACTACGGACGGTCATTTCGATGCGCCGCATATCATCAAGTCAGTGGGTAGTCCGTTCAGTATCCTGCACCAAAAAGAAGGGCGTGAGGCACTTATAGAGGGTAATCGGTATGCGACTCAGATCTTTGGTCACAACCGGCATGCTACTCTTGGCTCTATCAAGCAGTCCAATGCCCATCCGTTTGTTGAGGGTGACTGGGTGCTGGTGCACAATGGAACGATTTATGGGGGCGTAGACCTGCCCACCAGTGGGGTTGAGGTAGACTCCCATGCCCTGTGCCTTAAGATCAATGAGGTGGGCATTAAAGAGGCCCTGATGGGTATTCAGGGTGCGTTTGCAATCATTGCCTACAACAAGCGTACACACCAAACGTTTGTTGCTCGTAATGGTGAGCGTACCCTGTTCCAGTTCTCGCATGCGGATTACTGCTATGCTATGTCTACGGAGCTAGAGCTTGAGTTTGCTCTCAAGAAGTATGGGCGATTCAAGTACTTCCCCAAGACGGAAGAAACCGGGAACATTACCCCATTCAAGCCCCATGTGCTGTACCAGTTGACTCCCAAGGGCTTCGAGGAAGTGGATAAGGTACTCCCGCGCCCCAAAAGTTATTATCAAGTGGCTCCGGCGACCCCGGTAAATCCCGGCCCTGCTCAGGCCCCGTTTACCAAGAAGGTGGAACAGCGTATCACGCCGTACACCCAGCTTGATGAACTGTACTTTACTGTGGATAGCATGGTGGGTAGTGGTCAGAACCAGTTCAAGTACTTTGCTACTGGTGACAATCTGGAAGATGTTATCTTCTATACCCGAGAGCCCCATGCCCATCTGTTGGGTAAGGAAGGCAGTGCAATCCCCAGTAGTGTGCTGTCGTCAGAGACTGGCAAGAAGACGTACCAAGTCAAGTTCAAGGAGATCTATTGGGTTGATGACGTTAATACCCCACCAGTGGGTACTGTACTAAAAACCATACACACCTGTCAGGATTGTGCTGGGCAGGCTGATGAAGCTACGGGAGCTATTGAGATGCGCCAAGATAAGTGGATCTGTGGTGCCTGTGTCGCTGATTTCCGGGCGAATTGCGGGCGTGTTCTTGAGAAGTCTATCCTACAATGAAGATAACTGTTCATCCGTATAAAATGAGTAGCCGAGGTGCAAAGCAGCTTGCTAATGCTTTGACTAAGGTTATGGGATATAAGGTGTGGCGAACTAAAAAGCCTCGCCCAAAGCCTGTTTATTGGGGACACCCTAATGGAATCAACGCAAATAAGCTTCACACGCTACAGGCCTTCACAGAGCACGGCGTTAGCTGTCCCGAGTACACCCGCGATGCCAGTGTTGCCCGTGACTGGCTCAAGTCCGGACCAGTTATTGCTCGAAAGCTGCTATGCTCTGCTGCTGGAAAGGGAGCAATTTATCTCGAAAAAGGAGCCGAGCTAGTTGACGCAAAGCTGTACCTGAAGTATATTCCCAAGAAGAAGGAGTATCGTGTACACTGCTGGCAGGGTAAGGTTATCCTCGTTCAAGAGAAGCGCCGGCGACGGGGATCCAGTCCTGATCCTAAGATCCGAACTCATGGAGACTGGGTGTTTTGTTCCAAGGATATTGTGGAACCCGCAGATCTTCGGGAGGTCGGTCTGGGTGCAGCGGCGGCGGTATCGTTCTCGGCCTCTGGGGCTGTTGATGTAGTGTGGAATGAAAAGAAGGGTAAGTGCTTTGCACTGGAAGTCAACAGTGCTCCCGGCATTTGCCCCAGTACTGCGCTAGTATACGCCAACAACATTAAGGAGTCTTTTGATGAATCTTCCTATTAAACCGGGTATGTATGTCTATGACGCCTCAGATTATGACTTGCTCCACGAGGATGATGTGGGGGAGGTAGAAGTCCTTCGTGCTTGGAATCATGGATTTGTATCTGCCGGTACTTTAGATGACTTTGCGGGACAGGCCGTTTACTCTAGTAATGAGGCAACTCGGAATGATTATTTAAATCAACTCGGGGGTGGGGTTTGGACTGCTTCGTTTACTGTGCTAGACGGACAAGTAGTACTGGTTACTCCTCCCCCACCCCTCAACGATGTCGCTTACCCCTTCCCTAATTTTGAGCTACCAGCTTTTTTGAAGAAGAAGGCTGCACCAAAGCCTACGGATATGTCGTTTGTAACTTCTCCGGACGTTCTTCGGTCAAAGATGAAAGAGCGTTGGCCCAGTCAGGTACCTGCAGTAGCTAACCTGATGATACATGATTACGACAGTCTTTATCGCTATGCTCAAGAGAAAGCTGAGTATGCGGAGAGAGCTGTATCTCGGGTGCTAGAGTGGGAGGCTCGCTGTCATGGAGTAACGGAGGATCTTGAGAAACTGAGGTCCACACACTTTGACATTAAGACCTTTACCAAGTTCTCCAAGAACCTGTACAAAGTTCTTGATGTTCAGGGTCCTGATATCCTCAAGGCAGAGGATCTACCCAAGTTCCTTGATTTTGTGTATGCTGAAATCAAGAAGGCTAACTACATGGAACCGGAGCTACCCTGATGGCTGGTTCAGTAAACCATCCAGATCATTACAACTGGCTGCCCAACAACATTGAGTGCATTGATGTTGCTGAGTGGATGGACTTTAACACAGGGAATGCTCTCAAGTACTTGTGGCGTGCTGGTCATAAGACGTCTGAGACTAGAGAGCAGGACCTGCGTAAAGCTATCTGGTACCTTGAGCGGGAGATAGTAAGGATGAAGACCCTATGAGTAGAGTAAAGCACATAGCATGTCCAGAATGTAAAAAACTAGGAAAGGATAATCATGGTGACAACCTCGCAGTATACCCAGATGGGGGACAATTCTGCTTCTCTTGCGGGTACTCAACAACTTCAAAACGATATGTACCTGAACTCCCTAGCCATGCAGTACGTAGCACCTTTCCAGTATGTGGCATTCCCCCCCTCGCTAGCAAATGGCTCGCTAACTTCCTTACCGAAGAAGAAGTCAAGCGACACTTCGTATATGACTCGGAGCTTGGCAGACTTGCCCTAAGAGATACCCTACCTAAGTTCTATTGGGGTCGTAGCCTCAACACCATGAAGGGGGTACCCAAGGTATTCACCAGCGGTACGATTCCATACCATATCTTTGGAGGTAAAGGTGACACACTGGTTATTGTCGAAGATCCTATATCTGCCTTGGTTGTTAGTAGATGTTATGCTGCTCTCCCTTTGTTTGGCTCTTATTTCCACAAGGACTGGTATCCGCTCCTCACCCGGTCTGGGTACAAGAACATAGTGGTTTGGTTAGACAATGACAAGGCATATGACAGCGTCAAGCTTGCATTAAATCTTCGTCACTTGTTTAACACGAAGTATGTGATTACTGACCTAGATCCAAAGTACTACAGTAAAGAGCTTGTTGAACTTTATGTTTCACAGGAATTAGCTGTTGCATAAATACAACATGCATACTCTTGACTTTTCTCTTGGGTTGTGTTATAATAATATTTATATTATATATATAATATATTAAATATATATATATTAATTAATATAATTATATTAAAACCTATATAATTAAATATATTATATAATATATATATTATAATATTAATATAAAGAATGTATTATACACTAATCCTTTAGATTTGTCAATACCTTTTAAGGATTTATTTTGATATTACCAAAAAGAAATGCTTATTACTTTAAAATTTATAAAAAGAAACACTGTGAAAAATGTGGGTTTGTAGCAATAAATCCGTGCCAACTAGACCAAGACCACATTAAACCTTTGCATCTTGGAGGAAAGGATGTAATAGAAAATATTCAGACTCTTTGTGCTAATTGCCACAGGCTTAAGACTTTAGAGGATCAATGGTTAAAACGGATGACGTTGGAATGGGAAGCTTGGGGAAAATGGAAGGGTCGTAATGCTAGAATTGCTAATTCTTCGTTCGCTGTTCAAGCGTGATTTATACCGGCAATACAGATCTTACATAACTGTTTCGGACAATCTTTTTCCCATCCTAGAGTCTATTGATCGGTGGTACCGGTTCAACATGGAAGATCCCATTGTTGAAGACATTATGGTAATTTTGGGGACGTTAGAAGACCCAGACAAAGAATATGCTTACGAAGCACTAGACCGGTGCTGGAAGCTAAATATTCCACTGGACATAGAAACATTACTACAGCAGTCACGTACGGCTCAGATCGCCTCTAAACTCGCCCTAGCGGCATTCCGGTTATCGGAAGGCAAGGAAGACCTAGGGACGGTCATGAGGATTGCCAAACAACTGGAGATTAAAGATGAACAAAGAGACTCTGAATTCGTATCACAGGACCTTAGAAGCATTCTACAAACTACGACGGGAACACCGGGGTTGCGTTGGAGACTCCCATGGCTCAACAAGTCTCTTGGATCTCTACGAAAAGGAGATTTTGGATTCATATTTGCTCGCCCAGAAACAGGGAAAACAACCTTCCTTGCCAGTGAGTGTACGAACTTCGCGTCCCAAGTATCCGGACCTGTCCTATGGTTCAACAACGAAGAGCAAGGAAACAAAGTCCAGCTTCGGTGTTTCCAAGCTGCTCTCGGGTGTACTGCGGCGCAACTGAACGAGGATCCTGAGCGGTATGACCAAGAGTACCAGAACCTAGGTGGTCATAACCTCAAGATTGTGGATAACGCCAGTACGTCTGCCCGGGACGTAGAGGCTATGTGTGCAGATCACAAGCCGGGGTTAATTGTCTTTGACCAGATCGACAAGATAAAGGGGTTTAAGAATGATCGAGAGGACCTTGCTATGGGAGCTATCTACCAATGGGCTAGAGAACTGGCAAAGCAGTACGCGCCAGTCATCGGAGTCTGCCAAGCTTCCGGGGATGCTGAAGGTGAACCTTACCTACACATGGGACACGTATCTAACGCCCGAACAGCTAAACAGGCTGAAGCAGACTTTATCATCGGAATTGGAAAGACTCACAATGCCGGTGAGGAATATATACGATATTTCAACATTTCCAAAAACAAGCTCGTTGGCGACGCCGACACAGATCCCAGAAGCCGTCATGGCAGACAGCAAATCCTCATCCGCCCAGACATAGGAAGGTACGAAGAATGTTAAACAGAAACCTTATAGGGTTGCTAGAGGAAGCGCGGCGCGTGTTTGAGTACCCCGGCACCTACTCCGCACAGTTCAAAGCCACTCTTGCGGGCCGCCTACACGCAGCCATTGCCGAGCTTAAAGAAGCAAAGCCGGT
>Ga0209698_10001740_pt1 | contig 25060 bp, 21 predicted proteins | sample LitLauG_LLR_2012_FD_187203 | JGI IMG/M metagenome (GOLD analysis project Ga0209698, IMG submission 187203) | Freshwater sediment microbial communities from Pennsylvania, USA - Little Laurel Run_MetaG_LLR_2012 (SPAdes) (version 2) | ecosystem: Environmental > Aquatic > Freshwater > Creek >... | reverse complement strand
GATCAGGATCTGTTTACCGTGACCACCGAAAATAAAGGCGGCCTGTGGGTGGTGACGAAGTACGACGCGATGTACTGAGTCGGAGTTTCGCTCCGCGGACAGCCAAGGCGGCGGTCCCCACATTCCTGTTCCCACATTTCTCTCCCCCCTGTTCGGTTTGCAAACTCCTCACGGCTTCTTTTCGGCTGAAACCCAGTAACAGTCCAAACCTTGCGGCGCATCGTTGAACAAAAATGAGATGCGCCTTCCCGTGGTTTCCTTTAGGACGTTGTCCTTCCACGTAACTGGTGCGACGAGCAGGTGCTCGACTTTCGGGATGTGTCCGGGTTCGTAGTGATCGATTTTCTGGTTGCGGTAGAAGGCGAGCCCGTATTCAACTTCACGAGGAACTCCGTAGACGACAAGGGGCAAGCGATGAGCTTCGAGGCTCGCCAACTCCCAGGCGAGAGGGCGCACCGAAAGCTTCTGGTCGATAGCGGTGGTGCCCAGTTTCAGGACTGCGGCGACCGCGAGTACCACCGGGATCAAAGTGATGAAACGCAACATGCGAAGCTGCGAGCGGCTGACGAGCGTAAGGGCGATTGCGGCGCAAAGAACGAAGGCAATGGCGAGCGCGATCAGCATGGGGCGTCCGGTGGGCAGGCGATGCTCGGTGACGAGGTAGCTTACGAGCAGAGCGGGGACGATAGGGGCGGCGGCAACGATCGCATGCAAGACAGCCAGCGATTTGGAGACCGTTTCGGTTTGATCACGCTCTCTCTCCAAATGCTCGCGAAGGTAATCCGCGAGCAGGACGGTCGCGGCGGGTATTGCAGGCAGGATGTATCCCGGTAGTTTCGATTGGGAGACGGAGAAGAAGACGACGGGGACGACCAGCCAGAGGCAAGTGAAGACGCCGAATTCGAGTTGGAGGTCAGGCTCGGGAAAATTGCGCTCTTTCCACCAGAGGCGGATGCGCTCGACGACAGCGGCGATGACGAAGACGGTCCAGGGCACGATTGCCAGCAGTGTTACCGGGAGGTAGTACCAGACGGGCTGGCGATGGCGATAGAGGTCGCTGGAGAAGCGGGCCAGATTGTGTTCGAGGATGAATTCTCGGAAGAATTCGGGATTGCGCAACTGGACGGCGAAGTACCAGGGCAGTGCGATCAGGCAGAACAAGAAAATCCCGGGCAGCCAAATTGTTTTCAGAACGCGGCGCCACTCCTTTGTCATCGCGGCGAACAACATCAGCATGACCAAGACCAGGAAAGGCGCGACTGGCCCCTTGGCCAGCATGCCGAGTGCGATGAAGACGTAGAAGAGCGTGAGGTAGAGGCGCTTGTCGGTTTCGCGCCACGCCCACCAGGCAAGCATGGCGATGCTGAAGGTCGCGGCGAGGGCCATGTCCATGGAGGCGGCGCGGGAGTAGCCGATGATGCCCGCGCAGGATGCTGTGATCAAGGCGGCGTCGAGTTCGGCGCCGGGACGGAAGCGGCGGAAGAAGAGATAGACAGCGATGACGAGGAGAGTAGCGTCTATCGCGGATGGAACGCGTGCCGCGACGTCACTGACGTTGAGCACCCAGTAGGCCAGCATGGCCTGCCAGTAGTAGAGCGGCGGCTTCTCGAGCCAGGGCTGTCCGCCGAGAGTGGGAGTGATCCAGTCACGGCGGTCGAGCATTTCGCGCGCGACTTGCGCATAGCGCGGCTCGTCGGCTCCGATGAGTCCGAATTGTCCGCTGCCATAGAAGAAGAGGAATGCACAGAAGCCTGCAAGGAGCAGGACGTCGGTGCGGGTGCGCATGGTCATGGAGAGATCGATTGTAGCGTTTATGCGATTCGGCCTGCGAGGGCGGGACGCCGGCGCTACGGTTCGGGCACTGCGGCTATTGTACGGATGGGCCTCGGCGGAGCTGGAACAGGATCTGGCGCACGGCTTCGGCGAGCGGGCCATCGAGGGAGCATCCGCTGGCGCATTCGTGACCGCCACCGCCGAAACTCTCGGCTACATGAGCGACATCGAGCTTGCCTTTGCTGCGCAGGCTGACGCGATACCGTCCATCCGGAAGCTCGCGGAAGAAAGCGGCGACCTCGACGCCGCCAATCGAGAGAACGTAATTGACCAGACCTTCGCAGTCTTCTTCTTTTGCTTCGCAGCGTTCCATCTGCTTTTGAGTGACCCAGATATAGCCGATGTTGCCTTCCACGCGAAGATTGCGGAGGGCTTCGCCGAGCAGGCGAATTTTGGCGATCGAGTGCGCGAAGTAGATTCCTCGGGCGCAATGCGCCGGATCGGCGCCGGCCAGCACGAGTTCGCGGGCGAGGGCAAATGTGTTTTCGTTGGTGCCCTGAAACATGAAGGAACCGGTGTCGGTCATGAGTGCGGTGTAGAGGCAGGTGGCAATCTCCGGGGAGAACTTCACACTCGCCTCTCGCGCCAGGCGGAACACCATTTCGGCGGTGGCGACGGCATGAGGATCGATCCAGTTAACGTGGGCGAACGGACGTCCGCTCATGTGGTGGTCGATGCTGATGAGAAAGCGATCTTCCAATCCTTCGAGGCGCGTGCGATGGATGCTGTCGCATTCGAGAATGATGGCGGCCTCGTAGCTGCCCAAGACGCGGCTGGATTGAACAACCTGATCGGCAAAGGGAAGCGAGCGATAAATGCGGGGCACGGCATCGTGCAGAACGACGTCGGCCTGCTTGCCCATCTGGCGGAGAACCTGGCAGCAGGCGAGGGCCGAGCCGATGGCATCGCCATCGGGCCGGGCATGCGAGGTCAGCACGAAACGGTCGCGCTGTCCGATCTGCCGGAGAACATCCTCGAGCATGTCTTTATGACTTCTCTGCACCGGGTTCCTTGTGTGCCCTGCTTCTTTTTCTGGCGCGCTGTAGCAATTCTTCGACGCGGGCCTTTTCGCGCTCGGAACGATCGAGGCGAAAATACAATTCAGGCGCCCGGCGCAGTCGCAGGCGCTCGGCGAGTTCGCGCCGGATGTACGCCTTGGCCGCATCGAGGCCTTCGAGGCTGCGTTCGGCCTCGTCGTCATCGCCGTCGGCATCCACCAACACCTGGGCGGAGCGGCCATCCTGGGCGAGTTGCACGCCGGTCACACTGACCAGGCCGATACGCGGATCGCCGAGTTCTCCCTCGACTAGCGTTTCAATCTCCTCGCGGAGTGCCTCCCCCAAACGTCCGCGATGATGCTTGACCCCGCGCTTTTCCACAGCCTTCACCCTCGAATAAAACGGATGAGAATATCAGAAAAATGGTGGCCAGTGTTGCGCTATGACATGCAACCACTACGGTATTTTCCTTCGGTTTTGGCGAACAGAGGTAAGTACGGAGGTAACAATGTGTTAGGCGATGTTGCGTTCGCCAACAAACGGCACAACCGATTAGAAATATTCGACAAATGAATCGGCAACGTCGGCACCGTGATTGTTGGCGATGCGGGTGGCGGCGTGCTCCACCTTTCTCATCAAGCCGTCGAGATAATCCCGTGAATGCGAAATGCTAACGATGCCGATGGTGGCGCGATTCCATAACTCGCTGGAATCGAGTTCGGCGATCGAGATGTTGAAGGTGGTGCGCAAGCGATCTTTCAGGCTCCGCACCACGTGGCGGCGATCTTTGAGAGATTGCGCGGCTTCGATGTGGAGTTCGAGGGTGAGGAAAGCGATCATTGAGTGGCCAGTGGTCAGGGGCCAGCGGTCAGAAAAAACTGGTCACAGCCCCTGATCACCAGCCACTGCTTTATGCGATAACTTCCGCGGCGATGCGTTCCGTGGCGAAGGCTTCGATCACGTCGCCGACTTTGATGTCGCCGTAATTCGCGATCGAGATGCCGCACTCCATGCCGTTGGTGACTTCTTTGGCATCGTCTTTGAAACGGCGCAGCGATCCGATCTTGCCCTTGAACACGACCACGTTGTCGCGCAGCAGGCGGACTTCGGAGTCGCGCTTGATCAGGCCATCGCTCACGCGGCAGCCGGCCACCGTCCCCACTTTCGGAATGCGGAAGGTTTCGAGGACCTCGGCCCGTCCCTGATACGTCTCTTTGATCGTCGGTTCGAGCAGGCCGCTCATGGCGCGCTTAATCTCGTCCTGCAGTTCGTAGATGATCGAATGCAGGCGGATGTCAACTTCTTCCTGCTCAGCCAGTTCTTGCGCTTTGCGCTCTGGACGCACGTTGAAGCCGATGATGATCGCGTTCGAAGCCGAGGCAAGGAGGACGTCGGTTTCGGTGATGGCACCCACTCCGGAACGCAGCAGCTTGAGGCGTACTTTGTCGTTCGAAAGCTTTGCCAGAAGATCGCTGAGCACTTCGACCGAACCGCCCACATCGCCTTTGAGAATGATGTTGAGTTCTTTGGTGCCAGCGGTCTTGATCTGTTCGGCGAGTCCTTCCAGTGATACGCGTGAACTCTTAGCTAACGCAGCTTCGCGGGCTTTCTGCTCGCGGTACTCGGAGATGCCGCGCGCCTTGTCGCGATCGGCAACGACAACGAACTGATCTCCTGCCTGCGGCAGACCTTCCATGCCGAGAATTTCAACCGGAGTGGAAGGCGGGGCAGATTCAAGGACGGCTCCACGATCGTCGAACATCGCGCGAACTTTGCCGTAGACATTGCCTACGACGAAGTTGTCGCCGGCGTTGAGTGTGCCGTTTTGCACGAGCACCGTAGCAACCGGTCCCCGTCCGCGATCAAGCTTGGCTTCGAGAACCACGCCCTGCGCGGCCCGATCTGGAGTGGCTTTCAACTCCGCAAGATCGGCCACTAGGCAGATCATTTCAAGCAGGAGGTTGAGATTGGTCTTCTTTTTCGCCGACACGTCGACGAAGACAGTCTTGCCGCCCCAGTCTTCCGGCATCAGGCCACGATCGGCGAGTTGTTTCTTCACGCGATCCGGCATGGCTTCGGGCTTGTCGATCTTATTTACCGCTACGATGATCGGCACTTCGGCGGCATGCGCGTGATCGATGGCTTCAAGTGTTTGCGGCATGACACCGTCATCGGCGGCAACCACGAGCACGACGATATCGGTGGCCTTAGCCCCGCGCGAGCGCATGCGGGTGAATGCTTCGTGACCGGGCGTGTCCAGGAAGACGATCTCGCGGCCGAAAGCGGGTGATTCGGGATCGGTGATGCGTACTTTGTACGCGCCGATGTGCTGCGTGATTCCGCCGGCCTCCCCCTCGGCGACGTTGGTGAGGCGAATCGCGTCGAGCAGCGTAGTTTTTCCGTGATCGACATGGCCCATGATGGTAACCACGGGCGGTCGGGTCACAGCTTCGGTGGCACTCTCTTCGCTGCCGGAAGCCGCAGCGTCAGTGTCTTTCGCGGCCTGCTCTTCGAAGGTGATCACGTTTGTGTCGGCGCCGAAGAAGCGAGCCATTTCGCTGGCGAGTTCCGCGTCGAGTGTCTGGTTGATGGTGGCAAAGACGCCGCGCGCGAGCAGGCGGGAAATCAGGTCCTTGGCGCGAATGTCGAGCTTCTCGGCCAAATCTTTGACACTGATGCCTTCGGTGATCGTGATGTTGCGGGTGATCGGCATCGGCTCGTTCGACACCACCATGCGCGGCGGCGGAACGTAGCCCTTCATCGGGCCTTCTTTTACTCCACGCGGAATGTAGCGCTGGCCGGGCCTGCGCGCAGGAGCGCCGGGACGACTACCCGGGCGAACGGGACCCGGAGGTGGCAATCCCGGACCGACGCCGATGGGACGGTTGCCAGCCGGAGCCTGACGCGTCGGATGCATGGGGCGACGCTCGCCGGGCCGAAGCGCTGGACGCGGCCCACCTACGCCCGGAGCTGCGGGACGCGGGCGCTGGAAAATCGGTTGGCCGGGCACTGGACGCCCGGGAGCCGGACGCATGGTGCCAGCGGCGGGAGCGCCAGCTTGCGCGACCGGAGCGGGGCGCGGCGGTGGAGCTTTGTACACAGGCCGAGGCCCGGTTTGAGGAACGATCATGCGCGGCGCCGGGGGCTGCGGTGGACCAGCAACCGGAGGCGCTACCGGACGCGGCGCGGGCGCTGGAGGCTGCGGCACAGTCGAGGCAGCGGCGACCGGAGGCGCCGGAGGCGCAGCAGGAGCTGGCGATGCGACAACGACTGGCGGCGCGGGCGTTACCAGACGCGGCGCAACCACAGGCGGCGCAGGAGGTGGTGCTGGAGCGGCGACTGGCTTCTCGGCGACCGGAGGCGCAATAGGAGGACGAACAGGCGCAGCAGGTTGTTCTGTGGCGGGCGCGGGAGGTGGCGCAATGGGTACAGGTTTCGGCGCAGGAGGCGCTACCGCAGGCTTCGCCACGATTGGTGGTGCCGCCGGCCTCGGAGGGGCGGCAACGGCTTCCTTCTGCTGCGTGATCGCCTTCAACACATCGCCGGGACGCGAGATGTGCGAGAGATCGATCTTGGTCTTGATTTCTTCTTCGCCGCGCAATGGACGGGCCTGCCTGGCAGATTGCGCCGGCGCATCGGACGAGCCGCGGAGGTGCGCCCTTACTTTTTCTGCTTCATGCTCCTCAAGCGAGCTGGAATGGGTCTTCTTCTCAGTCACCCCGACGAGCGTCAGCACATCGAGAATGGCTTTGCTTTTGACTTCCAGCTCCCTTGCGAGATCGTTAATTCGAACCTTACTCATCCGGCCTTTCTTCTACTCCGCGTTGTGCCCTAGGTCTTCATCGCAGCCTCACGGAGTCAGCATGGTGATGCGGCACGGCGTTGAAAGATTTCGCGCGCGCCATATTATTCGGTTGTTTTGGGAGCAGAGCCTTCCGGCTCATGCTCGTGTTCCGCGGAGGCGGACTCAGTTTCGCCCGTCTCAGATTGTGCTTCCTGCCCGGCTTCCGCGGCGCCTTCGTCGGCAGCCGCCTGTTCCACAACCGCATCGCCTTCGCCGGTGGATCCTTCCGCAGAGACTTCGGCTTCCGCGGTTCCAGCATCAAGGCTGGCGAAATAATTATTCACCGCGAGGCTGATTTTTTCCACCGTCTTGGGCCCGATGCCCTCGATGGCCTCAAGCTGCTCGGGGGTCATATCGGCAAGAGCTTCGACCGTAGTGACGCCGGCGGCGGTCAGCTTCTCGACAACTCCCTCTCCCAATCCGGGGACATTCTCGAGCGGAGTGGTGGCCGGAGGAGTCATTGCGGCCATTTGCTGCTCGACTTCCTGGCGCTTTTCTTCTTCGCTCTTGATGTCGATCTTCCAGCCGAGAAGCTTGGCGGCCAGACGAACGTTCTGCCCCTTCTTGCCAATCGCCAGAGAAAGCTGGCTGTCGTCGACAACGACCTCGAGATGTTTCTCGGAGCTGTCGACCACGGTTACACGGCTCACTTTTGCCGGCTGCAACGCTTTCTCGGCGAAGGTGACCGCATCCTCGTGATATTCGATGATGTCGATCTTCTCGCCGCGCAGCTCGCGGATAATCGATTGCACACGCATGCCCTTCATGCCGACACAGGCGCCCACGGCATCGACGTCTTTGTCTTTGGACATGACCGCGATCTTGGTGCGCTCGCCGGCCTCGCGCGCAATGGCGCGGATGACCACGGTGCCGTCGTAGATCTCGGGCACCTCGGTCTGGAACAGATGCTGCACCAGATCGGGTGCGGCGCGGGAGACAACAACTCCAGGCCCCTTGGCCGCGCGCTCCACGCGAGCGATCACCACGCGCACGCGCTCGCCGATGGCAAACGACTCCAGGCGTGATTGTTCCTTGCGCGGCATGCGGGCTTCGGCCTTGCCGATGTCAAAGATCACATCGGGGCCTTCGACGCGCTTGACCGTCGCATTGACGATTTCGCCGACGCGCCCAATGTATTCGTTGTAAACCGTGTCGCGCTCGGCTTCGCGCACCTTCTGGAAAATCACCTGCTTGGCGAGCTGCGCCGCAATGCGTCCGAGAATGCCTTCGGTCACCTTAGGGATTAGCAACTCACCACCGACCTCAAGAGAAGGATCGGTTTTGCGCGCATCTTCGAGCGTCACCTGCAGGTTCGGATCTTCTACCTGCTCGGCGCTCTCGACCACGGTCTTGACGGCAAAGGCGTTGATCTTGCCCGTATCTTTGTCGAGCTTGGCGCGCAGGTTCTCCTGCGACTTGTAGTACTTGCGCGTGGCCATAACAATGGCGTCTTCCACCGCGCTGACTACAATCTGCGGATCAATGCCCTTTTCCCGGCTCACGCCTTCGATGATGTTGTAGAGCTCACTAGCCATAAGAAATCAAAGTTTCAAGGTTTCAAAGCTTCAAGGTCTTTGAAACCTCATAATCTCGGGAACTAAGTTCGCCTTCTCGACGTTGGCGAAATCAATCTCAATCTTAGTGCCTGCGTCCGCGCCCATTTTCTTGCGCGACTTGTGGCTGGCCACACTTAAGTCCAGAGTCAGCTTGCCGTCCTGAAAACTCTCCAGCCGTCCTTCAAAGTGCCGGTTGTTATTCACCAGTTGGCGCGTCGTCAGCTTGATACGGCTTCCGGTGAAGCGCGCAAAATCACCAGGCTTTACTAATCTGCGATCCAAGCCCGGCGACGAAACTTCCAGCGTATACGAACCGGGCATGACGTCCTCAACATCGAGGATGGTGCCGAACTCGCGACTGAACGCGGCGCAGTCCTCGTGCGTCACTCCGGCCAGTGGATCGGTTCCAGCAGCGGGTTTATCCAAAAAGACCCGCAACATTCGCGCTTTTCCACTACCGAGAATCTCGACGTCGACGACTTCGAGCCCGCTTGAAGCGGCGACCCGATCCGCGATTTGTCGCACACGATCAACGTCAAGCGCCATGAATCCAGTAGCTTACAAGCTTTGGCAGCCACCACCGAAGGGCCGAAACTAAAAAGTGGGCTTGCGCCCACTGGTGTGCTTCGCCAAATGCCGGTACACAGCAGTTCTCAGTTTCCTAATATACGCCCGCAGGGAATAAAAGACAAACGGGGGAGCAGTAAGCGATGAGGGGTGAGCGAAGAGCCCAAAAGCCTCGAAATTGGTTCCATCTCGGGACGTTTTTCGGGGCCGGATTGTCACGAGTTTGTGACATGGTGAGCCCTACTTTAGAGATACAATTCCGAGCGCGTCTTTGTGGAGGTCTGTATGACGACCCGCCGCTTGCCTTTCTTCTTTGCTCTTCTGCTCAGTTCCGCCGTCGCTTTTGGTCAAGGGCGCGGTGGGGGCGGCTCACGCGGCGGTGGAAGCGTTGGCGTCCAGCCAGGCACGAATGCCCGCAATGCTGCGGTACTGGGCAAGGGCGAAAATCTGGATCTGACGCTCCGGCCGTCTTCGGCTGCTGACGAGCCCAGAGTGGAATTCCGGAGTCAGTCTGTGCTGGTGCAGGTCCCAGTCGTAGTGACGGATAGATCCGGCAATCACGTCCACGGTCTGAAAAAAGAAGACTTCAACATTTTCGAGAATGGAAAACCGGTCAGCGTGTCGGTATTCGAGGACCTGACGGCGAGCAACACCGCCTTGACGCCTCCCGCCGCCGCTCCCGGACAATTCCGCAACCTCACGCTACAAGGTCCCCAGCCCCGCAATATTGTCGTCGTCGCTCTGGATACGGTGAACACGCCGTTCATGGATCAGGCCTACGGCAGGCACGAACTGGTCAAGTTTCTGTCGCAGAATTTGAACTCGGGCCAAGTGCTGGCGCTGATGCTGATTACGAGTCATGGGCTGAGGGTCGTGCAGGGAATCACGGGCGATCCCGATCGACTCATGCAGGCGTTGAAGAAGGCAGGTGGCGAGATCACGCGGCTGGAAACCGTCAGCACGGACGCGCAGGCTGATGCGGCGACGGGCGATATGCCGGTGACGACATTCAACCCATCTTCGGATCCGTTTGCGGCGCTGGACTCGTTTATCGAGTACGGGGATGCGGTGGAAGCACAGTTCATGCAGCAGAACGCGATTGAGACGACGATGGATGCATTCCTCGGAATCTCGTATGCCTTGTCGGGCGTTCCCGGGCGCAAGTCTCTGATCTGGGCGACGGGAGGATTCCCCTTCACGATTGATTCTCCGGCAACGGTTCCGGGAGGATATCTGTCTCTTCTTTATGAGCGCACGATGCTGGCGCTGAATGAGGCGGAAATCTCGGTGTATCCGGTCGATGTGCGGGGACTGGTGAACAATTCAATGTTCGCGGAAGGGAATCGCACAGGGTCGGTGAGCGGATTGAATGCGTCTCGGCAACTGACCAACCGCATGTGGCTGCAGCAGTCGAAATTCGACACCCTGAATGACTTCGCCGACATGACCGGCGGGAAGGCTTTCTACAACACGAATGATGTTGCGGGCAGTTTCAAACGTGCAGCGGATGACGGTTCCTCCTATTACATGCTGGGCTACTACCTCGACACGAAGAACAACAAGGCGGGGTGGCGCAAGCTTCAGGTCAAGCTCGACCGCAAAGATGTGGAACTTCGCGCGCGCACGGGTTTTTTCGTGACCAATGCCACCATGAACCCGATGCTCACCCGCGATCTTGATATGGCGAACGCGTTGCATTCTCCCATTGAAGGCACGGGTGTGCCGGTGACGGTGGAGTGGGTAACGGTAGCTTCCGAGGGTGACAAGAGGAAAGCCGTGTTCTTCGCGCACATGCCGGCAGGGAGTTTGAGCTTCGATCCGGGAGGGCGCGATCAGTTGAATTTCGACTTTGCGGCCTTGGCCTTCGATAAGAGCGGGAAAGAAGCCGGGCAGGCGCTACAGCGCTTCACGAAGCCCGTGCCCGCGGAGCAGTTGGCATCGGTAAAGGCGAATGGTGTCGGCTTCCGCAATGCTTTGGAACTGAGCCCGGGAAAATATACCGTCCGTTTTGTGGTGCGGGACAACGTGACGGGGAAGGTGGGCAGCGTTACAGCACCTCTGACGGTGGACTGAAGAGAGACTTCTCGGATTTGCCTCAATCCCCCGCGGTCTCTAGAATAAATGTTTACCCACTCCGCGGTGGGATTCCAGAGACAATCCATGATTCATTTCCCGGTTCCTGAAGCTCTTACTTTCGATGACGTTCTTCTCCTGCCTGCGCGTTCTGACGTGATCCCGACGCAGACCAGTACGCAGACCCATCTCACGCGCAACATCACGCTGAATATTCCGATCGTAAGCGCCGCCATGGATACCGTCACCGAGTCGCACATGGCGATCGCGCTGGCCCAGCAGGGTGGATTGGGGATCATTCACCGAAACCTGACCATCGAGCAGCAGGCGAATGAAGTGGACAAGGTAAAGCGCTCGGAGAGCGGCATGATCGTCGACCCGGTCACGATGCATGCCACGGACAAGGTCAGCGATGCGCTCGAGGTGATGCGCAAATACAAGATTTCTGGTGTGCCGATCACCGAGCATGGAAAGCTGGTCGGAATTCTCACTAACCGCGACTTGCGGTTCGAAACACGCTTCGACATTCCCATCGACAAAGTGATGACCAAGAAGAATCTCATCACCGTCCCGGTCGGGACAACGCTTGAAGAGGCCGAAAAAATCCTTCACCAGCACCGCGTGGAAAAGCTTCTTGTGGTGGACGACAAGTACAACTTGAAGGGCCTAATCACCGTTAAAGACATTCAGAAAAAATTGAAGTATCCCCATGCGGCGAAGGATTCGCAAGGGCGGCTGCGGGTCGGCGCAGCCATCGGCGCGACGGGCGATTTCCTGGAACGCGCGCAGGAACTGGCCGAAGCCAAGGTTGACGTGCTCGCCATCGACAGCGCCCACGGTCATTCCACAAAAGTTCTCGAAGCGGTGAAGCTGGTGAAGTCGAAGCTGCCGCATGTCGAACTGCTGGCCGGCAACGTCGCGACGTTTGATGGCGCCTGCGAACTGGCTCGCGCTGGGGCAGATGGAATCAAGGTGGGCATCGGACCGGGATCGATCTGCACGACACGAGTAGTGACTGGCGCGGGTGTTCCGCAGATCACTGCCATTGCCGAAGCTTACCGCGCGACGAAAGACTCGGGAGTGCCCATCATCGCCGACGGTGGGATCAAATATTCGGGCGACATTACCAAAGCCCTGGCTGCTGGAGCGAGCGCAGTCATGATCGGTTCGTTGTTCGCCGGGACCGACGAGAGTCCTGGCGAATTGATTCTTTACCAAGGCCGCTCGTTCAAATCGTATCGCGGCATGGGATCGCTGGGCGCGATGGCGCAGGGATCGAGCGAGCGCTACTTCCAGAGTACGGAAAGTGACTCCTCAGCCGCGGTTACAAGCACGAACGGGGAGTCCAACCGGCTGGATAAACTCGTTCCCGAGGGCATCGAGGGGCGAGTTCCCTATCGCGGTTCGGTCGCGATGATCATTTACCAGATGGTTGGCGGATTGAAATCGGGTATGGGCTACTGTGGCTGCTCGACCGTTGCCGAACTGCTGCAGAAGACGCGCTTCGTTCGCATCAGCGGCGCCGGATTGCGCGAGAGCCATGTGCACGATGTGATGATCACGCGCGAAGCTCCGAACTATGCCATTGAATAGAGTGAGTTTTTACCCAACCTACGCCTGCGGGGCCGAGACGGCCCCGCGACAGCCGGCACGATGCCGACGCTAAACCTCGACCATCGATTGAGCGAAGACCGTCATCAAGTCCTGAAAGCGTGGATCGCTGCGCTCCTGTGGATGATCGTCATCGCGATCGAATCGACCGCGTGGCTTTCCTCACACAATACCAGCCGCATCCTCTTTCCGCTGCTCCATTATCTTTTTGGACTCAGCCACGCGAGATTCGAGCACTGGCACTTCTACATGCGGAAGGGCGGTCATGTCTTCGGTTACGGACTCCTGAGCGTCTTGTTGTTCCGCGCATGGCGAGAAACGCTGCCGTCTGTTACCCGCGCCAAGTGGACCCTCCGTTGGGCGGGCCTCGCCGTCCTCGGAACTGCGGTCGTGGCCAGCCTTGATGAGTGGCACCAGAGCTTTCTGCCCTCGCGCACCGGCTCGGTGCACGACGTAGTACTGGATACCTGCGCGGGCGTCGCGGCGCAGATCTTGTTGTTGATCTGGTGTCGCTCTCGCCAGAGATCTATTTAGCAAATCAAGAAAGGGAAATTTTTCGGTTGACGACACTTTTCTCATATGTTACATATTGTAACGCTACAATGATTAACACACGGCAAGCCCGTCTAAAGAGCCTGGGACAAGTCGAACAGGCGGTCATGGATTACTTCTGGACTCACGGACCGTCTACCTCCGAAGCGTGCCGGGAGGCGCTGGCTCCCTCCCGTCCGATGAAAGATTCGACGATTCGTACCGTATTGCGGCGGCTCGAGGAAAAGGGATTCCTCACGCACGAGATCGAAGGCCGGACCTTTGTTTATAAGGCATCGGACGAGCGCCAGAACGTGGCCGCCCGCGCCGTGAAAGGCATCATTGACCGCTTCTGTGGCGGATCGGCCGAAGAACTCGTGCTCGGCATGGTCGACAATTCGGTCCTCGATCGCAAGCAACTGGAGCGGCTGGCGCGGAAGATCGCCGAGAGTGAGGAGAAGGATTCCGCAGGAAATCGGCGCGAACGAAAGTCTTAGCAAAGGAAGGCAGCCATGACGTTTTTTTCCGGAGTCGAATGGCCGATGAACACTCTTGCGCATCTCGCGAACAGTGGGCTGCGCATCATTGCGCTGGCTGCATTCACAGGGACCACATTGGCGGCATTTCGAGTAAAGACTATCTCTACGCGTCTATTCGTGTGGAAAGCAGTTTTATGCGGCGCGTTCGCCATGCCGGTCCTCGGATTCCTGCTGCCTCCGGTGTCGGTTCCCACACCCGGCTTCCTCCAGCGTCAACCCGTACAGCGTGCATCCGCCGAAAACAGCGTACCCATTCTCGGCGGGACAACGCCTCTGGCGATGGGGCAGGTTCCATCCGCCATTTTGAGCCAACAGCGACAGCCTGCGGAATCACTTTCACTTGCAGAATCCTCCCTCCCGCAACGCTCTCTCTGGTCCACGATGCAGTGGCGCGAATTCGCGCCCGCGGTGTACTTCGCCGTCGCGCTGCTTCTGCTGGCGCGCTTTGTTGTGGGCTTCGTTTTAAGTCGTCGAGTCTCGCTGGCGTCGCTGGACATTCATGAACCCCGCATAACGGAAAGGCTTCTGTCGCAGGCGCGAGCGCGCGCGCTCAACGTCGTCCCACGCGCGAAAGAGTCGGAACTGATTTCCGTGCCGGTAACCATGGGTGTGATACGGCCCACAATCTTGCTTCCCACGGGCTGGCGCGATTGGGATGACGAGAAGCTGAACGCGGTCCTCGCTCACGAGGCTTCGCACGTCGCGCGCCGGGATGCTTTGACGCAACAGCTTTCCCTGCTGCATCGCGCTGTTTTCTGGTTCAGTCCGCTCGCGTGGTGGCTTGATCGCCATCTGGCCAACCTGGCCGAGCAGGCCAGCGATGAGGCTGCCCTCGCATGCGGCGCGGATCGTAACGATTACGCCAGAACTCTGTTGGGATTCTTCGAGGCGCTCCACGCTGCCCCGGGACGCGTCTGGTGGCAGGGTGTTGCGATGGCTAAGCCGGGGCAGGCAGAACGCAGGTTGGAAAGAATTCTTGCTTGGAAAGGAACCGTCGCCATGGGTGTGAAGAAATCGATCGCAGTCGCAATCATTTGCTTCGCAATACCGGTTGTATATGTCGTCGCGTCCGCGCGAGGGGTGCAGGAGAACAACCAAACCGCGCCGCCAGCAGCGGCCGCCGCTAAACCCGCTGCCGGGCAGCCTACAACTCACGCGGGACCGCCGGAGCCGCCAGCGCCCGCCCATGGAATCTCGACCAGCGGTCCGGAACCTATGGCGCCGACGGCTCCTCCGGACCCCGCAGAAGTACCGGTGGCTCAGGAGGCACCCGGCGATGTCGGCTACTCGTACTCCTATGGCTACGACGATGAGCAGCACTTCGTCATTGTCTCTGGCAAGACTGATTCCTTCACAATGTCGGGCTCTAGCGACGATGCCCGCCATGTCGAGAAACTGAAGAAACAGATTCCTGGGGACTTCATCTGGTTCGAACAGGATGGAAAGTCATACATTATTCGCGACCAGGCGACGATTGAGCGTGCCCACAAGTTCTGGCTTCCGCAACAAGAACTCGGGAAAAGGCAGGAAGAGCTTGGCAAGCAGCAGGAAGCTCTTGGAAAACGACAGGCAGAACTCGGCGCGAAAATGGAAAAGGTTCGCGTGAACGTTCCTGAGATGACGGCGGAAATGGATAAGCTGCGAGCGGAATTGAAGGCGCTCAGTTCCGGGGCTACCGCCGAGCAGATCAGCAATCTCCAGGCAGAGATTGGCGAACTGCAAGCCAGACTCGGGGAGAGCCAGTCCCGAGCCGGCGTGCAGCAGTCGAAGCTTGGCGACGAGATGGGCGTCCTGGGAGCAAGGCAGGGAGAACTGGGTGCCAAGCAGGGCGAACTTGGACGCCAGCAGGCTGAGTTGGCCCGGCAGGCTCAGCGGCAAATGAAAGAACTTCTGGATGACGCAATCAAGAAGGGTACGGCCAAGCCTGAGCCCGAGTCGGAAGATCACTCCATGCTCTAGATTCGGCTCGCGAACTCCGGTGGAGCGTTATTGTTGCTTCTTTGCGGATTCGTTTCCGCCGTGAGAGAACAAGAGCAGAACGGCGGAAAACGCGGCCAGCGCCGCCGAAAGGTAGAAAGGAAAGCGCGCGCCGCGATGCTTCCATAACTCCCCCATGACCACGCTGGCGGCCAGTGTGGCGACGCTTGTCACGAAGAAATAGATCCCAAGCGCGCGGCCACGAACATCTGGCGCAACAGTTTCCACCACCAGAGCCTTCAGTACGGGTTGCGTGAGGGCGTAGTAGATCCCGTAGACCGCCATTGTGATCCAGATGGCCAAAATCGAAGGTGCTCGTCCGAACATGAAGTAGACCCCAGCAAAGATCAGGTAACCGACGGCGGCGATCCAACGGCGCGAAAAGTGATCGCTGAACCATCCTGCGGGCCACGAACCCAGTGTGTAGGTGATGTTGAAGACGAGGCCCAGTAGTGGAGCCATGGAAACGGGGATGCCCACGTTCTGCGCGCGCATCACCAGGAACATGTCACTCGAATTGCCCAGCGAGAAGAGAGTCACGGCGACAAGGACAAAGTAAAACGAACCCGGCAGAGCGCCCAAAGATAGTGGCGCGGCGACTCCTTGTTTAACGCTCTCACCCTTCGCCCTGCCATGGCCGGTTTCGCGAATACCGAACATCGCCATGAGAATTGCGAGAGCGCCAGGTATGGCCGCGAACCAGAACACGCTGCGGATGCCCGAACGGGCAAGCAGCACCCATGCGGTCAACGGGCCAGCGATCGCTCCCGCAGAATCCAGCGACTGGATGAATCCATAGGCCGACCCCAGACGAGCGTTGCCGACGGATTCGGCAACCATGACATCGCGCGGAGCGCCACGAATTCCCTTGGCGAGGCGGTCGGTAAATCGAATCAAGAGAATTTGCCACCACGACGTGACCAAAGCCAACATGGGCTTCACCGCATTGGCGGCGAAGTATCCCGCAACGACGAGGGGCTTGCGACGGGCAATTCGGTCGGTAAGATATCCCGAGAAAAGTTTGGCAACGGAGGCCACGCTCTCGGCGATGCCCTCGATCAGGCCCAACTGTGCAGGTCCGGCGCCCAGCGACACCAGAAAGGCGGGTAACACCCAGTACGCCATCTCGGTGGCGGTGTCGTTCAGGAATGAAGTGATCCCGAACGCGTAAATATTCCACGTCGCCGAAGGCTGCGGCGCGGGGGAGGGTGCGGGCATAAAAGAGTTGTATCACGGAGGGCAGATCAGGAAGTGCGCGGAGAGCTCCGCTCCCGCGGGACAGGAATGGCGGCTGTCCCTGCATGTGCGATTCGAAAATGACTGCTTCTATTCTTCGGAGTACGCCAGTTCTTCGAGTTGCGGTCTCAGTGCTGGTTGGGCGATGCTGCCATATCCGAATCCCTTTTCGAAAGCTTTCAGATTTAGTTCGCGGAAGTTTGGCGGAACCGAGTCAGCCACTGCTTTGCGGACCGCCTCAGGATCGAGGAGTTTCGTCACTGCCGTGAAGAATCCGACCATCACAGAGTTGAGCACCATGCGCTTGCCGAGTTCTTCGGCGAAACGCGTCGCCGGAACCGCGTAGACCTTCGGGTCGCCCCTCAGATCGGAGACACGCACCAGGTCTTCTTCAATAATGAGTGTGCCGCCGGGTTTCAGTTCCGGCGCGAAGCGGTTGTAGGCCTCCTGCGACATGATCACCATAATGTCAGGACGCGTCACGTACGGATACAGCACCGGAGCGTCGGAGACGACCAACTGCGCGCTGCACGCGCCGCCGCGCGCTTCGGGACCGAAGTTCTGCGTCATGGTAGCGAAGCCCATTTCGTAGATCGAGGCTGCTTTGCCCAGCACGATAGCCGAGAGGATGACTCCCTGCCCGCCGAATCCTGCAATGCGAATTTCGGTTAGCCGCATACGCACTCCATTTCTGGCTCTTCGATGTAGCGTTCGCCCAGCGATTCCACGTACTGTGCGCGCATCATGGATTGATAATCCGGACGATCACGATCCACGAATTTTCCGACAGCGATCTCGCCATTGAGCGTAAGCCCGACCTCGCTGGTGGGCGCGCCATTTTTCACTTTGCTCTTTTCCTTATAGAACTTCATGGTGTCGAGACCATCGCCCATTTTGTTGCGGCGCTGGTAGAGCGTGGGGCAGGGCGAGATGACCTCGATAAACGAGAACCCTTTCTTCTGGAAAGCTTCGCTGATCGAGCGCGCAAGTTGCCGTACGTGGAAGGTGGTCCAGCGCGCGACGTAGACGGCGCCTGCCGCCTCGACCAAGTGCGGCAAGTTGAATGCCGGCTCGAACGTTCCGTAGGGGTTCGTCGACGTCGTGGCGTGTCCCGGCGTGGTTGGTGCAGTCTGGCCACCCGTCATGGCGTAGATCAGGTTGTTCACGCAGATGACCTTCAGATCGATGTTGCGCCGGGCGGCATGGATGAGGTGATTGCCGCCGATCGCCGACAAGTCCCCATCGCCTGAGTAGACAACTACATTGAGCTTAGGATTTGCCAGCTTCAATCCCGTGGCAAACGGAATCGCCCGTCCGTGCGTGGTGTGGAACGAATCAAGCTTCATGTACCCCGCAACACGCCCGGTGCAGCCGATGCCGGAGACCAGCGCCAGAGACTGTAGATCAATCTTCGACTCGATCAAAGCGCGTGCGAAAGAGTTGACGGTCGTGCCGATGCCGCATCCGGGGCACCAGATGTGCGGCATGCGGTCGCTGCGCAGGAACGGTTCTACCGGATTCACAGTGTCATCAATAACGTTCAGCATCGGCTTGCCTCCACGATGGCTTTAAGAATCTCTTCGGGATTGTGGACTCCGCCGCCCGCGTGCGGAACGGCGAATGTCCTGGCCTTGCCATTGGCGGCACGCTCGACCTCGCGCACCATCTGCCCGAGGTTGAGTTCAGGCACGACGAACGCTTTCACGCACGCGGCCAGTTCGGCGATCTTCTTGTCAGGGAATGGCCAGGCGGTAATAAGACGAAGCTTCCCGACTTTCACGCCACGATCGCACGCTAGATCGATGGCCCGCTGAGCCACGCGCGATGTAATTCCGTACGAAACCACGACCACATCGGCGTCCTCTAAACGTTCTTCCTCGAAAAGGCAGATGCGGTCGGCGGCATTCCGAATCTTGTTCTGCAGCCGCCGCACCAGTTTGTCCTGCACGGCAGGCGTCATGTTCGGATAACCTCGCTCGTCGTGGGTCAAGCCAGTGACGTGGAATTTGTATCCTTCGCCGGCATGCGCCATCTCGGGGACCATGTCGCCGTTGGTGCCGTAAGGCAGATACTCTTCGACGGATTTGCGCGTGTGCTTGCGCGGAACAACTTCGATCTGGTCGGCTGGGGGAATCACAACCTTCTCCGTCATGTGGCCGACAACTTCATCCATCATGAACATCACAGGCACGCGGAACTCCTCGGCGAAGTTGAATGCCTTGATCGTCAGATCGAAGCATTCCTGCGGTGAGTTCGGGCACAGCGCGATGATCTCGTAATCTCCGTGCGATCCCCATCGCGCCTGCATCATGTCGGCCTGCGCGGGCAGCGTGGGCAATCCCGTGGATGGCCCGCCACGCTGCACATCGACAAATACGCAGGGAGTTTCCGTCATCGCCGCGTACCCGATATGCTCCATCATTAACGAGAAGCCCGGGCCCGAGGTCACGGTGAAGGCCTTTGCGCCGCCCCACACGCCGCCTTGTAGTGCGATCGACGCGGCGAGTTCGTCTTCCATCTGAATGAAGGTGCCGCCGACCTTGGGCACGCGCGCAGCGAAGCGTTCTACCACCTCTGTCGACGGCGTGATCGGATACCCAGCCGCAAATCTTGCCCCGGCCGCCAGCGCGCCCTCGCAGCAGGCGTGGTCGCCGTCCAGAAAATGCGTGCCGGTTAGAACGCCATGGGGATCTGCTTTCATTTCTCACCTCCGGCAGCTTTCTGAGCTTTCGCCTCTGCCAGCTTCGCTTCCGCGATCTTGGTTCCGTAAATCGCGAAGTCAGGGCAGTACATGCCGCACAAGTCGCAGCCGCTGCATTTTTCCGGATGCACCACATGCGGCGGGTGGTATCCCTTCGAATTGAAGGCGGAAGAGAGCGCCAGCACGTGCGTGGGACAGAACTCCACACAAAACCCGCAGGCCTTGCAGCGCTCCACGACGATCGAAACACGTCCTTTTGCCACGAGATCCCCCAACTAAGGAGTAACCATCACTCCGGGTGTCCAGCGTAGGGTGTGATTATGCGGTGCGAGTGCAGACGAAGGGTGTGATGCGGGTCACAGTTCACCGTGAGATAAAGCACGTGGCCATTTTCTGATTGGAAGAGATGCAAGTGTATGTCTTAACGGAGCTTACCTCGTTTCGAGGGGTCGACACGTGTCCGTGCGAGGGGGCTTATTGACGGGCTTCAGTGAGTTTCATCACCCGCAAACGTGCGTCGAAACACAAGAATTTGTTTCGATACTCCCTCTGTTGCTCTCCCGTGTTCGCGCGGTTTGCCTCCGGCACAGCCGACCCACTACACTCGGATTTTTGCCCGCGTTCCGCTGCCCGTAGCTGGGCGCGGCAGGAGCCCTTTGGAGATCCTCGACCTCAGACACTTTTCTTCCGCGGACCTGCGGCCGCTCCTCGATGACGAGACGCAACTCTGGGGGCGTCTGCTCTCGTGGGATTATACCGGCTCGTCTGAAATGATCCTGCGGTATGTCGACTCCAAGATTCTGCCCGGCTACGCGGCCGTCGATCGTGGACGCGTCTTTGGATATTCCTTCTTCGTCTATGAGGGCAGCAAAGGAGTCATTGGCGATCTTTACGTCACCAACGGCAACCGGCTTCCCAATGCGCGGGAAGTGGAGTTGAAGCTGCTGACGCATGTGATCGAGACGCTGCAGCAATCTCCGGGCATTCATCGCGTCGAAGCGCAACTGCTCGCCCATGAGGCCAATGCGGTATCGCGTCCGTTCCTGGAGACCGGCTTTCAGCGGCATCCGAGGCTGTTCATGGTACTGCCTCTTGCCAAGCCAGGGGCCGAAAAGACTTTGATTCACGCCGACATTGAGATTCGGCCGTGGGCGGAGAGTTATTACCAGCCTTCAGCAGCGGTGATTACGGCGGCGTATCGGGGCCACGTCGATGCACAGATCAACGATCAATATCACACGCTGAGCGGCTCGCTGCGCTTTCTGAACAATATCGTGCGCTTCCCGGGATGCGGCGTATTCGATGCGGAGTCGTCGTTCGTCGCGCTGGATCGCAAGGCGAAGAACCTGATCGGATTAATTTTGTGTTCGCGGGTGCGCGCGGACGTCGGGCACGTAACTCAAGTCTGCGTTCTGCCGGAGTACCGCTCGCGGGGAATTGGCGAATCGTTGCTCGCAGCGGCCGCCTCAAATCTCCGTAAGCGTAACTTCTCTTCCCTTTCGCTGACCGTCACTGAAGCAAACGCCGGGGCGGTAGCTCTTTATCGCAGGTTGGGATTTGATACAAAACGAATCTTCGATGCGTTCGTGTGGGAGGGTTGAACCATGCGTGCGGCGCTGGTGGGAGTTCTCTTATTGCTGTCTCTCCCCTCACTGCAGTCTCAGGAAGAATCTGACAAGCACGTGCAAATTGGATGCTCGGCCGGGGCCATAGAAGCGAATTGGGACAGGAAGCCACCCCTGCGGATGAAACCAATTGCTGCACTGCCTGATCCCCTGAGTTATGAAGGCCACGAGTTTCGTTTCCCCGCGCTGGGGCAATTCGTGGTTGAGATCTTCCTGACCGCCACGCTGCCAGAGTTCGCAAACGGCGGCCCTGCGAAGCTCCACATTTATGCCGAGACAATCGATTCGGCTGATGACCCCCAGAATAAGCATGCGCAGTGGTGGGAAGTCGAACTGTTGCAAGACGGCTCCGACTCGGCTGGAAGGAGTTCAAGAACTCTTGTGTTCGATTCCGCCCGCATTCGTAACTGTTTCACCCAGGACGAAGACTGCGGCTTCGCCGATGTAGGATTGGCAACGCCTGATCCGAACGTTCCGCTGGTAGCGATCAAGTTCGGAGAGAATCTCGGAGGCGCAAACGCTTTGAACTGGACCGAAGCCAGCATCCTGCTCGACTTCCGGCCTTCACCGCCGCGCGTGTCGGCCACCTTAGATTGCGCCTACAACGAAGGGGGCGGGGCCTGCACAGCATTTGACTCGGCAGAAGCACCGAGGTCGGAACTGCGCTGTGAGTGGAAGGGCGAGAATGACGACTTCCTCTGCTTCGACAATTCGACAGACGGCAATGGTTACCTGGACTTCTTCCTGTTGAGCGACAAGCCAGCACCACTGCGAACTGACGAAGTCGCAACGCTCGACGACGCGCTCGACGTGTTCAAATCCAAAGGGACCGCTTCCCCTGTAAAAGTGCGGGGAATTGGTCCAGTGTCTTGGATCGGCGAAGTAAGATTGAATGCACGCACGCGAGCCATTGTTCTCGGCTCCCCCGGCGCTTTCCACGTGGTTACTGAATCTGCCGGCAAGCTGGGATCCTTCACGCATGTGGAGCCGCATCCACTGATTATGGATCCCAACGAAGTATCCAGGCCCAGTTTCGGAATTGATACTCCAGGATGGACTCTGGAAAAGGCGGCCACGTTTCATTCCCGCCAGATCTTCAGAGAAAAAGATCTCACCGTTTTGCAGGTGGTCGAAGACGACTCGCCTGATTCAAGGCAGCGGTTATCGTGGCTCGGGATCGAAGCGAAAACTCCGAGCACGAAATTTGACGCGATCCAGTTAGTTGGGGGCTGGCATTACAGTTCCTGCGGGAACTACATCACACCGGAGAACGTCTTATCGATTGGAAAGATTTTCAATCCGTTTTCCGCCGACGTGCGCATCCAGCCTGCCACATGGGGTTCGTCATACGACGAGTCGCAACACGGGTGGACCAGCGATGAGAGCGGTCCCCAGGACGAAAATATCTCGAACTGCATTCGCCCAGGCAAGATCAAATGGCAAGACGGGAAGTTTACCGGGAGCATCGACTCTGGCGAATGTCGTCTTGCGGAAGAACCGAAGAATATTCAGGTGGCGCCTGACGGACGGATCGTGGTAACGGGGAACTCTTCGAAGTCAAAACCTGGCAGCTCTCACTAAGCGATCAGAGGCGTAGGCTACCTCCGGAGCACCCACATCGCCCAGCCAGCCACCAGAACTCCGCCAAGGAACATGGCGAAGCAATACAGTCCGTAGCGGACCATTTCGCGGGTAGTCTCGCGATGGGTGATTCCGAAAACGATCGAAGCGAAGATGGCGAACACTAAGGCCGCACTGAAATGATTCAAAGTAATCGTCACTGCGCCCGTCCATGAATGAGGATTTTGGGGGCCAAACGCTGATGGCTGAAGGCTGATGGCTTCATTGCTTCTTTCCAATTGCGATATGGTAGGCGTCGGCGACGGCGATGAAATTCAGCAATCCCGCCACGATCATAAACTTGGTTCCATAATCGGCGGTCGCAAACGCGATCGCACCCTGTCCCCAATCGTTGGCGAGCGTCAAAATGTAGAGGGCGCCAGAGCCCACATCTCCGACAAAGCCAAGAATGTCGAGAATATCGCCACCGTTGGCCCGGTAGATGCGCCCCTGCATCGCCAACCCTAGCAGGAACAGAGTCACAATCGAGATAAACAGCAACGCGCCGCGAGTCCACCGCTTTTGGATGATGTGCCCGGCTCCTGGAATCAGCCAGCCCACGGCCGGAGCTAGCACGGCCATCATGCTCGCGGACTCGGGCTGCGCGACTTTCGCTTTTTCTGCAGTGGAATTTGCCATCAGATGGTCACAATCTCGCGTTGAATTTTTCCGGTTACTTCTGCCGATTGCGCGCGAACGAGCACGTTGACCTCACTCCGCACGCCAAACTCCGGAAGGTAGATGCCGGGTTCGATTGAGAAGCAGGAGTTCGGAAGAATCTGCCGCTCGTCGTGAATCTCGAGGTCATCCATGTTGGCTCCGTTGGAATGGACGTCTGTGCCAATAGAATGTCCCGTCCGATGAATGAAATATTCGCCGTAGCCCGCCTTTTGGATGTGCCCACGAGTGGCCCGGTCCACTTCCCAGCCGGCAATGTGGCGGCCCGAGTTGATCGCGTCGGTAACGATCTTCACGCCGGCATCGCGGGCATCGCGTACGATCTGAAAGATTTCGCTCATGCGTCCAGAGGGGGCCTTGCCGACGAATCCCATCCAAGTGATGTCGTAGTAAACGGCGCCAGGATTGTTCTTCTTGCCCCAGACGTCCAGCAGCACCAGATCCCCCTCGCGAATGGGCACTGGGTGATCGGCCCGGGGTTCGTAGTGCGGATTTCCGGCATTCGCATTGACTGCGACGATTGGAGGATCGTCGGTCAGGAGGTTCTCGCGCCGGAAAGCTTCCATAAACCACTGCTGGATTTCGTGTTCCTTGGTTCCGCCGTTCCGCACTCGCCTGCCGATTTCCTGGAACGATTCGGTGACGATGGCGTCGATGCTGTCGCGTGCCGCGAAATGCGACTTGATCTGTTCTTCGCTCCAGGTGGATTCAAACTGCGCGACCAGATCTGCGGAACTGACAATGTTCTTGCCCAATCCGCGCAGCAGATCGATCGTGCCCCCATCGACCAGTGAGATGGTGAACACGCTGTTGTTGGGCGAGTACTGCATAGCGAGATCGCGATGCTTCGCCAGGATTGCCTTGAGCTGCTCGAATAACTCTTGCCACCCCGAGTACTGGTGTTTCTTGCCAGGTAGCGAATCGAGATGGCCCGCCTCGATCTTGTGTACGAGTTTGACCGGCTCGCCTTCGGCGGGGACCAGATAGAACCAGCGCCGCGTGACCATCAGGTTCGCAGGCACACCGAGCACCCGATAGGCGATGGGATCACGATGATGGTGGTCGTAGAACAGCCACGCGTCAATGTTGCGTTGACGCAGTGCAGACTGGATGGCAGTGAGGTCCATGGGCAAATTTCTATTGTAAACAAGGGGAAGGAGTTTGCGCGAATTGCGGACGTTGGCATTACTGAACGGGGCTCAGGATCTTCTTTTTCGCCAGTGGCGACAGTGTCTCGCACGCGGTGCGTAGCACTAAGCGTGTAGTCCGGTCGCGAATCTTCAGTAGATAAGGAATCGTGCGCTTCGGATCGAATTTGGCGGTCTCGCGCAGCAGCCACCCAAGGCCCTTCTGCACCATATCGTCCTTGTCCGCCAGCAACTGCTCGGAGAGATGAACGACTTCCGGAAAGAACATCTTCGCCCGAGCTCCCCGGATCAGGGCGACGCAAGCAGCCCTTCGATGCCAGCGATTGGGCGACTTCGCCCAACGAAACACGTTGCTCGTGCGCGAAGGATCAGCCGCCACCATTGGTGAAATCAGGTAGTGCACGAGCCCGTCATGGTCGGCCCAGCTGCTGATGCGGTCCAGCCACGCCTCGAATAGTTTGAATTCGCGGTCACCGCACCTTCCGTCGAGTTCCTCCAGCAGGAAGACGGCTGCGATTTTCTC
>Ga0209698_10001739_pt1 | contig 25060 bp, 23 predicted proteins | sample LitLauG_LLR_2012_FD_187203 | JGI IMG/M metagenome (GOLD analysis project Ga0209698, IMG submission 187203) | Freshwater sediment microbial communities from Pennsylvania, USA - Little Laurel Run_MetaG_LLR_2012 (SPAdes) (version 2) | ecosystem: Environmental > Aquatic > Freshwater > Creek >... | reverse complement strand
GGTGACGAGCTTGAATGCCTTGGCGACGCGGTCCGCCGTGGCGCCACCGCCGATGTCGAGGAAATTGGCCGGCTCTCCGCCCGCCAGCTTGATCATGTCCATCGTCGCCATAGCAAGCCCAGCACCATTGACAATGCAGCCGATATTGCCAGTCAGGCCGATGTACGAGAGTCCCCGATCGTTGGCGTGGGTTTCGCGAGGGTCCTCTTGGCTCTTGTCTCGCAGCTCGGCGACCGAAGGATGGCGAAAGAGTGCGTTGTCGTCGAAGGTCATCTTGGCATCGAGGGCGATCAGCGAATCATTCTCAGTCACGACCAGCGGATTGATCTCGACCATTGTGGCATCGAGCTCTTCGAAGGCACGGTAGCAGCCGAGAATCGTGGTTACGGCATGCTGGATCTGAGGCGGTGTAAGACCCAGCGCAAAGGCAATCTCGCGAGCCTGAAAGGCCTGCATACCGACGGCTGGCTCAACGATCACGCGAACCATCGATTGAGGCTTCTCGGCCGCGATGTCTTCGACCTCCATGCCGCCGGCCGAGGACGCAATGACCATGACCCGTTCCGACTTACGGTCGAGCACCAAGCCGAGGTAGATCTCCTTGGAGATTGGTACGCCGCCTTCGACATAGATGCGATGGACCACCTTGCCCGACGGCCCCGATTGCTGTGTGACCAGCTTGCGACCGAGTAGTGCATCGGCAGCCTCGTAGACTTCGTCCTCGCTATGGCAAATCTTGACGCCCCCAGCCTTGCCTCGGCCGCCGGTATGGACTTGCGCCTTCACCACCCAGAGCTTGCCGCCTATCTCACGGGCCCGATACGCGGCCTGCTCCGGGCTATATGCGAGAGCGCCTTGGGGTACCCGGACCCCAAATTTGGCCAGGATGTCCTTGGCCTGATATTCGTGAATGTCCATGGTGGCACTCCTAGGCTACGTTTCGCAGCGAACCGGAGCTCACGCCTGCCCGGTAGTACTCCTCCGCGGCGGCGACGCCCGAGCCCGCCGGAACGGCAACGCCCAGATCGCGCAGCGCCATCTCCGATCCTGCCAGCGCCATGAGGCACATCAGCTCGTTGAGGTCGCCTAAATGCCCTATGCGGAAGACCTTTCCCGCAACTTTGTTGAGACCCAGCCCCAGTGACAGCCCGTAGCGCTCGTAGGCATGTCTCACCAGCGCGCCCGAATCGACCCCCTCAGGGACGACGATCGCGCTCACGGTGTCCGAATGCCACTTCGGTGCTTTGGCGCAAAGCGATAGGCCCCAGGCGGCGACGGCACGACGCACGCCTTCGGCGAGCCGGTGATGCCGGGCAAAGACATTTTCTAGGCCCTCCGCGAGTATCATATCAATCGATGCTCTAAGCCCTCGCAACATGTGCATTTGCGGAGTGTAAGGAAAGAAGCCTGTTTGGTTGGCGGCAAGCATCCCGGCGAAGTCGAAATAACTACGGCCAATGTTAGACCGGCTGGCTTGCGACAGTGCTTTCTGGGAAACACCGAGGAGTGCAAGGCCCGCCGGCATCATGAAGCCCTTTTGTGACCCCGAAACGCACAAATCCACACCCCACTCATCCATCCGAAAATCCATGGAGGCGAGTGAACTGACGGCATCGACGAACAATAGAGCCGGATGATTTACCGCATCCATAGCGCGCCGCACCGCGGCGATATCACTTGTCACGCCTGTTGCTGTCTCGTTGTGAGTGACGAGAACGGCCTTGTAGGTATGTGCGGAATCCTCGCTCAGCTTTTCGGCGAAAATGTCGACGGGCACTCCCTCACCCCACGGTACGTCCACGACGTCAACGTCGAGGCCCAACCGCTGACACATGTCAGCCCAGAGCAGAGAAAACTGCCCAAAGCGGGCAATCAACACTCTGTCGCCACTGTTCAGGGTGTTGGTCACGGCGGCTTCCCAGCCACCTGTTCCGGACGCAGGAAAAACGAGCACGCGCCCATCCTTCGTCTTGAAGATCTTTTTCAGGTCCTCGAACAGTGGCAAGGTGAAGGCAGGCAGATCCGGCGCGCGCTGGTCCTCCATCGCGACATCCATGGCCAGCCGCACAGCCTGCGGCACCTGCGTCGGCCCTGGAATGAAAAGCCCTTTGAGACCTGGCAAAGCATCCTCCCTCACGACAAGCGCACATCCGCCTGGATGCATGGATCGATGCGCCACGATGACAGGGCGACGACCAAGAGAAAACGATCCAAATGTCAGGGCGGCACCACTCGAAGGGCTTGGAACTTAACTACACGAAAGGATAGGATGAGAAACTGACGGGTTCTGACAGTACTTCACAAAGGGCCGGAGTGCATGAGTGGGCCACACGCCATCATCGTCGCCGATCCCAATGCACTGATGAGGCAATCGCTCTCGGAAATGGTCGATCGCGATAAGCGATTCCGGCTGATTGCAACTGCCAAGAACGGGGACGGGCTGCTCGAGACGTGCCGGCGGGTGCCGGTCGATGTGGCCTTGGTAAACTGGCACCTGCCGAACGTCGGAGCGCAGAGGCTCATCCAGAACATACGTGACACGTGCGAGCCGCCCCGGATCGTCTTCTACGCCGCGCCTGCCGATCCCCAACTTCCGCAGAGCGCGCTCGCGGCGGGGGCCGCGGGCTTTTGCACCGCCGACACTCAACCTGAGGATTTGCTCGAAGTCGCGGCGACGGTAGCCCTAGGCCGAATGGTCTTTCCGATCATGGACGTGAGAGCTTTTGTGAAAGATCCCAGGGATATCCTCACGGCTCGGGAGAACACCATCATCTCGGCACTCGCCTCGGGGCGCACCAACGAGGAGCTGGCGAATGAATTGAAGATCTCCGTCTACACCGTGAAGTTCCATTTGCGGAATCTTTATGCAAAACTAGGATTGAAAAATCGGTCGCAGGCAATCGCATTCTTCTATTCAAGAAAGCTTTGAGATCTCAGCCAGCCTATTCGCGGGGCCAATACGCGAGCAATTTGAGGATATAGCGCGATGAAATTCTGGCTGCTGCTCGGCGCCCTCTTAGTGCTGGCCTCGATTGCTGTAGCTGTTGCTCTGTTGTGGACACCAGATAGACCCCGAGGCGCCCTTGAAGCAAAGTATCTGAATGCGCCGTCGGACTATATCGAGGTTGCCGGCCTAAGGCTGCACGTGCGCGACAGCGGCCCCAAGACAGCGCCTGCGCTCATCATGCTGCACGGATTTGGGTCGAGTCTTCATACCTGGGAGCCGTGGGCGCGAGCCCTGTCCGCGCATTACCGCGTAGTTCGCTACGATTTGCCAGGATCGGGACTCACCGGTGCCGATCCGACTGGCGATTACACCGACACGCGCGGCATGGTGGTCCTGATGGCGCTTCTCGACAAGCTTGGTATTACGCGCGCGACGCTGATCGGCAATTCGTTGGGCGGGCGACTGGCGTGGACCTTCGCCGCAATCCATCCTGATCGGGTCGAACGGCTGGTGTTGATTTCGCCGGATGGTTTTCGCAGCGCTGGGGTAGAATACGGCAAGGCTGCCGAGACGCCGATGCTGGTCCACCTGATGAAATATGTGTTGCCCAAGTCGATGGTGCGCGCGGGCTTGGCGCCCGCTTATGGCGATCCTGGCCGATTGAGCGACGCGGTCGTCGACCGCTACTATGATTTGATGCTGGCACCGGGAGTTCGCCAAGCCCAAATCACGAAAATGGGCCAAGTCATACTACTGCCGCCAGAACCACTATTGGCGAAGATCACAGCTCCCACCTTGCTGCTTTGGGGCGACAATGACGGGATGATCCCAATTGGTAACGCTGCCGACTATCTGAAGGCGATTACCAACGCCAGATTGGTGACATTAATCGGTCTTGGACACGTGCCTTTTGAGGAAGACCCGACGACATCGCTCATCCCCGTTGCAGCATTTCTTGCCGAGCGCGGGTGAACGTTCGTATCATTCCGCGCCCAGGCGAACTGCGCCTCGGGCCAGTTATGGACTGAACATGTTCGGCCGCAAGAGGGGGGCATTGGACCGGACACTACGGCGTCAGGTTCAACCAATTCGATTTGGCGCCGATATCGAAAAGCTTCTGGGCAAGGATGACAGCCGTCGTCGCATTGGCAGCGCAAGCGTCCGCGCCCACACGCGCGACCAATTCGGGGTGCCCGACGAATTGGGGACCACCGACCATGATGCCAATAGCCGGGTTGCGGGACTGCCTGCGAATTGTTGCAATAGTCTTGCTCAACTCGTCGGTCCGCAGCCCCGAGCTCAGAGTGATACCTGCCACGGCATACCAATCCTGAACGACGACCCCCGCAATGCTTTCGATCGTTGGCTCGACGACCGAAGTGACGTCCCAATCTGCGGCGGCCAGTAGTTTGGCGACCATAGCCAAACCAAATGTATGTTGCTCTCCGGGGGTAAGAGTGAGAACTATACGGCGCTTCTGACCAATCGCAGGTAGGTCATAGTTACAATTGAAGACCGTCAACAATTTCTGCAATCGCCCCACGCCAAGAGTGACATCAACAAAATCACATTCATCGTTGTCCCACATCTTGCCAAGGCACCGCGCTGCGGGCTCAAGCAGTCCGACGAACAGAGCTTCCATGGTTAGGCCGCGTTCCCTCAGGATCGCAATGTATTCGGCCGCTGCCTGGAGATCAGGGCTCAGAACCAAACGAGCCAATTCAGCGATTTCGACCTCGGACGCTGCACTGACGCCAGTCGCGGGCGGGCCTGCGTGACGCAGCCGTAACAGCCGGGGAACGATGTCCAAAGCGATAATATCAGCCAATCGCCCCGCCGCATCTTCCCTGTGGAGGACTTCAGGAGCCACGAACGGTGTCTGGACGATGGGAAATGGCTTGGTCGCTAGCGTCTTATGCGTTCTTGATTTTATTAGATCCATAACCTACCCCCCTCACACACTCGCTCCATGCGCATGCAGCGTCGGGCTCGACAGCGCAAAAAAGCGCGGACCAGTTGCCATTTTTTACCCAATTCTCAGGCTTTGGCAAGTTGCGTCAGGCAAGGGACTGTAGGCAAGGGCAGCACGCATGGGTGGGTCGTGGTCATGCGGTCTTGTGGCTTCGGGGCAGGGACGCGAAGTCGGGCGGACAAACAGATCGACGAACTCGCCGCGGTGTGTATTGCCGATTGGCTCCCCAGAATCGGCAAGAACCATCGGATGAGCCGAGACGTGGCGGCGGTTTCGCCCGAGGCCAAATGCGCTTGTGCGCGTCACGGAATTGGCCATATGCTCGGGGGTCGCAGTGACCGGTGCCACAAGCGCAATGAGCCATACTTTCCCATTCACGGCCATCGTTGGGCAAGACGAAATGAAGCGGGCGCTGATGATTGCGGCGGTCGATCGCAGTGTCGGTGGTGTGCTTGTCTTCGGCGATCGGGGCACGGGAAAATCAACCGCGGTTCGCGCCATGAGCGCACTTCTGCCGCCGATGGAAGTTATTGCCGGCTGCCGTTTCAATTGCGACCCGAGCGCGGACAAGAGCCAGTGCACACCGGTCTGCTTGGCGCGCCAATCCGGCAAGCGTTGCAAGGTGGAGACCGTGCCTGTGCCCGTCATCGATATGCCGCTGGGGGCGACTGAAGACAGGGTCATTGGCGCCCTCGATATCGAGCGAGCCTTAACGAAGGGCGAGAAGGCGTTCGAGCCCGGCCTGTTAGCACGGGCCAATCGCGGTTTCCTGTACATCGACGAAGTCAATCTGCTGGAGGATCATCTGGTCGATGTGTTGCTCGACGTTGCCGCGTCTGGCGAAAATGTCGTCGAACGCGAAGGGCTCAGTGTCCGGCACGCGGCACGTTTCGTGTTGGTGGGCAGTGGCAACCCGGAAGAAGGCGAGCTGCGGCCACAATTGCTGGATCGGTTCGGACTATCCGTAAACGTTACAACTCCGACAGATCTTGCTACGCGGATCGAAGTGGTGCGGCGGCGTGACAAATATGAACGCGATCCGGCGGGTTTCTTAGCCCACTTCGCACAGAGTGAGACCGCCGAGCGCGAACGCATCCTGGTGGCTCAGCAGCGATTGCCCGATATCGAGACCCCCGATCCCATTCGGGAACTTGCGGCAAAGCTGGCGCTCGCGGTGGGCGCCGACGGGCTGCGCGGCGAGATCACGCTGTTGCGCACCGCGCGTGCGCTCGCCAGTCTCGAAGGGGCGCGGTCCGTTGAACCCCAGCATATCAGACTTCTCGCTCCATCGGCTTTGCGGCATCGCCTACGTCGCGGCCCGCTTGACGACGGCGACGCCAATGACCGCGTGATGCGCGCTATTGCCGAAGTGATACCAGTGTGATGCCTTCTGCAACCCTGGGAGAGACCTCAGAGTCCGACCAAGTGCTTGCGGCCGCGCTCTTGGCCTCGGACCTGGTTGGACTGGGCGGGGCGGTGATCACAGGCCGATTTGGCGGGGATTCATTCGTCGCATTGCTTCGCCAAATGCTCGGCCCGCAAGCGAGGTATCAGCGTCTTCCATGTCGGGTTCCCGACGACCGTCTGCTGGGCGGCCTCGATCTTGTGGCAACCAAGGCGCAAGGGCGGACCGTGGTCGAGCCGGGGCTGCTTTCGCGTACGAACGGCGGACTACTGGTGCTGACATCGGCCGATCGCGTAGGCGCCAGCACCGCCGCCCGCATCGTATCGGCCATGGACAATGGTGCGGTCCATCTGGCGCGGGACGGAATCGTGGCAACGATGCCAGCCCAGTTCGGCTTGATTGCTGTCGATACGAGCGACGGATCGGGCGGTTGCTGTCCCGAGAGTCTGAAGGACCGGCTGGCATTCTGGTTGCCAGACGAGTTAACGGCGGAGTTGCCAGCAAATCCGCCCTTGTCGCCAGACGAAGTGCTAACTGCGCGCGGGCTGATCAGCCAGATCGAAGCGCCGCAGGAGATCGTCGAAGTGCTCGTGACGGTTGCCGTGAGTTTGGGAATTAGGTCGCTTAGGGCGCCCTTGCTCGCTCTAAGAGCTGCGCGCGCGCATGCCGCGCTCTGTGGGCGGACGAGCATCACCAGCCAAGACGCGGCGCTTGCAGCCCGGCTTGTCCTTGGCCCCCGCGCCACGCAAATTCCCGATCTTGGCGAGGCCCGCTCCGAGAGCCAGCCGGCGGACCAACCGTCCCAGTCGCCGGCAAACCAGGACGCCCCGGACATTTCCACGTCGTCGCAACCGACCCTTGACGAAGCGACGGAGGTGGTGCTCGCCGCAGTCAAATCAGCATTGCCAAGTGGACTGCTTCAACGCCTCGCGGATCGCCAGCGACGGCCATCGGCAACACCTTCGAAAGTCGGAGCCGGTGACAAACGCAAGTCCGCCAGCCATGGCCGCCAGATCGGTCACGCACCTGGCCGGCCAACTTCGGGTGCGAGGCTCGACCTCTTGGCCACGATCCGAGCCGCCGCGCCCTGGCAGCTCCTGCGTCAACGGGAGCGCCAGATTGGTCTGCCACGCGCTCCAAGCCTAGGACGGTTGATCGATATCCGACCAAGCGATTTTCGGATCGCGAAGTTCGAGAGCCGCACCGAGGCCGTAACTGTTTTCGTCGTCGACGCCTCGGGCTCCAGCGCGCTCAACCGCCTCGCCGAAGCCAAGGGCGCGGTGGAGCTGTTGCTGGCCGATTGCTATGTGCGCCGGGATCAGGTCGCTATGATTGCATTTCGCCAACGCGCCGCGAAGGTGCTGCTGCCTCCCACCAGATCCCTCACGCGGGCCCGGAGGGTGCTCGCTGAACTCGGTGGCGGCGGAGCAACACCACTCGCCTCGGGCCTAACTGTTGCCCGTGAGATGGTTGTCGGCATTCGCGGCCGTGGCCAGACAGCCTTGTGTCTTTTATTGACGGATGGACAAGCCAATATCGACATCAACGGTGCGGCAGGCCGATCGGCGGCCGAGGCTGATGCACTGCGGGCAGCCGGCGCTCTTTGCCAAGCAGCGCCCTCGCTGATCGTGATCGATACGGCGGTCCGCCCCCGGCCGTTCGCCGCACAACTGGCAGGAAAGCTTTCGGCGCGCTACATTGTGTTGCCTAATGCCGATGCCTCCGCGCTTTCGCAGGTAGCACGTGAGGCAAGCGCCCGAGGGCCGCGCTGAGGGGGCACCACTGGAAACGGAACTACGAAATCGGGTGAGTTTGGCACCAGGTATACTCCCGGCCCTGGATTGTGCTGGCTGGCCCAATCGCGCGCATAGCGCAATGGTGAGAGCCGGCGGCATCGACTGGCATGTCCAGACGATGGGATCGGGGCCCACATGCTTGTTGCTACACGGAACCGGGGCTTCGACACATTCCTGGCGCGACTTTGGCCCGGTGCTCGCCAAACGATTTTCTGTGGTCGCACCCGATCTGCCAGGCCATGGCTTTACACAAAGCCCGAGTGCCAGCGGCATGACCCTGCCAGGAATGAGCCTGCTTGTGGCCGATCTACTCGCGGTCCTGAACGTGACCCCGGCCGTCGCTGTCGGGCACTCGGCCGGAGCGGCGGTGATTGTCCGCATGGCGCTCGACCGGCAGCTCGTCACGCCGCTGATCGTGTCGCTAAACGGAGCCTTGCTGCCCTATCCCGGCATTGGCCGGACGCTTTTTCCGGCCCTGGCAAGACTGATCTTTCTCAACCCCGTCGTGCCGAGGTTGTTTGCCTGGCGTGCCAAGGATCAAAGCGCCGTCGAGTCCGTCATTGCCAACACCGGCTCCAAAATCGATGCCGCCGGTCTAGGCTATTACGGACAGCTGTTTCGGAACCCCAACCACGTTGCCGCGACGCTGCGCATGATGTCGAACTGGGACCTTGAGGGTCTGGAGAAGGACTTGCCTCGGCTTCAGGCCGGACTTGTACTGGTGGCCACGGCCGATGATATAGCCATTCCTCCTGAAGCTGCCTTTCAAGTCCGCGATCTCGTTCCTGGAGCGGAAGTCGTCTATTTGCGTAAACTGGGGCATTTGGCGCACGAGGAGAACCCTCGGCAATTGGCCGATATTGTGATCGGGCACGCGACCGGCAAGACCATCCTTCGCCCGCTCCCTGGTTAGCCAGTCTGTGGACAGAACTCCGTCTGCGGTCTTTTTTTGGTACGCATGGTTGCATTTTTGCCCAGCGAGCGTTGAGCACACTCAACCCGGATTTCCAGATGAAGCTCCCCCTCGACCATCCGCTGCGACGCGAGCTCAATGATGAAGTTCATGCCCGGCCGCCCGACGCGCTCAAATCCCCTTGCCGCATTACCTACCTTGCCGTGCTGCCAAAATCCTCCGAGCGCCCGGCCGAATGGAAGCATATCTGCGATCTTTGTCGCAGCCGTGGCATCGAGCCGCCGCGGCCGGACGCCAATCATTTCGCCGTAGACATTGGCGACGCCTATTTCAAATGGGAGAGGCATACAGAGTTCACGCGCTATAACTTCGTCACATGGGGACCTGGTTCTGGATTGTTCCAGGGGACGAATATTTCGGCGGATCTGCAGTCCTGGGTCGATGGAATTTTGGGAGAAACGATTGTAGCCGCGCAACTCGAACTGACGCCAGCGCCGGATCGCAAGTTCGATACCGATGCGATTTCCAGAGACTGTTTTTCTGGCAACTCGGTGATCGGCGCGACGCTCTCTGGAGGTACGGCGACTGGGTTCACCGATTTGCGAATTCGCGATGACGGGTTCAGCCGCGTGCTCGTGCTGGACCACGGCCTTGCCTCACGACAGGCCGGCCGCCTCGTCCAGCGCCTTCTGGAGATCGACACCTATCGGATGCTAGCGCTGCTAACCTTACCGGTTGCCCGCAGCCTTGGCATTTTCCTCAACGAGCACGAGCGCGAACTCGCCGAAATCACGTCCCGCATGACCGAGGGCGGCATCGCCGAAGAGCAGGCGCTGCTGACACGATTGACCCAGCTGGAAGCCGCGATCGAGGGGCGTTTCGCGCGCGACTACTATCGCTTCAGCGCCTCGACGGCCTACTACGAACTCGTCCAACGGCGGATTGTTGACCTTCGCGAAGAACGGATCGCGGGCTTGCAGACCTTCCGAGAATTCACCGAAAGGCGGCTTGCTCCGGCCATGAATACGTGCCGGGTGACGGCCGCGCGCATCGAAGCGTTATCGGAGCGGGTGAACCGATCCAGCCAATTGCTGACAACCCGGGTTGCCGTCGAGCGAGAGAAGCAAAATCAGGAGCTCCTCGAGGCTCTGGCCAACCGGGCGCGGCTTCAGCTCCGCCTTCAGCAAACGGTCGAGGGCTTGTCGATCGCGGCGATCACCTATTACGTTGTGGGTTTGATCGGCTATCTCGCCAAGGCCTTCAAATCGGTGCTGCACGGCATCGAGCCCGAGGTGGTGATTGGCGCGAGCGTCCCCTTTGTCGCCGCGGGAGTGGCCTACGCGCTGCACCAGGTCCGCAAAGGGCTCGACACCGACGGGGATCATTGAAACTCGAACCAAAATAAGGACGCAACACTCATGATCGCCAACGGACCAATCCTCGTCGAAGGCGTGCTAGTCCTCGGCGGAGCCTTGGCTTGGGGACTTTGGGAACTGCGTAGCCTCGCCAAACTGCGTCGGGAAATGGAGCTTAAGGAGCGAGAGGCGGAAACAGCCAGGGTCGCGGAAACGCAACAGACGCTTAAGCAATAGATGTCATTTACGACTTCGAGGCATGCGGAAGGGTAGCATCGCTCTCACCGGAGCCATGCGCAGCCGCGTAAGCGACAAGCTTTCGTGCATTGCCAATACTCTTTGTCCGTGCAGGCTGGTCTCGATCAGCGATCTTGAATAAAAGGGCGTATCTTCGAGAGATTCTACCACCGAGGGCCGTGAGCCTGAGTCGGCACAGGTCTTGCGCTGCAAGCGCCAGATCGACGTCGGTGGGAGGCTCGCAGGAGGAATGCTGGCAACGCTGGAGATCTGGCCAAGGGAGTCTGTGCGAATAGCCAGACTCGCGCTGCTGTCATCGCTTCCGAGCGTTTCGTAGAGCACTATCGCGACTTCGCCATATCTCGCCCTGCACCAGGTCCAGGACTGAAACGCCTTCTCCAGCGGATCATCACCATCATTGGCATCAATGTACCCGGCGCCCTCCCAATTCAAACGGGGGCTGTCGAAGCTAACCGCAATGTCGCACAAGGGCGCTACCGGCCGCCAGCGGTGGCGGTCGGCGGAATCGAGCGAAAATGCGACCGCCGGCGTCGCCCGTGGGGTGAGCCGAACCGTGCCCCGGATGCGTCGGGGGAGCGGTGCCGATATCTCATCGATGCTGATGACCATTGTCCGGTTGTCCCACAACGCGAAGCTCGGGCCGAGCCGGAACATTTCACGGGTGCGGCTCAGGCTACCTCGTCCGCGTTCGGTCATCGCCCAACGCGCCTGCCCCGAGCCGTACAAGGCAACGTTGACAGCGCAGTGATCCTCCGGTTCGCGCCGGCCCGACCAGTGATAATAAGGCGAAAAAACGCTACCTACAAAGAGGATCACCGTGATCGCGTTCTGACCATCGGTGCTGATACCGTCGATGTACCACCACGCATAGCCACCGGGCCCGACGGCCCGGTCGAACTGAGGTCCGCCATCACGCAATGCGCGGCGTGACGCCCAGATAGCGCCACCATCGGCAGACCCGCCCCCGGATGGACGCTGCCCCCCGCCAAGTATAACCCCGGCAGTCGCGTCCGCGCCCTCGGTCGCTCGAACGACGCCTTCCAGCCGTGGGTCGCCCTTCCGTAGAGGGCGCCCCCTGAACCGGGAAAGAGACGAGCGAAGTCCGCTGGCTGCGTCAGTGTTATCGGGGCTCGGGACATTGCGATCGTCAGGCCGCAGCGATGCAACTGAGTGAGTAAGCTTGCGTTGCATCGGGACACCTCCAGTTCTGAGAGCGGACCAGTTTCGCCTGTGGGCGGTGCGTTGATGAGGCAAAATAAGCGCTCGGAGCCGGCGGCGGTCCGCGCGCCCTCGCTTGTCCTGTCCTGCGCGCAGACGTATACCGTTGGCTCCGACGGCAACCGCCGCCCGCCCATCAAGTTTTTGAATTCGTGCGCATAATTGTCGGAAAAGAAGACAGTATGCCGGGCCAGAGGAAATCCTTCGGCTTCTGCCACCATGGACCATGTGACTGCCGACAGCGAGCGCTGGCCTTCTCCATGACGATCGATCGAAGCGGCGGCTTCGGCACCCAGTAGGCCGCCCGCGAGGGCCGCCGTTTCGCCGTTAAAGACAACAGCATCCGCGGCGATCTGTTCGCCGCCAGCAAGAACCACTCCTGCTACCTGGCCGCGCGAAACCATCACTCTTTGGACATCCGCGGACGCTCTCAAAGTGGCGCCGTTCAAGTTGCACAGACCTGCCAACGCCGTGCACAGCCGATACATGCCGCCCTCGACCAGCCAAACACCCTGCTGCTCGACGTGGGCAATCAACATCAGGGTAGCTGGCGCAAGAAACGGCGATGATCCACAATAGGTGGCATAGCGCGCAAACAGCTGGCGCAAACGCTCATCCTTGAAATAACGGCCGAGTTCCTGCCAAAGCGTGGCAAAGGGGCGGATGTTCCAGAGGTCCAGCGGATTACGCGCGCCGTCCTTTACAAGCGAGGCTATGGTCGGCCGGGAGCTCCTAAGGAAAGGATTCTCCAAGCTTCGATAGATTTTCCGGGAGGCCTCGCAGAACTGACGATAACCCTCCGCCTCTCCGCGGCCGGCAAAGCGGCCGATCGCTTCGTACGATTGTTCAATGTCAGCGTAGAGGTCTAAAGGACTGCTTCGCGTCCAAGCATGTCGGGCAAGGACGGAAGCGGGCGTCAGCTTCAGCCTTGCCTCCAGACTGTCGCCAGCCTCGGCAAAAATCTCCTCGAATATCCAGCGCATGGTGAGCACGGTCGGACCGGAGTCGATGCGCACGCCGCCGACCGAAACTTCGCGCATTTTCCCGCCCGGCACTGTCGAGCGATCGAGGATCGTTACCTCAAATCCGCGACGTGCCAGCAACGCTCCAGCTGTCAGCCCGCCGATGCCGGCTCCTACAATAACAAGCTTGGTAGACCTCACGGCAATGGTCTCGCAGCGAACGGTGTTGACGCGGCAACCGCAAAATGTCAGCTTTACATTACAATATCAACTGACAATTATTCGTTACAGTTCTGCTCTCAGCTTCGCGAGGCCGTTGATGAACGTAGCCAATCTGATCGAAACCACGCTGGAAAGCGCCCTAAGGCGCATTGACGATCCGGCCGCGCCGTCCGGACTTACGGCCGCCATTCGGCATGCTGTCTTTCCTGGCGGCGCGCGCGTGCGGCCGCGGCTGTGCCTCGCCACGGCCGTGGCGTGCGGTAATGATGATCCACGGCTTGCCTTGGCGGCGGCGGCAGCCATCGAGCTGCTGCACTGCGCTTCTCTCGTTCACGACGACCTGCCGTGCTTTGACGATGCCACTCTGCGGCGCGGCCGTCCCTCGGTTCACTGCGCTTTTGGTGAGCGGCTGGCGGTGCTCGCAGGCGATGCCTTGATTGTGCTGGCCTTCGAGGTGCTTGCGGTGGCTGAAGCCCGGAACCCCACGCGGCTCGCCCCCCTTCTCCGACAGATCGGCCGGTCCGTCGGTTCGCCCCACGGCATCGCTGCGGGGCAAGCGTGGGAATGCGAAAAAACAATTGATATCGAAGCTTATCACCGGGCCAAGACGGGCGCCCTTTTTGTCGGGTCGGCGACCGCTGGTGCGCTCGCGTCAGGCGGTTGCGCCGGTGACTGGACGCGTTTTGGTGATCTGCTGGGGCTGGCCTATCAGACGGCAGACGATCTGCAAGACGCCGTAGGCGAGGTCCAGGTGATCGGTAAGCCAATAGGCCGCGATGCGGCCCTGTCACGTCCGAGCGCGGTGGCCAGCCTCGGTGTCGCAGGTGCCGTTCGTCGGGTCAAGAGCCTGGTCCAGGATGCGGTTGCTTCGATACCGGACTGCCCCGGCCGCGCCTCGCTGATCGAACTCGTCTTCACGGAAATGCGTCGATTTCTGCCGCGCCATGTTGAGCTTCGCGCGGCATGATCAAGGTCGCGGACACTGACACCGGATTGATCGATCGGACCGGACCATCGGCGCGGTCGCTGTCGCCGCTCGATCGCATCCGGCAGTGGCGCAACCTGTTGCTAGCCAGTCCACGTTTCCAGCGCTGGGCTGCGGAATTCCCTTTGACAAGGACTGTCGCGAGACGCGAGGCCCGCGCTGCCTTTGATTTGTGCGCGGGCTTTGTATATTCGCAGGTTCTCATGGCCTGTGTGCGTCTCGAACTGTTCGAGTTGTTGGCGCGAGGCCCCCTGAGTGTCGACGCGGTCGCGGCGCGAACCCGCCTGCCACGACAATCCGTCGAGCGACTATTGTCGGCTGCTGTTTCGTTGCGTTTGATCGAGAGGCGCTCGGCCGGACGGTATGGTGTCGGCGCTCTTGGCGCAGCCATCAGCGGCAACCGCGCCATTACCGACATGATCACCCATCACGACATGCTCTACCGGGACCTCGCCAATCCGGAGGCGCTGCTGCGCGGCCAGGTGCCTGAAACGGAACTCTCACGTTATTGGGCGTACGCTGGGCAGACCCGCGTCGAAGCCTTGGCGCACAATGATGTTGCTGGGTATACCAATCTGATGGCGTCCTCGTTGGACCTGATTGCTGCCGACATTCTTGATGCTTTTCCTCTTCCGACACCTTGCCGTCTCCTCGACATGGGCGGTGGAGACGGCGCGTTCGCTCTTTACGCGGCGAAGCGGTACAAAGTGCTGGACGTCACTGTCCTCGATGTTCCGGCGGTTGCGGCGATGGCGACCGAACGATTTGCCGCCGCTGGCATGGCGGAGCGATGCAAGGCCATCGGCGGCGACATGTTCGCGACCCGTCATGAGAGCAGCTATGATGTTGTCACGCTGATTCGAATAGTGCTCGATCACGATGATGAGTCCGCGCGCAAGCTGCTCGCGCAGGCATCGAGAGCACTGCGACCAGGCGGCACTCTCCTGATTGCCGAACCGCAAGCCGGTGTGCGCGGCGCCGAAGCCATGGGCTCGGCCTATTTCGGTTTCTACCTTCTGGCCATGGGTCAAGGTAGAGCACGAACATTCAATGATATCCGCAATTTACTCGGTGATTTGGGCTTCGCCGCGATTGCATCAATTGCCACGCGGCGACCCCTCATTGTGAGTCTGACGACAGCCAAGAAAAAGTGACGACCAGATCTGACCGTTTAGATTGACAAATTGAAGCGTCAGTTTAAATTGACACATGGAAACCCCTTCCGGGCCGCTCGTGCCGCAGCAGAAGCTACACAAAATGGACGCCCTCGCCGTCATCCTTGAACAACCCGGCCAACTCAGCCTGAGGCAGCTCGAGCTTGCGCCGGCGGCTGAGGACGACGTGGTGGTCGACATTTCTTGGAGCGCAATAAGCTCGGGCACCGAGCGCCTGCTGTGGCAGGGCCGCATGCCGTGGTTTCCTGGTCTCGGCTATCCGCTGGTCCCAGGCTACGAGTCGGTTGGCCGCGTTACGTCCGCCGGCGTGCGATCGGGGCGAAACATCGGTGAAAGCGTCTTTGTGCCGGGCGCCGATTGCTTTGGCGCCGTACGAGGCTTGTTCGGAGGCGCGGCGTCGCGTGTTGTTGTGCCCGGGCACCGCATATTGCAAATTCCGGCCGAACTACAAGATCAGGGCACGCTGCTTGCCCTCGCGGCGACGGCCATGCATGCACTAGCCGGCGACACTCGGGATCAACCGCGGCTTCCTGAACTCATTGTCGGGCATGGTGTCGTTGGACGACTTCTCGCCCGCCTGACGATCGCGCTTGGCGGCGAACCGCCAACGGTTTGGGAGATGCAACCGACGCGCCGCGAGGGCGACTTCGGCTACCAGGTCATCGCGCCCGAGGCTGACACTCGGCGCGACTATCGCCGGATCGTTGATGCAAGCGGCGATAGCGACGTGCTCGATTCGCTCATCCCGCGGCTTGCCAAGGGTGGCGAAATCGTCCTGGCCGGCTTCTATCCCACGCGCGTCGGCTTTACGTTCCCACCCGCCTTCATGCGGGAAACAACGATCCGTATTGCCGCTGAATGGCGACCTGACGACCTGGCCAATATCAACACGCTGCTCGCAAAGAACGCCCTCAGTCTCGAAGGCCTTATCTCCCATCACGCACCCGCCGGGCACGCTCGGGCCGCCTACGCTACTGCATTCAACGACCCTTCTTGCCTGAAAATGGTTTTGGATTGGAGTGAGTTTGCATGACCATCCTGCACGACCTGCCACCAATCACAAACGAAGCCATGGACCACCGGGACAGCGGCGGCGCCGACCTCACGCCCAAGAAAGAAACGCAGATCATCGCCATCTATGGCAAGGGCGGAATCGGCAAGAGCTTCACGTTGGCCAACCTCTCCTACATGATGGCGCAGCGAGGCAAACGAGTTCTCCTTATCGGCTGCGATCCCAAGAGCGACACGACCTCGCTGCTGTTCGGGGGCAAGGCTTGCCCAACCATCATTGAGACCTCGACCAGAAAGAAACTCGCCGGCGAGGAGGTGGTGATTGGAGATGTCTGCTTCAAGCGCGAAGGGGTGTTCGCCATGGAGCTTGGCGGCCCCGAAGTCGGACGCGGCTGCGGCGGGCGCGGCATCATCCACGGCTTCGAGCTTCTGGAAAAGCTGGGCTTCCATGAGTGGGGTTTTGACTATGTGCTGCTTGATTTCCTTGGCGACGTGGTGTGCGGAGGTTTCGGCCTGCCGATCGCCCGCGACATGTGCCAGAAGGTGATCGTGGTCGGCTCGAACGACCTCCAATCGCTTTACGTCGCCAACAACGTCTGTTCGGCGGTTGAATATTTCCGCAAGCTCGGTGGCAACGTGGGCGTCGCGGGCATGGTCATCAACAAGGATGACGGAACGGGCGAGGCGGCGGCGTTTGCGGAGACCGTTGGCATCCCGGTGCTGGCCGCGATCCCGGCCGACGATGACATCCGCAAAAAGAGCGCCAACTACCAGATTATCGGTACACCTGGCGGCCGGTGGGGTTCGCTGTTCGAGGAACTATCGGACAATGTGTCGGCCGCCCCACCGCGCCACCCCAAACCGCTGACCAGCGACGGATTGCTGGGACTTTTCAAGGGCGAGCAGGTGGGCCGCAATGTCAAGCTTGAGCCGGCATCGTTTGCCGACATGTGTGGCCGCGAGATGGTCGTCAAGCCATCCCTGGAAGTGATTTACGACGCTGTCTGAACCTTTGGTTGGTGGATGTCCTCGTCATGCTTGATGCCAAGCCAGCTTCGCCTTCCACTCCGGCCACCACCGCCATCGACGGTGCGGGATGCCATGCCGGCACCGCCGAAATGACGCGAGCCGCGCACGCCGCGGGCAAGACCGAGATGCTTGACCGGTATGCTGCCGATTACCCAAAGGGCCCGCATGACCAGCCGCAAAGCATGTGCCCAGCCTTCGGTTCATTGCGCGTTGGCTTGCGCATGCGCCGCACGGCGTCTGTGTTGTGCGGTTCGGCGTGCTGCGTTTACGGTTTGACGTTTACCTCGCATTTCTACGGTGCCAAGCGGCCTGTCGGCTACGTGCCGTTCAATTCCGAAACGCTGGTGACCGGTAAACTATTCGAGGACATCCGCGATGCCGTCCATAAGCTCGCCGATCCTAATCTATACGACACCGTGATCGTAACCAATCTGTGCGTGCCAACGGCATCGGGCGTGCCGCTGCAACGGCTGCCGCGCGAGATCAATGGAGTGCGCATCATCGGCATCGATGTGCCGGGGTTCGGTGTACCGACCCATGCCGAGGCCAAAGACGTCTTGGCCGGTGCCATGCTGAGCTTTGCGCGGCGCGAGGTCGAACAGGGTCCCGTGCAGGCGCCCCGCGGCGGCAAGGGCGCGCTGCCGACAGTGACGTTCCTTGGCGAGATGTTCCCGGCCGATCCGGTTGTCATCGGCGGGCTGCTGTCTCCGCTCGGCCTTGCCGCCGGCCCCGCGGTACCGACCCGCGAATGGCGTGAGTTGTATCAGGCGCTCGATTGCCGAGTCGCGGCCGCCGTGCATCCGTTCTACGTGGCCTCAATCCGCGAATTGGAAGCTGCGGGCCGCAAGGTCGTCGGCTCGGCGCCTGTGGGCGTCGATGGAACAGCGGCCTGGCTCGAGTCGATCGCGGCCTCCGCGAACATTCCCTCGATCAAACTCGATGCAGCCAAAGCGGCCGCGCTGCCCGCTATCAAAGGCGCGCTGGAGCGCGCGGCAATCAAGGGGCGCATCACGCTCTCAGGATATGAGGGCTCGGAGTTGCTGGTGGCGCGTTTGCTGATCGAGAGCGGCGCCGACGTGCGCTATGTGGGCACTGCTTGCGGCAAGACCAAGTGGTCGGAGGCCGACGTCGCCTGGCTGCGGGCCAAGGGCGTTCACGTCCAGTTCCGCGCATCGCTCGAGCAGGACATGGCCGCCTTGCATGAATTCAAACCCGACCTTGCCATCGGCACGACGCCAATCGTGCAGAAGGCGAAGGAGCGTGCGACTCCGGCCCTCTACTTCACCAACCTCATTTCCGCGCGGCCACTGATGGGTGCGGCGGGGGCTGGTTCGCTTGCCCAAGTGGTCAACGCAGCCATCGCCGGCAAGAGCCGGTTTGACGAGATGAAGGAATTCTTTGAGGGCGTTGGCAGCGGCGACGCGGCCGGCATATGGCAAGGCGAACTACGCAAGGCCCCAGCTCCCGTCAAATCCAAGGCGACGTTGATCGATGTACGCGCCAAAGGAGCGGCATCATGTTGATCCAGGATCTCGACCGGGCAGGCGGTTACTGGGGCGCAGTCTATGTATTCACCGCCATCAAGGGTCTTCAAGTCATCATCGATGGTCCCGTCGGGTGCGAGAACCTGCCCGTGACGGCCGTTTTGCATTATACGGATGCTCTCCCGCCGCACGAATTACCAGTGGTGGTCACGGGACTCAGCGAGCAGGAGCTCGGCCGCCACGGCACGGAAGGTGCCATGAAGCGGGCACACAAGTCGCTCGATCCCAGCAAACCTAGTGTTGTCGTCACTGGCTCCATCGCTGAGATGATTGGTGGCGGCGTTACGCCCGAAGGCACCAACATCCGTCGCTTTCTGCCGCGCACCATCGATGAGGACCAGTGGCAGAGCGCCGATCGCGCCATGGCCTGGCTGTGGAAGGAGTTCGGGTCCAACAAGGCTGCCAAGCTCGCCAAGGGTGGAAGGGCCGGGGCGATCAAGCCCCCCGAGGCATCGGTCGTCAATGCCGCTGCCCCGCCCGCCGCAAATATTGACGTCGGCCCTGCATACGTCAAGAGCGCGGCTGGCAGCGTACGCAAGCCGTTGGTCAATATCGTCGGCCCCTCCTACGGCATGTTCAACATCTGGTCCGACCTCGCTGAAATTCGCCGCCTGGTCGAAGGCATCGGCGCCGAGATCAATTTGATCTTTCCGATGACCAGCCACCTCACCGAAGTGCCCCGGCTCGCTGCGGCTGACGTGAACATCTGCATGTACCGCGAATTCGGTCGGCTGCTCTGCGAGGCGCTCGAGAAGCCCTATCTGCAGGCGCCGATTGGTCTGCATACCACGACCAAATTCCTGCGCGCGCTCGGGCAACTGACAGGCCTTGATCCCGAGCCCTTCATCGAGCGCGAGAAGCACACCACGATAAAGCCCTTATGGGATCTCTGGCGCTCGGTGACTCAGGACTTCTTTGGCACGGCCAATTTCGCTGTGGTTGCAAACGAAACCTATACCCGTGGATTGCGGCACTTCCTCGAGGAGGAACTCGGACTGCCGTGCGCTTTCGCTGTCGCGCGCAAACCTGGCGTTAAGCCAGATAATGTTGCGGTGCAGACCGCCATCCGGCAGAAGCAGCCGCTCGTGCTCTTCGGGAGCTTCAACGAACGGATGTATCTGGCCGAAGCCAAGTCACGCTCCGTCTACATACCAGCGTCCTTTCCCGGCGCCATCATCCGCCGCCATACCGGGACGCCCTTCATGGGCTACGCTGGCGCTACCTATGTAGTGCAGGAGGTCTGTAACGCCTTCTTTGATGCACTCTTCAACATTATCCCGCTCGGCGCCGACCTCGACAAGGTCGATTCGACCCTGTCCCGGCTCAATTCCGAACTTGCCTGGGATGACGATGCGCGCACCACCTTCGATGAACTGGTCGACGCACAACCTGTTCTTGTACGGATTTCCGCCGCCAAGCAATTGCGCGAAGCCGCAGAACGTCAAGCCCGGGCAGCCAAGATCGATACGGTAACCGCTGCCCTTGTCATTGCAGCGGTGGAGAAGCGCAGTGAGGTGCACCTGCAATGAGGATCAGATTCGATTGAGAACGGCCATGATCACAACAATTCGCAAAATGCCGTGAGCAGAGGAGGAACGCAACATGATGGGATTTGCAACTCGGCAGACCAACCCGCGTGTCAAGTCGCGCCAGGATCAGATCGACTACAACCTTATATATGCGGTTAGCTTTGCTACTTGCCTTGCCGCAGCAGCCGGCGAGAGGCTGGTGCATTGGTCAGGCCCTCATGGCGATCAAAGCGCAGGTCCGCGCAAATCCCTGTTGCAACAGGCTCGGTCCGACGCCAGCACCGTCGTCGAATTCGCCTTCATGCAGTGACAATGACACGCACCGCGCCACCAGCGCGGCGCCTGAACCAGAGCCGTCCTGGCGGCAAGGCCCACAAAGTATGGCCATGCGCCACGGACAAGAGACCTAGCCGCGGGGTCTGTGCGCGGTGTCGGGCGAAATGCCCATCAAACGGAGAACAGCCACATGGCAGATGACAACAAACCGTCGTTGAGCGGACTGACTGAGAAGGAGGCGATGGAGTTCCATGCGATCTTCGTACGAAGCTTTCTCATTTTCACGGCGATCGCCGTTGTCGCTCATATCCTGGTCTGGACATGGCGCCCCTGGATCCCGGGACCGAACGGTTATGCGGCGTTGCACGATGGCACAACCTACGCCCTCGCCGCCATCACTTCACTTATGGCGTGAACAAGTTCCAATGGAGACCACACTTCATGCATAAGATCTGGTTGTTGTTTGATCCGCGAAGAGCGCTTGTTGCCATCTTCGTGTTTCTGTTCGCTCTCGCTATCGTGATCCACTTCATCCTTTTGAGCACCGACCGGTTCAATTGGCTTGAAGGCCACAAGAAGACGGCAGAGCTCAGCCAACCTGTGTCGGCGTCTTATGCGCAAGATCTGCGCATCGGTTAGGGAGAGCTGGAGCGGCGGTTCGGGACCGCTGGCTTGGCGTGGTGCTCGTTTGGCTCCACACCAATGTTGACGAGTTCGAACCGCTCGCCCCCGACCAAATGAGACCACGACCGTTGGATCGCAGACCTTGGGAGGATGGCATGGCATTGCTGAACTTCGAGAGGAAATACCGGGTTCGGGGCGGGACCCTGATCGGCGGCGACCTATTTGACTTCTGGGTTGGGCCGTTCTTCGTCGGGTTTTTCGGCGTGACAGGCCTTTTTTTCACACTTGTTGGGACGGCGCTGATCGTCTACGGCGCAGCGGTAGGTCCGACGTGGAACATATGGCAGATCAGCATCGCACCACCTGATCTCAAGTATGGCCTTGGACTTGCTCCACTCAAAGAAGGCGGACTTTGGCAGATCATCACAATATGCGCCATCGGATCATTCGTCTCCTGGGCGTTGCGGGAGGTTGAAATCTGCCGCAAGCTGGGCATGGGGTACCACGTGCCGATCGGCTTTAGTTTTGCCATACTTGCATATGTTACGCTCGTGGTGATCCGGCCCATACTAATGGGTGCCTGGGGCCATGGATTTCCCTACGGCATCATCAGCCATCTCGATTGGGTGTCTAACGTCGGTTACCAACATTTGCACTTCCATTATAATCCTGCGCATATGTTGGCCATCACTTTCTTCTTCACCACGCTGCTTGCGCTGTCGCTGCACGGTTCGCTGATTCTGTCGGCGACCAATCCGGGGGGTGGGCAGGTCGTCAAGACTCCAGACCACGAGAATACCTTTTTCCGCGACACGATTGGCTATTCGATCGGCACGCTCGGCATTCATCGCCTGGGAATGTTCCTGGCGCTCAGCGCAGTGTTCTGGAGCGCAGTCTGCATCGTGATCAGCGGACCCTTCTGGACCCGTGGTTGGCCCGAGTGGTGGAGCTGGTATGCCAACATGCCCTTCTGGAGCTAACGCTGGGACGCACCATGGCACAGTATCAGAACATCTTTACACGAATACAGGTCCGCGGCCCGCATCACGAGATGGGCGTGCCGCTCCCCGCCGGCGACGCGAAACGTGACGGAGAGCCGTATTCGGAATATTGGCTCGGCAAGTTCGGTGATGCGCAAGTCGGGCCGTTCTATCTCGGCTCGCTCGGGCTGGCATCGCTGATCTGCGGCATCACCGCGTTCGAGATCATCGGCCTCAACATGTGGGCCTCGGTCAACTGGTCGCCCACCCAGTTCCTGCGTCAGCTACCCTGGCTCGCGCTCGAGCCGCCGCCGCCCAAGTACGGCTTGCACATACCTCCGTTGCGAGAAGGCGGATGGTGGCTGCTGGCCGGGCTTTTCTTGACCACCTCCATCCTTCTCTGGTGGGCAAGAATGTACCGCCGCGCCATTCAGCTTGGCCTTGGTACGCATACCGCCTGGGCATTTGCCGCCGCTATTTGGCTCTATCTGGTGCTCGGTTTCATTCGGCCGATAGCGATGGGGAGTTGGAGCGAGGCCGTGCCATTCGGCGTCTTCCCGCATCTTGACTGGACCGCCTCATTCTCGATCCGTTACGGCAATCTCTTTTACAATCCGTTTCATATGCTTTCGATCGTCTTCCTCTATGGCGCGACGCTCCTATTTGCGATGCATGCGGGAACGATCCTGGCGGTCGGCAGGTATGGCGGCGAGCGCGAGATCGAGCAAATCGTCGACCGCGGAACGGCCTCTGAGCGTGCTGCGCTGTTCTGGCGCTGGACCATGGGCTTCAATGCCTCGATGGAGTCGATCCATCGCTGGGCTTGGTGGTTTGCCATTCTCTGCCCCATTACTGGCGGCATCGGCATCCTTTTGACGGGAACTGTCGTCGACAACTGGTATTTGTGGGCGGTCAAACACGCTATCGCGCCGGCCTATCCGCCGGTCTTTCCGCCGATCGTTGATCCGAGCACGCTGCCTGGGGCACAGCCATGAGGACGATTCTGTCGACTTTGGCATTATTGGGCGGCCTTTTCGCCGCGGTATTGGCACTCGGTGTGCTTACGGCCAAATGGGAGCGCCCCTGGCCGCTGGTCACCCAGCTCGGCTATCGCGGCGTGCAAATGCAGCAGCTGGACAATCGCGCCCGGCTAAACGCCACGCTGACGCTGGCGTCCAATGTCGCACCCGACCCGCTCGATCCGGCGGACGCTGGCGGAAAACCGGCCTCGGAGGTGTATAAGAACGTCAAGGTGCTTGGCACCCTGACCGAGAACCAGTTCAACCGCACCATGCTTGCAATCACACAATGGGTGGCGCCGGAACAGGGTTGCGAATACTGCCACAATGTCGAGAACCTGGCTGACGATGGCAAATACACCAAGGTCGTCGCGCGACGGATGCTGCAGATGACCAAGAACATCAACGCAAATTGGGTCACTCATGTCGGCATGACAGGGGTCACGTGCTACACGTGCCATCGTGGCAATCCCGTACCAAAGTTCATCTGGTTCGATCAGGCGGCCGAGACCCGCCCACAGGGATTTGCAGGCTACCGCAACGGGTCGAATGCGCCGTCAGCTTCGGTTGGACTGACGTCACTACCGTACAATCCGTTTTCGACTCTTTTGGACCAGCAACAGCCCATCCGCGTTGAAGCTACGCGGGCATTGGCAACATCCGCACCCGAGCCCGGCATTCAGACCACTGAGAAGACCTATGCGCTGATGATGAGCATATCACAAGCGCTCGGCGTCAATTGTACCTTCTGTCACAACACCCGTCAGTTCGCCGATTGGGGTCAGAGTACCCCACAACGCGCAACGGCTTGGTACGGCATCCGCATGGTGCGAGACTTGGACATGCACTATCTGGATCCGCTGAAGGCAACTTGGCCCGCCAATCGTCTCGGCCCCCTGGGCGACGGACCCAAGGCCTACTGCGCGACTTGCCATCAGGGGCAGCCCAAACCGCTGAACGGCGCAAAGATGCATAAGGACTATCTCGAACTCGATGCAGCGACGTTGAATTGATCTGGGTGCGGGCGATAAAGGTACGCCCGATCCCGCCCACTCGTACGTGCCAACACTCCAAGCCAAATCGGGATTCGCTTTTCTGCCCAGCGCGGTTTGGAAATCTGCCCTTGATTGGGCCGCGATACCGGGTTGAGCTACCCGCGAGTTGGAGACAAACAAATGGTGGCAGTGGCTTCCCCGAACTGGCTCAACTTGCTCGGTTTGCTTTGCATGCTATTCGGTTTGATTTTCCTGGGCGACGCTATCGGCTCGGATGGCGCGCGATGGTCCGACGGCAATGCACGCGACGCGGGCCTGCGCGGTTATCAGCGCGTTGCTCTCTCGATGGCGTTGGGGCTGCTTGGTATAGGGCTCGTGCTGGAGATGTTGGGACAGTTCGTGATCGCCAGTATGTCGGTTCCGATCGTCCTGGCGATGCTTGCGTTAGCCTTTGCACTTCTGATTTTCGCGCTGCTTGCTGACCTCGTGGGGGCAAAGCTGGATGCCGCCAACCGTCCCCATGCCACGGCTTCTCGAGGCGAAACGGCGGCTCCGGTCGATATTCGCGATATTGAGGCCCACCGGAACCCGGAGCGACTGCGTATAATAGCGGGCTAACTTCCCCGTAACGACACAGGACGATCCGCTAACCCCCGGCGCCCACACATGGACGTTCACGGGCATTTCCTCGGAAAAGAATCGTGCACTCCCGCAAATCCAATACTGGAGGCCAGACGTTTAAGCACTGCAGGCAACCAAGAGGCCTCTAGGGTCAGGACCAGCACGGGTGAGATCTGGAAGGAGACAACATGATCAGACTGTTGACATTGGCGGGTTTGGCCATC
>Ga0209698_10001738_pt1 | contig 25069 bp, 15 predicted proteins | sample LitLauG_LLR_2012_FD_187203 | JGI IMG/M metagenome (GOLD analysis project Ga0209698, IMG submission 187203) | Freshwater sediment microbial communities from Pennsylvania, USA - Little Laurel Run_MetaG_LLR_2012 (SPAdes) (version 2) | ecosystem: Environmental > Aquatic > Freshwater > Creek >... | reverse complement strand
CCCGCGGACCGAGCAGCGCAACGCAGTCGCCCCCGCAGGGGGCGACCACCGCGTCGCCGGACACGGCGGGGCACAGCGGCCGCTCGCCGCCAACATCCTTGCACGACGCCTGCGCCTGCCGTCATCACCCGCTGCCGCGCCCAACGAAAAAAATCCAAACGTGCTTTCTGCACTCCGGAAACCGACGGCAACCCCACCGCCCCAGCGACTCAGCCAGTCCCCCGCCGCGCCAATTCCGCCTGATACGCCTCCAGCCGCGGCAGATACGCCGCGCGCCGCGCCAGGCTCTCCGCGGACCACACCTCGTTGCGATCGTAGAACTCCGGAACCACGCGAGCACCGGTCGGCAGTACCACCCACGGCAGCTTGGTCGACGTGAAGATATGGATGTCCGGCGCCAGGCGATCCGGCTGGTCCAGGGTGCCGACGCGGACAAAGCGCACGAGCGGGCCGCCACCGCTGTAGTTGCTCCAGATCGCCACCCGGCAGCGCGGGCAGCGCGCGATCACCTGGCCCTTGCCGCTCGGCGAAGGCGTGTCGACCTGCTCCGGCTCGTCGCCCAGATGCAGCACGCGGTCGGCCTCGATCATCGCGTTGAGCGCGAAGGCGGTTCCGGTTTCGCGCTGGCACCAGCGGCAGTGGCAGCAGTGCACGATGAGCGGCGCGCTCGTCATGCGATAGCGCAGCCGGCGGCAATCGCATCCGCCTTCGATCGGGTATCCCGTCGTCTCGAGCATCGCGCGATCTCCTCGAAGCCCGGCATGCTCGCCGGCCCGCGATCGTACCGAACGGCAGCGGCCCGGCGCAATGGCCGTGGCCAACGTTGACCGGCCGAGCCTGGCGTTGCTTGCGCGCCGCGGCAACTGCAGGTAGTGTGCGCGCGAGCCTCGGGAGGTTGGATGAACGCAGCCAATACGTCGGCCGATTACCTGGACAATTCCGGACGCACCGACCGCGAAAGCGCGGGCGTGCGCCGCATTCCCATCCGCACGCCGCACGGCGAGTTCCATGTCTGGACACGCCGCTTCGGCATCAACCCGCGCATCAAGCTGTTGCTGCTGCACGGCGGCCCCGGCTGCACGCATGAATACTTCGAGCCTTGCGACGTCTGGCTGCCCGCCGCCGGCATCGAGTACTACTACTACGACCAGCTCGGATCGCATTTCAGCGACCAGCCCGACATCCCCGAGCTCTGGGACCTGCCGCGCTTCGTCGACGAGGTCGAGCAGGTTCGCCTGGCGCTGGGCCTGGATCCCGGCAACTTCTTCCTGCTCGGCCATTCCTGGGGCGGCATCCTCGCCATCGAATACGCCCTGCGCCATGGCAAGAATCTCCGCGGACTGGTCATCTCCAACATGATGGCCAGCATTCCGGCGTACAACGACTACGCCCGGCGCGTCCTCATGCCGGCGATGGACCAGGCCGCGCTGGCCGAGATCCAGCGCCTCGAAGCCGCGCAGTCCTACACCGATCCGCGCTACATGGAACTGCTGATGGCGCACCACTACGTGTATCACGTGTTGCGCCGCCCGGTCGGGCAGTGGCCCGACCCCGCCGAACGGGCTTTCGCCCATCTCAACAATCAGGTGTACATCCCCATGCAGGGTCCGAGCGAGCTGGGTGCCAGCGGCAAGCTGGTCGAATGGGACCGCAGCGCCGACCTGGCCGCCATCGCCGTGCCCACCCTCACGATCGGCGCGCAGCACGACACCATGGACCCGGCATTCATGCGGCAGATGGCCCGCACCCTGCCGCGCGGACGCTACCTGCATTGCCCCGACGGCAGCCACATGGCCATGTTCGACGACGCAACGCGCTACTTCGAGGGCCTGATCGGCTTCCTGCACGACGTCGACCAGGGGCGCGCCTAGGCGCGCCCCGCAATCGCTGCCGGACGCCGCCTTGAATCCACCCGCCATCGACGCGCCGAGCGCGCCGGCAGCGGCGTCCGGTGGCGCCGGCGTCGAGCAGTTCGGCTACCGCCAGGAGCTGCACCGCGCGCTCAGTACGCGCGATCTCGTCGTCTACGGCATGATCTTCATGGTGCCGATCGCGCCCTACTCGGTGTATGGCTTCGTCTGGAACGATGCCCACGGGATGGTGCCGCTGGCCTACCTGCTCGGGCTGGTCGGCATGTTTTTCACGGCCCTCAGCTACGCCTCGATGTCGCGCGCCTTTCCGGTCGCCGGTTCGGTCTACACCTATGCCCAGCGCGGCCTGAGCGAGATCGCCGGATTCTTCTCCGGCTGGCTGATCCTGCTCGACTACATCCTCGTCCCGTCGCTGCTCTATCTCTTCAGCGCGGTCGCGCTGCGTGCGGTCGTCCCCGGCATCCCCGATGCCTTGTGGCTGGTCGGCTTCATCGCCTTCAACGCCATCGCCAACTTCATCGGGGTGCAGTTCACCGCCCGGGTCAACGGCTTCATGCTGGCATTCGAGCTGCTCGCCCTGGCGCTCTTCGTGGTCTTCGGCCTGCTCGCCCTGTACCGGGGCGCGGGCGCCGGCCACCTGACGCTGCAGCCGATCTATGATCCGGCGGTGTTCTCCCTGGCGACGGTCGCCGGGGCGACCTCGATCGCCGTGCTCTCGTTCCTGGGCTTCGACGGCATCTCCACGCTGGCCGAGGAGAACCGCGGCGGTCAGGGCGCGGTGGCGCGGGCCACGCTGCTGTCGCTGCTGCTGGTCGGTCTGCTGTTCATGCTGCAGACGTGGATCGCCACCGACCTTGCGCGCGACATGCACTTCGCCGCTCCCGAGACCGCCTTCTACGAGATCAGCGAATTGGCCGGCGGCACCTGGCTGAAGATCCTGGCGCTCGCCGCCACCGCGATCGCCTCGGGCATCGCCAACGCGATGGCGGCCCAGTCGGCCGTGTCCCGCGTGCTCTATGCCATGGCGCGCGACGGCAAGCTGCCGGCGGTCCTGGCGCGCATCCACCCGCGCCACAAGTCGCCCTACATGAGCATCGCGCTCGTGTCGGTGATCTCGCTCGTCGTCGGGCTGTTCTTCGCCTCCCACCTCGACGAGCTCGGCCGCATCGTCAACTTCGGCGCGCTGTGCAGCTTCGTGCTGCTGCACCTCGCTGTCATCCGCCACCACTTCGTGCGCCTGCGCAGCGGCGACTGGCTGCGCCACCTGCTTTGTCCCCTGCTCGGGCTGCTGGTCATCGGCTACGTGCTGTTCGAGATGGACGCCGAGGCCAAGATGCTGGGCGGCGCCTGGATCGCCGTGGGCCTGGTCTACTACTTCGTGCTCACGGTCTTGCTCAAGAAGCCGGTCGCGCTCGAGATCTGAGCGCCGGCGCGGCCGCGTCGCGGTACGGGGCTTTCGGGTAGGATGGCCGACCAAGGTCGGAGGAGACCTGCATGAAAGACCGCATCATCAACGAGCGTATTCATCCGCCTGCCGCATCGCCGTCGCCGGCCGAACTGGCAATGCCGGTTTCGCGCCGCATCCGCGAGCGCATCGTCCACGCACGCGAGCGTTTCCATGCCAACGACAACATCGCTCGATTCATCGAACCCGACGAGCTGCCGCTGCTGCTCGACGAGGTCGAGGCGCGCGTCCAGTCGGTGCTCGAGAGCCTGGTGATCGACACCGAGAGCGACCACAACACGCAGAAGACGGCGCGCCGCGTGGCCAAGATGTATGTCAACGAGGTGTTCCGCGGGCGTTACGTGCCGACGCCCGACGTCACCGAGTTCCCGAACTTCGAGCATCTCAACGAGCTCATGATCGTCGGGCCGATCACCGTGCGCAGCGCCTGCTCGCACCATCTGTGCCCGATCATGGGCAAGGTGTGGATCGGCGTCATGCCCAACGAGCATTCCAACCTGATCGGCCTCTCCAAGTACACCCGGCTGTGCGACTGGGTGATGAGCCGGCCGCAGATCCAGGAAGAGGCCGTGACCCGCCTGGCCGACCTGCTGCAGGCCCGCATGCATCCCGACGGGCTGGCGGTCGTCATGGAGGCCGACCATTTCTGCATGCAGTGGCGCGGCGTCAAGGACGGCGAATCGAAGATGATCAACAGCGTGATGCGCGGTTCCTTCCTGCAGAATGCCACCTTGCGCCGCGAATTCCTCACCCTGATCCAGCGCCGCAATTCCTAGGAGCCGCCGATGCTGGTCCGCCTGCTCTACGCCAGCCGCTCTGCCAAGCCGGTGAACACCGAGATGGTCGAATCCATCCTGGCCCAGTCGCGCAAGAACAATCCCGACATGGGCATCACCGGCATCCTGTGCCAGAGCGGCGATTTCTTCCTCCAGGTGCTCGAGGGCGGCCGGGCCCCGGTCAACCAGCTCTACAACCGGATCACGCGCGATGCGCGCCACGGCGACGTCGCCCTGCTGCAGTTCGAGGAGATCGGCGAACGGCGCTTCGGCGGCTGGACCATGGGCCAGGTCAACCTGGCCAAGGTCAATCCGTCGACCCTGCTCAAGTACTGCGTCAAGCCGGCGCTCGATCCCTACGAGATGTCGGGCCGGGCCTCGATGGCGCTGATCGAAGAGCTCATCGCCACGGCGCACATCATCGGGCGTGCCGGCTAGTCCACTGTCGCCCCGGCATCGCTGAATGAGGCCGCCGCGCACCGGCCGCCGCGCACCGGGCGACCGCGAGGGTCGCCGGCCGGATCCGCGGGCACGGCGAGGTCCGGCGGAATTTCCCGGCATTTCATCGCTTCGCCCGCCGCCCGGACGGCTAGATTGGCTGCACTCTACGTCCGCGGGACCCTGGGCCCGGGAAAGGTCGTGCCATGCCTGCCTATGTCCGCGCCATCCTGTCGCTTGCCCTGTGCGCCAGCGCGCTGGCCCTCGCCGGCTGCGGCGGCGGCAGCAGCTCGAAGAGCGGCGCGCCGTCCGGCGGTCCGGGTCCGACGACCTATACCGTCACGGCCAGCGTGAGCAACCTGGCGAGCCCTGGCACGCTGGTGCTGCAGGACAACGGCGGCGACAACCTCTCGGTGCAGGCCAACGGCAATTTCGTGTTCCCGACCGCCCTGAACAACGGCGCCGGGTATGACGTGTCCATCCTCACCGAACCTGTCGGCCAGGTCTGCACCTTGTCGGGCGCCTACCAGGGCACGTCGAGCAGCGCCGTTACGGTGCGCGTCGACTGCACGCAGCCGCTCTATCGGATCGGCGGGACGATCGCCGGACTGACCGCCGGCCAGACCGTCGTCATCCAGTTCTCCGACGGCGCCGGCACGACCTACACCGCGAGCGGCACCGCCGGCAATGGGTCCTTCACCTTCGGCGGCACCGTGTTTGCCGGCGGCACCGCCTACACCGTGGGCATCCTCACCCAGCCGTCGACCGGCACTTGCACCGTGGTCGATACGACCACCGGAAACACCACCGGCACGGTGTCGGCCGGGAGCGTCTCCGAGCTGCAGGTCCAGTGCACCTGACCGCGCCGCGGCACGCGATCTTCGTCCAGGATTTTCGCCGGCGTGACGCAGGCCGATCGGCGGGTCGGGAATTCGTGCGTGCAGGCGCGGCGCAGCGCGCGCCGCGCCATCAGCGGCTGGCGCGCCAGCGGCGCAGGGCCATGCCCGTGGGCGTGTCGAGTCGCCCGATCGATTCCGGCGGACCTTCGCCGACCACCCGGCCGCCGGCGCTGCCGCCGTCGGGTCCCAGGTCGATGACCCAGTCGGCCTGCGCGATCATGTCCAGATTGTGCTCGACCACGACGACCGTGTTCCCGGCGTCGACCAGGCGGTGCAGCGCGCCCAGCAGCAGCTGCACGTCGGACATGGCGAGCCCCACCGTCGGTTCGTCGAGCACGTAGAAGGTCGCGCCGCGCCGTGCCGCGCCGCGCTTGCCCGGCAGCTCGGGCGCGGCGAGGCCGGCCCGCGCCTTGGCCAGCTCGGTCACCAGCTTGATGCGCTGGGCCTCGCCGCCCGAGAGCGTAGGCGAGGGTTGGCCGAGCGTCAGGTAGCCCAGCCCGACATCCTGCAGCAGCTGCAGCGCGTGGGCGATCTGCGGGCTCGAGGCGAAAAATGCGGTGGCCTCGTCGATCGGCATCTGCAGCACGTCGCCGACGCTGCGGCCGCGCCACAGCACCTCGAGCGTGCTGCGCTCGAAGCGCCGGCCGCCGCAGCTGTCGCACACCACCTTGACGTCGGGCAGGAAGCTCATCTCGATCGTCTGCAGGCCCTGGCCCTCGCAGGCCGGGCAGCGGCCGCCGGCCGTGTTGAAGGAGAAGCGGCTCGCGCCGAAGCCGCGCACCTTGGCCTCGGTGGTCTCGGCAAAGCGCTGCCGGATCGCGTCCCAGATGCCGACGTAGGTCGCGGTGCAGGAGCGCGGCGTCTTGCCGATCGGCGTCTGGTCGACCTCGAGCACGCGTTCGATCCCTTCCCAGCCTTCCAGCGCCCGGCATCCGTGCCAGCCGGGCGCACGCAGCCGCGCCGGCACGCCGGCCGCCGGTGCCGCGCGCGCCGCGGCGCGGTCGCCCGGGCGGCCGGTCGCCTTGCCGCCCTGGCCGCCGGCGGCGCGCGCCGCCTTGGCCGTGGCACGGGTCTGGGTGCGTTCCTCGCCGAGCGCGCGGCGCAGGTTGTCCAGCAGGACGTCGCGCGCCAGGGTCGACTTGCCGCTGCCCGAGACGCCCGTGACCACGATCAGCCGGCCGAGCGGGAAGGCGACGTCGATGTCGCGCAGGTTGTGCAGGACGGCGCCGCGCAGCAGCAGTCGCGGCGCCGCCGGATCGACCGCGCGCGGTGCGGGCGCGGCGCGCTGCGCGCCCGGCCGCAGGTGCCGTCCGGTCACCGATTCGGCGCAGTCGATCAGGTCTTGCACGCTGCCCTGGGCCACCACGCGCCCGCCGCGCGACCCGGCGCCGGGCCCGATGTCGATCAGGTGCTGCGCCGCGCGTATCGTGTCCTCGTCGTGCTCGACCACCACCAGGGTATTGCCCCGGCCCTCGAGCTTGCGCAGGGCACGCAGCAGGATCTCGTTGTCGCGCGCGTGCAGCCCGATGGTCGGCTCGTCGAGCACGTAGCAGACGCCCTGCAGGTTGGAGCCCAGCTGCGCCGCCAGCCGGATGCGCTGCGCTTCGCCGCCCGACAAGGTCGGCGCGGCGCGGTCGAGCGCGAGATACGACAGCCCGACCTCGGTCAGGAAATCCAGCCGGCTGCCGATCTCGGCCACGACATCGCGCGCGATCTGCGCCGCGCGCCCTTCCAGGCGCAGCCCGGCCGCCCACTCACGTGCCTGCTCGACGGTCATCGCGCCCAGGTCGGCGATCGAGTGCTCGCCAAAGCGCACCGCCAGCGAGGTCGGGTTGAGCCGCCGGCCATGGCAGGCCTCGCAGGCCGCGGCCTCGCCTTCGTACCATTCGTTCCACCAGATCTCCTCGCCCGTATGCTCGGCTTCGAAACCGGCCAGCTTCAGGCCGGTGCCGAAGCACTGCGTGCACCAGCCATGCTTCGAGTTGTACGAGAACATGCGCGGATCGGGTTCGGGAAACGACCTGCCGCAGCGCGCGCAGGCGCGGTGGATCGAGAAGGCGCGCTGCTCGAGCGCGGGATCGTCGCGGCCGCGCGCGATCGCGTCGCGCACCGCCGCCATCGGCCAGGCGATCTGCACCACGCCGTGGCCGTGCTCCAGGGCGGTGCCGACCAGGGCGCGCAGCTCGTCCTCGGCTTGCGGGCGCACCGTCAGATTGCCGACCGGCAGGTCGATCGTGTGTTCCTGGAAGCGGTCCAGGCGCGCCCACGGCCGGGTCGGCAGGAAGCGGCCATCGACCCGCAGGTGGCTGTGGCCCTTGCCGGCCGCCCAGCGCGCCAGGTCGGTGTAGAGGCCCTTGCGGTGGACGATCAGCGGCGCCAGGATGCCGATCTCGGTGTCGCGGAATTCCTTCTGGATCGTGGCCACGATGGCGTCGAAGGACTGCGGCTGCACCGCGATGCCGCAGTCCGGGCAGGTCTGGGTGCCCAGCTTCACGTAGAGCAGGCGCAGGAAATGGTGCAGCTCGGTCTGTGTCGCGACCGTGCTCTTGCGACCGCCGCGGCTGACGCGCTGCTCGATCGAGACCGTCGGCGGGATGCCGTGGATCGCGTCGACCGCCGGGCGCGCCGCCGGCTGCACCATCGAGCGGGCATAGGCATTGAGCGACTCGAGGTAGCGCCGCTGGCCCTCGTGGAACAGGATGTCGAAGGCCAGCGTCGACTTGCCGCTGCCCGAGACGCCGGTGATGACGGTGAAGGTGTCGAGCGGAATGGCGACGTCGATGCCGCGCAGGTTGTGCTCGCGCGCATTGATCATCTCGATGGCGCGCGGCGGCGCGGCGCGCGGTGCCGGCGGCACGGCCGGCTCGGCGGCCCGTTGCGGGATTGCAGCGGCCTGCGCCAGGCCTTCCTCGTATTCGCGCAGGGCGCGCCCGGTGTGCGAGCCGGGGTGCGCGGCGACCGTCTGCGGATCGCCGGCCACCACCACCCGGCCGCCGCCGTCGCCGCCCTCGGGCCCGAGATCGATGATCCAGTCCGAGGCCCGGATCACGTCCAGGTTGTGCTCGATCACGATCAGCGAATGGCCGGCCGCCAGCAGCTTGCGCAGCGCGCGCATGAGCCGCGCGATATCCTCGAAGTGCAGCCCGGTGGTCGGTTCGTCGAACAGCAGCAGCGCGCCGCGGCCGCCCCGCGCGCCGCGCCCGACGCCGCCGCGCGCCGCCGGCGCGCCCTGCAGCGCCTCGGCGAGGAAGGCGGCGATCTTCAGGCGCTGCGCCTCGCCGCCCGACAGCGTCGGCACGGGCTGGCCCAGCCGCAGATAGTCCAGGCCGACGTCGATCAGCGGGCCCAGGTTGCGGATCACCTCGGCGTCGCCGGCGAACAGCCGCGCCGCCTCGGCCACGGTCAGCTCCAGCGTGTCGGCGATCGACAGCCGGCGCTCGCCGCGTGCCAGCTGGACCTCCAGCACCTCCGGGCGGAAGCGGCGCCCGTTGCAGTCCGGGCAGCGCAGGTACACGTCCGACAGGAACTGCATCTCGACGTGCTCGTAGCCGTTGCCGCCGCACGTCGGGCAGCGGCCGTCGCCGGTGTTGAAGCTGAATGTGCCAGCGGTGTACTTGCGCTCGCGGGCCAGCGGCGCCTGCGCATAGAGCTTGCGGATCGGATCGAAGGCGCCGACCACGCTCGCCGGATTCGAGCGGGTGGTCTTGCCCAGCGGCGACTGGTCGACCAGGTCGACGTCGGCGATCCAGTCGGCGCCCAGGCAGCGCTCGAGCGCGCCGGGGGGCAGCGGACTGCCGCCGCCCTTGCCCAGCGCCTTGCGCAGCGCCGGGTAGAGCACGTCCTGCACCAGGGTCGATTTGCCCGAGCCCGATACGCCGGTGACCGTGACCAGGCGCTGCAGCGGGAACTCGACCGACAGGTTCTTCAGGTTGTGCTCGCGCACGCCCTCGAGCACGATGCGCGGCGTGCTCGGGGCCAGCGGCTGGCGCCCGCCGGTCTCGATGCGGCGGCGGCCGCCCAGATACACCCCGGTCGCGGTGTCGGCCTGCTGCAGCGCCGCCGGCGTGCCCTCGAAGACGATGCGGCCGCCGCGCTCGCCGGGGCCCGGCCCCATGTCGAGGATGCGATCGGCGGCCAGCATGATCTGCGGATCGTGCTCGACCACGACCAGCGAATTGCCGCTGTCGCGCAAGCGCTGCATGACCCCGATCACCCGCTGCATGTCGCGCGGGTGCAGGCCGATCGACGGCTCGTCGAGCACGAACAAGGTATTCACCAGCGAGGTGCCCAGCGCGGTGGTCAGGTTGATGCGCTGCACTTCGCCGCCCGACAGCGTGCGGCTCTGCCGGTCCAGGGTCAGGTAACCGAGCCCGACCTCGCAGACGAAGCGCAGGCGGGCGCGGATCTCGGCGGTGAGGATGGCCATCGCGGCGTCCTCGCCGCTCGACGACCCGCCATCGCCGCGCCGCGCCGTGTCGGCCGCCCGGTCGTCGGCCGCGGCGTAGCGCCGCTCGAAGAGCTCGCGCAGGTCCTGCGCCGGGATCAGCATCAGGTCGTGCAGGGTGTACCCGGCCTGGGCGCCGGCCGCGGCGCCCGGCCGCGGGCCCAGATCGACGCGCCACAGCAGGGCATCGGGCTTGAGCCGCGTGCCCTGGCAGGACGGGCAGGTGGTGTAGGAGCGGTAGCGCGACAGCAGCACGCGGATGTGCATCTTGTAGGCGCGCGACTCGAGCCAGGTGAAGAAGCGGTCGACGCCGTACCACTGCGACTTCCACTTGCCGGACCAGTCGGGCGTGCCGCCGAGCACCCAGCGGCGCGCTCCGGCGCCGAGCTGTTCCCACGGCGTGTCGAGATCGACGCCGGCGGCGCCGGCATACTTCTGCATCTCGGCCTGGCATTCGCGGAAGCTCGCCGTCTGCCAGGGCTTGATCGCGCCCTCGCGCAGCGTCTTGCGCGGATCGGGAATCACCAGGTCGTGGTCGACGCCGATCACCCGGCCGAAGCCGCGGCAGGTCTCGCAGGCGCCCAGCGGCGAATTGAACGAGAAGGTGCTCGGGTTGGCCTCGGCGTAGGTGATGTCGCAGTGCGCGCAGTGCAGGTCCGCCGAGTAGCGCGCCCAGGGCTCGGCCGCCGGCGCGGCCCCGTCGCCGTCGCTGTCGGGGGCCAGCCAGGCGTCGACCCGGCCGTGGCCCAGGTGCAGAGCCTGCTCGATCGATTCGCGCAGGCGCTGCGCATCGGCGGGGTCGAGCCGCAGCCGGTCGCGCACCACGTGCAGCAAGCGGGCCGCGGCGGCCGGCGCGCCCGGGCCTGCCGCGCCAGCGGCTTCGTCGACCTGCGCATGGATGCGGGTGTAGCCCTGGGCCTGCAGATGGGCCAGCACCTCGGCGGCGGCGAAATTGGCCGGCACGCGCACCGGAAACGTGATCACCAGGCGCGCGCGCTCCGGCGCCCGTCGCAGCAGGTCCTCGACGATGCTGCCCGGGGTGTCGCGCCGCACCGGCCGCGCGCAGCTGCGGCAGTACAGGCGTGCCGTGCGCGCGAACAGCAGCTTGAGGTGATCGTTGATCTCGGTCATCGTCCCGACCGTGCTGCGCGAGGTGCGCACCGGGTTGGTCTGGTCGATGGCGATCGCCGGCGGCACGCCCTCGATGCGGTCGACCGCCGGCCGGTCCATGCGGTCGAGGAACTGCCGCGCATAGGGCGAGAAGGTCTCGACGTAGCGCCGCTGGCCCTCGGCGTACAGCGTGTCGAAGACCAGCGAGCTCTTGCCCGACCCCGAGACGCCGGTGACGACGATCAGCTCGCCGGTCGGCAGGTCGACATCGAGGTCGCGCAGGTTGTTCTGCCGCGCGCCGCGGATGCGGATCCACGCCTGCCGCTCGGCGACCGGCTCGCGGCGCAGCGGCGGATTCAATCGGTCCCCGGGAACTCGCCCAGATAACGCTCCACCAGGCGGACCCAGTAGCTGGCGCCGATCGGGATCAGCTCGTCGTTGAAGTCGTAGCTGGCATTGTGCAGCGTGCACGGGCCGCCGCCGTGCCCGGCGCTGCGGTGCGCGCCGGCCGCGCTGCCGTTGCCGAGGAAGAGGTAGGCCCCTGGCCGTTCGCGCAGCATGTAGGCGAAATCCTCGCCGCCCATCGTCGGCTCGGCGTCGCGCAGGACCCGGCCGGCACCTAGCACCTCGTCGCCGACCAGGGCGGCGAAGGCCGCCTCGCGCGCGTGGTTCACGGTGGGCGGATAGCCGCGCTCGAAGCCGACCCGGGCCGCCGCCTGGTGCGCCAGTGCCGTGCCTTCGGCGATCCGCCGCATGCCGGCCTCGATCTGCGCCGTCACGGCTTCGTCGAAGGTGCGCACCGTGCCGCGCAGCGTCGCCCGGTCCGGGATGACGTTGGTGGCCGTGCCGGCATGGATCATGGTGATCGACAGGACCGCGGCGTCGATCGGGCGCTTGGCGCGCGTGACCAGGCCTTGCAGGCCCTGGGCGATCTGCACCGCGATGAACACCGGGTCGACGCCCAGGTTGGGCATCGCCGCATGCGCGCCGCGGCCCTCGACGACGATCTCGAATTCGCTGGTCGAGGCCATCGCCGGGCCCGGCGCGATGCCGAGCTGGCCGACCTCGAGCCCGGGCCAGTTATGGATGGCGTAGACCGCGTCACAGGGGAAACGCTGGAACAGGCCGTCCTCGATCATCCGCAGCGCGCCGGCGCCGCTTTCCTCGGCCGGCTGGAAGATGAGCGCGACGTCGCCGGCGAAGTCCGGGGCCTGCGCCAGGTGGCGTGCCGCGCCCAGCAGGATCGCGGTGTGCCCGTCGTGGCCGCAGGCGTGCATGCAGCCCTCGTGGGTCGAGCGGTGGGCGAAGGTGTTCTCTTCCTTGACCGGCAGCGCGTCCATGTCGGCGCGCAGGCCGATCATGCGGCGCCGGCCGCGCGGCGCGGCGCGGCCGCGGATCAGGCCGACCAGGCCGGTGCCGCCGAGTCCGCGCTGCAGCTCGATGCCCCAGCCGGCCAGCGTGGCCGCCACCAGTTCGCTGGTGCGGTGCTCGGCAAAGCGCAGTTCCGGGTGGGCGTGGATGTCGCGCCGGATCGCCTGGATCTGCGGCGCGGCGGCGAGGATGTCATCGAGCAGGCGCATGGATTCATTATGCCTCGGCCCAGTTGCGCGTCCGTGCCACGGCGCGTTGCCATGCGTGCAACAGGGACTCCCGGCGATCGGCCGACCAGAGCGGCTCGAAACGGCGCTCGGCCTGCCACAGCGCGGCGATCTGCGCCTCGTCGCGCCACAAACCGACCGCCAGTCCGGCCAGCAGGGCCGCACCCAGGGCGGTGGTCTCGGTGCAGCGCGGCCGCACCACCGGCACGCCCAGCAGGTCGGCCTGCAGCTGCATGAGCAGGTCGTTGCGCGCGGCGCCGCCGTCGACGCGCAACTCGCGCAGCGCCAGGTCCGCCGGCTGCTCGGCCTGCAGCGCCTGCAGCAGTTCGGTGCTCTGCAGGGCGATCGATTCGAGCGCGGCGCGCGCGATCTGCGCCCGGCCGGTGCCGCGCGTCAGGCCCAGCAGAGCGCCGCGCGCCGACGGATCCCAGTACGGCGCGCCCAGTCCGGTGAAGGCCGGCACCAGGAAGACGCCGCCGTTGTCGGCGGCCTGGCGCGCCAGCGCTTCGATGTCGCCCGCCGCGTCGATGATGCCCAGGCCGTCGCGCAGCCACTGCACGACCGCGCCGCCGACGAACACTGCGCCCTCGAGCAGGTAGCGCGTCTGCGCCGGCCCGCCGCGCCCGGCCAGGCGCCAGCCGACCGTGCCGAGCAGGCCGGGACCCGGCGTCGGCGGCGCGCCGCCGGCCTGCAGCAGCAGGAAGCAGCCGGTGCCGTAGGTGTTCTTCGCCATGCCGCCGGCGAAGCAGGCCTGGCCGAAGGTCGCGGCCTGCTGGTCGCCGGCGATCCCGGCGATCGGCAGCGCGGCACCCAGGATCGCCGCATCGGTCGTTCCGGCAAGGCCGCTCGAATCGACCACGCGCGGCAGCAGTGCGCGCGGAATGCCGAACCAGTCGAGCAGGGCCTGGTCCCAGTCGAGCGTGTGCAGGTTGAAGAGCTGGGTGCGCGAGGCATTGCTCGGATCGGTCACATGCAGCCGGCCCTGGGTCAGGCGGTAGACCAGCCAGCTGTCGACCGTGCCGCAGGCCAGTTCGCCGCGTTCGGCGCGCTGCCGCGCCCCGGGGCAATGGTCGAGCAGCCAGCCGATCTTGGTCGCCGAGAAATACGGATCGAGCAGCAGCCCGGTGCGCTGCCGGATCGGCGCCTCGAGCCCCTGGGCGCGCAGCGCGGCGCAGGCGGCGGCGGTGCGCCGGTCCTGCCAGACGATGGCATGGGCCAGCGCCCGGCCGGTGGCGCGGTCCCACACGATGGTGGTCTCGCGCTGGTTCGTGATGCCCAGCGCCGCGATGTCGGTCGCGGCCACGGCGGCCCGCGCCAGCGCTTCGCGCGCGCAGGCCAGCTGGGTGCGCCAGATCTCCTCCGGATCGTGCTCGACCCAGCCCGCCTGCGGGTAGATCTGGCGCAGTTCCTGCTGCGCGACGGCGACCGGACGCGCAGCCCGGTCGAACACGATGGCGCGCGAGCTGGTCGTTCCCTGGTCCAGGGCCAGGACATGTCCGGCCGACGCGGCGTCGTTCATGCCGTCCCTCCGACGGTTCTTGTGCGCTTGCAGCAAGCGGGCCCGGCGGGCGATCGGCGAGCCCGGCCGGAACTTGAGTCCCGCGACCGCGCGAATTGCCCGAAACCGATTGCGCTATTCATCCGTTCGAATGACTCCGCGCGGGTCTCTACTTCTTCCCATAGCCGACGTCCGCCGGCGGCCGTGCAAACGCACCGCCGCGCGGCCCGATTCTGACGCAAGTTCCCGCACAGGGTGAACCATGAAGATGCAGGTCAGCGAGCACGGCGACGAAGTGCACATCGAGTTGCTCGGCGTGGCCGGGCGCCACCAGCGCATCCTGCAGGCCCTGACCCGCGGCCCGCTGGCCCACGCCGCGGGTGCCGCGGCACTGAGCGCGGCCGATGTCTCGGTGCGCGCCGGCGCCGACGAGATGCATATCCGCCTGAAGGGCCGCGCCGGCCATCAGTTCGAGGCGATTTCGATCTACCGCTACCTGCGCCACGCCCTCATCGAATGCCATGACGTCGAGCCGGCCCACGGTTCGGGCACCGGCGGCGCGGCCAGCGGTAACGAGGGCGCATTGGCCTTGCTCCCGGGCGTCCTGCCCGCTTGAGTGCACGCCCGCAAGGCGGGCCACATCGGCGCACGATGCCAACCCCGGCCCGGCGGCCATGCGCCCGCCGGCCATCGGCCGGGCCGCAGGACTAGGACGCGCCGCCCGCGGCGGCCGAGCGCCGCAGTTCGCGGCGCAGGATCTTGCCGACATTGGTCTTGGGCAACTCGCTGCGGAACTCGATCAGCCTGGGCCGCTTGTAGCCGGTCAGGTGCTCGTGGCAGTAGTCGACCAGGTCCTGCAGCGTCAGGGCAGGATCCTTGCGTACCACGAACAGCTTCACCGCTTCGCCGGAGTGCTCGTCCGGCATGCCGACCACCGCGCATTCGAGCACGCCCGGATGCGCCGCCACGACTTCCTCGACTTCGTTCGGATAGACATTGAATCCCGAGACCAGGATCATGTCCTTCTTGCGGTCGACGATGCGGGTGTAGCCACGCTCGTCCATGACGCCGATGTCGCCGGTGCGCAGGTAGCCGTCGGCGGTCATCACCTTGGCGGTCTCGTCCGGGCGGTTCCAGTAGCCGGCCATGACCTGCGGCCCGCGGATCGCGATCTCGCCGGGCGTACCGATCGGCAGGTGGCGGCCTTCGTCGTCGATCATGGCCAGCTCGGTCGAAGGGATGGGCAGGCCGATGGTGCCCGTGTAGCGGTCGGTGTCGACCGGATTGCAGCAGGCCGACGGCGAGGTTTCGGACAGCCCGAAGCCCTCGCAGATCGGGCAGCCGGTGACCTTGAGCCAGCGCTCGGCGACCGCGCGCTGCACCGCCATGCCGCCGCCCAGCGACAGCACCAGCGCCGAGAAATCGAGCCCGGCGAAGGCCGCGTCGTTGGCCAGCGCGTTGAACAGCGTGTTGACCGCCGGAAAGACGTGGAAGCGCTGCCCGCGCAGGTTCGCCACCAGCGCCGGGAAGTCGCGCGGGTTGGGAATCAGCAGGCAGCGTCCGCCATTGGACATCGACATCAGGGCGCAGCAGGTCAGTGCGAAGATGTGATACATCGGCAGTGCGGTCACCGTGACCGCCTGCTCGCCGGCCGGGATCCGGGCCAGCGCGGGCTGGTACCAGGCTTCGGACTGCAGCACGTTGGCCACCAGATTGCGGTGCAGCAGCATCGCGCCCTTGGACACGCCGGTGGTGCCGCCGGTGTATTGCAGCACGGCCACGTCCTCGCCGGCAACCTGGGCGCGCTGCAGCGTGCGCCCGGCACCGCGCGCCAGCACGTCGCGGAATCGCACCGACTGTCCGGCCGCGAAGGCGTAGGGCCGGACCAGCTTCTTCACCCGGCGGACCACCAGATCGACCAGCCATGACTTGGGCGCCGGGTACATCTCGCCGAGCGTGCACACGACGACGCGCCGCAGCGCCAGGGTGGCCCCGCCATGCTCCAGTGCCGCCTGCACGGTGTGGGCGAAGTTCTCCAGCACGAAGAGCGTCGTCGCGCCGCTGTCGCGCAGCTGGAATTCGAGCTCGCCGGGCGTGTACAGCGGATTGACGTTGACCACCGTGGCACCGGCCCGCAGGATGCCGCACAGCGCGATCGGATAGTGCAGGATATTGGGCAGCATGATGGCCACGCGCTCGCCATGCGCCACGCCCTGCGACTGCAGCCAGGCGCCGACCGCAGCGCTGCGCCGGTCGAGCTCGGCGTAGGACAGATCGGCGCCCATGCAGGAGTAGGCGACCCGCGCGGCGTGGCGCGCGAACGCCTCGTCGAGCAGCGCGGTGAGCGAGGGGTAGCGCGCCGGATCGATGTCGGCCGGGACGCCGGGCGGATATTCCTTCAGCCAGAAACGTTCGCTCGCGGCCATGCTGCGCTCTCCTTGCGGCGGCGGTTCTTGGGTCGACCGGCGTCCGGCGGCGATGATACGCGGCGCTCGGTCCGCGATGCACGAGTTGCGGGCCGGCCGGCGCGGGTCTGCAGCCGCCGCCGGCCGGACCGGGGCCCGGTGGCCATCGTGCACCGGCGGCGCGCCGTGGGGCGGCGCCGCTCGCGGCTACGCCGCGGGTCGAACCTCGACCAGGCAGTCGTAGAAGCAGGGCGCGCGGCCAAGGTCGGTGAGCTGCTGGTGCGTCAGTTCGTTGGCGTTGCGCCCGTCGCCGGCCAGCTTCTTCCACCAGACCGACAGCGCGACCACCACGCCGCGCCGTGCGCGCTCGGTGACCCGGGCGCGCAGCCGGAGCCGGCCGCGATCGTTGTAGGCCTCGACCAGGCTGCCGTCGCCGATGCCGCGCGCCGCGGCATCGGCCGGGTGGATGTCCAGGTGCGGTTCACCTTCGGTGGCGCGCAGGCTCTGCACGTTGACGAAGCTCGAATTGAGGAAGTTGCGCGCCGGCGGCGAGATCATGGCCAGCGGGTAGCGCTGCGCCAGCTGCGGCGTGCCGCCCGCGCTCTCGTAGGGCGCGACGTAATCCGGCAGCGGATCGAGGCCGAGCGCCGCCAGGCGGGCCGAGACGAATTCGCAGCGCCCGCTGGGCGTCGGGAAGCCGCCCTGGGCGAACGGCGCATAAGGCGTCGGCAGGGCCAGCCGCTGCCAGCCCTGGCGCCGCACCTGCTCCCAGTCATAGGGTGCGCTGCCGCAGCGCTCGAAGGCCTGCGCCGCGATCTGCTCGTCGGTCTCGTCGAAGCAGGCATCGGTGTAGCCCATGCGGCGCGCCAGGCGGCGGAAGATCTCGGTATTGGGCAGGGCCTCGCCGAGCGGCTCGATCGCCGGATTGTTGGCCACCACGTACAGGTGGCCGTAGGACTTGTGCACGTCCAGGTGCTCGAGCTGCGTCGTGGCCGGCAGGATGAAATCGGCGAAGTCCGCCGTGTCGGTGCGGAAATGTTCCAGCACCACGGTGAACAGATCGGCGCGCGCGAAGCCCTCGGCCACCCGGGCCGACTGCGGCGCGACCGCGACCGGGTTGCTGTTGTAGACGATCAGCGCCTCGATCGGCGGCTCGGCGGCGTGCAGCGCCTCGCCCAGCGTGCTCATGTTGACGGTGCGCGGCCGCCGCCCGGCGAGCAGGTCGGGCCGCGTCAGGGCCTCGCTGTCGGCGTCGAAGGCGCTGCTGCTCGACAGCAGCAGGCCGCCGGCCGGGTCGCGCCAGTGCCCGGCCAGCGCCGGCAGGCAGGCGATGGCGCGCACCGCGTTGCCGCCGCCGCGCGCGCGCTGCATGCCGTAGTTGAGCCGGATCGCGGTCGGCCGTATGGTCCAGTAGTCGTGCGCCAGGCGCTCGATGAGCGCGCCATCGATGCCGCAGATCGCCGCCACGCGGGCCGGGTCGTAGGCCTGCGCCCGCTCGGCCAGCGCCGCGAAGCCCAGCGTGTGCTGCTCGATGTAGGCCCGATCGAGCCAGCCCTCGCGCACCAGCACGTGGATCAGGCCCAGGGCCAGCGCCCCGTCGGTGCCCGGCAGCAGCGCCACGTGCTCGTGGCAGCGTTCGGCGGTCAGCGAGCGGTAGGGGTCGATGGCCACCAGGCGCGCGCCGCGCCGCTTGGCTTCCTGGGCCCGGCTCCACAGGTGCAGGTTGGAGGCCACCGCATTGCAGCCCCAGAACAGGATCTGCCGGCTGTTCTCGAACTGCTCGACATCCGTACCCAGGCGGGCGCCGATCGTGTACTCGAGCCCGGCGGCGCCGGCGCTCGAGCAGATCGTGCGGTCCAGCCGGCTCGCGCCCAGCTGGTTGAAGAAGCGCTGGGCCATCGATTCGCCCTGCACCAGGCCCATCGTGCCGGCATAGCTGTAGGGCACGATGCGCTGGGCATCGCGCGCCGCGATCTCGCCCAGGCGCCGCGCGATCTCGTCGAGCGCGCGATCCCAGGACACCGGCTCGAACCGGCCGCTGCCCTTGGCGCCGCTGCGCCGCAGCGGCTGCAGCACCCGCTCGGCGTGGTAGGTGCGCTCGAGATAGCGCGCGACCTTGGTGCACAGCACGCCGCGGGTCGGCGGATGGTCCGGGTCGCCGGCGATCTCGACCGCGACCCGTCGCCCGTCGCGCTGCTCGACGGTGACGCGCATGGCGCAGGTGTCCGGGCAGTCGTGCGGGCAGGCCGCCTGCACGACCTGCCGGGCCGGCGCGTTGGCGGGCAGGGCGCTCATGCCGGTGCTGCCTCAGCTGGTCTTTTCGCCATGGTGGGTCTCGAACATCACGCCGATCTTCTTCAGCAGCGGCGTCGGCAGCTCGCCGCCGGCGCAGACGATCACCGTATCGTTGCGGATCGCCACCGGCTCGTCCTTGAACTGCAGCTGGACCTTGTCGGCCTCGATCTGCGAGACCTGCGACTGCAGCAGCACGCGCAGCCGGCCCTTGTCCTGCGCCGCCTTCACCGACTGGCGGTTCTTCTCCTTGACCCGGCTGAACGACTCGCTGCGATAGGACAGGGTCACCCGGGAGCCCTGCTGCTCGGAGATCGCCACGGCGGCCTCGAGCGCGCTGTCGCCGCCGCCGACCACCAGCACGCGCTGGCCCTTGTACTGTTCCGGGTCGATCAGCCGGTACACCACCTTGGCCGTGTTCTCGCCCGGCACGTTGAGCTTGCGCGGCGTGCCGCGCCGGCCGATCGCCAGCAGCACGGTCTTGGTCCGGTAGTTGCCGCCCGAGGTCTTCACCTCGAAGCCGTCCTCGAGCTTGTCGATCGCTTCCATGCGCTCGCGGAACGACACCTTGAGGCCGGTCTTGGCCATCACGCCGTTCCAGAACTCGAGCAGCTGCTCCTTGCTCACCTCGGTCATCTTGACCTTGCCGATGATCGGCAGGTTGACCGGCGCGGTCATGGCGATCTTGTTGCGCGGATAGTGGTAGACCGCGCCACCGAGCGAGTCCTCCTGCTCGACGATCTTGTAGTTGAGCTTGGCATCGAGCGCGGCCAGCCCGGCACCGATGCCGGCCGGGCCGGCGCCGATGATGACGATGTCGAATTCGGCATATCCGGTGCCGCCGCGCATCGCCGCGCGCGCCGCCTGCACCGCCTGGCGGCCCTGCTCGGCGGCCTTGCGGATCAGGCCCATGCCGCCCAGTTCGCCGGCGATGAAGATGCCCGGCACGTTCGATTCGAAGTTCGGCTTGACCACCGGGATGTCGATGCCGCGCTTCTCCGTGCCGAAGACCAGCTTGATCGCCTCGACCGGACAGGCCGGCAGGCAGGCGCCGTGGCCGATGCAGTGCGCCGCGCCGATCAGCGTGGCCTTGCCGTTGACCACGCCCAGCGCCTCTTCCGGGCAGGCCTTGACGCAGGCCGACGAACCGATGCAGCGGCTGGTATCGACCACCGGATGCAGCGACGGCGGCTCGGTCATGCCGGAGGCGATCGACTCCTGCAGCAGCTCCTGGTGGACTTCCGCGCGGGCGCGCTGGTTGCGCAGGTAGACGAGCAGGGCGACGCCGACCGGCACGCCGTAGATGCCCCAGGCCATCACTTCCGAGGGGATGTTCATGCCGGACCGGCCTCGGACGCGGGCGAGCGGCCGCGCAGGGCGCCGCCGGTCCGCCGCGGGCCGGGCGAGGGCCCGCTGCGGCCGCGCCGCGGCCATTCGGTGATAAAGAGAGTGTCGGACATAAGTCAGTACATCATATAAGATTGTTGCGTTGCGCAACGCCGCGTGCGCGCTCATCCAGGCAACGCGGGGCGGCGTGCGCGGGCACCGTTTGCGCGGTGGTGCGTCGCGCACCGGAGCCTAGGCCCGCGTTGCCGTTTCGTGACAGGCCGGATCGCCCGGCGCGTTCGATGGCCGTATGTGCGATGCCGGCTCGTTCGGTGTGCGATCTTCGCCGCGAACGATCTGCATGGGTTGAAGTACCCATGGCGAGCGTCCCGCCTCGGGTCCCTCTTCGCGGGATGGGTGGCGCACGGCAAGGGTGCGCAAAGATGGTGTGAATTAACCTTGCTTTCCCGGCGAACGATTCCGCGCCCAGCCCCAAGAATGTGGTGGCGGGGCCGTGAATCTTCACCATCCCGGACTAGCTATTGTGCGGGTGCGATCGCGCCGTTCGCCGCCGCTTGATGCAGCAGAATCGAACCATGAACTCCGCCGTCCTTTCCAACGAAGCCGAAACCCTCAAGGGGATCGCCGGCGCCGATGCCGGTGCAGCCGCGCCCGTGCCGCCGGTCGACGCACCGGCGCAGGAAGACCTGCGCGACGGCACGCTGGCCGGCTCGGTCCGTGCCAAGGCGCCGCGCGACAAGGCGGGCCCGGCGCGGGCGGCGCCGGCCAAGCCGGTGCGGCCGCAGTTCAAGCCCGACCGCTCGTTCAACACGGTCGTCATCGGCACCACCGTGGGCGTGCTGGCCGCCTTCGCCATCGGCCGCAGCGGCTGGTTCACGCCGGGCGACGACATCGGCTATTACGTCGGCATGGTGGGCGGCATCCTGATGCTGCTCCTGCTGCTCTATCCGCTGCGCAAGCACGTCGCGGCCTTCCGCACCTGGGGCAAGGTCAAGGGCTGGTTCGCCGTGCACATGGTTCTGGGCATCTCCGGGCCGATCCTCGTGCTGGCGCACTCCACCTTCCACATGCACTCGACCAATGCCTCGGTGGCGCTGATCTGCATGCTGGTCGTGGCGGGCAGCGGCATCGTCGGCCGCTTCTTCTACACCAAGGTGCATCGCGGCCTCTATGGCGAGAAGGCCACGCTGGAGGAGCTGCAGTCCGAAGCCGGCCTGGAATCGGACGAGGTGCGCTCGCGCCTGCACTTCGCGCCGGCCGTCGAGAAGCAGCTCGCCGAATTCCGCGAGTTCGCGCTGGCCAAGCGCAGCGGCTTCGGCGCCGAGGCGGCGCGCTTCCTCAGCCTGGGCTGGCGCCGCTGGCAGGTGCAGCGGGCCTGCGACCGCGAACTGCGCGCCACCCTGCGCGCCGTGGCCGACGAGCGCAGCTGGGATGCCGACAAGTTCAAGCGCCGCCTGCACGCCGCCCAGGAACTCGTCACCGCCTACCTCGGCCTGACCCAGCGCGTGGCCGACTTCTCGGTGTACGACCGCCTGCTGCAGCTGTGGCACGTGGCCCACGTCCCGCTCGTCTACCTGCTCGTGATCAGCGGCATCGCGCACGTAGTCGCGGTGCACATGTACTGAGCCCGGACCGGTGCGCAAGCTTCCTTCGCGCCCCGTCCCGTCCGGCCCCGCGGCGCATGTGCCCCGCTAGGGCCCCGGACGCGCGGCCTCGTCCGCCCCGACTCCCGTCCGGCCTGCTGTCCGGCCACTGGCGCGACCGCATCGTCCGCGCCGCGGTGCTGCTGGGCACCGTGGCCTGCTGCGCCCTGGGTGCCGGCGCGGCGCGCGCCACGAGCATCGAGGGCGTGCTGTCGCCCGGCGACGTGATCCAGGGCCACGTCAAGAACGAGGACGACTGCAACAGCTGCCACACGCCGTTCAAGAAGGGCGGGCAGGACGAACGCTGCATCGTCTGCCACAAGGACATCGGCCACGACATCGAGCGCAAGTCGGGCTACCACGGCCGCATCAAGGACCGCGCCGCCTGCCGCACCTGCCATACCGAGCACAAGGGGCGCGCCTTCAACGTCGTCATCCTGGACGAGAAGAAGTTCGATCACGCGCTGACCGACTACGAGCTGAAGGATTCCCACCTCAAGGTCGAGTGCGACAAGTGCCACAAGCCCAAGGCCAAGCACCGCGATGTCGCCAAGCATTGCGTCGACTGCCACAAGAAGGACGACGACGATCCCAAGCGCAAGGGCCACCGCGGCGCCCTGGGCACCAAGTGCGACGAGTGCCACACGGTCAAGAAGTGGGCCGACACCTTCTTCGACCACGACAAGACCAAGTTCCCGCTGCGCAACGCCCACGCCGACGTCAAGGTGAAGTGCGAGGACTGCCACGCCAACAACCGCTTCAAGAACACGCCGATCGACTGCTACGCCTGCCACAAGAAGGACGACGACGACCCGAAGAAGAAGGCCCACCACGGCAAGTACGGCGAGAAATGCGACAAGTGCCACACCGACAAGAAGTGGGCGACGCTCAAGTTCGACCACGACCGCGACACCAAGTACCCCTTGCGCTACAAGCATGCCGAGCCCAAGATCAAGTGCAAGGACTGCCACGTCACCGAGTGGGTCTACCGCGACAAGCTCAAGTCCGATTGCATCGCCTGCCACAAGAAGGACGACAAGCACAAGGGCAGCGAGGGCGACAAGTGCGAGAAGTGCCACTCCGAGCGCAGCTGGAAGACGACGCACGATTTCGACCACGACAAGACCAAGTTCCCGCTGCGCGACGCGCACGCCGACCCCAAGGTCAAGTGCGAAAGCTGCCACAAGTCGCTGGTCTACAACGACGTGCCCAAGACCTGCTACGGCTGCCACCAGAAGGACGACGAGGATCCGAAGAAGAAGGGCCACCACGGCCGCTACGGGCAGAAGTGCGAGACCTGCCACACGGTCAAGGACTGGAAGCCGCTCAAGTTCGACCATGACCGCGACACCAAGTACCTGCTGCGCGGCAAGCACCGCACGACCAAGTGCGACGACTGCCATACCGGCAAGGACCTCTATCACGACAAGACGCCGAATGACTGCTATTCCTGCCACAAGAAGGACGACAAGCACAAGGGCAAGGAAGGCCCGCGCTGCGAGGATTGCCACTTCGAGCAGGACTGGAAGATCACCAAGGACAAGTTCGACCACGACCTGACCACCTTCCCGCTGCTCGGCAAGCACGCCAAGGTCGATTGCAAGAAGTGCCATGTCACGCTCGAATTCCGCGATGCCAAGACGGCCTGCATCGCGTGCCACGAGAAGGACGACCAGCACAAGGGCCGGCTGGGCACGGTCTGCGAGGACTGCCACAACGCCGTGTCGTGGAAGCGCTGGGATTTCGACCACGACACGCGCACGCACTTCAAGCTCGACGGCAAGCACGCCAAGATCGACTGCTACGCCTGCCACCGCCTGCCGGTGAAGGGCCGCGCCCTGCTGCCGATGTCCTGCTATGCCTGCCATGCCAACGACGACGTGCACAACGGCAGTTACGGGCGCGACTGCGAGCGCTGTCACGTGACCCGAGAATTCCGTGACGTCAAGACCACGGTGGGCAGCTGGGAAATACCTGAACTGGCGGCCCGGCTCGCGCCGGCCATGCCCGCACTGTGGCGCCAGTCAGGGCGCGTGGCGTCAAGCCCATACTTAGTCAGTGGATTTGGTGACGGCTCCTGAATATCGGGGTACTTGCGTGCTGCGTTGGTGGCGCAGCGCGAGGAAATCGTCGGATCGGTGGGCCTCGTCGGAGCTTTCTTAGTTCAGTCGAATGGACGCGCGGAATTGGCGGGTAAACGCCGCCTTTTCCGGCGAATACGGCCGTATCAATTCTCTAATCTATCTGGATGAGGGCAAAAAAGGCCGGCCTGGCCCGCGAAGCGCGGGCTACGCCGTAGACTCCGGGCTGACGCGGTCTGGCTGTGCTTGGCGCCCGCAATGGGTGTGCGGGCGGAGTGCGGTTGCGGTGTAGGCGGTTTGTGCTTGCTGTGTATTTTGCGGGCGAGCCCAGTCGTGGGCGGCAGCCCGATCGGTCTCCGCCGAGTTTCGCGGGCACCTGGAATGAGGACTGGCGAGTGGTGAAGCGGAATCAGGCGAACCAGGAACGTGGCCGGGACCAGGCGCTGTCGGGGATGCTCGACGTGCGGCGCCTGGCTCGCCTCGCGCTGCGCGCCGTGCTGGGCCTGGGCCTGCTGCTGGGCGCCGCGGCCGGACCGGCCTACGCGGCACAGGGCACGCTCAAGAATTTCGACCACACGTCCACCGGCTTCCCGCTCACCGGCCAGCACGAGAACGTGCGCTGCGAGGATTGCCACGTGCGCGGCATCTTCAAGGGCACGTCGCCGGTCTGTGCCACCTGCCACGTGCAGAACTCGCTGGTCACTGCGGTGTTCTTCCCGGCCAATCACTTTCCCACCGGCACCTTGCCCGCCTCGGTCACCGCCGGCGCGATGGCCGGCGCCACCGGGTCGACGGCGGCCGTGGTCGGCAGCGTGGTCAACGGCTACGTCGGCCAGCCCTGCGATTCCTGCCACACCACCAATTCCTTCTTCGGCGTGCATTTCGTGCACGACAACGTCGCGCCGGGCACCTGCAGCGCCTGCCACAACGGCATCTTCGCCAAGGGCAAGACCGCCAACCACATCCCGGTCGGCACGCTGTCCTGCGACCAGTGCCATTCCACGGTGTCGTTCGCCGGCAGCTACATGTCGACGCCGCTCAATCACATCCCGATCCTCGCGTCGGCCAACTGCGCCGCCTGCCACGACAAGATCGCCGCCGGCTCCTTCACCAGCGTGACGCTGCCCATGCCGCACGACGGCCTGGTGACCGGCAGCTGCACGTCCTGCCACAACTCGGCCAAGCCGTTCGCCGGCTCGGTG
>Ga0209698_10001737_pt1 | contig 25081 bp, 20 predicted proteins | sample LitLauG_LLR_2012_FD_187203 | JGI IMG/M metagenome (GOLD analysis project Ga0209698, IMG submission 187203) | Freshwater sediment microbial communities from Pennsylvania, USA - Little Laurel Run_MetaG_LLR_2012 (SPAdes) (version 2) | ecosystem: Environmental > Aquatic > Freshwater > Creek >... | reverse complement strand
TGTAGGTTCCGGGCGTCGTACCCGGAACTGGTTTCCCTCCGCCCCCGCCGCTGCTGCTGCCGCCACCACCGCATCCCGGCAAAGACATAATGCATGCAATCACGATGAGCAAAGATAGCGACCGGATGCGGCCCTGGCGTCGCGCAGGAAATCCAATCAGGAAGAACGCAAACAGACTCCCCCCAATTTGTGCGACAAGCCAGCGCGATTCGCTTTTTAAACCCACCGCAGCAGTCGTCGTGGGAGCAGTCGAGGAGATAGTCATGGCAGCCGAGACTGCGCTTGCGCCCGTGATGTTGATCGAACTCGGGACACTGCAAGTAGGAAGATGCTGGGCGCCGGGGGGATAGTACTCGATGGTGCACGAGAAATAGGTGGAGCCCGTGAAGCCGCTGCCGGGTGTCACGGTGATCGTTGAAGTGTTCCCTGTGGTTGAGCCCGCAGTGGTGATAACCGGCGTCGCCGCGATAGTAAATGGATTCGTGATCGTCACGGGGACGATTAGATCCGCGGGAGCATACGTCGAGTCACCGCTGTACCCTACATCAACATACACCGTGCCGGGGTTCCAGTACGGGCCGTTGAACGTGAAGCTCGCCGAGCCGTTCACGATGTTCGACGATGCGCTCCACGAACCGCCCGGGCCATTCGCATAAAAACTAACTAGACCACTCTGAAGTGTCTGGCCATTCTCGGAAACGGACGCCGTTACGGTAAAGCTCTGCAGCGGATTCAGTAAGGACGGGGTGGCGCTGGCTGTAATGGTGGTCGGCTGCAGCACGTATACGCTGACGGAATTGTTTGACGGGCCACCATCGTAATTCGAATCTCCGGGGTAGCTTACGGTCAGGGTGTTAGTGCCCAATGGGAGATTGTTAACGGTCAATGTCGCGGCCGAAACGCTCGGATTGTAATAAGGTGGCGGTCCCAGCGTGGCCGTCCCTATAGCTTTGCTGCCCATGTAAAACGTGACCGTTCCCGAAGGCGGCGCAGCCGGCGCGGTGATTCCGACAATCGCGGTGAGCGTCGGAGACGTACCCAGACCGATCGTAGTCTGTGTCTGGAACGCCAGCGCAGGACCCACATAGATGCTGACCGCCGGCATGGTTTTGGTCGTGCTGAAAGTGAGCGGGGTCGCAGTTGCCGACGGGCTGAAGCTGCTGTCCCCCGAATAACTGGCGCTAAGCGAATGCGTTCCAACCGCAAATCCGGTGGAATTGATCCACTCGGCAGTTCCGCTGCGATCGAGAACTACCGGCCCCGAGCTCAAGTTTCCTGTACTGGCAGCATCGGCAAACGTAATCGTTCCTGTTGCGATTCCATCCGGTGAATTCTGCGTCGCGTTGGCGGCTTGGGGCTGCGCATCGAGAAGGATATACGTCCCGTACGAATAGCTGGCGCCACTCGTGACCGGGAGGAAGGATCGGCTGGAGTAGTCATAATACTTTGCGGAAAGCGTGAGGCTGCTCGCTTCCTGCGTGACATTCACAGCGATCGGAGAGGAATTGCTGGACGCGAATGTACTGTCGCCGGCGTAGCGGGCCGTGACGTTGTATTGTCCGCCGGGAAGGTTGTTGAGTGTAGCTGACGCCGTTCCCGTCTGAAGCGTTAAATCACTGATCCCAGTGTTGCTCTGGGGAGTGGCAGTCGCAAGCAGAGCAACATCGCCAGTGGGCGTCCCTCCGCTGCCGCTGACTCCCACCGTGACCTTCACTGGCGTGCCATGTGTGAAACTGGTCTGGCCCAGGCTCAGCGTTGTACTGGTCGACGTGAAGGTGAGCGAGTTCCAGTACTCGAGCAGAAGGTTGGCGTCCACGCTGCCCCAACCAGTCGCCATGTCGTAGCCCGGCGCCGCATCGAATCCAACCGTGTAAAAACCTTTTGTGTTGTCGTTGGCGGTGCTCAAGGTGCAGTTCGGCGTACCGGCCACGCAAGGTACGACATTGCTGCCGTTGGTGATGTCGTGGAAAACCGTTGGATGTTGCGCAGCCAGCGGATACAGTGTGAAATTCGCCTGCCCCTGCGGCCCGTATTTCTGGTTCACCAGTGCCATAATTCCAGCCATGGCAGGCGATGCCGCTGACGTCCCCCCGACGATACCGATCGTCAGGTCTCCATCGGAGACAATGCACTGCCCCTGAGAAAAGCAGATGGGATAAATGCTGGCGTCCTCCCCCACGGCTGCAAACAGCGAAACGTCGGGAAGATCGCGTACGCCATCGGCAGGCACGCCAGTGCCGGTTTGCCAAGCGGGCTTGCGGTAACCCCCGGTACAGGAAGAATACGTCCCGTTGGACGCTTCCACTCCCGTAGAGCAGCTACTGGGTCCACCGCTGCCGGCAACAATCGTGGAGGCGTTCGGGTTATACACACCGCCCGAGTAGAGATCCAGACCAAAGGCCTGGTTCCAGGGCTGCTCGGGAACTGGCTGCAGAAGCGATGTTGTCGGATACAGAGTGGCAACTGAATCCCAGTAGGTTTGAAGCTGATTCTCCTGGGCGGAAGTGCTGCCGTTGTAAGTGCTGTAATAAAAATCGGTGCCGCCGACAGCAATATTCCAGGGAGTCGAGGCAATCCCGTTGACCGCGATTCCGTACTGCGCCTGCGACGCGGTATTGAAATTGTCGCAGCCTGCCGGTCCCCCATCGCCAGCAGAAACCAGCGGGGTTTGCCCTTGCGCCGCAGCCTGCTCCCACAACGAAGCCCAGAACTGATTTCCCGCCAGACCGAAATTCTGCTCGCAGGCGCCGTAGCTGGTGCTCAGCACCGTGGCAACATCATCATCCACTGCCCGCAAGGCGGCCAGATTGAGGCCGTATTGCACGGATGTATCCGCCGCAGTGTAGAGGTTGATCGTAGCTCCGGGCGCGACCGCTCCCGCTTCTTCCACGTCCAGGTAGGACTCCACGGCCGCATAGTTCTGCCCGGGATCGCTTCCATCCAGCACGACATTCAATGTACCGGGCGGGAGTCCGAAGAACGACCGGTACGTCGCGACCACCGTGGGATCGACATTCGAAGCGCCGATGATCCCAATCGTGACACCCGTGCCTGTAATACCCGCGTTGTAGAGAGGATTCAGATCGTACTGGATGGCAAAATCACCGGGGCCAAACTCCAACCGGTAGGCGCCGGTGGGAGGGAATGTCCACAGAGGAAGGAACGTGTGCGTCTTTAAGTCGAACACGGCTTCGCCCGGGTTCTTGATATACGGTTGTGGGGCAAAGTCGTTCATCGGAATAATGCCGGCAATCAGCGGAGCAAGTGCAGCCGGAATCTGGGGATCAAGATTGTTGGCGTAGTGCTGCACGCCATTGACGGAGTAGGCATGAATTTCCGTATGGAACGCGTCACGAAATTGTGCGGCAGTCCCGGAAAATTCAAGCGCAGTTTTGCCCTTCGTCAAACGGGCAACCGACAATCCATGGGCTTGCAGCCATCCGCTGACGGCGGCGATGTCCGCATCATTGGGACCATACGTTGCACCAAATTGCCCCGGGGTCAGCCATTTGTGATACCGCGAGTTACCCGGGCGGTGCACATCCTGAAGAAACTGATGCAGCGCTGACGCCTGTAGCGGAGAACGTTGCAGCAGCAGGAGCATTCGTTGCGCCGGAAAGGAGTCGGCGACCGGCCCCAGATCGGAGCTGGCCTGGGCCAGAGGATGCACGTTGCCCTTCAGCGTGACTCGAGCTCTGTCATCAATGCGCTGCACGATTCTTGGGGCGCCGAGGCCCTGCGACCACGCAAAGCCGCAGCTCACAAGCAAAACGAGGATGACCGAGCGCAACAGACGGAGCGGAGAGAAAAACATTGCTTTCATAAGCTCCCGGACAGGTGAATGCGGTCGTTCCAATGAGGAGCCTCCACCAGTGCAAACTCGCAGGGATCCGGTAGAGGGGCAGAATTGAATCGCAAATATCATATGCGGATTCGCGTCAAGAAAATGATGATTAGTGTTGCGATTCGTAAAAAAGGAACGAACAGGCTCTGTAACCGGAGAGGACCAAAGAGGGCTCCCGGACGGGAGCCCTGCCAGCGCCGTTATAAAGTATGAAGGGGCGCCTGATCTTACGACTTATCCCCGCGCCGCATGCTCCTTCGCCTTCGCGATGTACTGCTCGACCTGCTGTTTCTGCGGATAGTCCGGATTGGCCTTCAGCAGCTGTTCCCAGGCAGTTATGGCTCCTTTAGGATCGGCCTTGCCTTGCCAGCGGACCCAGCCCAGATTGAATAATGTTTGCGGATGGTTGGGACGATATTTCAGAGAAAGCTGCATGGCTTCGATCGCCTTGTCGGCATTGCCCGTGTACCAGTACGCAGTACCCATATCCGTGCGCACATCTGGATTGTCGGGATGGACGGCCAGTGCCCGCTCGTAGTACTGGATTGCGCTCTGGAATTGCTGTCCGTCGTAGAACACGTTGCCTAACTTCACCAAAGAATCGTAGTCGTTGGGATTGCGGTTCACGGTATCGAGCAACGGTGCTGCCGCCTGAGCCACTGCCGCTTGCACATCGGACGCACTCGGCTGCTGAGTCGAGCCGCTTCCCTGCTGCGTGGCCGGCGCAGAGGCCTGCGCTGTGGCCGGTGCAGCCGATCCGCGGAACAGATAGCCCAGCCCTACGCCCAGCACCAGACAGAACACGGCCAGGATATAAGCCTGCGTTCCCGTCCAGGTGGATTCAGATTGCGATGGCTTGTTCTTTGTGTCGCTCATTTCTCTCCTTCTCTGATCTGGTGCCGGCAAGCGCCCGTTGCGGCGAATCCAGGTGGAACAGGCGTGTGACCGCCGCGGTCATTTGCTCTCGTTCCCCTTTCTCCGGAAGATCCTTAAGTTCGCGAGCCAGGGAGCTGGCAATCTTCTGTATGACTCGTGCTGTGATTGCGTGTAATGACTGATCCTGCTCCCAGCTAAATGGCCCGCGCTCTTGATAGAAGGCCTCCAGTTCCTGCCGGCAAATTTCATCGAGACGGTGGCGCAAGGCCACGCTCGTTGGCACCGCGCTCTCCGCCCGAAGCTGACCGAGGAAAGCTTGGGCCTCCGCGATGACGATCTTTTCCGCTTCGGCGATCGCGGACTTCCGTTCCGCGGCGTTGACGCCCACTGTGCGCTCAAGACCGTCGAGGTCGTAGAGCAGGACTCCATCGACGCGGCGCACATCCGGATCTACATCGCGCGGCATGCCCATATCGACGATGACCAGAGCCACTCGATTGCGCTCGGTCGCGATGCGCTCGGCTTCTTCGCGTGTAAGCACCAGATGTGGACATCCGGTTGAGCAGAGGACAACGTCGGCTTGCAACATCCACTTCCAGCGATCCCCCATACCGACCGCCGTGCCTCCGAGTTGCTGAGCTAACTGCTGCGCTCGCGCGGCAGACTGGTCGATCACGATAACGGGCTTCGCGCCGCTCTCGGCCACGATGCGCGCCGCCTGCTCGCCGATCTCGCCTGCGCCGAGCAGCAGAATGCGCCGGCCTTCGAGCGATCCGAATATCTTTCGGGTCAAATCCAGCGCCACCACGGGAATCGAGACTGACAACTCCTCGAGATTAGTCTGCTTGCGAGCCTGTTCAGAGATGGAAAGCGCTTTTCCCAGTACTAAATTTAAGAATGGTCCGCAGGCACCCACAGTGCGCGCTTGATCCCACGCTGCTTTGACGCGAGAGCACACTTCCTGCTCGCACAGTGTTTGCGAATCGAGCCCGCAGGTGACACGAAAGATATAAGTGAGGGCGGCATCATCCAGGCGGCGACAGAAGTGCTCCCACTCGCTGAGTTTCAGCCCATGCTCGGATGTCAGGTAATGCAACAGGGAATTCGCGGCCAATGTGGGCTCGCTGGCCCACAAAAAGAATTCCGTCCGGCTGCAGGTGGAGAGTATGACGACCTCTTCGATGCCTTCCGCACTCTTGAGCTGCCGCAGTACTTCGTAGCGGCGGTTCTCGCTGATCCAAAAACGCTCCCGCGTAGGCAGCGGCGCAGTGCGGTGGTTCAGTCCGATCACCATCAGCGTGGGTTCCAAGACGAACACCTCGGGCGCAAGTTGCAACCTGTACAAGGGCAAGTAATCTGCCAAAGGATTCGCGGCATCGTGATGCGCAAGTACCGAGTTCTCAGTTGCTTGCAGAACCTTCGAGGCGGTAGCGACTGTTCAATTTCACCACAGTGCGGCATATCACGCGGAAACGCGAGTCTTTTGACGCGATGTGCGTGGAGCGATGGGAGTTAGCTGCGGATTTCGGTCACGATCCAGAGTGATTGCAGTCACAGACCAACTCGGGCTTCACCGTTGAAACTGCGAGACGGTTATTCAGTTCTTATCAAGTCTCTCAAACTCGTGTCGCGTGATTCCAAGGCTTCAGCGCCAGCGAGTAGGACTTATAGTGCCGAAAGGAAAATAGCAATCATGAAGATGACGAAGCTCGTAATTCTGATCGTGATGATCGCGCTGGCCCTGTTCCTGATCCTCCCCAACCTTTCCTGGGCTGCGGATGATGGGGCAGGCATCTACAAAGCAAAATGCGCCGCTTGCCATGGCGCGGACCTCGCCGGGAAACCCGCGGCGAAGATCCCCAGCTTGGTTTCCGATGGCGCCAGGAAAGCTTCCGATGCAGAACTGACCGACATGATCGCCAACGGAGGCAAAGACAAGAAGGCGATGCATGCGTTTGCTACCAAGGGTGTAACGGCTGACCAAGTCAAGATGGTCATCAGCTATATTCGCGAGCAGCAGAAGAAGTAACTTCTGGTTCGATCAGATCGCTGTTCCAGAAAGGCGACGCCCCGTTACCCAACGGTAATGCGGCAGACACGCGAGGGTCGAGGATCCGCTCAACCGGCATACTCTGGCCTCCAGTCGGATAGCCGGATATCCCCTCTCCGTGCGCCACAGCAAGGAACAGCCAGCCCGGGTCTCGGTGCTCACCCCCAGACCCGGGCATTTGCTTGCTGGATGAGATTGTGGCTTTGCACGGAGTTGTTGCTAAGGCCGAAGACCTGAAGACATTCCCCTCGCGTTCATTTCTGCGCCGCTTCCTCAACATTGGCAGTGGGAGTCTTCTGTGCCTGTACCGTGTAACTCAGCAGCGTGATCAACTGAGGCAGCGTCACCTGAAGGTTGAAATCCTTGCCGCGGGGTCCTCCTAGCTTCCTTAAATCCCGAGCGCAACGGACCCTGTAGCCCGTATACGTGGGATCTGTTCCCGCCAAGGTCAGGGGAGTCTGTACCTCCAGTACATCTTTTGCCGGAATCGAAAATTTGTCTTTCTTTTTCTGATCGCTGAGTTCCTCGAAGTCAAGACTCGTAGCGGACAACACGATCTTCGCCGGAACGGGCACGGCACTGTTCTTCCAATACTTCACCCGCAACTCCAGCGGAGGCGCGAGTTCCAGCGGAGTATTCTCGGCCACTGACTTGAGTATCTGTATCGCTTTTCTGTCGTCGAATGGTTCAGCCCGTTTCACGATTCCCGCCTCGTCGAACTCGACCAGCAGGTTGCCGGTTTTCCACACTCGACCGCCGCCCCCGATGGCCTCGCAGCACATTCCAGCCAGCACGATCCAACCGCCCCAGGTTGAGGAAGACCATCGGCCCAGAAAGAAGCGATCGCCCTTGTAGCCGGTGTCAATGAGCCTGAGCTTCTCTCTGACTTCGGCACGAGTCGTCTGCCCGGGGTGAATGAACGACATATCGATGTTCTTCACCTCGGTGCCTTCGGGTGTGCGCGTCCGCTTGGGCAGAGGCGTCGCGCCAATGCACCCGCTCAGGACGACACACAGGAGCGAGGCGATCACAGCCTGCACCTTGCATCGCACTGCGGGGTACAAACCCACAACTTTCTCTCCCATGGACGTAACCCCAATGGCCGCCGATTGTACGCCTCGAAGCGGCTATTTCCAGTCGAAAATGGCAGGAAAACGGCACATTTTGCGAAATCGGTCACGGCTCGGTGTGATTCTAATCACAGCCTTTTTCCAATCTCAAAAGTAACCTGAAGCTTGCTTGTGGGGCTTCATCTGAATCGAGAGAAGGGGGTCATCATGGTCGTCGCCGGGACTACTCCAAACATGGGGCGCATGGCTCAGGATCTTCCGAAATACGACTTTTCCAAGAATCCGATGCTGGTTTACTGGGAGATGACCCAGGCGTGTGGACTGGCATGCAAACACTGCCGCGCCGAGGCCATGCCTACCCCGAACCCGCTCGAACTGAATACCGATGAGAGCAAACGCTTTCTCAGCCAGCTCACAGGATTCGGCGAGCCGCTGCCGCACCTGATTCTGACCGGCGGTGATCCACTGAGCCGCAAAGATATCTACTCGCTCATCGACTATGCCAACGGGCTCGGCCTGGAGGTTTCCATCACTCCTAGCGCCACACCCGAACTCACCAACGAAGCGATCACGAAGCTCAAGGACCACGGCATTCAGAGCCTCGGCCTTAGTCTCGATGGTTCATGCGCGGAGAAGCACGATGCCATCCGCGCGGTCCCGGGAACGTTTGACCACACGATGGAAGCCGCTCGCCAGTGCGGACGGCTCGGACTGCCGATTCAGGTCAACACGCTGGTCGCAGAAGAAACGGCTGACGATCTTCCCGCCATTTACGAATTGCTGCGCACCAGCTTTCCCGTCATGCGATGGAGCCTGTTTTTCCTGATCTCCGTGGGACGAGGCAAAGCGCTGAATGAGGTCTCGCCCGAGCGGGGTGAGGCGATCATGCGCTGGGTTTTCGACCTCTCGCCCCGCGCGCCATTCGCTATCAAGACGACGGAGGCTCCTTCCTACCGGCGCATTGCGATTGACCAGATGCGCCAGTCCGGGATGGCTGCCCCGGAGATGAAGACGACATCGGTCTACAAAGGTTTCCAGATCCGCGACGGGCACGGCATCGTCTTCGTTTCGAACCTTGGGGAGATTTACCCTTCCGGATTCCTGCCGCTGCACTGCGGCAATGTGCGCAAGGATTCTCTCGTGGACATATACCGCAACTCGGAGACGTTCCGCGCGCTGCATTCTCCGGACACCTTTCACGGTAAGTGCGGAGCCTGCGAGTATAGCCACATCTGCGGCGGATCGCGCGCGCGCGCATTTGCCCATACCGGGGATGCTCTGGGCACCGACCCGTTCTGCCCTTATGAACCGGCGTCTGCCGTGGCAACTTCATAGAGCCTTTCACCACAGACACAGAAGCACAGAGAAAAACCTTTGAAACGGGTTTTCTCTCTGCCTCTGTCCTCTTTGACTCTGTGGTGGATGGCCTTGCAGCCCACTGGCCTCTGGGACAGTGACTTCAGTACCTTACCCCTATTCAGATCAACGACTTATAATCCATCCAAGATCGCGAGATATCGGCGTTCTTTAGAACAGACACGCCCAGGGGTGCATTCCGGGGTTGTGGTTCGTCGAAATCGTGCTCAGAAGAGATTCTGGTGGATCCTATCCTCGCAGCAGCGACGTTCATTCTCGGGCTGGCTTTTGGCAGCTTCCTGAACGTGTGTATTTATCGCCTGCCGCGGGGCCTGTCGGTGGTGACTCCGCGTTCGGCCTGCCCTGACTGCAAACAGCCGATCGCGATGTACGACAACATTCCGGTGGTGAGTTGGCTGATTCTGCGCGGGCGTTGCCGGCATTGCAAGGTTCCTATCTCGCCGCGCTACTGGATGATCGAGTTGCTCACTGGCCTGTTGTTTCTCGCATGTTACTGGCATTTTGGGCTGACGCTTTCGACCATCAAATACTGCACATTCTCGTTCCTGCTGCTGGGGCTGATTTTCACCGATGCGGAGACGAAGCTCCTGCCTGACAAGCTGACGCTGACCGGCCTCGCACTTGGAATCACCTTCAGCATGATAGTTCCGGTCAATGATCTGGCATCCCAATTCCTGCCCGGAATGGTTAATCTGCCTTTCAGCGGAGACCTTACTGTCCGCCTACTTTCCCTGCTAGATTCGCTGCTGGGAGCGGCTTTAGGAGCATCGTTCATCTATGGCGCGGGGGCGATCTATTTGCGCTGGCGCGGGATGGAAGGCATGGGTTTCGGCGACGTGAAGCTCATGGCGATGGTGGGCTCGTTTCTGGGAATCAAGCTGACGGTCTTCACCATTTTCGCCGCATCCGTTGCCGGATCGTTATTTGGCTTGGCAACAGTTTTGTTCGTTTGGATGAAGCGCACACACCGGTTCATGCGCCGGTTCGCGAGCGCACAAGCGGCGCGGCGTAGAGCATGGCAGTCGGCGCAGATGGTTTATCGCTATTACCAGATGCCGTTTGGAGTCTTCCTCGGCAGCATGGCATTGTTCGCATTGTTCTTTGGCAATCAATTCCTGCGCTGGTACGGGAGGCTCTGGTGAAGATCCTGGCCAATCCGGTCTTCCTGCGCGCGGGAGTGGTCTTCTGCTGCGCAACCTTCGCCTTCTTGCTGGGGCTGATCTTCCTCCGGCTGCTGCGCAAGAGCATCCACGAAGAAGCAGATATCTCTTCGGAAGCCTCACCCTCGCTGGAAGCTTTGCCGATGCACTTGTACAACACAGTCATCCAGCAACTGAAGCAGCAGAAGCATGAATTGCAGATTCAGTCACAGACCGAACAGACCCGGGCGCGCACGGCAGAAACATTCAGCCAGGCAGTGCTTTCCAATCTTTCCTCCGGAGTGCTGGTGTTTGGGACGAGCGGCTTGGTGAAAAGCACAAACGCCGCGGCGAAAGCGATTCTGGGTTTCGCTTCGACGACTGGCATGAGCGCGGCAGATATTTTCCGTGGAGCTGAGATCCGTCCAGCCACACCCGATGCTGAACCGGTCTTCGTCGCCGATGAAATCGATGCCGTACTGCACCAGGGTAGCAAGCGGCGCCAAGTCGAGGCCGAATACGAAACGCCTTCGGGGGAACAACGCTTTATCTCGGTGACAGTTTCTCCCGTGCTGGCGACCGAGGGTGGCGTGCTTGGTATCGCCTGCCTGATTAACGATTTGAGCGAATTGGAGCGCATTCGTCGACAGCAGGAAATGCGTGGCGCTATTTCTGCGGAAATGGCGCTGCATTTACGCACTTCGTTGACCACGATCTCCGGTTACGCACAGCAACTGGCAAACATCCGCGATCCCGAAGTGGCGAAGCAGCTGGCCGCCGATATCGCGGAAGAAGCTGCGCTACTGGATCGCAGCATTGGAGGATTTCTGGTAGAGAGGGGCGCCTCACAGAGTGCGGGCGCAGGCTTGGGCGACTGAATAGTAAGCGCGGCGCAGGCAACACGCGCCGCAAGCTGGAGTTCAAAAAGAGTGGAGAATCTATGAAATGCATCGCATGCAGTGGGATCGGATTTGTGCTGGGATTGGCTCTGCTTGGGCTTCCGACCGGGGCGCAAGGCCAGGCTTCCTCGGAGCCGCAGGGATCGTCACTGGGCGACTATGCCCGCAACGTTCGCAAGGCCCCGGGCGCTTCCAATAAGGCAAAGGTTTTTGACAACGATAATCTCCCCACCACCGAGAAGCTCTCGATCGTAGGCCCGGCTCCGGCAGCGACGGCGCCCGACAGCTCGACGGAAACCAAATCTGGCGAGTCGGCCCCTGCTACCACTGGCGAAACGAAGGCTTCGACCGACGCCAATGCGCCCGCCAAGGGCGAGGCGAAGTCCGACGCCAAAGCTGAAGGCAAGAGTGACGCCAAGGATAGCAAGGGCGAAGCCAAGCCCACCGGAGACGACAAGGCTGCTCCCAAGGCAACCCCCAAGACTCCGGAACAGGAGGAGGCTGAAAAGCAGGCTGCCTGGAAGCAGTGGAGCGACAAAGTAGCCTCACAGAAAGAACAGATCGACCTGCTGGAACGGGAAGTGAACGTTCTTGAGCGGGAATATCAAATACGCGCCGCCGCAATGTATGCGGACGCCGGAAACCGCTTGCGTAACTCCACGAATTGGGACCAGCAGGATGCTCAATACAAACAACAGATCGCGGACAAGCAGAAGGCTCTGGATGAAGCCAAGCAGAAGCTCGACGACATCCAGGAGGGAGCTCGCAAAGCAGGGGTCCCCGAATCGGTTCGCGAACCGTAAGGAATCTTCAAGATGCAATCCAGGAGCGCCGGATAACCGGCGCTCTTTCTTTTCGGCGTCGCTGCTCAAGCTAGCCACGGGCGGCCGCTTCGCGCAGCCTGCGAATCTGTTTCACGTGATGCAATCCGTGCACAACGTGAAACTTTCTCCACTCCGCCCCGGTGAGCGGACCAAGTATCGGGTGATCGAGCAGCTTCCCAGCGCCAAACTCGTCCTCACAGCGGCCGATGATGTCGTCCATATCGGCGATCTTGGTCAGAATTTCGCCAAGCACCTTCTCCGCCGGCAAGCCATTCGGACGAGCTACTGAAGGCGCTTGTCGTCCTGAGGGCAGATAACCGATCCCGACGACCACAAAGGTCCTCCCACGATCCGCCCAGGTAGCCGCTCTGGCCAGTGGTTTCCGGGCGTCGATCACTCGTTCGCAGCCTTTGATCGTTCCGGTGTAGGTCAAATACAAGTGTTCGAGCACTTCTGCAGCGCACCATTTTCCCGGCGGATGCCAGCGCAGCTGTTCGGCCGACATGCCGGTGATCTCAGATTGAATCGCCTGCTGTAGACGCTGGAGCGCCGGGTCCATGTGGGTTACTCTTCTTTTCCGCCGCTTCAGGTAGAATGTTGCGCGGCAATAAACCACCCAAAGTTATAACAGGAAGGATGCCAATGAACACGGCTACCCGTGCCCGAACGCGGTCCGCAGTTTCTTCGGAGGAACTGACTGAAAGGCGTTTTTCGCAACAATCAAATCAGCCCGGGAGTCGTCGGATGGTGGTGCCGAGCCTAAACCTGCGCTTGGCTTCGCTGATCGCGTTCACTTTTGTGCTGCTGCTGACTGCCTGCGATTCGGACTCCAACAAGCCTGCGGAGAACGCAAAACCGGAGCAGAAGGGCCCTGAATTGATCACGGCACGCTCCGCGTTTCAGAAAGTCTACGTGGCTGCAAGGGGCTGGAACCAGGATGCGAAGCCCTATCGTCTGGCGTCCACAGCCACCAGTGATGGCAATGGCCATGACGGAAAGTGGGCGGTCTGGCGTGGCAACTTCGCTTCGCCTTCGGCCCGCTCGGCAAAGTCTTACACGTGGTCTGGCAGCGCTGCCGACGGGGCGCCCTCCCGCGGCATCAATCCTGGCACGGAGGACAGCTACATCCCTACGAACGCCTCCACGCAGGTTTGGGACATGGCTTTCCTGAAGATCGATTCCGATCAGGCCCTGGCAACCGCGCAAAAGCATGGCGGGGACAAGATCTTCGAGAAGGACCCCAATATTCCGGTCACTTACATTTGCGACTGGAACCATAACACCAACGAACTGGTGTGGCACGTTATCTATGGCGCGAGCCGCGAGGAAGGCAAGCTCACGGTGGCGGTCAATGCCTCGACGGGCGAATTTATTCGCGTGGAGAAATAGAGCCCGCGCAGGCAGGTTTCCGAGCTCGCCGGTCCGCGTTATCTTTGTTCGTTTTTGTTGTCTTGCTCCTCGTGCCGGAAGTGGGCTCCGACCTGAGTAAAGAAGCGGTGCAAGGCCTCGGCGGAAGCAATCGCTCGTTTGAGGGCTTGCGGCTCGCCGTGAAGGGCAACATCTTGCGGAGAGTATTGCAGGCGAACCCGATCGGCGGCGCAATGCGCGCTCAACAACTCCACCGCCGCCGCCGAGACATCGGCACGCAGGCGGTTCACATCAATTTGTTTTCTAACCGCAGGTACCATCTACTGCTCCTCAGATTTGTTCAGGAATGTACGCAGGCGGATTCTGGGATCTGTTTGGGGAGGACTGCCACTTTCAGATCCGGCAGAACCCACCTGCGAGGTCGTCAGCTTTGTAGCAATTGGCATTAAGTATACAGTGTTACCAATACGCAGTGCAAGTAATAACTTACTGTTGCTCTGGAGGAAGATTGCCCCGTCAACCTGATCCGGAACTGGAAAAACGCATCCTCGATGCCGCCTCGCGATTGTGGGCTCGTGGCGGAGAAAAAACACTGACCATGCGCGCCATTGCCAAAGCTGCCGGCACAACCACGCCCACAGTGTACGAACGCTACCGCGACCGTGACGACATCCTGCGCTCCCTGCGCCTGCAAACACGCCAGGATCTGTTCGATGCGCTCAGCCGCACACGAACCTTGCGCGAAGCGGTACGGCATCAACTCAAGTTTGCGCTCGAACACAGTCACGCCTACGAAGTACTGTTCGATGGCGTCGCCAAGCCTCCTTCGTTGCACGAACCCTGGCCCTCGTTCAACCTGTTGCGCGAACGCATCACGAAGCGCATGGGTGGAAACCCACGGGAACACACGCGCCTGATGCTTGCCGTCTGGTCCTTAATTCACGGCACGGCGATGCTGATTATCCGCGGGCAGTTTGATGGCGCATTGCGGGTGCAGGCCGTGCACACCTGCCTGGACGCGGTCGATGCGATTGTCGAGTGCGCAGCGCGCCAGAAAGGCTTGCGCAACTCCGGACCGAAGTGGCCCGCCAACTTGATTCTCGGAGAAGGCAAGCAAAGTCGCGTTGGAAATGGAAAAGAAGACACGAAGAGAAGCCATGACTCGAGAAAACGCCGATTGTGAAGAAACCATGACCCGCGAGTTACGCGGGCAAGCGCTCTCGACACGTGCGGGCAGTCGCCAGTTCTACTGGGTGGGCTTCGCGGATGCAGCGGTGGCCTTCAAACGTTCGATCGACTTCTGGCAGGCTTCCGCTTCGGGTCCGTGCGGCAAGATTTGGAGATAGCTTTCGTACTCTTTGCGTGCCTCGTCGGGACGGCCAAGCTTCTCCAGGCACACACCCAGACGGTAGGTCGCGATGGCATCGTTGCCTTTATAAAATAGCGCCTCGCGATAGCGATCCTCGGCTGCCTTGTAGTTCTTGCGCTTGAAATAGTAGTCGCCCACCTCAACGTCCTTGGCGGCCCGGTGCGGATCCCAAGGGTGAAACTCGCTCACATCGCCGCTCGTCGGATCAGCCCCTTCTGCATCCGTCATCACTTCCGAACTCCGCGGATGAGCCTTCGCGTCATCGGCAGGAGGGCTCAGATCGACTTGCGTTTCTTTGCTGGAGCTCTCGCCACCTTCGTCGCCGATCGCGTTGACATTCACGCTGTCAGATCGAGGTGGTGTTAGATTCGGCGTTCGAACCCGAGACTTCTGTTGGGAAGAATCCGTAGCTTGCGATTTTGAGGATGAATTCGAAGAAGTGGACGAATCCTGCGCCCACACGACAATCGCCCACCCCATGATGGATACCAAGAACAGCCGACGCATAGAGATATTCTACTTCCCTCCCCGGGTAGCGCGGTAAGCCTGCAGGCATCGCTGCGCCGTTTCCATCTCCGGGAAACGGCTCCCCTCTTGCTCGATCAGGTAGAATTCGACTCCGCCCACGCTCTCCGCAACCTGGAAGATGCCTTTCCAATCGGCCTTCCCTTCCCCAAACAACGTCTTGTAGCCGATGTTCGGGTCGGGCGACCAGTCTTTACAATGGATGGACCGAATCCGCCCCGGGTTGGCTTTGATCCAGGCCACTGGATCGGAACCACTTTCGAGGCAAGTCCCCACATCAAGCTGTAGCATCACGGTCGGCTTTGTGTTGGCAGCAAGAACTTCTATGGGCCGCTTACCACCCATCGGCCTCCACTCGGCGTCGTGATTGTGATATCCGACTTTCAGTCCGGTGGGCGACAGCTTGTCCGCGGCGGTGTTTAGTTTATCGGCGAGCGCCTTCCACCCATCCAGATCGGGTTTCGGATCGCTCCATGCCTGCACGACATACTTGGCGCCGAGAATCTGATTCAGGGTGATCGCGCGTTCGATGTTCTTCTCGCTGAAGAATTCCTCGTCGTTGTGAGTGGAGTAACAATGGATGCCCATCTCCTCCATCACCTTGCGCATGTACTTGGCCTGTGTCTCGCTCCACTCGAAATACGGCGCGTAGAACTCGACAACCTGATATCCCATTCGGGCGACTGCGCGAACGGTGGTTTCGGGATCTTGTTTCAGAGCATCCCGGACGGAATAAAGCTCGAGCCCGACAGGAATGGAATCGGAAGGCGCCAATCCGGGTGCGATACCTCGGAGCGCCCAAGGTAAAGCTGCTGACATCGCGAGGAACGAACGGCGGGAAAAGGTTGGAGTAGGCATGGCAGTAATCTTACTCGCGCCTGAAGTGACTGTGGAGGCTAAAGCAGCTTGAGGGACTCGGGAATTACTCGCCATCGCTCGCAGCTCAAAGCAAAAAAAGCAGGCCGCTCAGGGGGAGGGATTGAGCGGCCTGGTTGGCGAAGTCCTCCGGGGAGGAGGGTAAACTTGAGGCGCTTGCGCGGCGTCTGAGCCGTGCGCCGAAATCCCGAGCACAGCGAGGGATCTCGGGCGCCCAAATCTGTTTACATCGACGACGGATTGGTCGTTCCCGTCGTCGGCGTCGCTGCTGGCTGGTTCGTGTCGCCCACGGTGTTGGTCATCAGCCGAACGTCTACGCGGCGATTGTCGGCGCGCCCGTTGGAAGTCTTGTTCGACTCCACCGGCTTATCCTTGCCGAGGCCAATCACATAAATCTTGTGCGCCGGCACGTTGAACTTCGACGCCAGATACTGAATCACCGAGTTCGCGCGGCGCTGGCTCAGATCGTAGTTGTAGTCGGCCGGGCCGACAGAATCCGTTCCGCCCTCGAGCGCGATGATGTAGCCCTTGGTGCTGGCAATTTGCCCCGCCAGTTGGTCGAGGGCTTCTTTTGCCTTGGTCGTTAGATTGTCTTTGTTAAACCCAAACTTTACGGAGGTCTCGGCCACCGGGTGATAGTTGTCGAGATTGGCGACCGTGTTGGTCAGCACACCCACGCGACCGTTGGCCGCGTCAGCCATCTGCTGGGCCTGAGCGGCGTTCTGTCCCGCGGTGGTTGCCTTCTGCTCGACCTCGGCGGTCTTCGCATTAACCGCCTGGATGCCGGCCTGCGCGCGTGCATCGACGTCCTTAATGTCCTTGGTATTCTTCGCGGTGAGATCGTCAAGTTCGTTGGTCTTGTTGATGAGCGGGGTGGTTTGCTGCTTCACGTAGTTCTTGCTGGAGCAGCCGACCGTCGCGGCCATGGCAGCAGCGAGGCAAATGACTAACGAAGTGCGGTTCATAGGATGAGGCTCCTTCTTTCCAATCTTTTTCTAGCACGCTCAGAATCCGCGCGCGGAACAGCCAACTTGGGCCCTGGGAGATGATTGATCTTACGAGTCCCGCTCCAGAGTTTTGCACGGCGAGTGCCAGTTTTCTGTACCCGGAGCAAGTAAACTAAGTATATACGCTTCAACAGCTTGGAGACCAGCCAGAGGCAGGTCGAACCGCCATACCAGCCCCTTCGATGCCGCAAACTCACATGGGGGATGGAAATTTTATACGGTGGAGCTCAGTCCAGCAGAGTCTAAGTGCTCATTTCCAGATATCCGTGATCGGGGCAGCGTCCCTGTCGTTCGCGGTCAGGGGCTCCAGTCCGAAATTGTCTTCAATGGTGCGCAGCACGCTGTAGTGAGTATATTTCCGGCCCAAGGCTCGTGGATCCTGTTGGCTGGCAACCTTGACCATATCTCCGAGAAAAAGCGTGAAGATGCGATTGTCTTCGTTGCCGCCCGATTCGTCGAACGTGATCACTACCAACGTCCCTTTGCGCAGATTTTCCGGAAATGTGCGATCGAGGAAGTTCTTCACCCACGCGCCAGCCACTGCCACCGTGGTGTCGTGGCCATCGTGATTTGTATTCGGCGTGTAAAAGGAGTAGGCCGCTAATCCCTTCTTCGCGTCTTGCACGAAGTAGTTGTCGGCCTTGCTGGAATCCACCCGGATCACGTGGTCGCACCATTTCTCCTGAACTTCGCGGAAGCTGAGAAACGGTACGTGCCGCCGCACGTAGTTACCCCGTTTGTCGGCGAGGCGCGGGCCCGACGTATTCCACGGGCAAGGTCCGTCGGGAAGTTCCTCAGCGTATTGCTTGAAATCGAGCCCGGCAGCGATGAGACGGTCGCCAATCGTTTTGTGCTGGGCGTTATTGGGGAAATTCACCTGCATGTCGCCGAGATAGCTGCCGCGATGATGGATGTCGTAGTCGGTCCCGGCAATCATCGCCAGATAGTTCGGATACGACGGATGGAAGAGCGCATGGAAGTTCGTAAAACTGGCGCCCTGCGATGCCAGTGCGGCCAGGTTCGGATCCTGGATGGCGCGCTCATAATCGACGTTCTCGAGCACAATGATCACGACGCGATCGAAATGATACGCTCGTGACCGCTGCGCGGCTCGGGCTGCCTCTTCCTTCTTTCCCTCCTCGGATTTTGTAATTTGCGGGACCTGAGTGATAGATTGCGCGACACCGCGGGTAAACGCATGGCCGCAAATCAGAATCACAAGCGCGGCAATCAGTAAGATTCGCCGGCCACGTGGGACCAGAAGTCGGGGCTCCATCTGACCTTTTTGTAACACAATGTGCAGTCCTCCCATCCAATTAGAATTAGGTATATCCCCTGCACCATGGACCTGCTCGCCAAAATCCGCACGATTCCAACCGAGCCCGGGGTCTATCTCTACAAAAATGCCGAGGGCGACGTCATTTACGTGGGAAAAGCCAAGAACCTGCGGAGCCGGGTCAGCAGCTACTTCCACGAAGGGCGCTGGGAAGATGCGAAGACCGGAACGCTGGTACGCGAGGCGGTCGACGTCGATTACATCGTCGTTGCCAACAACAAAGAGGCGCTCGCTCTCGAAAACAATTTGATCAAACAGCGCAAACCGCGCTTCAACATCTTGCTGCGCGATGACAAGACGTATCCATATGTGAAGCTTACGCTGGGGGAACGGTGGCCCCGCGTTTACGTCACGCGCCGCCTGCGAAAGGACGGCAGCGCCTACTATGGTCCCTACTTCCCGGCCAATCTTGCGTATCGCATCACCGATCTCATCCACCGCAACTTTTTAATTCCATCGTGCAAGGTTGATCTGACGCGTTTCCACCCGCGGCCGTGCCTGCAGTTCTACATCAAGCGTTGCCTGGGACCTTGCGTCAGAGATCTGACGACGCCGGACGCCTATCAGGAGGCGGTGCGCGATGTGAAACTCTTTCTCGAGGGTCGCCCGACGGATCTGGCCCATTCGCTTCGCAGCCGCATGGAGCAAGCCGCGGCCGTGCAGGAATACGAGCGCGCCGCCCGCTATCGCGACCTGATTTCGACGGTCGAGCAGTTGCAGGAACGGCAGCGCATCGCCGCTGCCGAAGGTGATGATGCCGACGTCTTCGGCTATCACTATGAAAACGGAATGCTGGCCGTGAACCTGTTTCACATGCGCGCGGGAAAGATGGTCGACCGCCGCGAATTCTTCTGGGAGGACTTGCCGGAATTCGCAGCCGCCGGGATTGATTCCGACAACTCTCCAGATTGTCCTCCTGAGCGAACTGAAGGATCCATGCGGTCTGCTGACACCGGAACGACCCTCGACAGCATCGTCATTGCCGACAACTCCACAGGTCCTTCGTCCCGCAACCAGCGCGGGCCTCAGGATGACAATGCAATAGTTGCAGATTTTCATCCGGGCGAATTCTTCTCTGCCCTGCTGAAGCAGCTTTACATTGGCCAGCCTTACGTACCCCGGAATCTGTACGTGCCGGTTGATTTCGAGGATCGTGAAGAACTTGAGGACCTGCTCTCGGAGCAGGGTGCCAGCGAGGGCACGCGCTCCACACGGGTGCGTATCCTTGTCCCGCAGCGTGGGGACAAGCGCTCGCTCATCGATCTCGCGGGCAACAATGCCAAGCAGTCCTATGATCAGCGCTTCCGCGTGCTCAAGCCCAATGCCCGCAAGATTCAGGAAGAACTGCAGGAGGCGCTTGGCTTACCCGACCTGCCCAAGCGGATTGAGTGTTTCGACATCTCACACATTCAGGGCGCCGAAACAGTTGCCTCTATGGTTGTCTGGGAAGACGGCAAGATGAAGAAACCGGACTACCGCAAGTTCATCATCCGCACGGTCGAAGGAGTGGACGACTTCGCCTCCATGCGTGAGGTGGTGACGCGCCGTTACAAGCGCGTCCAGGACGAAAAGAAAGCCATGCCCAGCCTGGTTCTGATCGATGGAGGCCTGGGCCAACTGCACGCGGCCGCCGAGGCGCTGGAGTCGCTGGAAATCATCAACCAGCCGCTCGCGGCGATTGCCAAGCGGGAAGAGATTCTCTACGTCTACGGCCAGGAAAAGGACCCGATCGCTCTCGATCACCACTCGCCGGTTCTGCACCTTATCCAGATGATTCGAGACGAAGCGCACCGGTTCGCCGTCACCTTCCACCGCAAACGCCGGCAGATTCGGGACCGCTCGACCGAACTGCTGGAGATTCCCGGCGTGGGAGAGCGCACAACACTCCGCTTGCTCGAGCACTTTGGGAGTGTGCAAGCGGTCAAACAGGCCGATGTCGCTGCGCTTTCAGCTGTAGTAACGCACGTGCAGGCCGAAGCGATCCGCAATCATTTCCGCAAATGAAATTTGCGTCGTAGAATTCGATCAAGCCTTGAGGCCGCATGAATCGCAAGCCAGAGAAACATTTCATCACGGCATCCGCGGTGATTCCCGCGCGACGCGAGCGCGTCTATTCGATCATTGCGAACTACAAAGACGGACACCCCCGCATTCTGCCCCGCCAGTTCAAAGAATTGATTGTTGAACAGGGCGGGATCGGCGCAGGCACGGTGATCCGATTTCAGATGAGCGTATTCGGAAAGAAGCAAACCTTCCGCGCGGCAATTACCGAACCCGAACCTGGGCGTGTGCTCGTGGAAACCGATCTCGATACCAACGGTGCCGTCACGACTTTCATCGTCGACCCTGGGACCGCCCCTGCGGACTCCCGGGTGACCATTTCCACGGAGCTTGGCGTGAGGAGCGGGATTCCAGGACTTCTGGAAAAGCGGCTCTCCACCATGCTGCTTCGCCCCATCTACGTACAGGAACTGGCGAATCTTGCGCGAGTGGCCACAGGCCCGTTCGCCGCTTAGTTGCAGGGTCCGGAGCCGGCCCCTCGTCTTTGCCGGTTCAACCAAAAATCCACAACTCGTGCGTGGTCAGCGCTTGCAGCTTTGTTCCGCTGAGTGCACAATCATTTGTCCCGCAAATTGCGGCTTTGGGCGTTCCCTAGTCGAGGCGGGAGGAGGTTGTAGCCATGAATCGCATCTTCGTCGCGCTGCTCTTATCCACGGTTGTGGCACTCCCAAGTCTGTCCCAGCAGACGAGTTCCAGTATGTCCACGCAAGCTGCCGATCCCGGCCAAAGCGTCCCCGCTTCACAAAATGCAGTCAGCACTGCAGACCCGATCCCCGCGCCAACCTCCACAGATTTCTGGGATGGCGACGATCCTAATCTGGTCAACCTCGTCACTCATCCGTTTGCCAGCAAAAAGTATGTCCAAAGAATGACGCGGCCAATCAAGGACCGCCTTGAGGAACTCGACCAGATCACAACCTCGAATCACGCCGCGATCCGCGACATCGACAGCCGCACGCAGCAAGGACTTCAGCTGGCGTCCGAGAAAACAAATCTCGCCGACCAGCATGCTTCTGATGCCGCCACAAAGGCACAGTCGGCACAGTCGGCTGCCACGCTAGCCAGCACCAGGGTTTCCGGTGTGGAGCAAAGGGTGGGCAGTCTTGATCAGTACGAAGGAACCTCGCAAACCGAGATACGCTTCCGCCCGGGCCAAAGCGCTCTGAGCAAGGAGGCTAAAGAAGCCCTAGATGCGATGGCCGCTCCCTTGGCGAACGAGCGCAGCTACATCATTGAGGTGCGTGGGTTCTCGTCAGGTAACGGGCAGACTGCCATCGCCAATTCGCAAAAGATGGCCGATTCCGTCATGCGCTACCTGGTGCTCAGCCACAACATACCCGTGTATCGCATCTACCTGTTGAGCATGGGCAACGTACCGGAGTCAGTGGGAGCAAAGGGCATCAGCGGCGGTCGTGTCGAGGTCAGTCTGATGAAGAATGACGCGGTCGCCCCGGCTCAGCGTTAATCGACACCAATCTCGAAACAACAAAGGCCATCTCATTTTGTGAGATGGCTTTTTCGTTTTGATCGTCTTGCTCTACACCGCCATTTCGTACAGAAACTCGACGTACGAGCGGATGGCACCGTCCAGCCCCTGCACCTTAGGGTTGGCGGACTCAATCAGATAGTATTCATCGGGCGCATGGGCGCCATCCCCATGTCCGAGCCCAAATCCGCCGGCGGGCAGATGCAAGGGATCCCCGGTGAAGACGTACCCAGGCCACGATCCGGGACTGCGCGGCAGCACGATCGGATCGATCCCCTTGGAGCGATACACTCGCAGTTCAGTTTGAATGATTTTGGCATCGATAGATGTGCTGTTCGGATCGTAGCCGCCAGTCATGTTGACCTCGATGTCGCTGAATCCCTGCTTGGCGAGGTGCGCTTTCAGCGCGGCCAGCGCATCGACCGCAGTCATGTCAGGAACGAGGCGGAGATCCATTTTCGCGACGGCACGGTGCGGCAGAATGGTTTTGCCGCCCGGCCCCGTGTAGCCTCCCACCAGGCCTTCTATATTCACTGTCGGACGAGACAAGAGCAGTTCGATGGATTCCTGCCAACTCACGTCGCCAATCCAGTGCTTCACACCAAAGGCCTGCATCGCAACTTTTTCGTCCATGCGCTTTGCGGCCAACGCGATCATCTGCTTCTCCGCGTCTGAGAGTGGGCGAGCTCTGTCGGCGAAACCAGCAATGGCCGGCGTGTTGCCGTCAGCGGAGACGAGTGTATTGAGAGCGTGGATCAGCCTCCACGCGGGACTGTCGATGCGGGCTTTTTCGCTGGAGTGCACGTCGTGGGATGGGCCGCGTCCCCAGTGCTCGCCGCTGGAAACAAGTTCGAGTTCAACCACACCCTTGGCCCCGAGTGCGACCGTAATGCTGCCGTCCAGATCCTGCGAAGCCTCGGGCAGGAAGATTCCATCAGTCTTCTTGAGCGCTGCCACGACTTCCGGGCGGTGCACAATTTGCGGGAAGTGCGGTGACCCGATCTCCTCCTCGCCCTCGGCGACCAAAACAAAATTGACCGGCATCTTCCGTCCGGCGCCGCGAATCGCATGGAGCGCCGCCAGAAACGTGGCCTGTGGCCCCTTCTGATTAACGGCTCCGCGGCCAATCAACACTTTCCCGAGCCCGGGTTTGTCGACCAGTGCCGCGTCCCACGGCGGCGATGACCACTCCGACGGAGTCACCTGTTTCACGTCGTACATCAGGTAAACGCCGAGGGTGCGAGGCGCACCGGCATCGAGCGTAGCGAAAATTCCGGGCTGTCCGTCCGAAGGAATCTTCGAGACAGATTGGAAGCCGGCATCGTGGAGCATCTGCATGGTGAGGTCGCAGCCTTCGCTGACGCCCCTATTCTCGGCCGCGATCGATGGCTGCCGGATCCAGGTCTGCAGACGTTTTACCGCTTCGTCGTGACGTTTCTCAATCTCGTTCCAGATGGGCTTTAAGTCGGCCTGTTCGGCTCGCGACCGGCGTGGAAGGGCAAACGCAGCCGCAGTCGCGGCGGAGCGAACTACGAAGTCTCGTCGATTCATGCACGGAAGAGTAGCGCGGACGACGCGAGATGTCTACAAAACGACCTCGTTGGATTCTCAGTCGGTATCCGGGTCCTCCATGGGCCGCGTGTCGTGCACAAAAAAGTCCTTCCCCAAGGGAGACGAAATCGTCTGAAATTGGAGTGGGGGCTGGCTGAAGTTGAAGCAGTCAGAGAGATTGTCCGCGCGGGCATCGGCATAGCCGAGCGAGGACAATCCGAAGACTCCCTCGATGAAGTTCAAGATGCTTCCAAAATCGTGCGTAACGTGAGAAACGTACGCTGGCTTAGCGTACGGTGAGATGACGATCAGTGGCACACGGAACCCATAGACATATCCCGAGCCCCAACTCGTTCCATCGTTGATAACCTTTGACGGAGGTACGTGATCGTACCATCCACCCCAGTCGTCCCAAGTCACAATGATTGCTGTGTTCCCCCAATAAGGGCTGTTTCCGATCGCGTTAACGATGGAAGCCACCCACGACGGCCCCTGAGTAGCCAAGGTACCGCCTGGATGGTCTGAATAAGGTGAGCTCGGAGTCACCCAAGTTACTGCAGCAAGCTGATTGTTGGCGATGTCAGTTAGAACCGTTGTGGGCGGAATGATCACATTCGACCAGGCTTTGCCCGTGCATACCAACTGTCCATTTTGTGTCTGCGGCTGACAAATGTGCTGAATCGCATCCGGCGCAGTCCAGATGGAGACCAAGTTCGCCGCATAATAGCGCCAGGAGAGGCTGTTGGCATCCAGTTCGTCCGTGAGCGTTGCGTGTTCAAAGCACGGATATATCGAACTGGACTCGTTGCCCTTTGGATCGATGAGCAAAACCAACGAGAATGATGGGGCAGTGCAGCCCGGATTGCCGGCGGACATATTCTCGGCCACAAAGAGATTGCTGCTTGCTGATGGAGCCGAAGTTCCCGAAATGATGAACTGGTGCGCCGGAAAACTGGGACCCTCATTGGTTTGAAACATCCGGTCGCCAAAGGTGTACTGCTCGGCCATCTGGAAATACGGACCCACGTCCGAAGCCTGAACATACATAAACTGCGGGTTGGGTGGGGGACAGTTGGTTACATAGCAACGGATGGGAATCTGATCTGCTCCGTCCATCTTGCCTCCGTCGTACATCGCGGTGAAGGCGGAGTGCGCGTGGCTGAGATCGTAACCAATACCCAAAGATGTTGGTGTCAGTTGGATATTTTGGCCTTGAGAATTAATCCCACTGCTGGCTATGTCTGCGCCTCTCGCCATAAGGACCGGATCGTGAAAGAGGTTGTCAGGAGTGCGGTTCTCTTGAAAGATCACGACTACATGCTGCAGTTTGCCGGGAGGAATCCCGCCACCAGCTCCGTTCTTGATCCCGCCGCAAGCGTTGAGGCTGAGCAAGCCCACGCCAGTCCCGATGAGCGATACCACG
>Ga0209698_10001736_pt1 | contig 25088 bp, 28 predicted proteins | sample LitLauG_LLR_2012_FD_187203 | JGI IMG/M metagenome (GOLD analysis project Ga0209698, IMG submission 187203) | Freshwater sediment microbial communities from Pennsylvania, USA - Little Laurel Run_MetaG_LLR_2012 (SPAdes) (version 2) | ecosystem: Environmental > Aquatic > Freshwater > Creek >... | reverse complement strand
GTTAAATATCTTTTGAAAAATAATATCATTCTAAACCAATTTGTTAGATTGTTTCAACATAGTATGGTATCATGGTATAACCAGAACGTCAAACATGAAAATAAAGAAAAATTCTACAGATGAACTAATAAAAATGTCTGAAACAGTACGGGAGGAGATTACACGTGATGTAATGGAAACCTTTGGAATAGACTTGTCTTGCCAGGAGCTGGTTCACCATGACAAGGCAAAACCCGTCTGGACTCAACAGATTCGAGATAATAAATCACTAAAAATTGAGCTGGACTCTTTTTTGAATCTAGTCAAGAAAAACGTAGAACACCTTCCTGAAATGATACAATTCGAGAAGGAACATCCATCATCTGGGTTGTCAAATCATTCCCAGGATTCCATATCTTATGATCTAGAATTTTTATGGATATGCGAGTCTCATGTAAAAAAGTTTGAAAATGAAAAATATCTCTCGGATAAAGAGATTGCCAGATATTATACAAAAATTAGGCAACTAAAGGATGCCATAAAAGACATAACAATAGGCCAAAGCTTGCAAAACTAGTACAAACCTAGAAATGGAATCTTGCCAGTTCTAGACAAAACTACTACTGCCAGTATAGCAATCGCAGCGGCAAGACCTACCACTGGACCAAATTCTGGAACTACAAATGTGCCTGATAATTCGAGTTCTTTAGAGCCTGCAGGTATGGCGCAATCAAGTATTCGTATAGTGTCGGTTTCACTTTGAGCGCATAAAGTCTCGTTTCCATCAGTCATTAGTATTATTTCTCCACCTGGTGTGTCCACTATTTTCTTTGGAATTTGATATTGTTGCTCTATTGTACTTGTCGTGACGTTGGATGTATCCATCGCAACTGTAATTTTTTTTGCCTCAGGCGATACTGTGACATCGCCATATTTTACCAAATTTGTGCCGTTTGTCCTAATTTTTATCTGGCTGTCAAGTACTGGAATTACACTTAATGTACTTGCGTGTATTGTAAAATTAAACTGCATGGTCTGGGCACCATATTTTACATTGACGGCATATTGGCCACCTATAGAGTCGTCATTTATTACAAAGTCATGAACAAAGAGATTGTTTAACAAGCCGACTTGGCCAACATCATACACATTACCCATGGGATTTCGTATGATTATCGTAACTGGATTGCCATTTACTGTCTGTGGAACTGAACCACTGATTATCACCTTGTCACCTTGCTCATAGGTATTCTTGTTTGATATTGCAGTAATTCCTGCATTATCAGCGTAAGCTGGAAGAACAATTGAAGACACACCAAGAAAAGCTAGCAGGATTATTGCATTGTTTTTAATTTGCATCTAAAAGCTCTTGGGGTTTATATGTTATTTAACTGTGATTTAATTTTATATGACATGAAACTCAACACGCTAAAAAAAAGAGTCAAGGCCTACCTTTGACTTTGGCATCTCCTGCTGTTCTAGAAATTTGGTCATCTTATCGCCCATCCCCTTGGCAGCTGTAACTTTACGTTTTCCTATCCAGTAATAGGCCTCATCAGTAGTATCTTTAGCAATCAATACGACCAATTTGCCGTAATCTTTTCTTCCAGTACGACCTTTTCTTTGAACATAGCGAATAGAGCTTGGGACATTGTCAAAAAATACCACAAGATTGACTTCAGAAATATCAAGGCCTTCTTCTCCCACCCTGGTTGCAATCAGTACCTTGTATTCACCATCTCGGAATTTCTGTATTGTCTCTATCTGTTTTTTTTGTTTAAGTCCAGCCTCCCCAGCCTTTCCAATTAAAAATCCAGCAGAGATTCCCATCTCGTTTAATTTTTGGTGTATTGTATCTACTGAATCTCTATAGCTAGTAAAGACAAGTGCCTTGCCCGAGATTCCCTGCAGCACTTCTTTTAGCTTCTCGATCTTGGAGTGCTCAATTCCTTTTGCCTGTGCTTCTCTTGCAAGACGTACTGCTTTTCCAAAGTTCATGTCATTTTCAAACAAATCCCTGATGCCTATCCCCTTCTTTTCCTGCGTTCTTTCGCAAAACCTAAGAAATGATGTTACTCCGTGAGATTCAAAGACATTTAGTGCATGGATCAATCTAATCGCGGTAAAGAGGGGCTTGGCAGCGCGGCGATTCTGTCGTATGACAAATTCTCGCACACGTAAAAGCTCAGACATGGACCTATTTCCAGAAAGGTTTAGACCCAATTTTTTCAATTCCATGTATCTCGAATCTATTGTAGCCTTGATCAAGGCTTGGATCTCTTTCATCTCAGGTGGAAGATCTACTGTTATCCACTGTGTATCGGTTTGCTGGACATATGATCTTACATCAGGACTCTCTTCATTTCGTTGTGCAATACTTGCAATTTTTAACATCTTGACCATCTCTTCTGCTTTTTGTTTTTCACTGGGCAATGTTGCAGTCATGCCAATAATTCTAACATCCATATTTGCAAATCTTTCCGCAATTCCAGAATATGCATAATCCCCCACAGTTCGATGAGCTTCATCAAATATCACCAACGAAAACTGTTCCGGTGATACAATCTGTCTGTCCAAATCATTTTTAACAATCTCAGGTGTTGCACAGATAACACTGTTTATCCAGAGTTTTTTTCTTTTAGCAAGAAGGTCCTCGCCTGTAACTAGTGCAACATCGTCAATTAACAAATTATTTTTTAAAAACTCGTAATGCTGATGTGCAAGCACTCGAGTTGGCGCCAAAAATAGCACACCGCCTTTTCCTCTTGACAAAAACTCTGCAATCACATGCAGTGCAACTGTTGTTTTTCCCAATCCTGTAGGCAAGACAATCAAACAATTTTCAGAAATTGCCTGCTTTGCCAAATTATCCTGATAGTCCCTATGTTCAATGCTTGATTTTTTGATATACTTGTGCTCTACGAAATTGTCACTCAATCATATCCACATTGGCAATCTCGGGTAAAAAGCTTGTTTAAAATTAAGAGCTAAGCTTTGGTTGCTTTTGTTTTCATAATTTTGTAATCTTATATTGAAGCATTATACAGTTTGACTATGAACAAGACATTTGATCGTCCCACCTGGGATGAATATTTCATGCTCCAGGCAGAGCTTGCAAAATTACGATCTAACTGTATTACAAGACATGTTGGTGCAGTCATTGTACGAGGAAATAGGCAGATCGCTACAGGCTATAATGGAACCCCCCCTGGTGTCAAGAATTGTTTTGAGGGTGGCTGCAAGAGATGCCAGCTTCGCATGGAGGGAAAAGTTGCTTCAGGAGAAGGACTAGACAGGTGTTTGTGCAATCATGCCGAAGCAAATGCAATAATGCATTGTGCCATATTGGGAGTAGGGTCTGGCACAAAAGACGCTACACTATATACCACATTTGTCACATGCCTAGAGTGCAGCAAGATGGCAATCACCATAGGGATAAAAAGAATAGTCTGCCTTGGAAGTTATCCTGAAACAGATTATGAACTATTGCATGAAGCAGGATTGCAAGTTGTAGTTTTAGATAAAAACAGAATAAAACATTGGATAAATGTATTGCTTGAAGAACCAAATGCCAATCTGACGCCAAAGTGATGATATAATGTCAAATGCAGTAGAAGAAGTAACCACAACAATGCCGCCTGCGCTACTGGTCTCGGCATCTTATGACGGGATGAAAAAATGCGCAGTGCTAAAATTTTATGAACCAAAATCGCAAACATTAAAACTTTGGTCAGACAATACCGGCCACAAGCCGTATTGTTATTCTAAATTAGATCCTGAAGAATTAAAATTTCTATCAAGCAGGACAGATGTTTTAAAGCTAGAACGTGTTCAGCGACAAGATTTACTAAAAGACAGGATGATTAACGTTACAAAAATTACAGTGTCAGACCCACTTGCAATTGGGGGAACCCAGACTGACAAGAGCATACGAAATACGATGGACACGTGGGAATCTGACATAAAATATTATGAAAATTATCTGTATGATAATTCTCTAATTGTTGGGAGATATTATAGTGTAGAAGGTGGTAAACTCAAAGAGTATGATTATCCCATACCTGATGAGGTCCAGCTTGCCCTCAAAGGTCTTCTGTTTGACAAAGTAACAAACATGGGAATTATTGATTCCAAAGAATTTCAAAACCACATAAGCGAATGGGCAAACCTTCTCAACCAGCCTGTTCCAAACATAAAGCGAATTACCTTTGATATCGAGGTAGAATCAGAGACTGGAAGGCTTCCAGATGCAAAAATTGCAGATAAAAAAATTACGGCAATAGGATTTTGTGCAAGTGATGATTTCAAGGCAGTCTTTGTTTTAAAAAGAGCAGGACGTCAGATGGGAACAAATGATCTTCCAGAAGGTGTCAAGATTTCTTTCTATGAAGAAGATAAAGAAGCAGATATGATAAAAGATGCCTTCAAAATTTTGGAGAGTTATCCGTTTGTCATGACATTTAACGGAGATGATTTTGATATGCCGTTTATGTATAACAGAGCGGAACGTCTAGGGATTGCATTAAAAGAGATTCCACTAATAATGATGCGAGATTCTGCTACGTTGAAAAAAGGAGTACACATTGACTTGTACCGAGCATTTTCTAATCGTTCATTTCAAATCTATGCATTTTCACACAAGTATAATGATTTTTCACTAAACAGTATATGCGAAGGACTCATCGAAGAATCCAAGACAGAGTATGAAGGAGAATTGGAAGACCTGTCATTATATGAATTGGCAAATTATTGTTTTAATGATGCAAGAATAACGCAAAAGCTTACCAGTTTTAACAATGACCTTCTGATGAATCTACTTGTTGTAATTACAAGAATTGGAAGGATGCCAATTGATGACATATCCAGAATGGGAGTATCGCAATGGATTCGTAGTTTGTTTTATTATGAACATAGAAAAAACAACTTTTTGATCCCAAGAAGAGATGAGCTTGACCTAAAATCAGGGGCTGCATCAACTGAAGCAGTAATCAAGGATAAAAAATATCGGGGAGGACTGGTTGTAGAGCCAACAGAAGGAATCCACTTTAACGTATCCGTAATGGACTTTGCTAGTCTGTATCCTAGTATCATAAAGGTGAGAAACTTGTCATATGAGACAGTACGCTGTACTCATGACGAATGTAAAAAAAATACAGTTCCTGGAACCAGCCACTGGGTATGTATCAAGAAGAACGGCCTTACTGCCATGCTCATTGGTTCTCTGAGAGACTTGCGTGTCAACTATTACAAGAGTTTGTCCAAGAACCCAAGTCTTTCTGATGATCAAAAGCAACTGTACACCGTTGTCAGCCAAGCGCTCAAAGTTATTCTAAATGCAAGCTACGGCGTAATGGGTGCAGAAATATTTCCATTATATTGTCTACCAGTTGCTGAGGCTACAACCGCGGTTGGACGATACACTATTTTAGAAACAATTGAAAAATGCAAGTCCTCTGGAATTGAGGTATTGTACGGAGATACAGATTCGTTATTTTTGAAAGCTCCGTCAAGCGATCAAGTACAGCAAGTAGTCGATTGGGCAAAGACGGAATTTGGTGTAGACCTGGATTTGGATAAAGAATATCGTTATGTTGTATTTAGTACACGAAAGAAAAATTATCTCGGAGTGCAAAAAGATGGCAAGGTTGATGTCAAGGGTCTAACAGGAAAAAAATCACACACTCCTCCATTTATCAGACATTTATTTTATGAGATATTGGACATATTATCACAAGTTCAAAACGAACAAGAGTTCTCACAATCCAAGGCAAAGATTGGTGAGATGATATCAGGATACGCCAAGAAATTAAAGGCAAAACAAATTCCTCTGACAGACCTTGCTTTCAATGTCATGATAAGTAAAGCTCCATCAGAATATGTAAAAACTATTCCGCAGCATATTCGGGCTGCCAAATTATTGGAGCAAACAAGAGAAATTAAAAAAGGAGACATCATTTCTTATGTGAAAATAATCAACAAGCCTGGGGTAAAGCCTGTAGAGATGGCACGACCAGACGAGATTGATACTCCAAAATACATGGAGTTCATGGAAAGTACATTTGACCAGATTTTATCTTCGATGGACCTTGATTTTGCAAGCCTAATAGGCGCTCCAAAGCAGACAGGATTGGACCAATTCTTTTGGAAATAGACTGGTTACAATACAGCCACTTACATCAATATTAGAAAAGGGCTATCTTTGTTCCAACTCTTGATATTCATATGATAGTATCATGGCAGAATACACTGTTTTGTTATCTTTGTCAAAACTATGCGAATATTTGACGTCTTTGATGTACTTTCCATCCGAGATTGCTCTGTTGATTGATGCTATAAATTCCGATTGATCATACATTGTTATAACTTCGATTCTCAATACTGGGATTGCAATTCTGATGATAAAAGGACACTGGCGATTTTTATTGACTGACCTTGCATTTGGTATCAATCTGGCATTTGGTATTGTAGTTAACTTGGGAGTAAAAATAAAAAAAGATTTTGGGATTGCTATTGCATTCCACTTTGATCTGTCAGGTAAGAGGACGGAGTTGCACTTCCAGATGGAGCGTTTGTTGCTCCAGATGGAGCCTTTTGTGAATTCCATGCGTTTCCACCCATGTGGTGTCCATGCATCATGGCTCCTTGTGGACCCATGCCAAAGCCTCCCATTTGAAATGAGTGGCCTGCTGAGGTGTAGAGTGCCTTTCCAATTGATGGATCGACAATCACGGTATAAACCATGTTCTTGTCGTCAATTACTTTGAAAGCATACACAAGATATCCTTGTACTTCTTTCAAGCTTCCACCGATGACCTTTCCATTGGTTACTGTTGCTGCAGCAGTGTTTGCAGCATCAGAGAAACTTACTGTCACTTTGGACATAAGTAACTGCTGAACATTGATTGAACCTTGGATTTGTGGATGCGGTGTACTTGTCTGGCCTGCAGAACCTGATGTTTGTGCAAATGCTGTCGACACTCCTGCTGTGGCAAATATTGCCACACCAATTATGATGGCAAGCATCTTTTTGTGTTCTACTAGGTTTTGTGTGTTCATGCCGTAATTACTGGATAGACGATATAAAGAATTGTGCCACATTGTTAAGTAACATTGTTAACTAACGCTTTAAATTCAACACAGGTATGTCTCTCAAAGACATGAATAAAAAACGGTTCAGAGACCAACAATACCATAAAATAGAAATCTTTAGGTGTAATTTATTCGGAGAATCATTTGTTCATCATCAAATGAACTCCTATGGATCAATATTGTATGTCTAGTCTAAAACTGGTTAAAAAATCGCCTATAGAACCAATAAATTGGTCAAAAAATTACACCTGTGTGTCAAGTCTATCATTACTATAATTTATAAAGAATGTTATAGATATTACAAGTATGCGAAAAGATTCATGTAGAAACTGCGGTGTAATAATGCAAGAATTTCAACATTGCACCGTATGTAAAGTGGTAAACCAATTTGTTTGTACTCACTGTAGAAGAGCAAGTGATGAACAGGTTCACCCAGAATGTAGTCCTATCGCAAGAGAATTTGTTTGTAATTAGATTATCCCAAAAAATATCCAAAATTTGTTCAATTATTTTTTAATATGGATGAAAATCAGGATCTGAAAATACTCATCTGAACTTTTTTGCTATCTTTCTGTTATGCTTTAGTCGTGATTTTTCTTATGATGTGAAAGAATCCAAAATAAACTTGTGATAAAACTTGAGTCCAAACTACATGCTAGTATATTGACAGCAAGTAAAAAAGCAAACACCCATTTGTGCCTAAAAACACGACGCAATTAGACATAATCCAAAGTTATGATTTGTTGAAATTATTTAATTTGTTTATCTGAATAGATTTGGCAAGAAAATAATTTTTGCTCTCTTGTGCAGATAATAATATCTAGTTACCATTTCTATCGATGAAAATGGTAGCATCTGTTTTATTCTGAATAGTACATGGATGATTTATGAAAGCACATTCATACGTACTGATTACACTTGTGATACTTGCTACAAGTGCACCAACATTAGCTCTTGCACAATATGAAAGAGAAGGCAATCAGCCAGACATGATGATCCTGACAATTTTTAGTTTGACATTATACGTTACCATATCAGCAATACTTGGTGTAGTGGGATATTCAGTTTGGAAAGTATACAAGATAAGAAGAAAGGCTGCTAAAATGAGAATGGCATAATCCTTATGACAGTTTTTTCTACCAATTATTACTTTAAAATATCAATACTGATGATGCTTACATTTGTTCCTACTTTGGCCTATGCCGATGATGGAAGAGGATCTGATGTAGCAGCTACTCTTGGTTGGCTAGCCATTGGATGCGGAATGGCCGCAAATCTCTCACTTGTCATATTTAAAATGATAAAGAAAATGCCTGTCATGAAACTGGTTGGAGGCTCTAGTACCTCACAAAATTTGACATCCATGTACCAACCAGTATTGAATTTTCATATAATGCTAAATGCAGTAGGATTCTTTGCAGGTATGTCACATGGATTTATGCTCATTCGTGGCCTTGATTACATATCCATTTCATTGGCCATAGTCATGACGGTATCAATGATTAGTGGCATAATACTCAAATTCACATCTGGTAAAAATTTAAAATTCTTCAGCAGACTAGTTCATGGTCAAGCCGTTCTTGCAGCAATGCTAGCGACACTTGTTGTCCTACATGTGATTACAAGATGGCATCATGGAATTATCATGCATTTCATATGAGACGTGAATTTTTGAATTAACTCAAAAATTTCATCTATGTTTTTAAAATGTGCATTTGTAACACTCCAAGAATATCTTTTGGAATTTTCTTGGGATTTGTATGCCTAATTAGGTCTGTTTTCTTTTTATCGGAAGCGAGTAAAAATAGAATCCCTCCTCTCATTCGTAAAATTTTGACACCGAACACAATTACCGAAAACATAATGTGAAAAATTACACATGGTGTTGAATTGATCCCTTGATGGTGAGAGGAATCACTACAATGTCACGTTCTCGAGGGGTTATGGATTTTCAATCAAGATAAAAGGTTCAAAGATTGTTTTGAAAAATTGATAATCTATGGGGTAAAAATTCTGGTATTGTCTATACAGGCAGTTAATGTTCGCCCAGAACCAGCAGTAAACTTTGTTGAGTGTTGTATAAAATTGAGGTTACCAAAATCAGTTGATGCTATGTTCAACGATACTGGAGAGCCAGAAATTTGTATGGTCCTTGCAGGATCTGAAAAGACATTCAATACAAGTTGAGTTGGAGTTCTCACAAGACTCACGTAATACTGTGCATTTACTGATATTGGGATTGATGCAGAGTCGGTTATTACAGAATTGACAAATGTTCTAATGTTCAATCCATTTGTATCAATCCCATGAAGGACAATGACTGAATTTCCTGTTCCTTGCTGCTCAGCATTGGCAGAGCTTGTAGTAAGAACAAATGGATAAGCCCCAGGTATATTTGATGCTGTAAATTTATAATCAAAGTTTGCTGTCCAGCCGCCTAAGGGGAGAGCGGAAGGAAGCTTTTTCAATACACGGTCATCTCCTCCACCAGCAGCATTATTGAAGTGCACAGATCCTGGAAAGAACATGCTGTTGACTGTAACAGATGAACCTACCTGTGTCCATCCAGCATTTGTATAATTGTCTGAAAAGAGCAATGTAGATGCATGTGCCTCATGATTTTGAAATCCAGCTAGTGCGATTACTGTAACCGTAATGGCTAAAAGGACAGTCTTGTACAAGGATAAGACTTGCAAGTTAGCCCTAATAAACAATACGTCCACTTTTTGGAAGTTAATGGTTTCATGATTCATTCTTGTGATGATTAGTTAATTCCATTTTTTGGAATCATGACATCATCAAATTTTATCAGGATCAAACTCTGGAAAAAAATTTACTGAAATATTATTATACTGCCACGAAATGATGAGCGTTACAAATGAGTTATCTTGATTTATACATGAATCGAAATCCGTTAATTACTAGCCCAAGCGAAGACGGGGATGTGTCTGCAATAGTGTATGGAATTCCATTTGATTCTACTCATTCCTTTAGGCCTGGTACAAGATTTGGCCCAGACGCAGTGCGACAGGCCTTTAACAATATAGAAATATTTTCAACTAGATTTAATGTAGATTTGGAAAGTGTCAATATTGAAGACCTTGGAAATACGTATCATACCGTAGTTGCCACCGAGGTTCTTGACATGATAGGAAAAATTACCACAGAACTTGCAGCAAGAGACAAGCAGATGATAATTTTAGGGGGAGAACATCTGATAACATTTGGAACTTATATGGCATTTCCAAAAGAAACTGGCTATATCGTATTTGATGCACATTATGATTTACGAGATGAGTATGCAGACATTAAGTTAAGCCATGCGGCCTATCTTAGAAGAATCATAGAAAAAAGAGGTGCACAGAACATTGTTCATGTTGGGGCAAGATCATTTGTAAAAGAAGAACTTGCATTCAAAACAGAACATAAAGTAAACACTGTTACAGACAAGGATATCAGAGAAGGTAAGGGGCCAAAGATGGTCAAGGATTTCATGTCGACTTTTGATAAAATTTATGTAAGCATCGATTTAGATGTGTTAGATCCAGCATTTGCGCCAGGAGTTGGCAACCCTGAAGCTATGGGTATCACATCTCGTGAACTCTTTGACATGATATATGCATTAGAAGGAAGTACAATTAGATGCATGGATATAGTAGAACTGTGCCCTCCATATGATAACGGCGCAACAGCATCGGTTGCAGCAAAACTAATGTCCGAAGTTATTGCGATGAACCTATCCCGCAAGTAACTTAAGGAAGAAAGAGCACATCATGCCAGTGGAAAAAGAAATTTCTGAATTGATCAAAAAAGGCTCACAGTTAATCATGGATGGAAATTTTGAAGAAGCATTGAGTTACTTTGATCAAGCGATTATGATGCAACCAAACAATCCTGATCTACTTAACAAGAAAGGAGTTGCATTGCGTGGTCTGGGTAGATATGATGAAGCTTTAGAGTGTTTCAATAGATCATTGCAGCTTGATCCAAGAGATTTAGACGCTTCTTGATTTGTATCAGACCATAATCTGCGGTCTTTTTGCCACACTTCTACCCATGTTTATCCGCATAAACGGTTTTCCCTTGGTCTCTTCTTGAATATCAGCAATAAATTCTGCAACAGATTGATTTCTAGGATCCTTTGATTTTCTATCTCGAATTGACAGCATGGTAGAACTTACCTCTTTTTCGCCTATGACTATGATGTATCTAATCCATTCAGTCTCTGCATCTCGTATGCTTTTTCCGACACTCTCGTTTCTATCATCTACATCAACACGAATATTATTCTCAGTCAGAGTATCCGCAAGTTTCTCGCAATAATCCAAAAACTCGGGTTTTACTGGAATGAGCCTTACCTGCGTTGGGGCTAGCCATAATGGAAACATTGGCTTTCTTCCCTCTTTTTGATCCTTTGCAGATTTTTCTAAAAGTGTGTATATGACTCTCTCAATTGCACCACTTGGAGAGTTGTGTAAAATTATAGGATTTTGAGGCTTGTTATTTTCATCTATGAAATCAATATTGTATCTCTTTCCATTTTCTACGTCTATTTGATCAGTAGATAACGCTGATGCTTTTCCAGAACTATCTACATAGTTAAACTCCCATTTTAGTACGAAATAAAAGAATCGTTCCTTCCACATTTCAACAAGGACAGGCTTGCCTAATTTTGCCACAATCTCCTCAATTAAAGCCCTATTTTCATTGTAAAATTCTTCAGTGAATCTTATTGCCATTTCATAATCCATATCGTCAATACCCAATCCCTTGATAACATCACGGGACAAGTCAAATCTTTTTCTAAATTCCTCTTTTGCCTGGTTCATATCCATGCACATGGCATGACAGTCAGGCATGGTAAACGCACGCAGTCTTCGAAGACCTACAAGTTCCCCAGATTGTTCTCTTCTGAAACTATACCTTGTAAGCTCGTATAATTTCAATGGCAAATTCTTGTATGACAGCTGAAAGTCTTTTGCCATGAGAAATTGACCAAAACATGCCGCAAATCGCAAGAACAGATGCTTTCCTTCTGAATCAATGCTGTATTGTCGTGCTGGAAATCTATGGAAATAACTTTCCATGCTTGGATGGTGAGAATCATACATTATAGGGGTCTCTACCTCAAATCCGCCATACTCCATTACTTTGTCTGTGACATATCTTTCAATCAGTGATTTCATCAGCCTTCCATTTGGATAAAATCTCATGTTACCAGCGTCTGATGCTGGTTCATAATCTGCAATAGCTAATTTTTTCATCAATTTTACATGTGGTGGAGGCTCGTCCACAGCTCTTTTTTTGGCTGCCTCATATTTTGCCAATACCTCAAGGTTTGAGTGCTTTGCAAAGTTGAATTTTTCAATTTCATGTAATTTACCATCAGGAGTCAGTATGTGCCAAAATGATTGTATCTTGGCTTCTGCTTTTAGCGCGTTTGACGATGATTCTTTTTCTTCACCAGCTGTTATTGTTTTGGAATTTTCAGCAAGAGGATGTCCTTTAACTTGAAGCTTGTATGATTTTGTCCAGCCAAATGGAGCCCTGTGAACATCAAGGCCTGGGGCGTTTGATTCCATCTCTTTGAGCAATGATAAAGCAGTGGTTGGGGATGCAAGGTTTGAGCTCAGGTGGGCATAAGGGTATAACAATAATTTGGCACAGCCCACTTTTTTCATAGATTCAGAAATTTCACCGATTGCTCTCTTGGCAACGTCCGTATTATCAGATTCCTCCACTGCCACAAATGCCACAACCACCTCTTCGAGACGCTTTGACTGTGGGTCAATTTCTTCGGCAGATTTTATTTCCTTTTTCACTGGAGTATATTCTACATAATCACAGTGTAACTGCAATATTCGCATGTTTTGTTTTTGTTTTCGTTGTTGAATTAAACTTTATGCCAGTTAAGACTGGAATAGATGATACAAATAATTGGAAAAATTTATCTAATAATCAGATGTTGACTTTTTATCTTCGTCTCATCTTCTCAAGCTTTGTAGTGATTCTGACTATCTTCTCAATCACTTCGTCATTGCTGCCCTTTCCTGACAAGAATTTGATTAGCCAGTCTATCTCTTCATTGTTAAGTAGATTTTCCATCTAATCATCACTCTATTTTAGGGCATCCATAAGCATTATCATTTTATCGATTTTATTGTGACATCATCGCGATTGTAAAGAATCTTTTCTAGAGTTATTGTGACAGTACAGTTTTTTTTAAACTTCATCTCTTTTTTATTTCCTACCGAGTCCTTGAATATGATGCTAGGGTCATTAGAAATGTCTATCAAATACTGTGTTCCATTCTTTAGGGTTTTTAATTTAGGACAGCCCTTTAGATCAATGAGCAATGAACAGGCAATAGAATTGGATTCATCTGAAGACATGTAGTAAATTTGTAGTTGGCAATTATAAAAACGGTTCCGTTGATAATGATATTTCTAGATTTTAATTCCAATTGATATTATCTTTCCCCTCCTTGAAACAAACATGCCAATAATCCTTGATAATAGGCCATATTTTTTATTTCGAAGTGACATGGTCAAATTTAATTCAAATTCGCTTCCAAAAAATGCCTGACCCTTTACCCGATCCCCTTTTACATCTCCTTTAAAATTAGAAGGTGCGATACTGACAGATTTGTTATGGTTCAATCGTTTCACTTTGCCTGAAGATTCGGCAGTTGCAATATAGATGACTTGATTTGATACCACAAACCAGACGGGTGTCTTTACTCCTTGACCGTTCTTTTTGTACGTCTCAAGACATAGATATTTTTGCTCCTTAAACTTGGCCATTTTTTCTGATGACATGGTATGACACAAATTTTACCAGATTAAAATCTAGTCTTGTCAAACTTGCTATTTTTTTGGAGATTTTTTCATTAATTCTTTTTTCTGCTGAGCTGTCTCTATTGCAAATTTTAAAATCTCAAGTATGTTTTCCTTGCTAGTTATGTGCATCTCATGGCTATCAATTAGCATCTTTTGAATCTCTTTGTTGTTATCTGTATCAAAATTCATTGCTTTAAAACTCGCTAGCCATGCTTTTTCCTTTGATACTGTATCGTCTAATTTGGAGGCAAGGTCTTTAACAATATCAATGACTTCTGTGCAAGAATCAACGTTTTTTTTCAAGTAATTTTTTGTGGCTGACAAGGGTTTTTTAACATTTCTTGGTCATGAAATTTCTAGATCTTTTCATCTTGTCTAGTGTGTTTGTAGAGTGATAACACTTGTCGCCCTGTCTTTTTTTATGAGCGTGAATTAGATGAACCCAAGACAACCATTAGCGTAAAACGGTGTCAAATTCATACCAGTTGACACAATAACATCTTAGAATGATTGAGTTCAATAGATTTGATCATAATGAATCCAACTTCATCAGAAAACACAATACTTTTTGCATTAATTACTTGTCATTTTTCTTGCACCTTTTTATCAATCATCAAATTTTTTCTGGATGGCTTCTTTGGCATGATGGTGTTTTATGCGATTAAATTGAAGAATTTAAACTCAAATGTTTTGAACGGCATGTTGTTTCACTCTTACCTTTCAATACGCCATTAAGGAAAGATATCATGGTATAAAGTAAAATCAATTTTAATGTAGAAGAACAAATTGGATCTAGTGTGCAACGACATAGTACATTATTTGGTCTCATCTGTACCTAATTTTTCTCCAAACTCAAATAGCAGTAGCAAAAAAAGGAATCGTCTGTTTTTATTTCCTGAATAGTTGGCATTCACGTTATAATGAAAGGTATGCTTTAGTGGAAAGTTAATTTTCTACCTCCTCATTATTGTTTTATTGAAAAAATTGTTGTTGTTGCTGTTTTCAGCATTCCTTGTATGTGCGACATTACTATTTTTTGTTAAAGATGCGGAAGCAAGATATGCTAGTCATGCAACAGTATTTGTAACATCAACATATGATCAAAATATTTTTCCCAGTCGTGAAATAAAATTAGATAATGTTAGCCTCAATGTGGAAATAGCTGACACACAAGATAGGATGGAACAAGGATTACAATATCGAGATCCACTTTCTTACAGTGAAGGCATGCTTTTTGTACCTCCAAGCCCTCAAGTTCTTTCCATGTGGATGCCAAACATGAAGTTTTCACTTGACATAATCTGGTTTGACATCAATGGCAATGTATTAGATATAGAAAAAAACGTTCCACCTTGCACTTCTCCTGACTATTCAACATGTCCTATCTATAACAAAAATGGACAACCATCTGCATATGCACTAGAAGTTACTTCAGGCTTTGTAAATAAATACAACATTTCGATGAATTCAAAACTTGTCACGGCCATACCTGAATTTGGCTCTCTTGCAGGCATGATTACAGCAATAGCCGTAGTTTTGGTGATAACAATATCAAGAAAATTCAGGCATAGTTTTTAGAACGACCATTCGATGAAATATGCACGGAAAATTAGTCTACATACTAGATCTTAAACAATTTCCAACAAATCATAAATCAAGTAATTGCCTAGACAGCGCATCTTTTGTTCTGAATGAATCAGTCTGATACATGTCTAAAATAATGACTGTTTTTCCAAGAATTCCAATCCCTATCAGCTAGTTTTGCCATCTTGAACGCTGCATGAAATAGCCAGCTATTTTTACGATCATCTAAATCCTCTAGAATTTGAAAAGCCATGCCAGAATTTTTGAGATGAATGTTTGATAATTCTTGTCCCATCATATGCAATAGATGTTCTTCCTTTTTCTTGCTTGGAAGCGAATTAAATTCTAGCTTTATACAATCTGGTGCCAATCTTCGAATTATCCAAGTTTTATTAATTTTACGTGAAGGATCATCGGTTCTGATCTTTTTCATAAGTGAAAAATCATGTGGCATGCCATCTCTCCAAGAAGTGGCGGGCGGACCAAGTTCTTTTAGTTCATATGCTTCTTTTTCTCTTTTCTTGTTCTTGATGCTAGTTCCAATGGCCAAAAATCTCCTGTGCCCCAAACTACCAAGTCCTGCAACACGGATATGGAGTGTAACATGCCATTTGGAAGCTGGAAGGGATTTGTTTAGAAGTTCCAAGGCTGAAATGTCAAGTTTTGTGGGATCTGTAAGAGGCAGTTCAGTCATTTCCTTCCACCATGTTCTTGGATCCTTTGAAAATTCTTTGTAGGCTCTTCTTAGAAAGTGATTCCTTCCTTTTATGATGAAAATTATTCCCTTTCCTCCAAGCCCATCTCTATACCCGTCAAGAATTATTTCACATGCCTTTTTGGGTCTTATCCTAAGTCTTGATTCATAGATGGCAATTAAAGCGCTGGTTGCCAATCTTACTAGATCGTTTGTGTAAGGCATTTTATCTACCTCATCAAAATCATTTATTCCCCAAACAAGTTGCTCGTCATTATCACGAAACGTTCCAAAGTTTTCAAGATGAATATCTCCTATTGCTGTTATATGTTGTGCTTTGGCAAGGTCTGGAAGAGTTTTAGAAAAGTTTTGAGCCCAACGATAATAGGTTGCACGCAAAAAAGCAAATCTGCTTTGACCCATCTTTTTATGTTTTAACAATAAATCGCTCTCTACTAGAGGAATGTTTTTACGAATAAACTGTTCATATCTTTGTGTATCTTTTACAATATTCAACGTCTGTCTTTTATTGACTCGGTACGGAAATAATTAATTGTATATCAGAATTATGTTAATAAATCCTAATCTGTCTATTTTTTAAGCAATTTCCAAGTCTGCCTTTCAGTTAACTTCCATAGGAAAATAACTCGTAAAAGGGGAGGAATTGCATTTTTGCAGACAACTAGCAAAAAAGGAATCATGACGCGGTCCTAAATCTGATCTTTTGTAAAATGATTTAAATCTAAACATAATATGTGGCCAATTTATCCAAGAATTACTTGATACGAATTCATAATTTGACAAAGCGCTATGAGAAATTAATTGCTGTTGACAACCTCTCTTTAGACATAGGAAAAAGTGAGGTTTTTGGGCTTTTGGGGCCAAATGGTGCGGGCAAGACTACTGTGATACACATGCTTGCGACTCTACTCAAGCCAACCTCAGGCTCTGCAACAGTGAATGGTTTTGACATATTGAAGGATCCTGAAAAAGTTAGGTCTAGCATAGGCATCGTTTTCCAGGTGCCAAGTAGCGATGACCTTCTTACGGGATATGAGAACCTCAAAATTCATGCATTGCTTTACGGTGTAGATTCAAATGTTAGAGAAAAACGTATCAGCGATGCACTGGAACTAGTGGATTTGACAGAAAGAAAAAATGATCAAATAAAAAAATACTCTGGAGGAATGCGAAGGAGACTGGAGATAGCACGAGGTCTAATTCACAATCCCAAGGTATTATTTTTAGATGAGCCAACACTAGGACTTGACCCTTCAAGCAGGGAGACAATGTGGAAATACATCCAAAATCTTGTAAAGCAAGAAAAACTTACGATAATTCTTACAACACACTACATGGAAGAGGCAGATATGCTGTGCAACAGAATTGGCATAATGGACAAAGGAAAAATTATCGCCCTTGATACTCCAACTAATCTAAAATTAATGTTGGGAGGAGACATCGTTAAACTCAAGCTAAAAAAACACGACTCTAGCATGGGGGTAATAAAAAATCTAGAATTTGTCAGAAAAATTGATTCACATGGAGGCTATGTGATATTAAGTGTTGATGATGCAAAAAAGAACATTCCAGAAATTCTAAAGCATGTAGAGGTTGAATCTGTTGAATCAAGCAGTCCTACATTAAACGATGTCTTTTTGAAATTGACCGGAAGGAGCATTAAAGAACAAGCTGAAGGTGGATTTATGGAGAGATATGTACAATATGACAACCATTAGAGTTTATTCTGATAAGATATATGCTCTATGGCTAAGGGAAGTCAAGGTATTCTTTAGAGAAAAAAGTAGACTAGTCGCATCAACCTTTACGCCCCTTCTTTGGTTATTTGTCATAGGCAGTGGATTTGGCTCTTCAACTTCAATGACTTTGCACTCTATAGATTACCAGAAATTCATATTTCCTGGAATAATTTGTATGTCCGTGGTTTTTTCATCAGTATTTTTTGGCTCGTACATAATTTGGGATAGAAAATTTGATTTTTTAAAAAGTGTGATGGTGGCACCGGTATCAAGGTCCACCATTTTTACCGGAAAGACATTTGGCGGCATGACAAATTCTCTGATTCAAGTATCAATACTTCTTGTAGTAGGCATCATCATAGGAATACAATTCAGTCCACTCGCACTAGTGCAAACAGTAGTAATTGTCCTTCTCCTATCTTTTGCTCTGACATCTCTTGGTCTTACTCTTGGGAGTTACATGACCAGCCTTGAAGGATTTCAGATGATAGTAAGCTTTGTAGTCTTTCCGTTATTCTTTCTTAGTGGGGCGTTATTTCCAATCGATAAACTACCTCAATGGCTCTCAATCTTGACAACTGTTGATCCAGTGACATACGGAGTGGATGCTCTTCGCAACATAATTTTTGGAATTGGAAGTCATGCTCTTGGTCTTGACTTGATGGTTCTTTTATTGTACAGTTGTGCACTGGGTGCCTTTGGTACTTACTCCTTTGGAAGAATGAAAGCAGTCTGATTCTTGTTTAAAACAATAATTATACACCTAAGGCGTAACAACATCTGGGAATCACATAACCAGTAATGATTTGATGTCAAAAATTACTAGTCATAGATGAGAATATAACAAACCGTCTATAAAACCTAAACGAGAGATAGATAATGGAGACGCAACGAATTAGAAAGATCCTAGTACCATTGGATGGTTCAAAAAATTCACTGAAAAGTTTAGAGACTGCAGCTCATCTTGCAAGCGAACATGAAGCGTCACTTGTTGTTATTCATGTAATTCATACGCTCTCTCAAAGATCACTTGTGCAACAAAAATTAGGGGAAGAGGAGGTTCCTCCATCATTTATTATGGATGCAAAAAAACTTGCCATGAAAAACAGAATACCGTTTTTTAGCAGAATACTGACAGGTGATCCTGGCCATGTCATAATAGAATATGCCAACACTCACGGAATAGATTTGATTGTAATAGGGGCAAGGGGGCTTAGCACTTTTAAAAAGATCTTCCTTGGAAGCGTGTCAAGCTATGTATTGCATAAATCAAAGGTTGCAGTTATGTTAATCAAATGATAAGATTCTAGGATGAACTTTAGTGTAATTATTGGCATAAACAGAAAATTTCTTTTTTTCAAGTTTTACAGATATTATCTTATCATTGAGGAAAAATTGTGGGTATTGTTGATGACATGAAACAAATTCAAACACACCCGTTTTCGTACCTGAATACCTAACATATGCTTTAAAACTAAAAGTATGATTTGTTGAGGATTAGTTAAATCATATGAAGATAATAATTGTGATAAGAAATGAACATTCTAATTGTTGCATTGATTGTAACAGCTGTTGCCATTGTTGGAATTGTCATATCCGTAGATTCGTTTAAAACCAGCGCAAATGAAATAATCCAATTGAGTGTTACTGCTCAAACAAGTCCTGATGATATAAAAATTCACACATCGCAACAACTCACAGATATTGATATCGATACAACAGTTTTGGATAATTCTACATTAGACAAAATTCCAGTATTGAAAAATGCAATTGATCAAGCAAATGGCAGATTTGTTCCTCCTCCTTTCCATGGCAGACATACTTTTACCACGCAGATAACCCAAGGCGATGCCGATTCTATCATCCAATTAGCTGGAAACAAAGTTAATCAATTGCCTCAAACACAAAATAGTGATATCAACTTTGGAGTAAATTTCACCCAAAACACATCTGTTATGGAATTTAGATTGGCTAATTTCTATTATTATGTTACAATAGAGCAGATCATTCCATCACAAGGTGGTTAGTCTTATAATATTACATTATTCAAACAGATGAACAAAATTACGGCCTGAATGATGGTCTTATTCCTTTTGAGCCTATGGATTATCACACATAAGGGCACATGATCTATTTTTACTCGGTAGAGTATTCAACTGGAGAAATTATGCCAAATCTTTCAAATGGATTGTAATTGTTTACGGTCGCATAAATTACTCATATTGCATGTCATAAATTATGAATTCTAAAATAACAGATTAAGGAAAAATTGGAAATTTGGCTTTTGTGAGAATAAATTTTAGAAAAGAAATAAAACATTGAGTTAATGATCATACTGCCTGGAAACAACAATTTAGGCAACATGGCAGGAATTTTAGCAAAAAATAGATTATTGGCCAAAGGTCTATTTTCTAGACTTGACATAATCTCAACGATGTAACACCAATCCCCTTGATAGAAAATCAAATGGCAAATTTGTGGAGATTATCACATTTGATATTTAATCGCTCAAGTCAAATACCATGAATTATAGATTATAGGTATGGGGCTTAAGATTGACGAACTTTTCGTTGGTAATTACATGTCAGAGTATCCAATATCCGTAAAGCCAGAAATTCCATTTGAGACGGTTGTTGATTTTATGAATGAGAGTAGGTTTGCCACATTGATTGTGATGGATGAAGAAAACCCAATGCCTATTGGAGTATTTACTGAAAGAGGAATCATCAAACATGTTGTATCTGGAAAAACTATGGACCAAAGAATCAAGCAAGAGCTTATCCAGCCTTTTGTTTCAATCACTCCTGACACTAGCATTATTGAGGCTGCAAAATTGATGATATCTAAAAAGGCAAGGATTCTGGTATTTGCCGATAAAGACAAACTAGTTGGAACAATAACCGCGTCTGACATGATAAGAGCATTTGGGGAAACTGACAAGGCTCCAAGTCTTGAGAAGGTAATTAGTAAAAAAGTCTACCATTGCCCATTTGATACCACGGTTTTAGACGCAGTAAAAATCCTTGATGAGAAAAATATTGGCAGCATACTGGTAACACGTAATTTGTTACACGGAATATTCACACAAAGAGATCTGGTCAGAGTTCTTGCTAAAGGTGAAAACCTACAAAGCAGTGTAGGAAACTATTCTTCATTTCCGCTTGTTACGGCAAAAAAGGACATTTTTGCAAATGAAGCTGCGAGAATTATGGCATCACGCAATATCAAAAGATTGGGTTTGACAGAAAATAGTTCTCTTGCTGGAATTGTCACTGCAAGAGACATTGTCGATGCATATCAAATGGGTGGACCTTGATAATTATGATCATTTTTAATGGCTACTGCCGAATAAAATGATAGATTTCAGAAAAACAGGTTGACAAAGAGTATATACAACATTTGTTCAAGTAGAATAAAATGGACGCTAATCTCAGAACAAATAGAATACATGACATATCTCATTTTGGATTACGAATTGTAGTTGGCGTATTCTTCATAGTTCACAGTCAAATGAAATTTGGCAACGGATTTGGTGGCTTTCTCCAGACTTTGGGTCTTCCTTCAGAGATGGCCATACTCATAGGATTGCTAGAATTGGTAGGTGGTGCCCTTTTGATAATTGGAGTATTAACAAGGATAGCAAGCACACTTCTTGCCATAGACATGCTTGGAGCAATCGTCTATGTTAAAAGGATGCAAGAATTTTCTGGTAAAAATGGGGTTGAACTTGAATTGCTGGCATTTGTCATTTTGCTAACCATAATAGTTTTGGGGCCTGGAAGAATATCCATATCTCATATAATCAAAAAGATACCCAGATTTTTACAATAATTTGTGCGTAGATTATTTTACTTTGGATAATCCGTTTTTGGTTCCAAATCTAATGCAATTGCTTTGTGCCATACTCTCGCCTTTTAGAATCTTTGAGTTATTTTCTGATATGATATTAAAATTTATGCACATGTTATGCAATCATTGTATAAAAATTAGATCAAAGCATACCACAATCTGCTATTTTTTATCATATTATCTTGTGCCTTGCCAAGAAATGTTGGCGTGAGCATCTCTATGGAAAATGAAAGGATATTGGCAGTGATAAAAGAAAAACCGCTCCTTGATATTTATTGTGATAGATATCTAGAGGTTTTTAAAACAGGTGGCTAAAATCATTCTACGCTTGCAGACTTGTGATAATACATTATATTGTGATAAATTCTAATGAGATTATGAAGGCCAGAAATCAAATCGTTATTTTTACATTAGTAGCTCTGTTTTTAACATCGACATATCTAAAACCAATTCAGGCAGAAAATGCCAACAACATAGTGATTGCCAATCTAAAGGTACTGCCATCTGCTATTAAGGTTGGAGACATATTTGGAATTAATGCAACTCTGGTAAACAATTCGACAGATACTATAATTGTTAAAAACGGTTGCGGAGGACCATTTTCTGTATTATTTGATAATCATGCCAAGGTTGAGTTAAAAAAAGTATGTAACTGGATGGCCGTTCAGATAACACTAAAACCAGGTGAAAATATTACTGGAACGAGCCTGACTTCAAACCTTGCCTACAGAGCAATAGGGCCTGGAACCGCAAATGCAACGGTAACATTTACATATGTTTTAGTTAACAAAAATTTTCCTAATTTGTCATTTGATAACAACTCCACTAGCATCTCAAAATCACTCTTGTATGTAATATCAAACCAAACTGGACAAACGATTACTCACATATCTGCTCCACTTGTACAATTCAAGTCAGGAATAGCTGCAAAAGATGTAAAATGTCAGCAAGGCCTTCAATTAGTTATCAAGGCAGATAATGGTAATCCTGCCTGTGTTAGGCCTGATACTGCTAGACAGTTATTGGATATAGGTTGGGCAAAAATTTCCAGTTGACATAACTGTCAGAGTCTCACAGGATCCGCTCTTTAGGTTACGGGTTAGATTGGGATCAAGATCTGCGAAATCTCTAATTCTGCTACCTATGAATTACTTGCATGAAAGAGAACGCACATCATATGAAATTATCAAGATTCCTGAAGAATTTGCTCACGCTTCAGATAGTCCAAAATACGAAGAGTTGTTTTTCATTAGAATCTGGCAGAAAGATTGAAACAGAATCATAATGGACGATTATGGACTAGACATTTCCAGACATTTCAGGAGAATGCTTACTAATCATTTTGGAGAGTCCTCTCATATAATTCTGGGCAAAGGTAGTAGTAGGTTGGGATGAATACCAAATACAGCCTAGAACTTGACAATCATGGCAAGTTTTTGCAATTTCCCACTGGGGAGCATCCCATATCTCAGCTACGCTTTTTTCAAGCAAGTTATAGGTATTCTCTGGATCATTGTATTTCCAGCAAGGTACCATGACAGTGCCATTTCCATTTACAAAGATGCTCTTCCATACTCCACATTCATCGAAAATCCCCCTTCCATGATTCAATATTTGTTCAAAATATTGCGCGGGGAGCATAATTTGAGGGTCCTTTTTTGATTTAATGTGTTCAATTACAGTTCTGCAGATATCATTTATGGTATTTCGATCTGGAAGCAAAGAGTAATTCACATCAGAGCGGTCTTCTACAAATGTGAGAGATACTGCATTTACACCCATCTCTTTTGTTCTTTGAAAATACGAGCCGTCAAGAAATTCTTTTGTGTTAAATTTTGTAATTACTGAATTAAAATAATGAGGTACTTGGTGTTCTGTTAACATTTCAAGATTCTGCATTACACGCCGGTAGGTTTGAGGTGATACACCACGGACCTTGCAATATGACTCCTCGAAAACGGAATCTATACTGCATGTTATGAATTGTAAATATTTTTTCAATTCGTCAATATCTATAGTATGCAAGAGCGAACAATTTGTAATCAGAGTTATTGGCATTTTCAAGGAGTAAAGATGTCGTATTAGTTCCATAAAATCAGGACGGCTTGTTGGCTCTCCACCTTCAACTATGCACCAAATACAATATTCTGAAACTTTGTCAAATATCTGCTTCCACTGATCTGTTGTCAAGTCATTTTTTCTTGCAGTTGTCATTTGTCCTTGTTTATCAGAATCTCCAAATGGACACATTGGACAAAAATAATTGCAATAATGAGTCAGACTAAACACACCTATTATTGGTCTTCTTTTCCCCACTACTCTATTAAGAGACCATTTGCCAACTCTGTTAATTGTTCTAACTACGTCTACAGGCATAGCATCCAATGTTGTGTCAAATTTATTAAAATTTTGTATTGTTTGAATTTTTTACATTTAATGCATTATCATTGCGAAACATTAAGCAATCTGGCATATTTTTCCACTCATCATGCTTTGAGATAAGAAATTAGATGAACAGAATAAGCAATTGCAACCTCGATACAAAGTGGTCATGATTTTAATCCAATCTCAATCAGATAACCTAATTCGGAAGGGAGATCAACAATCAAAAATGAAATTGCCCTTTATGATATAATGGTGGAACGTGCTGGAATCGGCAGGTCTTGCGTCCTCATCTTGGATCAGTTTGTGCCTGAATTTTAAAAAATCTCATATCAAAGAGCGTACCGCCTTCAAGTTATCTTCGTCATTGCATCGTTCATCAATCGGAGTCTCCAAGATAAGTGGAATATGATGAGATTTGGCAAATTTGGTAAAAAATGAGAGGCCTTCCTTACCGATACGGCCAAGGCCAATATGTTCATGTATATCAGTTCCGCATCCGATTTCACCTCGTGAGTCGTTTAGATGAATTAACTTTATGTTTTCAAGTCCTGCCAGATTTATGAATTTATTCCAAGTCTGCGTTGCCAAAAGTTTTGTGCTCATATCATAACCTGCTGTAAATGCATGACAGGTATCAAAACAAATTCCAAATCTTCCTAGCGGTTCAAGTCGTGAGAAAACTTCTGCAAATTCTTCGAAATTTGATCCAACACTATCTTTACTTCCAGAATTATTTTCAAGAAGAATAGTAACATTATTCGGAGTTTCCTTTGCAGCCTTGCAAAATGCGTTAACTACGGTGTCTATGCCTTTCGCAGACCCCGCCCCTTTGTGGCTACCCAGATGGGCCACAAGATATGGAATTCCAAGTTTACTACTCCTTTTTGTTTCATCTATTAATGATAGTGT
>Ga0209698_10001735_pt1 | contig 25102 bp, 23 predicted proteins | sample LitLauG_LLR_2012_FD_187203 | JGI IMG/M metagenome (GOLD analysis project Ga0209698, IMG submission 187203) | Freshwater sediment microbial communities from Pennsylvania, USA - Little Laurel Run_MetaG_LLR_2012 (SPAdes) (version 2) | ecosystem: Environmental > Aquatic > Freshwater > Creek >... | reverse complement strand
CTGTTCCTCGATGAAGTGGGGGAACTGCCGCTCGAAGCCCAGGTCAAGCTGCTGCGCGCACTGCAAGAAGGCGAGATCGACCCGGTTGGCGGAAAGCGCCCGGTCAAGGTCGACTTCCGGCTGATCTCGGCGAGCAACCGCGACATGATCCAAATGGTCAAGGACGGCAAGTTCCGCGAGGACCTCTATTACCGCTTGCATGTCTTCCCGATCTGGGTGCCGCCCTTGCGTGACCGCCTTTCGGATGTTCCCGAACTGGCACGACATTTTCTCACTCAGTTCGCCGCCGAGGAAGGCAAGCGGGTCACCGCCATCGACGATGAAGCAGCAAGCCTCATCACCAGCTACACTTGGCCGGGCAATGTTCGCCAGCTCGAAAACGCGGTGTTCCGCGCCGTGGTGCTGGCCGACGGCGACCGGCTGACGACCGCGGAATTTCCGCAGATCGCAACGCATGTCGAAGGCTTTCGCGCCGAAATCCCATCGGCTCCCTCGGGAGTGCAGAAAAAGCCTGTGTATGACGGCCCCGTCGTGCTCGGCGCCGACAACATCGTGCCGCGAACCATCGAGGTACCGGCAAGCGCCACCGGCGCGGCGTCGCTCGGCCTGCCAATCGAGACGGAGGAAGGCGAAATCCGGTCGCTCGAATCAATCGAAGCCGATATGATCCGGCTCGCGCTCGCCCGCTACCGCGGTCACATGACCGAGGTCGCCAAGCGCCTGAAGATCGGCCGCTCGACACTCTATCGCAAGATGCGGGACTACGGCTTGGAAGAACGCCTGAACTAACCTCGTTTTGGCCGACTGGCTGCTCCTCTCCCCAGTTCGTCCATTAGCCGGCAACGGCTGCGAAGACCCGGCAGGCTCCTGCCGGGTCTTTGCCGTTCACCAATCGGTGGCACGCCTGAATTCGGGCTCCAGCGCGGCATAGAGGCTCTGATAGCGCACGAATTTTGCGGCGTAGGTGGCGGCCAGACGGTCGTCGGGCACGAACCGGTCCTTGACCGAAGGCTTGGTGCAGACGTCGGCAATCCGCTCGCCGGTGAGCGCCAGCCTCGCCAACCTCGCCGCGCCAAAGGCTGGCCCGAGCTCCGTGCCCTCGAAGCGCGAGAGGGTGAGACCTGAAACATCGCTGATCATCTGCAGCCAATACCGGCTGCGGGTGCCGCCGCCCGTCACCCCTGCCGCATTTAAAGGTGTGCCCGCCGAGGCCAAGACCTCCCGTGCCTCCCGGATCGAAAAGGCGACGCCCTCCAACACCGCCCGGGTCAACTCCGCGGCGCCCGTGCTCTCGCTCAGGCCAAAGAACACGCCACGCGCGGCCTCGTTGTTGTGCGGCGTCCGTTCCCCCGAGAGATAGGGCAGAAACAGGAGCTCTCCCGGGCCGGCGGTCCCAAACTCGACCTCGGAAAGCAGCCCCTCGATATCGCTCCGTCCAAGCGCATTCGCGATCCAGGCAAGGCAGCTTGCGCCGTTGAGCATCGCCGCCATTTGGAACCAGCGACCGGGCACGCACAGGGCGAAAGCATGGACGAGCGTTTCGGGCCGCGGCCGGTATTGCGCCGTCGTCGCAAAAAGTTGGCAAGACGTGCCGAGCGAGAGGAACGCATCGCCATCCTCGACCGCGCCAAGCCCAACCGCCGCCGCCGCCGCATCGCCTGCCCCGCCCGCGACGATGACACCCGGCGACCAGCCCCATTCGGCGCACAACTCGGGCCTGACCTCGCCAGAGACCTCGGTGCCCTCGATGAGTTTGGGCATCTGGCGCAAGGACAGGCCGCTCGCATCGACTGCCGCCTCGGACCACTGGCGCCGCGCTTCATCGAGCCAGAGCGTACCCGCCGCATCCGACAGGTCGGTGCAGGCCACGCCCGTCAGGTGGAGGCGGACGAAATCCTTCGGACATAGCACCGTGTGCGTTGCCTCGATCACGGCGGGCTCGTTCTTCGTCAACCACAACAACTTCGGTGCCGTCAGTCCGGGCATCGGCGGCACGCCAGCGATCATCGGTAGATCGGGCATTGCCGCGAGCATCTCGACGCATTCGGCATCGGCGCGCGCATCGTTCCACAAGATGGCCGGCCGAAGCGGGCGACCATCGATCCCGACCAGCACGGCGCCGTGCATCTGACCGCTGAGTCCGATGGCCCGCACCCGGCCGAAGAAAACCGGCGCCGACGCGGCCATTTCCGCCAGCACCTCGCGCGTCGCGGCGATCCAGTCGGCCGGAGCCTGCTCCGACCAGCCTGGCTTTGGACGGCTCGTGGCAAGGGACCGGGTTGCGCTTGCCAGAATTGATTGCGTGGCATCGACGAGCACGGCCTTTACGGCTGACGTGCCGACGTCAAGTCCGAGAAAAGTGGCGTTTGGATCATTGGGCATGAGGGCAATGTGCCCCGAGGCCTAGCCGATTGGCTAGTCGCAAGACGGCGTTGCTTGCATCGGCATGCGAAGCAGGGAACAACTGCCGGCTGGCCGCATGCGCGGCCGCAAATCGCGGACTTCGTGGGAGACACCGAATGATCGATGCCTATATCGCCGGCGGCACCAACGCCCAGCGGGTGACCATCACGTTGGAGGAGACCGGTCTGCCCTACCAGGTCAAGAAGCTCGACATGCAGATGGGTGATCACAAGAAACCGGCCTATCTCAAGCTCAATCCGACCGGCCGGATGCCGACAATCGTCGACAATGATGCCAAGGGCGGGCCATTCGTGTTGACCCAGTCGGTGGCAATCATGCTCTATTGCGCCGAAAAAGCCGGCAAGCTGCTCGGCAGCGATGCGCAAGGCAAGGCGCGGGTTCACGAATGGATGATGTTCCAGGCTACCGACCTGTCGCCAGGAATGGGCATTGCCTTCCTGCTGGCCGATCGCACCGAACCCAAGATGCCGGCCGCGCGCCCGGTCATCAAGGAAAGGGTCCATGGACTTTACAAGTTCATGGATGACCAGCTTGGCGCCAACAAGTGGCTCGCGGGGCATGAGTTCTCGCTCGCCGACATACTCGCCTGGCCGATGGCGGCAACCTTCGAGCACGACAAATTCGGCGACTACAAGCACATCGCCCGTTGGCGCCACGACGTGGCCAGTCGGCCAGCGGTCGAACGGGGCATCAAGGCGGCCGCTTAGGTTCAGGCCGCGTCCACGAGCCCTTGCTGCTTGACCAGCCGGGCATAGGCGCCGTCGCGGGCGAGCAACTCGGAGTGGCGGCCGGTCTCGATGATCTGGCCGCCTTCCATGACACAGATGAGGTCAGCATTCTGCACCGTCGAAAGCCGATGCGCGATGACCATCGTGGTGCGGCCCTTGCTAAAGCGGGCAAGCGCCTCCTGAACCGCCCGCTCGCTTTCGGTATCGAGGGCGCTGGTCGCCTCGTCCAGCAACAGGATCGGCGCGTTGCGCAAGATCGCGCGGGCGAGCGCAAGTCGCTGCCTCTGGCCGCCCGACAATCGCATGCCGCGGTCGCCGATCATCGTATCCAAGCCTTGCGGCAATGCGGCAATGAACTCAGCGGCATTGGCGGCATTGGCGGCCGCTTCGATGGCCTTCAGGTTGGCGTCTAAGCGGCCAAGCGCAATATTGGCCCGAACCGTATCGTTGAACAGCGTGATATCCTGGCTGACGATGGCGATCGCATCGCGCAATGACGCCAGGCTCACTTGGGCGATATCCTGGCCGTCGATACGAATCACACCGGCCGTTGTATCGAAGAGCCGCGGAACAAGATTGACGATGGTTGATTTGCCCGCTCCCGAACGGCCAACCAAGGCCAACGTCGACCCGCCCAGCACATCAAGCGTGAAATCGGCGACGGCCGGCCTATCGGATCCGTAGGCGAATGTGACGTGATCGAACCGGATGGCGCCTTTTGTGACAGTGAGTGGCTTGGCGTCCGGTCGGTCGACGATCTTGGGTTTCTCATCCAGCAGATCGTACATCCGCTCGATCGCCGCGAGCCCTTCCTGCAACTTCGGCGGCAATCCGCCAAAACCCTGGATGGGCTTGGCCGCGAGCAGTAGAGCCGAGATGAAGCCCATGAAATCGCCTATCGAGCTCATGCCGGAGGATACCCGGTAGCCGACATAAGCGATGACGCCCGCCAGCGCTAGCCCGGCCAGCACCTCCAGCATCGGATCGACGGCGGCTTTGGCTCTCGCCGACTTCATGCGCAGCTTGAAGATTTCCTGGAAGCTGCGGTTGGTTCGCTGCTGAGCATAGTCCTCGAGGCGATAGGTCTTGATCAGACGCACACCCGACAGGCTTTCGGTGAGCTGAGAGGTCATATCGGCGAGTTCGACCTGCGTGCGCTTGGCGACCTTGCGCAGCCGCTCGCTGATCGAGAGGATGGGCGCGGCGGCAATTGGATAGATGCAAAGCACCAGGAACGTTAGCCAGGGATCGATGTAGAGCATTGCGCCAACCATGGCGACAACGGTCATGGTGTCTCGGACCGAGCTTGTCACCAACGCCAGAGTGGCCGTCTGCACGGCGTTGATGTCGTTGGTCAATCGAGATACCAGATGACCAGCCGTCTCCCGGCCAATGCGCTCGAAGTCGGCCGCCAGCAAATGCGCGTAACCGGCCTTCTGCAGATCGAGCCCAATGCGATTGACCGTGCGGTTGGTCGCGACCGCCTGCAGGTAGAGAAATAGTGCCCGTAGTGACGTAATGCCGACGATCTCGAACATGACGAACGCGACCGTGCCGAAGGCGGGCTTGACGGTGCCGAACGCATTGATCGCTTCACGGACGAGTTCGGGATAAACCCCGGTCGTTGCCGCGACGAACGCCATCAAGACGAGCGAAACCGATATCTCGCGCCAATGCGGCGCGAGCCAATCGCGCCAGAAGCGCTTCAACAGGGCAACCGAGCCAGACGTTGCCGAAATGTTGGCGGAGCTCTGGTCGATGAGGCCTTTTTGCACAGAGACTCCTTGGGGCAAGCTCAACGCTTCCCGCCCTCGGCCCCCGGGTCCATCAGCCGATGGATGTGGACGATGAAATAGCGCATATGCGCATTGTCCACCGATTTTTGGGCGGCAGCCTTCCATGCCGCGCGCGCGGTCGCGTAATTTGGAAATATGCCGACCACATCCAGCGCGGAGGTGTCCTTGAAGCGAGCGCCATCGAGCGAGGTCAATTCGCCGCCGAACACCAGATGCAGCAATTGATCATTGGCAGCGTTCGGTTTGGCTTCCGTCGAATCGGGCATGGCGAATGTCTCCTATGGCGGGCGCCCCTGTCCTGCCCGAGCCCGATGCCCGGAGCAACCCCCCTTGTCATGCCTTGGGACAAATGGAAAAGGGATTTTAACCCTGTTGCTTAAGCCGTCTCACATCATTTCCAGCTATTGTCTCGGGATACGAAGCGGTTCAATAACCCGCTCAGAAGTTGACATCAGGGCGTCACGCCAAGGGCCGGCTGCGAGGGGATTACCCCGCGCGCCGGCTCTTTGCCGTTTCAAACCGAATTCCGCATCGCCAAATCCATCGCCAACCCTAAGAATATCAGGGTGCCAACTTGGTGGTTGGACCGGAACCTGGCGAGACAATTTGCCGGATCGGTGATGTCGAGCGTCGCGACCTGCCAGCCGAGCTGACCCGCTAGCAGCAGCATGACAAGCGCGAACGGCCACCCCGCGCCCGCTGCTCGTGCCGCAACGCCGAGCAGCAACCAGAACCCGGCATAGAACCCGCTGAGCCAAAACGGCGTCGTGGCTCCGAATTTCAGGGCGGTCGATTTCACTCCGATCAGTGCGTCGTCCTCGCGATCCTGATGCGCATAGATCGTATCGTAGCCGACGATCCAGGCGATGCTGGCGAGGTAAAGGATCAGTGGCGGTGCCGCCAGGTTCGCAAATTCGCCGGCCCAGCCCATCAGTGCTCCCCAGCCGAAGGCCAGACCCAGCACCGCCTGCGGCCAGTAGGTTATTCTTTTCATCAACGGATAAATGGCGACCGGAAGCAACGACAGAAGTCCCAGCAGGCGCGCGAAGGTGTTGAACTGCAAGAGGACGAGCAGTCCGACAAGCGCCAATGCCAGCGTGAACGTGGCCGCCGCCTCGGTCGTGATCTCGCCCGACGGCAACGGCCGCGAACGGGTGCGTTCGACCTTGGCGTCGATGTCCCGGTCCAGGATATCGTTGTAGGCACAGCCCGCCCCGCGCATGACGTGGGCTCCGACGAAGAACAGGAAAAGGTGCCAAAGGTCCGGGAGTCGCCAACCCTTGGCCTCGGCCGCCAGCGCCGCCGACCAGAAGCAGGGCCACATCAGTAGCCAGCCTCCGATCGGGCCATCGGCGCGGGCGAGCCGCAGAAATGGGCGCATCGGCTGCGGCGCCCACAAATCGATCCAACTCTGGGGCCGCGGACCGGCTCCCGGGACTGCATTCGACATATCGGCTCGCCCTTGCGCTCGCTTTCGCCAGATGCAAGCTACGCCATCGCCAGCAAAAGAGCCAAGCCGCCATGCCCTCTGCGCCCGGTCCATCGGTTCGCCTGTTCGTCGCCTCCGATCTTGCCGAGGGCACGATCCACGATTGCGATGCTGGCCAGACCAACTACCTCGCCTCCGTGCTTCGGCTCGATGCGGGCACCGAGTTGCTGGTGTTCAACGGCAGGGATGGCGAATGGGTCGCCGAGATCGCCGAGGTCGGCCGGCGGATGTGCCGTCTCGTTACCCGCAAACGGGTGCGCGTCCAGATCTCCGGACCCGATGTGCACTACCTGTTCGCGCCACTGAAGCGTTCGCGGCTCGACTACATGGTCCAGAAGGCCACCGAGCTTGGTGTCAGCTCACTACGGCCGACCGTCACGCGCCGCACCCAGGTCGAACGCGTCAATCTCGATCGCATGCGCGCCAATGCCATCGAGGCGGCCGAGCAATGCGGCATCCTGCGTATTCCCGAGGTCGCCGAGACCATGAAACTCGACCGTCTGATCAGCACTTGGGACCCCTCCCGGTGGTTGATATTTTGCGATGAGGCCGCTGATCTGGCGCCGCCAATCGCCACCCTCTCGAGCGTGCCGCGCGGACCACTGGCTGTTCTCATCGGTCCCGAGGGAGGCTTCACCGTCGAGGAGCGCGATAGCCTGAAGAGCCTCCCATGTGTTACTTCGTTGTCGCTCGGGCCGCGCATCATGCGCGCTGATACCGCCGCCGTGGCTGCCCTGTCGCTGGTGAACGCGACGCTCGGCGACTGGCGTTAGCCCAACCCATGGATTTGTCGGTTGCGCCGCGCGCAACCCTATGGACAGCCCGCGAGTGGCCTGCTAGGAACCCTGTGGAACAAGGCCCCTTGCGGGCCTTGTACATTTTCGGTTCCGGCCACCGGAACCGGGCGCATAGCTCAGTTGGTAGAGCAGCTGACTCTTAATCAGCGGGTCACAGGTTCGAGCCCTGTTGCGCCCACCAATAAAATCATGCACTTAGCGAGAAGCAAAAGCAGAGCTAGAGGGGATTAGTCTCCGATTAGTCTCTCCTCAGTCGGGCGGCTTTTTGGGCCAAAGAATGGCTTGGCGATACCGATCTTGCTGTTCCGCATCGGACGGCTGCGCGATGCGGCCAACGTGCCGCTCGGAGGTCTGCAACTCACCCGATCGCTTCAGTTACGCCGCCTAGTCTCGGATTAGTCTCCCGTGGACCGCGCCGTATCGCTTTGCCGAGGGCTGGCGACGCACGCATTGGGCTGGTCGCACTTCCGCATCTCGTATGATCGCTTCAGATGTGGCGTCAGCCCAATTCGACACTGAGGGCCAATGATTTTGGCAGAGTGCCGTATGCACTCACCTCCGTCAAACAGGCCACCAACTGAGATGCTCAGCGAATTGGTAAACGTGTCGGGTGCGATTCAAACGGCTCAGGCCATAACAGCGACACGCGTTCGAGTTCGGCTCTGTCTACACCTATGTCCTTGAGAACACGTTCATTGAGTTTCAGCAGTTCCCGTGCGGTGGTGATCGCCAGGATCTGATCCCTTACCATCGCCCACACATGACCGAACCGCGTCACGGAAGTCGTCAAGTCTTCCAAAGTCGAGCGCTGGACGGAATGAATTTCCGCTTTCCGGGGTTTCTGTTGAGAGGGGTCGCTCAATCTAGCCGGCCGTGGCAGCAGGGCTGCGAACAGAATTGAAAGGGCTGAGCTGGACGAGGTCGTGCGCCGCTGGGGTGCTGATGCTATAGTGGACATGGAACGATCCTTTAGTTCGGGTGGTTCGACCAGACGATGTGAGATCCTTCTGGCCAACTGTCGGTATTGTCGCGCCACGGCGCTTGCCAATCCAGCCGACTCGCGGTCAACGGACCAAAGGACATATAGAATCGTTTTGATTTCAAATGGTTAGGCGGCGCGTTAGGTTCATTGCCGAACAATTTCGAAACGAATTCGGGCGAAAACCGTACCGCCGGTACAGGAGCAATCATGACCAAGGGGCATGACACGCGACAACGCATTCTCGATGTGGCGCAAGACTCCGTCCTGGCGAAAGGGTTCGGAGCAACCTCCATCGATGAAATCATCGCCGCGACGGGCATCACCAAGAGCGGCTTCTTTTACCATTTCAGAGACAAGAACGAATTGGCGAAGGCCATGCTCCTTCGTTACCTGGCGGAGGACGAGAAGGTCTACGATGAGATTTTCGGGCGGGCTCATGCCCTGATGGACGACCCGTTGCAGGCCTTCCTGCTTGGCCTCAAACTTCTGTCCGAGGTTTTCTCGGATATGCCTAATGGCCACCCTGGCTGCCTAGTCGCTTCCTGTTGCATCGCCGAGCGTCTCTTCGACAAGGAGATTCAAGTCATCAGCAAGCAGGCTATACTGCAATGGCGAAATCGGTTTCATGGCATGTTCGAAGCGATCATGGCCAAATACCCGCCTTACGAGCCGGTCGATATCGACCAGCTTGCCGATATGGTCTCGACAGTGTTCGAGGGAGGTATTGTCATGTCGAAGGCGATGAAGGAACCAGCGATACTCGTGCAGCAGACCCTGGTGCTTCGCACCATCGTTAAAATGCTATTCTCCCCTCAGCCTATCGCAAGGATCGCCTCTCTCACCCCATGAACTCCGCCTAGGCTCGAAGTCAATAATGGTCGAGAGGAGCCGCCGCACTGTGGCATCTGACGTTCTGGGTCAACCGCGACGCGATCTGATCGTCGGCTTTCAGGATAGATCGGCCATCACCATCTTGGGGGCTACGTGATCGGTCAAACGCGCAGCTTCACCACTGAGCGAAATATGTCTGGACCACCTCGGGAAGCGGACAGAAACCTGGAAATCCATATCTTATTGATATTGTCGACTCTTTTTCATCTTCGCCCTCTTAAAGCTTAGGTGAGAAATGCGGAGCTTGGAAGCTTCGCAATTAGCTTTGGGGCTTCACATTGGCGCGACCCAGGCGCTTCTGTCCCTCGGAACCGGCGGCAACACCATTGTCGTCTCGGCCAAGCCATGCGGGTGCGCTGGCCGAGACGGGCGCGACGGCCGATTTTTCGCCGGCAACTACTGCGGCTGCTTTTGCCGCGGTTGCCGCTGCCCGAAAGCGTGAAGATGTGCCCAGGCTTACGATGGCCATCGTGCACGCCTATTCAGTGCACCATTACCAACTGGCCTATTGGCTGGCATCGGCTGGAGTGGTGCCAGGGGACGTTATCGACTTCGTCGTCGTTTCGCCTTCGCTCATGCCCTTGGCGCTGAAGGGCGGACAATGGCTTTTGTCGGCCAGCTTGTCGAGAAATGCAACGATGCATTTGCCGTGAGCATAGTCGAAGAATGGCAACCACGAAGCATAGTGGCAGCTAAATCCTGGTGGGGCAGCGATGATCAAATGTGCTAACTTTGCATTTGTAAGACGTCTGCACTGATGAGATGCGGTCCGGACGTTCCGTTTAGTTTTGGCAACAGCCGCCCGCCCGTTGGGATTCTCCGAGCGTCGGCCGCCGCAGGCGTCGCGCCTGACCTCAGCGACATCCCGATGTGCCTTGCTTTTGCACCCGTGCCTGGACCAGGCTTCCCGGAGGCCGAGCTGATCTCGAGTCATGGTGCGGCAGCTGAAGTTCTAAAATTGTGGAGGACGGTGATGCTCATTGGCAAGCGAGGTGCTGCCACGACGTCCGTTTCTTCGGCTCGGGCCGATAGTGTGACTATTCGCGGTTACGACCTGGCAGGTGAGCTTCTTGGACATACCAGTTTCACTGAATTCTATTTCCTGCTCGCCACCGGCCGGATGCCGACGCCCGACCAGCGTTTCTTTCTGGATCTGTGCTTGGTTGCCATCGCCGAGCACGGGCTGACGCCCTCGGTGCAGGCCGCGCGGATGACCTTTGCCGCCGATCCGGCTGCTCTCCAGGGAGCGGTGGCGGCCGGGGTGCTCGGCTGCGGCACGGTGATCCTCGGGGCGGCGGATTTGTGCCGTGGCGTACTCGATGAGATACTGGCAACAACAGTCCCCGGGACCAGTGTCGCTGAGGCCGCATCGGCGGTGGCACGCGAAATCCGTAAGACTGGAAAGCCTATCCCGGGCTATGGGCACCCTTTGCACAAGCCAGTCGATCCGCGCGCCGAGCGTCTCATCGCGCTTGCCCGCGAGCGGGGAACGGCCGGGCCGGCGGTGGAAGCGGCAGTGGAGCTGACCAAAGCCGTCGCCGCTACTTGGGGCAAGCCGCTGCCCATGAACGTGTCGATGGCGATTGCCGCCACGCTCAAGGATGTCGAGATTCCGCAAACACTCATCCGCGGCATTCCGATCCTGGCGCGCACCGCGGGACTCATTGCTCATCTGGCCGAGGAAACCGAGACGCCGATCGGCTTCTATTTGGCGTCCAAAGGCGAGGAGGCGATCGAGCATCTCCAGGCTCCAAGCAAGGATGGAGCCGCTTAGATGTTCGAGCCAGAGATCGAGCAGCTTCCGTGGGAAGCGCAGGCGACCAAAGACGCGCCGATCTTTCGCGCGCAGATCGCTTACTTGTTCGAGAAGTCGCGCTTTTATCGCGATAAGCTCACGAGCACCGGCTTCTCCTCGCCGGAAGCCGTAGGCGGCATCGAGGCGATTTCTGCGCTGCCGTTCACCGAAAAGGACGAGCTTCGCAAGTCCTGCAGCCGTCAAGAGCCTCTGGGCCTGCATTGTACCGCAGAACGCAAGGACATCGTCCGCATCTATTCGACGAGCGGTACAACCGGCACGCCGAGTTACATTCCGTTGGTCGCCGCTGATGTCGAGGTGTGGGTGCGCACCTCCGCGCGATCTTATGCAGCCTCCGGCGTCAGTAGAGGCGAGACCATCATCTCCACCTACAACGCCGGACCGTTCGTCGCTGGCGCGGCGCTTGCCGCATTCGACCGGCTGGGCCTCTGCCACATACCTGTCGGCACCGGCAATAGCGACCGGCTGATGGCTGCCGTAAGCCTACTGCGTCCGACCACAGTGGTCATGACGCCCTCCTATGCCCTTCATCTCATCGAATGGGCCCATCAGCGGGGCGTCGACCTTGCCTCATCAAGCGTCGAGCGGGTACTGGTCGCCGGCGAGCCTGGGGGCGGCGAACCCGCGATGCGCGAAAAGCTTCAAGCCGGATGGGGTGCCAGTGTCACCGAGGCGATGGGCATCGGCGATATCTCGGTTTCGCTATGGGGCGAGTGCGAGGCGAAGGCTGGGATGCATTTCAGCGGCCGGGGGTTTGTGCATTTCGAATTGATCGACCCTGAAACAGGCACGCCAGTTCCGTTCGCAGATGGCGTGGCCGGCGAACTCGTGCTCACCCACCTCGTCAACCGATCGGCGCCGATGCTGCGGTTCCGCACGCGCGATCATGTCAAGCTTTTTACGCGAAGGTGCTCCTGCGGGCGGACAGCGCCCCGATTGCGCTGCATCGGCCGAACCGACGACATGCTGATCGTACGTGGCGTCAACCTGTTCCCATCCGCGGTACGCGAGATCGTCAACGAGTTTGCCCCTGCCGTAACCGGCGTCATCATGATCAAGCCGCGCGCAGCGGGCGTCCGCCAGGAGCCGCCGCTGCCCGTCGATATCGAGACCGCGTCCGGCACGATGACCAAAGAAGCCGAAGAGCTTGCCGAGCGGATCAAGGCGCGCATTCGTGATAAACTGTTGGTGACGACCGACATCCGGTTGGTCCCAGCCGGAAGCCTACCGCGCAGCGAGTACAAGTCCAAGCTGGTCGAGAAGCCCAAATAAGGAGACGGCAATGGAGAAGCTTCAGACTCAAGGGCTCCATCACATAACGCTAGTCGGTGCGGACCGGCAGACCTCGATCGAATTCTGGGAGGGGCTGCTCGGCATGCCCTTCATTTTCGAACAGCCTAATCTCGACAATGCCTCAGAGAGCCACATCTACTTCGATCCTGGCGACGGACGGCTTATTACCGTGTTCACGCGCGAGGACAGAAAGCCGGTCGCTCGGCGAACCCCAACCGATCCGGGATGCGTTCACCACATCGCCTTCAATGTCTCGCGTGCCGTGTTCATGCAGGCCGTCGCAAGGCTCGACGCGCGCGGCATCAAGCACACCGGCGTGCGTGACCGGCAGATCTTCGATGCCATTTATTTCGAGGACCCGATGGGCCTACTGATCGAGCTGTCGTCATGGAAATTCGAGCCTCCGGCTGGTTTCGGCTATGCCGAGGTGCTCTATGAGGCGCATCTGTTGCGTGTGTCCAAGGGCGACCGGGCAATCGGCGAGGTGCATCTGGCCGACGCCATCGAGCTCCTTATCACCCGCGCCCGTAATAGCCTTTCGGCCGACCGCTCGCCCAAGAACCCGTACCGCAATCAAGTGCCTGCCGCCTGATTATCGTTAGTCAAAACAACAACACAACCCAGGGAGAACCAACATGCCTGCTCTGAAGCTTCACGTTATCAAGCCGAGTGTGAACAACATGACCGCGCGCGTCTTCGTGCGCGCAACCAAACTCGACTTCGCGGAGGACGACGTTTACGGGAAGACCCGCTCTGACGTGTTCCTGGCCATGAACCCGGCGCATCTGACGCCGATGATGGAGGCCCCCGACTTACCGATGGGCGTGGTTTGGGAAAGCTGCGCGATCATGCAATATCTGTGCAACAAGCATGGCTTCGACCACTTCTATCCCAAGCCTCCCGAAGCCCGCGCTATGGTCGACAGCGCGATGTTTTATGTCGTGGGCACACTCTATCCCTACATCATCCGGGCGACCTATCCCGCCCTCGGCTTTCCGCAGTATGCTGGTGAAGTCGCCGCCAGCGACGCGAGCCCCGAGGCTAAGGCCGTCGCGCAGAAAGCCGCTGCTGCCGCGATCGCCGAGCCCCTGGACGTGTTCAACAAATTTTACATCCGCGGCAAGCCCTTCATCGGTGGGCTCGAGCCCTCGATCGCCGATATCCGGCTCGCTTCCTCGCTGGAGTTCTTGGCCGTCATCGACTACGCGCTGCCAGAGTGGGCCAAGGCCTATATGGCGCTGATGGAGCGCACCCTCGGCGCCGCCTACGCGGAGCCGGCCGCCGATGTACGCGGCTACATCGCCTATGTGAAGTCGCAACGGAAATAGCGGCTACACGCCGCGACCTACGGTCAGAATGATGATCGCCACGGACCTGTCCTTGAGACGAGCGATTGCACCCTGGTTGGTGAACCCAGCCTCATCGCAAGGTTCGTGGTGGTCGTGCAGCGCACACCGAACGGTGCAATGCTCGACTCGGTGACCGACTAAGGAAAACCCGTGTCTGGCGCTGCCTGAATGGGCCGGAGTCAAGGCTGCTAACACCGACTTGGAAGTCTTGTCAGAGTTCGTTTGGGCTGCGGAACGCGGGTACATAGTATTGCTCCTTGGCGTTGAAGGGGGTTCTTTTGTGACACTCTCAAGGTCTATGCGCTAACAGCTAATTCCGACAACGCAAGACCCTTGAACAATGCAGGGGCCGCCACGGGCTCTGGATGTCGCGATGATGTCCGGAGCTGAGGCACAAGGGACAGCTGTGACAATACTCACTGCGGCCAGTTGTGGCCCATCACGACGGCACGTTGACGGTCGGTAACTGGGCAGACCGTCGATGGCGCAAAGTTTGCCGGTTCGGGCCGTCCTATTGATCACTCAATGTCTGTGTCCGCTTGTTGAAATTGTGCGGGCCCAAGCCGAACCGGGACAAGAGACCAACGCGTATTGGATCGCGATGTCCGCAAACTCTGCACAGCGATGGTCAAACCGTTGATGCGTAACGCGATTGACTCAAACCGGCACTTCGCCTGCCAACAATGCAAGCCGCCGCGTCGCAGGCGGATCGGTTAACCGCCCGATCTCGAGCGCCCACTTCGTTCGGTCCATCCTCCCAATTCATGAACCAGCAACACGTGAAAGCCTTGCATTGCAAATAGGCATCATGTATACATGACGCTTATGAAGAGACTACAAGCCAGAGCAAAGCGACCCGAGAGCGGCAATCCACCGGAAGCTGCGCAGGATTCCATCTATCGTTGGCTCAAAAATCACGTTCTCGCACTACCCCGCGACGAGGCGTCGTTCTTAACCGAGGCTGAGGTTTGTCGAGCGATTGGCAAATCTCGGACACCAGTGCGCGAGGCTATGCTTCGGCTTGAAGCCGATGGACTACTTCAGATCATCCCCAAGAAGGGCGCCTATGTTGCGCCGATATCCGAGGCCGAAGTCGAGTACGTGATGCAAGCCCGTTCTCTGATCGAAGATTGGTGCGTGCGGCGCGTTGCAGACTCTGGCGACTGCGCTTCCTTGGATCTGGAACGGCTTGTTGATCGCCAAGCGGATCTGCAAACCGACCCGGTGGCGTTCATCGAATGTGACCGGGAATTTCATCGAACGATCGTACGCGCGGCTGGAAACCCCGTGCTTGCGAGCTTCTACGAGAGCCTTCGTGATCGTCAGTTGAGGATGGGGTGGCACGCCGTGACCACCTCCAAGGAGCGCACCGCCGGCGTGTTGACGGAACACACAGCGATTGTCGAGGCGCTGCATTCGGGCGACCCCACAAGAGCCGAAACGGCCATGACACGTCATTTGTCCAATACCCTGGCTGCCCTCAGGCGGCCAGGTTTCGACCGCTGGGTACAAGGCCGAACCGGGAAAATCAGGGCTTGATTTGAAATCAGCCCGAATTGAATGCACCACTAGGAAACCTTCGATGACTGTCGAACCGCTTCCTGCCATTCATCCGATCACGTTCCGGCAGGCGCTCGGCCAATTCCCGACCGGCGTGTGCGTCGTCACTTGTACGGCGGACGGTGAGCGGCTTGGCATGACGATGAGTTCCTTCAACTCGGTGTCTCTCGATCCGCCGCTCGTTCTCTTCAGCATCGATCGCCGGGCTGCGAGCTTGCCGCAGTGGTTGAAGGCCGAGGTCTACGCGATTAACGTTTTGTCGGAAAACCAAAAGGACGTCTCCAACCGCTTCGCAAGGCCGCGATCAAACAAATGGGAAGCGGTGCAACTCGCGAGTCAGAGCGCCGATGCGCCGGTGCTGCCGGGAGTAGCGGCTGTCTTCGAATGCATCGCCTCGGCGAAATATCAGGCCGGAGATCACATGCTTTTCGTTGCCGAGGTGAAGCGCTTTGCCTCGTTTGCGGACCGAATGCCGCTTGTTTTCAGCCAGGGCCGCTACGCCTTACTTCAGCGTACCGAAATTCTGGCTCCGCTGTGGCCACTGGATTTGCATTACTGAATTGTGGAGAGGACCATGATCAAAACTGGCTCTAGGCACATCGAATTGTTGAAGGATGGCCGACAAGTTTACATCAATGGCGGCCTCGCCGGAGATGTGACCGAGCATCCTGCATTCAAGCGGTCCATTCAGTCGATCGGGTCACTCTATGATTTCCAGTCGCGACCGGAAAACATCGACGTGATGACGTTCGAGGTTCTAGGCGCAGCGGGTGCACGTGCCAACCGTATCTGGCAACTGCCCCAGAATTACTCCGATTTGGTCGAGCGCCGCAGAGCGCTTGAAACTTGGACCGAGCTTCATTGTGGCTTCTTGGGACGTGCGCCGGATCACGTCGCCTCCTGCATTTCTGGCATGTACATGGGAATCGATGTCTTCAATTCCTACGACCGCGCTCGCGCCGGCGCACTTGCCGACTACTATCGGTTTGCCCGAGATAACGAACTATACTTGACCTATGTAATCATCAATCCGCAGGCAGATCGAGCGAAGGCGGCCAGTGGGCAGCAGGACCCTTACCTCACTGCTGGCGTCGTTGATCAAGATAGTGTGGGACTAACGATACGCGGCGCGAAGATGTTGGCGACGGGTGGTATCGCGGCGAACGAGGTCCTTGTTACCTGCATTCAACCGCTTGGGGAGGGTGACGAGCGATATGCCGTTTCATTTGCAGTGCCGATGAATGCCAAGGGCCTCAAAATTCTCTCTCGCAAGTCCTACGAGGAAGGTGCGACCAGCGTCTTTGACAACCCTCTTTCTAGCCGCTTCGACGAGAACGATGCGGTTCTCTATTTCGACGACGTAAAAGTCCCGTGGGAACGCGTATTCATCAATCAAAACATCGCAATGTGTCAGAAGCAGTTTCACGCCACTCCCGCCCATGTCTACCAAAACTACCAGGCCCAAATTCGGCTCATGGTGAAGATGCGCTTTCTGGTTGGGACGGCAAGGCGCATAGCCGAGACCAATGGCATCATCAACTTCCCTCAAGTCAAAGAGGTGCTTGGTTCCCTGGCCGCGCAGAATACTATGGTCGACGCTCTGGTTCACTCCATGGAAGTCAAAGGCCAAATGCGAGGCGAATATTTCATACCTGACGGTCACACGGTCTATTCCGCTCAGGTGCTGACCCAGCAGCTCTATGCCCAGGTCATGATCGCATTGCGCGAACTCGCCGGCGGTGGACTGATCATGCTGCCGTCCTCTGTGCAGGATTTCGCCAGCAGCGAACTTCGCGAAATGATTGGCAAGACCCAACAATCTCCAGTCGCTTCGTCAGAGGGCCGAGTCAAATTCTTCAAACTCGCCTGGGATGCCGTAGGCTCGGAATTCGCCTCCCGCCATACCCAATACGAGATGTTCTACGCAGGAGCGACGTTCGTTACCAAGGGCCACAGTTTTCGAACCTTTGATTGGGACCGCTGTACTCAGCTCGTCGACAAAATGCTCGATGGCTACTCCCTTGAAGATGAACTTTCCAGGACGATACCGGTTGCGGCATGAGGCCCATTATGATGATCAGAAAGGAGCACAAGGAGTTTCAGCAGATTGATCTGGCAGGTCCCGAGTGGCATTCGCCACCTGGCTATCCGCAAGAAATTGAGCAGAAAATACTTGCAGGGAAACTTGATGAGGCCAGCAAATTCGGCAATCGGACAAGGCTTTTGCGATTCAAGCCGGGCGCATTCACAACGATGCCGTTTGTGCACGACTACTGGGAGGAGGTCTATTTGATCGAGGGAGACCTCACCGTCGGTGATCTAGCATCGGGAGTGCAACCGATTGCCTTTGGTCGAAATACGTACGCTTGTCGTCCGCCCGGCGTCGCTCATGGCCCGTTCAGATCTCAGGGCGGGTGTCTCTTATTCGAAGTGCACTACTACGAATAGGGCGGTTCACGTTACCTCACTATGTCGGCAGGTGGCCCATTCACGACAGCATGTCGAAAGATCGGTAACTGGGCAGACCGTCGATGGCGCATAGTTTGCCGGTTCGGGCCGTCTGCCATGCGGTGCGATATACGTGAGTGTCATCATGGCCCCCATGCATAGCCTGCTGCTTGGCCTCTCGTTGAGGGCGAGAAGACAATCTCTCCCCAAGGTTCCCCTCCCCGTGACCGGGACGGTGGGGTATCGTTGCGGAGATTATATTTGGCTCTATCCTTGGCTTGACGTGCGATCGGTTAGCGATTGCCGGCCGGAGCTGCAACTGCGAGTAGCAACGCAAGGGAGGTTGGTGTGAGGCGCGACGACAAGGACGTGTGGCTGACCGGCGACAGCTGCTCCATCGAGGAGTTCGCGAACGAGGTCGAGGTCGAAACAACAGCGATGGACTATCCTCTGACGGACGACATCCGCGGCAACGTTCCGCACTATGATGCCGCCAAGATCGTCCGGGTACTGGATGATACGAGGGCCGTCGCCGCCTACATGGCCGAGTGGCACCGTATTTTTCTCGATGGCCCCGGCGTCGTCGTCTTTCGCGGCAACTATCCGGACGGTGCCCTCATTGACAAGGTGAGTGCCGTCCTGATGCAGATCATCGAGGACGAGCGCGGGTCGTCCGGCAGCAAGGGCGATCACTTCGCCAAGGCTGGCGCCAATGCCCGGGTCTGGAACTCGCACGAGAAGCTCTGCATGCTGGCGCCCGAGCTTTACTCGCGCTACGCCAGCAACGGCATCCTCGATCTCGTCAGCCGGTCGTGGCTCGGGCCGCTTTACCAGATCACGGCGCAGGTCAACTTGGTCTATCCGGGTGGGGCGGCGCAGAGTCCGCACCGCGACTACCACATGGGCTTCTTGCAGCAGCATCAGCTGCAGCACTATCCTGCGCACGTGCACTGGCTATCGGCCGCACTGACGCTACAAGGGGCGATCGCCCACTGCGACATGCCGGTCGAGAGCGGGCCGACGAAGATCCTGCCCTATTCGCAACGCTATCTGCCCGGTTACTTCGCCACCCACCGGTCGGAGTTCCGGGCCTATTTCGAGGCGCACTATGCGCAAGTGCCGCTCGCCAAAGGCGACGCGATGTTCTTCAATCCGGCCCTGTTCCATGCCGCTGGCAGCAACACCACTGCATCGGTGAACCGCCTCGCCAACCTCTTGCAGATCGGCTCGGGGTTCGGGCGGTCGATCGAGATCGTCGACCGGGCGCGGATGACGAAACACCTGTATCCGACCCTGTGCGCCATGCGGGACGCAGGCCTGCTATCGGCGCGGGACATCGCCAACCTTGTAGCCGCGACTGCTGAGGGCTATCCGTTCCCGTGCAATCTGGACGTCGATTCCCCGCTCAGCGGCATGGCCCCGTCGAGCCAGCAGGACATCCTGACAAAGGCCCTCGCCGAAAAGTGGCCGGCATCCGAGCTCAGTGCTGCGATCGACGGCTATGTGGCGAGGCGGACCAGCCATTGAGGACGGGTCACACGTGCTGCCTCGGGGCGACGTCTGCGGCCCAACATTCCGTCCCGCGTCAAGGCGACGTACCGGAAGTCGCGGATCTAAAAGTCGTTGTCCCAGGAGCAGCAAGTGGGTGCAACGCGAAATGTCGGCCCGTGGCCAGCGTCGCCGGCTCGGCGATCGGTCTCAGACTAGACCGGTGATCGAGGAGTATTCGCACCGTCGAGGCGTCCCACCGCGCTCTCAGTCCAGTGTTCGCTGATTGAGACCAACTGCCGGGCCGATTCCGGATCCTCTCCGAAGGCTGCCGTTGTGCAACTTGCCGCCTCAAGCCACATCACGCCGAAATTGGTTTTGGCTCCAAGTATGTCGGAATCTTCCAAGTTCGAGCATGGTCAGGTGCGAATAGCATTGGGGCCGCCAAGGCTTGACTATCGTGGGTCAACTCCGGGGCCGAAAGCGTAACACCTCGACGAGTAGTTTGAAGGCCGGTGTCATGTGCCGCCGGCTCGGATAGTAGAGGAAGAAGCCGTCGAACGGCGGGCACCAATCCGCGAGCACCCGGACGAGCTTGCCGCTGTTGATATGCGCCCTGACCCGATCCTCCAACGTAAAGGTTAGGCCGCTTCCCGCGAGGGCCGCCTCGACGGCCAACCGGGATGCATTGAAAGCCAGAGGGCCATGGACGCGAACTTTGGCCTCCTTGCCGCCTTTCTCAAATTCCCAAACGTAGTTGCCGCCGAGCGTCGGCAAGCGAATATTGATGCAGTCATGAAGCGTGAGGTCACTTGGCGTGCGCGGCTTTTGGTGCTGCTCAAAATACGAGGGCGCGCCGACAACCGCCATGCGCAGATCGGGGCTGATCCGAACGGCGATCATGTCCTTGTCGACACGCTCGCCGAGCCGGACGCCAGCGTGATAGCGTGCGCCGACGATGTCGGTCAGGCCATTATCGATGTCGATCTCGACAGCGATGTCGGGATAGGAGCGGCGCAGCTTCCGCGCCGCAGGCCACAGGATCGTCTCCGCCGCCAGATCGCCGGCGACAAGACGCAGCGTGCCAGCCGGTTTGTCGCGCACCCGCGTCAGATCCGCCAGTGCTTCCTCTATACCCTCGACGTGCGGCGTGATGGAGCTGATCATGCGCTCGCCGGCTTCCGTCGGCGCGACACTGCGGGTGGTTCGTGTCAACAGTTGAACACCAAGCCGCTCTTCCAGTCCGCGCAAAGTATGGCTCAGAGCCGACGAGGATACCCCGAGGCCAGCCGCCGCGCGAGTAAAACTGCGCTCCCGGGCTACGGCCAGGAAGGCGATGAGATCACCGGCGTCGCGGCGGGCCATTGCTGAATTTCCCTCACTAGGTCATGCTGATTTTTATATCTTATCACACAATCGGCTCGCGCCTAGAGTTGCGGAAGATGCATCTGGTTTTGAGTGCACGACAGCTCTGAAAGGAGACGATCAATGCGCGCCACTGTCATGTATGGCCCCGGGGATGTCCGCTTCGAGGATGTCGCTGACCCGAAGATCACCAAACCCACCGACGCGATCATTAAACTGTCGGCGACCTGCATCTGCGGATCTGACCTTTGGCCGTACCGCGGACTGCAGCCGCAGGACGGTCCGAAGGACATGGGTCACGAATATTGCGGCGTCGTGATCGAGGTCGGGTCTGAGGTTCGCACCATCAAGAAGGGCCAGTTCGTGGTCGGCTCGTTCTGCCTCTCCGACAACACTTGTCCACACTGTCGCTTCGGATTCCAATCATCCTGCCAACATCGCGAGTTCATGACCGGCGCGCAGGCACCCTATGCCCGGGTGGCACTCGCCGATGGCACGCTCGTTGCGACGGATGAGATGCCTGATGCCGAAATGATTCCGCATATGCTGGCGGCGTCCGATGTGCTTGGCACGGGATGGTATGCGGCTCATGCCGCACAGGTGCGTGAAGGCGGCACCGCGGTCGTTGTCGGCGACGGGGCGGTGGGGCTTATGGGGATCATGGCCGCAAGCCAGATGGGTGCGCGACGCGTCATTGCGATGAGCCGCCATGCCGATCGCCAGAAGCTCGCTCGCGAATTCGGTGCCACTGACATCGTTGAAGAACGCGGTAACGACGGTATCGCCCGGATCATGGAGTTGACGGACGGCATCGGCGCGGAATCGGTTCTGGAATGCGTCGGCATGGAACAGTCGATGAGCCAGGCCATGGGCGTCTGCCGTCCGGGTGGGACCATCGGCTATGTCGGCGTTCCACATGGCGTCAGCTTCGACGGCCAACAGCTCTTCTTCAAGCAACAGCGCATGCTGGGCGGTCCAGCGCCCGTTCGTCGCTTTCTTCCCGATCTCATGAGCCGCGTGCTGGCCGGCAGCATCAAGCCGGGCAAGGTCTTCGATCTCGTCCTGCCGATCGAACAGGTGGCTGAGGGCTACAAGGCGATGGATGAGCGGCGCGCCATCAAGACCATGTTGCGTGTGGGCGAATGATCAAATCGAGTTCTCAAGGAGTGTTGACATGACAGACGTAACGGTAGTGATCGGGGCAGGCGGCATAGGCCAAGCCATTGCCCGTCGTATCAGCAGTGGTCGCCATATTCTGGTAGCCAATCACAGTCAGGAGTCGGCCGACGCGGCGGCAAAGTTGCTCGAAAATTCCGGATTTGAGACCACCGCGATGCAGGCTGATGTCTCGGATCGCGCCATGATCCAAGCCGTGGTGAGAAGAGCCCAGGAACTCGGGCCGATCATGGCTTTGGTGCAGGCGGCAGGCGTTTCGCCGTCGCAGGCACCCATCGAAGCGATCTTGAAGGTCGATCTCTGCGGCACGGCGATGTTGCTCGAAGAGTTCGGCAAGGTCATGGCACCAGGCGGATCGGGTGTGGTGATCTCGTCGCAGTCCGGCTATCGCATGCCTGCCCTGACGGCCGAACAGGACGCGCTCCTCGCCACGGCGCCGGCAGACGACTTGCTGGCCCTCGATTTCGTCAAGGGCGTAAAGGATACGCTTCATGCCTATCAAATGTCGAAGCGCTGCAACTCACTCAGGGTGCGAGGCGAGGCCGTCAACTGGGCGAAACGCGGTGCGCGAATCAATGCAATCAGCCCAGGAATCATCGTGACGCCGCTCGCTCATGACGAACTCCATGGAGAGCGCGCTGATTTCTATCAGGCGATGCTGAAGAAGATGCCCGCGGGCCGTGCTGGCACTCCCGACGAGGTCGCAGCACTTGCTGCGTTTATTATGGGACCAGAGGGCAGTTTTATCACGGGCAGTGACTTTCTGATCGATGGCGGAGCCACGGCGAATTTCTTCTACGGCCCTGACGCGAGAAAGTCGTAGCGAGGAAAGAATTGGCGGCGAGGTCGAACAAAGATGAGCTCACCATAAAAGGCGGAAAGGAATTGACCATGCTTGTTCTCGTCGTTGGCGCCACAGGCAGTATCGGCCGTCTGGTGGTCAACGAAGCGATCCGGCAAGGCTACAGCGTCCGCGCCCTGGTCCGTAATTCAAGCAAAGCGAGCCGATTGCCGCTAGATACCCAGGTCGTCATCGGCGATGTCACACAGCCCGATACGCTGCCCGAAGCCGTGAACGACGTCGATGCGATCGTGTTCACGCTTGGAGCCGATAGCGCAGGAAAAATTGGCGCCGAAGGGGTCAACTACGGCGGTGTGCGCAATGTCCTGAATGCGCTCGGTTCACGAAAGGTGCGCATCGCACTGATGTCATCGATTGGGGTCACTGACCGCACGGCGAGCTACAATCGCACCACCGAAGGCCACGACTGGAAGCGTCGCGCCGAACGGCTCGTGCGTGCCAGTGGCTTGCCTTACACCATCGTTCGCCCCGGCTGGTTCGACATGAATGGTCCCGACCAAAAGAAGCTCGTCTTCTTGCGAGGCGATAGACGACAGAGTGGAACGCCGACTGACGGTGCGGTGGCGCGCAGCCAAATTGCCGAGGTATTGGTTCGGTCTCTCACGTCAGATCCGGCTTTGCGAAAGAGCTTCGAGCTGATTTCGGCCGATGGTCCTGCTACCAAGGATTTCGAAGCGCTCTTTGCGCCTCTGGAAGCCGATGTGGAAGGTGCATTGGATGCCGTGCGGGACACAGCCAACATGCCGTTGGATCAGGAGCCTGCGCGGTTGCGCGAAGATCTCGAGGCGACTGCTGCGCACAGGACAGTGCGGTCCGGAGCTGCGTGATCTTCGAGTGTCGATTGCCGGTACAGCAAACGGCGCTCATGTCCCAAGGCGGACCTTCAATCGCTTACAAAGACAGCCAAAGATCTCCTGGTGCGCTAAACTCACCCTTGTCATTGGACCAAGTCCACCAGTCCGGCCAATCGACCTAAGCGTTGGTTCAGGCCGCGGCGGCGATTGCAGCGCCCTTGGCTAGCGACGACAGCTTGGCATAGGCGATCGAAGGGTCCACGACCCCGAAGCCGGCGAATGTCCCAAAGCCGCAATCGGACCCGGCCATCACCCGCTCCTTTCCGACGATGGCTGTGAACCGGCCGAGCCGTTGGGCGATCAGTTCGGGATGCTCGACGAAATTGGTCGTCGTATCGACGAGCCCGGGAATGAGGATCTTGTCCTCGGGAATTTCCATGCGGCGACTCTGGAACACGGTCCACTCGTGCCCGTGTCTCGGGTTGGAGGTCTCGAACAGGACATAGCGTGAGCGGGTGCGCATCAGCGTGCTGAAAACCTTGTCCATGTCGATGTCGCAGACATGGGGACCCTCGTAGTTGCCCCAGCAGATATGTACACGCACCCTGTCCTTCGGTACATCGCGCAGCGCATGGTTGAGTGCGTCCACGTTCAATTCGGCCTGGGCGACGAAGCCGGCATCCGAAAGATCCGTGAAGATCATGTGCCGCGAGAGCGCGAGATCGGGGCAATCAACCTGCAAGTCGAGACCGGCGGCCACGATCGTTTCGTATTCGGCCTTCATGGCGTCGGCCAACGCCGCCAAATACGCCTCCCTCGACTTATAGTGCTGGTTCGGCAGGAACAGCGAGATTACCCCCGGCGAGGCCGCGTTCATGAAGCCGCGTTTGGCGACGTGTTTGCACATCGCGGCCTTGAGGTTGGCGATGTCCTTTTGCAAATCGCCCTGCCCCTTCGATCGCACTTCGCCGGTACACATCGGACGCGAGTATTGCGGCGTGCCGCCCTGCTTGGCCAGCCGCTCCAGGAAACTGGGAAAGAGCTTCAGGTCGGCGGGCGCATTACGCGGGCTGTCACCGGAAAAGCCGGTATAACGATCCTTCACGTAGGTCGCGTAGGAGATTTTCGAAGTTTCGCCATCGGAGACGACGCCGACCGAGGCTTCGATCTGATTGGCTACAGTGTCATCGACAGCCTCAGCCATGGCGGCGTCAAATGCGGTGGGGTCATAGGTCTCGCCGCGCTCACGCGCGAACAGGAAATCGACCACCTTCTGCGAACGCGGGAGGGAGCCGACATGCGTCGTCAGGATTTCGGTCATGCGATGTTCCTTGCCAGTTGGACCCTTAGGCGCGCGGCTTCCAGGTGGGACCGGCGGGATCGTCGGTGTTGCGAACACGGAACATGCTCGTCTCGCCGGTCATCGAAGGCGCGAGGCTGTGGGGTAGGCCCGGCGGCACCGCGCAGATATCGCCGGGGGCAAGCACCGTCTCTCCCTCGGGCCAGCCGAATTTCCAATGGCCGCGCATGACCATGAGAATTTCGTGCCGCGGCGTTGCGTAACTTGCCTCGGTTATGGAGCCCTTGGTAATGAAATCCACCTCGAAACCGGGCTTGTCACGCAGCAGTGCCTCAGCTCCAACGACATTACACGCGGCTGATCTTGCCAGAGCCATCATGTCCCAATAACGCGCCACATGGCTGCGCACCATCTCCCTGACCGCCGTTTCGGGGTAGGCCTTCATCTCCTGGTCCGTCAGGAGCGGCATTGGAGGGACGCCGTCAGGCAGCTTTTGCCCCTTCTTACTGTCGTACAGACGGCCGTTGCTGCCGAGAATCAGACC
>Ga0209698_10001734_pt1 | contig 25104 bp, 24 predicted proteins | sample LitLauG_LLR_2012_FD_187203 | JGI IMG/M metagenome (GOLD analysis project Ga0209698, IMG submission 187203) | Freshwater sediment microbial communities from Pennsylvania, USA - Little Laurel Run_MetaG_LLR_2012 (SPAdes) (version 2) | ecosystem: Environmental > Aquatic > Freshwater > Creek >... | reverse complement strand
GTACTACATCGACCCGGCCACAGGGCGGTTTAATCCGGATGCCCCAGAAATCCGCAACGACGCCATCCACCCCGAAGAGCCATCGACAGCTTTTGGATTGATCGTGCAGGGTCTGGCTCGCCGCCGGGCGGCCGGGCTGAAACCGTTCACTGTCATGTGCTGTGATAACGTACCCCATAATGGCGTGATCACTCGCAACGCGGTCGTAGGCCTTGCTCACCTCAGCAAACCCGACCTCGCAAAATGGATTGATGCCGAAGCGGCCTTCCCAAACGCGATGGTCGACCGCATCACCCCGGCGACTTCAGATCGGGAACGAAAAATGCTGGCCGACGATTTTGGCATCGACGACCAGTGGCCGGTGTTCTGCGAGGAGTATATTCAATGGGTGCTGGAAGACCGGTTTTGTGATGGACGCCCGTCACTGGAAAACGTGGGCGTCACCTTCGTTGCCGATGTGACGCCCTACGAGTTCATGAAAATACGCATCCTCAATGGCGGCCATGCCGTCATTGCCTATCCCGGCAGTTTGCTAGACGTTCACTACGTGCACGATGCGATGGCTCACCCGCTGATCGGTGGGTTCTTGACCAAGGTCGAACGTGAGGAGATCATCCCGACAGTGCCGCCGGTGCCGAGCACCAATTTGGTGGAGTACTACAAGCTCATCCACCGACGCTTCTCCAACCCCAAGATCGGTGACACGATTCCTCGCTTGGCGTTCGACGGTTCCAACCGGCAGCCCAAGTTCATCGTTCCCGTCATCGCCGACCGGCTCAAGTCCGGCGGCGGCATCTCGGGTCTCGCGCTGGAATCAGCGCTTTGGTGCCGCCATTGCGCCGGCACCAGCGCTTCTGGCAAGGCGATCGGTCCGAGTGACCCAAGCTGGGACAGGCTAAAAGCCAAGGCAGAGGAGAGCCGGCACGATCCGCTCGCTTGGTTGGCCATGACGGATATCTATGGGGAAGTCGGCAAAGCTCCGCAAATGCGTGACGCCTTTGCGGCGGCCCTGGCGGATATTTGGACGAACGGTCCGGCTGCGGCGATAGAGAAGTATCTAAGCCCGCCGGTTTGATATTTGGGGTACTTGGCAGGAGCACAAGAATGTACCTGGAGAAGTTGAAACTTGACGGCCGCATCGCAGTTGTCACCGGAGCGGGGCAGGGCATTGGCGCGGCCATCGCACGGGCGCTTGGCGAGGCAGGAGCCACGGTCATCGTCACCGATATGATGGCCGACCGAGTTGCCGACAGTGTGGCCAAACTGCGCGCGCTCAACATCGCAGCGCACGGCGAAACGCTCGATGTCACCAAATCCGCCGACGTCGACAGGGTGGCAGCCGCGGTCGTCAAGCGGCACGGTCGCGTCGACGTACTGGTCAACAATGCCGGAGTAGCACGCAGCAACGTGAAGGCTGAGGACACTTCGGACGACCATTGGCGCTTCCACATGGATGTGAACGTGGATGGCGTCTTCTGGTGCTGCCGCGCCTTCGGCAAACAGATGCTGAAGCAAGGCAAGGGCTCGATCGTGAACATCGGCTCGATGTCCGGATTTATCGTCAACAAGCCCCAAGAACAATCGTTCTACAATGCCTCAAAGGCTGCCGTGCATCATATGACGCGATCTCTTGCAGCCGAGTGGGCCAAGCGCGGTGTTCGAGTCAACGCCGTCGCTCCGACGTACATCGAAACCCCGTTGACGAAGTTCGGCATCGAGGAAAACCCCGAGATGTACAAGACTTGGCTCGACATGACGCCGATGGGACGTGTCGGACAGCCGGACGAAATCGCATCGGTCGTGCATTTTCTCGCCAGCGACGCCGCGAGCCTGATGACTGGTTCGATCGTGCTCGCCGACGGAGGCTATTGTTGCTGGTAGAGCGGGCCGAATGGGCAGCACCGGGCGCGGACCCGAACTGGTAATTTTCGATTGCGACGGTGTGCTGGTCGACAGTGAGCCGCTGTCGATCGGCATCTTGGTCGAGACGCTCAATGAACTTGGATTTCCAGTCTCGGTAGCAGATTGTTATCGCCAGTTTCTTGGCCGCTCCCTTTCAAGCATGAATTCGACTTTGCGCGAGACTTACGGCCGTGCGCTCAGCGACGCCGAACTCGGGGCCATGCGGGAATGCCTCTATCAAGTCTACCGACGCGAATTGAAACCAATTGCCGGGGTCGCTCACGCGCTCGAGGGCCTAGGTTTACCGTTTTGTGTCGCCTCGTCCAGCCAACCGGACCGCATCCGCCTTTCGCTGCAGTTGACCGGGTTGCTGAGCTATTTCGGAACCAATATCTTCAGTTCCTCGATGGTTGAGCATGGCAAGCCCGCGCCTGACTTGTTCCTCTACGCGGCCCGCCAGATGGGTGCTGCCCCTCAGGATTGCATCGTGGTCGAGGATAGTCCCGCGGGCATTGTTGCGGCCGGACGGGCCGCGATGCGCGCCTTCGCTTTCATAGGCGGCTCGCACGCTGGTCCCGCGGGTTTGCGCGAAATAGTTGCACCCCTGCGCCCGAACTGTATTTTTGAGCGTATGGACGATTTACCCGACCTAATAGCGGGGCTCTCTCAGGGTTGACCTCATGACCATCGATCGCACTCGAACCGGCGAACTCATGATGGGCGTTGACGTCGGCACTGGAAGCGCGCGCGCCGGACTTTTCGCGGCCGATGGCCGGCTGTTGGGTCGCGGTGAATGTAAGATCACGATGAACCAACCCCAGCCTGATCATGTCGAACAGGACAGCGAGGAAATCTGGGCGGCGGTGGGAAAGGCAGTGCGCGGCGCCCTGGCTGTGGCGGAGGCCGATCCCCGATCCGTCTTAGGCATCAGTTTCGATGCAACGTGCTCGCTGGTAGTGCGCGATATTCATGGTTCGCCGCTAAGCGTATCGACGACCGGTGAAAATCGCTGGGACGTCGTGGTCTGGCTCGATCACCGGGCGCTCGCAGAGTCCGAGGAATGCACAGCCACCGGCCACAAGGTCCTCGATTATATCGGTGGGGTCATGTCTCCCGAGATGGAAACGCCCAAATTGATGTGGTTGAAGCGGAGGTTCCCGGAACGTTGGGCCCGCGCTGGTTATTTCTTCGACCTCGCCGACTATCTCACCTGGCGCGCCTCGGGCAGTTTGGAGCGCTCACAGTGCACACTCGGTTGCAAATGGACCTATTTGGGCCACGGCGGTGATACGTGGCGGACTGACTACCTCGCCCAGATTGGAATTTCGGATGTGCTGGAACGAGGCAGCTTGCCGCGGCAAGCCAGCCCTATCGGGAGGCCTTTGGGGCCCCTGACCGAATCGGCCGCGCGTGAACTCGGGCTGACGACCCAAACGTTGGTCGGCATCGGTCTCATTGACGCCCATGCCGGGGCACTTGGTGTCATCGGCAGCTATGCTGGGGCAGATGGCGAGATCGAGCGGCATCTGGCGCTAATCGCGGGCACGTCCAGCTGCATCATGGCACTTTCCTCGACGCCCAAACCCGTGCCCGGCATCTGGGGCCCCTATTACGGCGCCGTCCTCCCGGAACTTTGGCTCAATGAGGGTGGCCAGTCAGCCACCGGTGCGCTCCTCGACCACATCATCCGCGGCCACTCGGCCGGTGGTATGCCAGAGGCAAGCCTTCACGCCAAAATCATCGAACGGGTCATGGAACTGCGCAAATCCGAGGGCTTGGATTTGGCCGGGCGACTGCAGGTTCTACCCGATTTTCACGGCAATCGTTCACCGCTGGCTGATGTCCATGCCGTTGGTGTGGTCAGCGGACTGACGCTTGACGCATCTTTCGACGCTCTCGCCAAGCTCTATTGGCGGACATGCGTCGCAATCGCTCTCGGTGTTCGCCATGTGCTCGATGCGCTCAACGCCAAAGGTTATTTGATCGACACGCTTCATGTGACCGGTGGCCACACCAAAAACCCGCTCCTAATGGAACTTTACGCCAATGCCACTGGGAGCACGGTGGTGGAACCCGCCGCCGAAGACGCGGTGCTGCTGGGGACAGCGATGGTTGCGGCCACTGCGGCGGGACGTCACTCATCGCTCGCCGATGCGGCCAAGGCGATGAATCGCGGCGGGCGCTCTCGCCAACCCGATCCCAAGGCGCGCAGGCGTTTTGACGCCGACTACCGTGCCTTTTTGCGGATGCACGAGCAGCGTCGGGAATTGGATTCGATCCTGCAAAAGATCAACTGAAGCCACCACCCAAAACTCCCCGGCGACATCACTCGAGGTCATTCAAAGTCGAGGATCACCGTGTCCACCGCCAGGCTGTCGCCTGGCTTTGCCCTCAGCGCCTTGACCACGGCGTCGCGGTCGGCCTTAAGCACGTTTTCCATCTTCATCGCCTCCACCACCGCGAGCGCGTCTCCTGCCTTTACGGCTTGGCCGGCAACGACGAGCACGTCCTTCAAGAGGCCGGGCATTGGGCAGAGCAGTGATTTGGATGTATCGGGTGCTGCTTTCTCCAGCATGAGGCGCGCCAGTTCGGCCTCACGCAACGTATACACCCGGACATCAGCGACAACGCCGCGATGCAGCAGTCGCACACCGTTGGCGATAGGGCGCACTTGCACAGCGACCGCCTCACCACCTACCAATCCCGTCCAGAGCGGTTCACCAGGCCACCAACCGCTCTCCACCGCCACCCGCCGGCGCACCGTCCCGCCGTTGTCAAGAAAACTTACGGTGATTGGTTGGGTGATGTCGCCCTCGACGTGCACTCTTTCTTCCTCGCGCCCCAGCATCACGATTCGCGCCTGGGCGAATTTTACTTTTCCGCCAGTCATTTGCTGACTGATCTGCCGCCGCCGGACATTGCTCACGTGATCGATGGCAGTTGCGACTGCGGCAAGCGTTTGACGGGCCGAACCCTCGATAGCACGCGCGGTGAAACCGTTGGGATATTCCTCCTTGATGAAGCCAGTCGACAGCCGCCCCTCGCGCCAGCGCGGATGCTGCATCAATGCCGCGAGAAATGCCAGGTTCTGGGCGATGCCCTCAACAACGAAGTCGTCGAGCGCGCGGGCCATTGCATCGATGGCGGCAATTCGCGTTGGGGCGTGCGTGCAAAGCTTGGCGATGAGCGGATCGTAGTATACCGAAATCTCACTGCCCTCGGCCACACCGGTATCGTTGCGCACCGTGATGCCTTCGCTCACCACTTCACGCGGCGGGCGGTAACGCACGAGCCGTCCGATCGAGGGCAGAAAATTGCGGGACGGATCCTCAGCATAGACGCGAGCCTCGATCGCAGAGCCCTTCAGCCGAATGTCAGATTGGCGAATTGACAACTTCTCGCCCGCTGCGGCCCGGATCATTTGCTCGACAAGATCGATGCCAGTCACCAGTTCCGTGACCGGATGTTCGACCTGCAGACGTGTGTTCATTTCGAGGAAATAGAAGCTCTTGTCCTGGCCCGCGACGAATTCGACTGTGCCAGCGGAATCATATCCTACGGCTTTGGCAAGCGCGACCGCCTGCTCACCCATCAGGTTGCGCGTTTTGGCATCCAGCAGCGGCGAGGGTGCTTCCTCGACCACCTTCTGGTTCCGCCGCTGAATGGAGCATTCGCGCTCACCAAGGTGGATGACATTACCGAATTTATCTCCCAGCACCTGAATTTCGATGTGGCGGGGATTCTCGATGTATTTCTCGATGAACACCCGGTCATCGCCAAACGAGGATTTTGCCTCCGATCGGGCCAGGCCATAGCCTTCCTCGGTTTCCTTAGCGTTGTAAGCTATCCTCATCCCCTTCCCGCCCCCACCGGCCGAGGCCTTGATCATCACTGGATAGCCGACCTCCGCCGCGATCCGAACCGCCTCCGGCACGTCGCCGATCTCGCCGAGATGGCCAGGAACGGTCGAGACCTTGGCTCGGGCCGCGGCCTTTTTGCTTTCGATCTTGTCGCCCATCGCGGCGATCGCCTTGGCGTTGGGACCAATGAAGGCGATGCCCGCATCCTTGAGTGCAAGCGCGAAGGCCTCGCGTTCGGAAAGGAAGCCGTAGCCCGGATGCACGGCTCCGGCCCCGCTATCTCTGCAGGCCGCGATGATGCGTTCGATCGCCAGGTAGGATTGGGCGGCCGGAGCCGGGCCGATTTGTATCGCTTCATCCGCCATTTCGACATGCAAGGCGTCGCGATCGGCGTCGGAATAGACGGCAACAGTCTTGATACCCATCCGGCGCGCCGTCTTAATGATGCGGCACGCGATTTCGCCTCGATTGGCGATGAGGATTTTTTGGAACATCCCTCCCCTTCGGCGACTGTTCTGCGCCAGTGATTTTGCGTCAGGTTGGCCCTGGTTGCGGCAAAGGTGGGCGAAGGTCAATGAGCCCGTAGGCGAAGGCGGCGAAAGCGATCACGAAGATCGCGGCCGAGACCAGCGTCGTCGTAACGATGATTCTCAGCAGCTTCGGCCGCGCGGGTGCCGACGGGGGAGTGCCTGGCACGACTGCGCCGGCGTCGAGCTGGCTGCGGAAACCAAAGGGAAGGACCGCGAACAAAGTAACCCACCAGAGTACGAAATAGACCGCAACGCCAAAGGGGAAGGTCATGGGTTGTCTTTAGGAGGCTTGTTCGAGTTCGACAAGCGCGCCGCCGAAGTCCTTGGGGTGCAGAAACAACACCGGATTGCCATGAGCGCCGAGTTTGGGCTCGCCGTCGCCGAGAACGCGCGCGCCCTTTGCCGATAGGCTATCGCGCGCTGCTCGAATGTCGGCGACCTCGTAGCAGAGATGGTGAATGCCCCCATCGGGGTTGCGGGCGAGGAACTTGGCGATCGGCGAATTGGCGCCGAGAGGTTCGAGCAGCTCGATCTTGGTGTTGGGGAGGGTGATGAATACGACGCGGACACCGTGCTCAGGCTGATCGAGAGGCGGCGAGACAGTGGCACCGAGATGGTTCCGGTAAACCTCGGCGGCGGCGGTGAGGTCGGGAACCGCGATAGCGACGTGGTTGAGGCGACCGATCATGGGGTGAGCACTTGCTTTCGCACCAGTCATCGATGGTGACATGCCGAGGGTGGCGTGCAATTGGGCCGTTGTCCATGAGGAAGCCCGGAAATTTGCAGGTGTCGACCGCTCGCCAACACTCTTGTCAAGCCGACCAGCGCAAATTCTATGGACCAGCGCCCAGGTTGCCGAGGAAAACGACGTGGCTGGCGCTCGCGACTGTCCTGCTGTCAGCCGCCGGCAATAGCTCCGACGACCAAAAGCGGCTCGGCCCCCGTCCTGACCGCCTCCGGCAACGCGGTATCGGGAGGCTCAAGCGACAGGTCCCGCTGGCAGGCGAAGAAGCGCACGAACGGTCGGCGCTTCTTGCTGACATGGTCACGGATCGTTCCGCAAAGGGCAGGGTGGCGAGACTCGAGCGCATCGAGGACCGAAGCCAGAGTGACCGTGCCCTCGACATTAATCTCGACCTCGCCGCTAACCAGCGCAAGCCGGCGCAAGTGTGTCGGCAGGACAACCCGGATCATGGTAGTGTCTGGACCTCGACGGAACACACCGCGGGGAGGTCGCGCACGATGGCGGTCCAGTTGTCTCCGCCGTCCCGCGATGCGTAAACTTGGCCTCCCGTGGTGCCGAAGTAGACGCCGCACTCGTCGAGCCTATCGACAGCCATCGCATCCCGCAAAACGTTCACATAACAGTTCTGTTGAGGCAAGCCGCTGGTGAGTGCCTCCCATTCGCTGCCGCCTGTACGGCTGCGATAGACGCGCAGCTTGCCGTCGGGTGGATAGTGCTCGGAATCACTCTTGATCGGCACAACGTAAAGGGTTTCCGGCTCGTGCGCATGAACATCGATCACGAAACCGAAATCGCTAGGTAGGTTGCCGCTGACTTCACGCCACGAGTCGCCGGCATCATCGCTTCGCATGACGTCCCAATGCTTCTGCATGAACAAAACCCCAGGTCGCGAAGGGTGCATTGCGATGTGGTGCACACAGTGCCCGATCTCGGCGGTTGGGTCTGGAATATACTGAGAGTGCAGACCGCGATTTATCGGTTTCCATGTCTTGCCAGCGTCGTCGGTCCGGAATGCGCCAGCTGCCGAAATTGCGACGAAAATCCGCTGGGGATTGCTGGGATCGAGCAAAATGGTGTGGAGACACATACCGCCGGCACCGGGTTGCCACTTCGGGCCGGTATCGCTTCCGCGCAACCCAGCAAGTTCGTTCCAAGTCTTGCCTGCATCGGAGGTTCGGAAGAGAGCGGCGTCCTCAACCCCGGCGTAGCAAACGTCGGGATCGGTCAGGGAGGGCTCGAGATGCCAGACCCTCTTGAACTCCCAAGGATGTTGGGTCCCGTCGTACCACATGTGCGTGGTGAGCGGCGCCCCCCTCTTGGAAGCTGTGTCATAGACGAATTTGTTGCTTTCACCCTTCGGGAATCCCTCGGGGCCGGTTGTCGGCTCACCGGCCGTCGTTCCGGGCTGTTCCCAAGTTTTACCACCGTCGCTTGAGCGCTGGATGATCTGTCCAAACCAGCCGCTAGATTGCGAACAGTACAGCCGGTCCGGATCCACGGACGAACCCTTTAGATGGTAAATCTCCCAACCGGCGAAATGTGGACCGCTGACGTCCCACGATCGACGCTTCCCATCCGAGGTCAGAATGAACGCGCCTTTCCGTGTGCCAACCAGAACTCGAACGCCGCTCATTTACTCCTCCTTCTGGATGTTGTGGGGCTCGGACCCTCATAGGGTTGCACGGAGAGAGACTTGGGTCCGATAGTCACGTCTCGGAGGAGACTAAATCCTTAGGCTTGATGTCAACCCGCATTGCGCGCATCGGATGGTCGCGGCATCGGGCCGCCGGCCCCGAAGTCGAAACGAGAACAGCCGGTCGGGATTTGAAGAACCAGTCACCTCTTTGGAAGACCAAGCTAAGGCTTTGAACTTCCTGGTGGGCGCGACAGGGATCGAACCTGTGACCCCTACCATGTCAAGGTAGTGCTCTACCGCTGAGCTACGCGCCCGGTTCCGGGGGAGCGGCACATCTAGCTGATCAGCTTGGGTCTGTCCAGCCTCGCCGCTATGCTTCGAACTGAGCGTTGACTATTGCCCACGCATTCGTATTGCGCTGCAACAGACCAGCTCTTATGTATCAGTTGTGCGTCGCAAAAGAGCGTACATGACGGGGCTGGCCAGCTGAGGACGTGACATGGATGCTATCGTGAGGACGGGCAAGTTCTTTGAGGACCTCGAAGTGGGGATGCAATCGAGTTACACGCGGATCGTGGGCGAAGACGACATCCAAGCCTACGCCGTCGTGACCGGAGACGACAATCCGATGCACCTGGATGAGGCCTACGCCGCGGCCACCATGTTCAAGGGACGCATCGCGCACGGGATGCTGACGGCAGGCTACCTGTCGACAATTTTCGGCACTCGTCTTCCCGGACCGGGCTGTATCTACGTGTCCCAGACCCTGAATTTTCGGGCACCGGTGCGAATCGGCGACGAGGTCACGGCGAGCGTCAGCATAAGCGAACTGATCCCGGCCAAGCGGCGAGCGATTTTTGCCTGCGATTGCTCGGTGGCTGGCAAGACGGTATTGCAGGGAGAGGCCGTACTCATGGTGCCCCAGCGACCGGCCTGAGGCTGCGGTCAAGCGCGGCGATGGGGGCAGGCGTTTCGGCTTCGGACTAGTTCATGTTGGTGGTGCGCAGTTTCGTCGATGTGCCGTTGCCCGCCCGCGGGGGTGTCATCACGATTGGCAACTTCGACGGCGTTCACCGAGGCCACCAAGCCCTGATCCAGACAGTACGAGACCGCGCCGAGCGATTGGGCGCGCCTTCTGGCGTGTTGTTGTTTGACCCTCACCCGCGCGCCTTTTTTCAGCCGGACAAACCACTATTCACTTTGACCCCAATGGCCTACCGGCTCGAACTGCTGGCGGGTCTCGGACTCGATTTCGCGGCGGTGCTGCCGTTCGAGGCTGAATTAGCCAACCTATCGGCCGCCCAGTTCGTCACCAAGATACTCGTTGATGGCTTTGCGGCCCGATACGTCGTCGTCGGTCACGACTTCAAATTCGGCAAAGGACGGACCGGTGACGACGCGATGTTGGAGGCGGAGGGTCGGCGCCAAGGTTTTGGTGTTGGTGTCCAGGCCGCTGAACGCGATGGGGTGACCGTCGTATCTTCAAGCCTCATTCGCGAGGCTCTGCGCAGGGGCGACGTCGATTCAGCGGCGCGGCAGCTTGGCCGTCCGTGGAGCATGGAAGGAAATGTGATCTCGGGCGCCGGTCGAGGGGCCGGGCTGGGTTATCCGACGGCCAATATCGGAATTGCACCGGGTACTGAGTTGGCGCATGGCATCTATGCGGCAAGAGTATGGGTCGCGGGTGCCGCACACGCCGCAGTCGCCTATCACGGGAAACGACCGACGTTTGACAACGGCATCGCGCTGCTCGAGGCATTTCTCATTGATTTCGATGCAGATTTGTACGGCAAATTCATCCGCGTCGAGCTTGTCGCGTTCATCCGTCCCGATCAAAAGTTCAGCAGTGCCGACGCCCTAAAGGCTCAAATGGAACGCGACGTGATCGAGGCCTGCGCCAAATTGGACCTTAGCCGGGTTTAGACGTTGCGCGGAGCGACTGCTTACGTACTATCCTCGATAGTCGTACTCCGATTTCGATGGCAAGCCTTGCTGAAGGGGCGTAGTTGGACTGTGAGCACAACAATTAATTCGAACTCGAGTTTGGAAGACCTTTCTGAGCCAACGAGAGACTTGGGTAGGTCGATTAGCAGTGGGGAGCGCGCCGGAGCTGCGCCGGCGCAGCGGATGCAGATGAAACGACCACGTGGTAGGCGGGGTGCTTCCGGCCCCAACGGACTGTTGGATCGATCTCATGTCTATGCCGTTGGTATTGGAACTAAGCATCGCACGGAGCTTACTCAGTTCGGGGCAGCCCTGCCGGATGCGATCTGGCAGGAGTTTGCAGGCGGGCAGGACTTTTTGCAGGCCGCGAGCCAAGTACCGACCGGTACGGTGGTGCTGTTCGATCCGTTGCCGGATATCGAGACACTCGCTGTCGTAGCATGGCTTGGCCAACAGCGGGCCGATTTGGCGTCGATAGTTTACTCTTCGCAGCCTACGGTCAAAGCTGCGGTCGACTGTCTCAAGGCCGGTGCGAGCGACTTCCTCGGCACTCAGCAGGACTGGAGCACGATCGTGGCGGCAGTCCACGCGACGTTTCAGCCGGGACCCGAGCGACCCAATCGCTCATCGGCATTGGCCAGGCTACGAATGACGAGCCGACTCTCGCAACGTGAATTGCAGGTGCTTCAAGGTTTGCTATCCGGCATGTCCAACAAGGCCGTGGGCACAAAGCTGCATATTAGCGAGCGAACCGTCGAGGTGCATCGGTCACGCATCATGCGCCGGCTCAATGTCGATAGCTTCGCCGAATTGGTGCGGATGTCGGTCCGAGCGGGACTCGGTGGCGAATAGGCCGCCCCGCGATACCCAAGCTGTGGCGAAAATAAGTTTTCCACAACAAAACTCGCAAATTAACCATTGACCGCTGGCGCAATTCGGCGGTTGGGGGCTTCAATGCCAATGCGACGTGCGGTGACGAACGCGGGTTCGCCATCGGCGGAGTGGAAGGGTAGAGGCACGCAAGCGTTGGGCGTGTTTGTCGAAAATGCAGATGGTTAGATCGGACACAAGTAACATGCGGAGTCCGATCCGGCGGCGGCGGGGACGTGCTATGATGGCAGAAGTAATCAAGGCATTCGTAACAGGTATGGCGATAACGGCGGTGAGCGCGGTGGTGATAGCCAGCGCCATCGTGTTGGTTTACGCCTGACGTTGGGTGCGACAAAGGGCCAGCTGGCAGGCGCTAGGCCGGTGGCTGGTGGAGTTGCTGGATTGTCCGGCGATGCGTTGCTAGAACCTCAGGCTCATCCCGAAGGTTAATAGCGACGAGAGCCACGATCCTCATGAGCAAGAAGAAGCCCGGCCCAACCGACTCTGGCCGCGACTGGTCTGAAACGCTCTATCTTCCCAAAACCGATTTCCCCTTGCGTGCTGGGTTGCCTGAGCGCGAGCCTTTGCTGGTCCAGCGCTGGCAGAAGTCCAAGCTGTTCGAGCGACAACGGACGGCGTCGAAGGGGCGCGAGAAATTCGTTCTCCATGACGGCCCGCCCTACGCCAACGGCAACATCCATATCGGCACGGGCCTCAATAAGATCCTGAAGGACGTGGTGGCGCGCAGCCAGCAGATGCTCGGCAAGGACGCCAACTACGTGCCCGGCTGGGACTGCCACGGCCTCCCAATCGAATGGAAGATCGAGGAAAAATACCGCGAGGCCGGCAAGGACAAGGACGCCGTGCCGATCCTCGAGTTCCGCAAGGAATGCCGCGAGTTCGCCGAGCACTGGATCGACGTGCAGCGCGGCGAGTTCATGCGTCTCGGTGTCGAGGGTGATTGGTGGAAGCCCTACTCCACGATGACCAAGGACGCCGAGGCACGGATCGCGGCTGAGTTGATGAAGTTCGCGATGAACGGGCTGCTCTATCGCGGGTCGAAACCCGTGATGTGGAGCGTTGTGGAAAAGACCGCGCTCGCCGAGGCGGAGGTGGAATACCAGGATTACCAGAGCGATACGATTTTCGTGAAGTTTCAGGTCCAGGTCACGGCCGACAAATCCGTCGGCGGAGCCGATGTCATCATTTGGACCACAACGCCCTGGACGATCCCCGGCAATCGCGCGATCAGTTTTTCCCCGAAGATTGCCTATGGCCTTTACAGAGTGATCAAGGCGCCTGATGGCAACTGGGCCAAATCTGGCGATCAGTATCTTCTGGCGGACAAGCTCGCCGCTGATGTCATGAAGGCAGCGAAAGTCGAGAGCTTTGAGAGATTGTCAGGCTTGAGCGCCGATACGTTGGCGTCGATTGAGTGCGTTCATCCTCTCAGCGAACTCGGCTACCAATTCAATGTGCCGCTCTTAGCCGGCGATCACGTCACCGACGACACCGGCACAGGGTTCGTCCACACCGCGCCTGGTCACGGCGCCGACGACTTCGACATCTGGACCGCCAACGACGCGGCTTTGCGCGCGCGCAACATCGACACCCGCATCCCCTTCACGGTGGACGCCGACGGCTTCTTCACCAAGGACGCGCCCGGTTTCGAGGGCAAGCGCGTCATCGACGACAAGGGTAACAAGGGTGACGCCAACGATGCCGTCATCAAGGCGCTCATCGCCGCTGACGCGCTGATCGCGCGCGGTCGGCTGAAGCACCAATACCCGCACTCGTGGCGCTCCAAGAAGCCGATCATCTTCCGCAACACGCCGCAATGGTTCATCGCCATGGATAGAGTCTTTGATGGCGCGAGGCGACTCCCCTTCGGGGAGCCGGCCGCCACGCGCGACAAGAAGGACGAGACCCTGCGTCATGTCGCGCTGAAAGCCATTGCTGACACCACGTTTTTCCCGCCTGCCGGGCAGAACCGGCTGCGCGGCATGATCGAAGCCAAGCCTGATTGGGTGATCTCGCGGCAGCGCGCCTGGGGCGTGCCGATCACGGTGTTCTTTCACAAGGAAACTTTCGAGGTCATTCCGAGCGCCAAGTTCAAGGGCTCGGCCGAACTCTCAAAACGCATCGAGGATAGCTTCCGCGAGGGTGGCGCCGACGCCTGGTTCAAGCCGGGTGCAGCGGATGGATACCTGAATGGGCTCGTGGCCAACCCCGCGGACTGGCAAAAGGTCGACGACATCCTCGATGTCTGGTTCGAGAGTGGCTCCACCCACGCCTTCGTCCTCGAACAGCGACCCGACCTCAAATGGCCCGCCGACCTCTATCTCGAGGGCTCGGACCAGCATCGCGGCTGGTTCCATTCTTCGCTCCTGGAAAGCTGCGGGACGCGCGGCCGTGCGCCCTACAACCAGGTTCTCACCCACGGCTTTGTCATGGCCGAGGACGGCCGCAAGATGTCGAAGTCGTTGGGCAACACCGTCACTCCCCAGGATGTGATCAAGACCTCCGGCGCAGACATCCTGCGGCTTTGGGTGATGTCCTCGGACTATTCGGACGACCTGCGGATCGGCCCTGACATCCTCAAGGCCAACGCCGAAGCCTACCGCAAGCTGCGTAACACCTGGCGTTGGCTGCTCGGCACACTCGCCCATTTCGACAAGGCCAAGGCGGTCGACGCGACGACGATGCCCGAGCTCGAACGGCTGATGTTGCACAAGCTCGCCGAGCTCGATTCCATCGCACGTGAAGGATATGCAACTTACGACTTCAAGCGGGTCTACCAGGCGATCTCGAATTTCTGCATCGTCGATCTGTCGGCGTTTTATTTCGACATCCGCAAGGACGCGCTCTACTGCGAGCCTGAAGAGAGTCCGAAGCGGATGGCGGCCCTCACCGTCATTGACCGGATTTTCGACTGCCTGACGATCTGGCTCGCCCCGATGCTTTGCTTCACCGCCGAGGAGACCTGGCTCGCCCGCTACCCGTCGGAGGCGGGCTCCGTGCACCTCCAAACGGCGCCCGAAATCTCCAAGGGTTGGCGCGACGAGGCGCTCGCCTCCAAATGGGACGACGTTCGCCGCGTTCGGCGCGTCGTGACCGGCGCACTCGAGATCGAGCGAGCCGCAAAGAGGATCGCCTCCAGCCTCGAAGCTGCGCCCAAAATCTACATCGATGATCCGCGGACGGCGGCCGTGCTCAACGGCATCGACCTCGCTGAACTGTGCATCACATCGGATGCTGAGCTTGTCGAAGGCCCAATTCCCACGGGTGCCTTCAGGCTTGACGATGTGCGACATGTCGGCGTGGTCACCATGCTCGCGGAGGGCAAAAAGTGCGAGCGGTCTTGGCGCATCACCAAGGACGTGGGCGGCGATCCCGCCTTTCCCACCCTCTCTGCCCGTGATGCCGCGGCGGTGAGGATCTGGGATGCCAAGCATGGGCGCTAATCTGCGTCTGGGCCTCGTCATCGGGGTGGTTGTCGCGGTGCTGGACCAAGCCTCGAAATATTGGCTCATTCACCTCTCGGGTATTGGCGAGGCGGGAGGGAGGATCGGACTCGGTCCGTTCGCCGACCTGGTTTACCTGCGCAACGCCGGCATCAGCTATTCGATGTTCGAACTCAAAGGGCCGGGCGGGCAGTGGCTGTTGACGGTCCTGGCACTGGCGGTTTCGGCAGGCATCGTCGTCTGGCTTTGGCGCGTTCCCAACAGCTTTGTGGCCGTTGCACTTGGCCTCGTTCTCGGTGGCGCCGTGGGCAACGCCATCGACCGGCCATTGATGGGCGGTGTGGTCGATTTCGTCTCCCTGCATGCTGGAGGGTTCAACTGGTATGTCTTCAACCTCGCCGACGTCGGGATCGTTGTGGGGGCCGGGTTGCTGTTGTATGAGTCGCTGATCGGGAGTCGCAAAACCGCCACGGATGGGGTCTAGGGACGGCGGTTGGGGAGCGCACGGGGGAAGGGTGCATGGTGAGCAGGTTCGGCAAGACGCGAGCGTTCTTGGCGATCGCTATGCTCGGCACAGCGGTAGCCGGGTGCGGGGACGGTCTCGAAGTGCACAGCAAGTTCCTGGATACCATCGCGCCCGCCCTTGCCAGTTCCAAGGGCGAGCCAACGTTGGCCGACCGCCCTGGTCTGGTGATACCGCCGCCGATGGCACAGCTTCCCGAGCCAGGCACCGGAAGTATGGTGGCTAGCCAGCTTCAAGCGCAACTTCCCAACGCCCCCGAGGCCCAAGCGGCGATTGCCGCGGCCGAAAAAAAGAAGCAACAGGCGGCGGCATGCGAAAAGCTGAAAGAAAAGCAATGGCAGGACGATCAAGAGCTAAAGGCCGCTTGCCCCGGTTTGCTCACCCGGCTCTGGCAGTCCGGCTCGATCAATCCATCACAATAGCCGCGATGAACAATGCTTAAGTTGACGGATAGGTCAATCAGGGCGGATTTTGGTGGGCTGTTTGACGCAAGTCCTGCGTCGTTCAAGCGCGCAACCTTTCAGCTGAACGAACCGAACGTGATCGCCCCCCTTCCGAACAGCCGTGACCCTTGTCCCCAATGACCACCATGCCCAAAATCGCACCCTCCTCCGCAGTGCCGTCAACGACGCCCCGAGCCGTTGAATTCAGGCTCGACAACGGTATGACGGTCGTCGTCGTCCCTGATCATCGCGCACCGGTGGTGCACCATATGGTGTGGTACCGGGTGGGATCATCGGATGAGGTTCCGGGTAAGACCGGCATCGCTCATTTCTTGGAGCATCTGATGTTCAAGGGCACCGAGAAGATCGGGCCCGGTCAGTTCTCCAAGATCATCGCCCGAAACGGTGGCCAGGACAATGCCTTCACCAGCAACGATTCGACGGCTTACTTCCAGGCCGTCGCCAAAGACCGATTGGAGTTGGTGATGGATATGGAGGCGGACCGGATGGTCAACCTCAAGCTCGAAAAATCGCAAGTGGAGACCGAGCGGAACGTCATTCTGGAGGAGCGTCGCTCGCGGATCGAGAACGATCCGGCTGCCCAACTCGATGAGCAGATGCATGCGGCCCTATACGTGAACCACCCTTATCGCATGCCGGTGATCGGCTGGTTCCACGAGGTCGCCGCGCTTTCGCGCGAAGATGCGTTTGCCTACTACCACCGGTACTATGCGCCCAACAACGCGATCTTGGTGGTTGCCGGCGACGTCGAGCCTGATGACGTGTTAAGGCTGGCCAAGGCAACCTATGGCAAGGTCCCGGCGAACGCTGCGTCGCTACGCAATCCACGCCCGGTCGAACCGCCCGCCGTGGCCCCCCGCCGGATCGAGATGGTGGATGAAAGGGCCGGCCAGGCGACAATATCGCGGGACTATCCAGCGCCCTGTTATCCCCGTGCGAAGCCCCGCGAGGCCGAAGCGTTGGACCTCTTGGGTAAGATCCTCGCGGGTGGCCCGACCAGCCGTCTGTATAAAGCGCTCGTGGTTGACCAGAAACTGGCTTCCAGCATCGATGGCGGATATTCCGGCGAAGCCCTCGATAGCGGTCGCATTGGGCTGCATGGTGTCGCCTCCGACGGGGTCCCGCTGGCCGATCTGGAGAAGGCGATGGACAAGGTGATCGACGGTATCGCGGTCAACGGCGTCTCTGCCAATGAGTTGGAATTGGCGCGCAACCAATATTTGGCGAGTTACATCTATGAAAGCGATGGTATCGGAGCTCTTGCCCGCCGCTATGGTTGGGGAATGGTAAACGGCCAGACCATCGCCGACATTGAGGATTGGCCGAACCGGCTGCGAACCGTGACTGCCGAGGATGTCAGGGTCGCCGCGGTCAACTACCTTGTTTCCAAAGCGTCGGTCACCGGCTGGCTGCAACCGCCTGCCGGGCTCGCATCATGAAAATCCAAAGTGTCAGAAGCGCCGGCGGCATCGAAGCTTGGCTGGTCGAGGAGCACGGGCTGCCGCTGCTCACCATGCAGTACGCGTTCATGGGAGGGGCCTCCCAAGACCCCGTCGACAAGGCGGGTGTCGCCAATTTCCTTTCCGCCATGCTTGACGAAGGCGCCGGCGATCTCTCCTCGCAAGTGTTTCAAGAGGAGGTCGAGCGGATCGCCGCCAAGATTCGATTCAATGCGGGCCGCGACGGCTTCAACGGCAATTTTCAGACGCTGACCGAAAACCGGGACAAGGCGACCAAGCTGCTGGCGTTGGCGTTGACCAAGCCTCGCTTTGACCCCGATGCGACGGACCGGATCCGCCAGCAGATCTTGGCCAGCATCCAGTTCGACAGCAAAGACCCCGACAAAGTCGCCGATCACGCCTGGTACGCCGCAGCTTATCCAGGCCACCCTTACGGCAATCCCGTGAGTGGGACACTGTCCTCTGTTACGTCGATCTCACCCGCAGACCTGGAGGGATTTCGGTCACGCCTGTTCGCAAGAGATAATCTGAAAGTTGCCGTTGTTGGAGACATCGATGCCAAGACCCTCGGCGTGCTTCTGGACACTGTTTTCGGCGACCTGCCGGCAAATTCGCGCCGGTTTCCCGTCGAGGTGATGGAGCCGAAGTCTGGCCCCCTACACTCGCTGATCGAGATGGATATACCGCAATCAGTCGCGCAGTTTGGTCAGGCCGGAATAGGCCGCAAAGATCCAGATTTCATGGCCGCTTACATTCTAAATTACATCATTGGTGCCGGCGGCTTCTCCTCTCGGCTGATGGAGGAGGTGCGCGAGAAGCGCGGGCTGTGCTACTCGGTCTACAGCTATATCAACCCGATGCAACGTTCCTCGGTCTACCTCGGCGGTGTCGCGACAAAGACCGACAGCATGGACCAGTCGCTTGAGGTCATCCGAGGCGTGTTGACGGATATTGTCGAAAACGGCCCAACCGAGTTGGAGCTGGCTGAGGCGAAACAATATTTGACCGGCTCGTATGCTCTCGGCTTTACGTCTTCGAGCGCCATAAGCGGGCAGCTTCTTGGGCTGCTGTTGCACGATATGCCAATTGACTACGTCGACACCCGCAACCAACAGGTGAACGCGGTTACGCTCGCCGACGTAAGGCGGGTCGCCAAACAGTTGCTGAAACCAAGTCGGCTGATCGTGACTGTTGTGGGAAAGGGCCCCAAGCCAAGCGAACCCTCGTAGTGAGGGCGTGGCGCTGAGGCCAAAGGCGTTGTAGCCTATGTGGCGTCATGACCCGCGGCAAGGAACCCTCCGATCAGCGCCTCGATGATGCCGCACGGGCCGGCTGGCTCTACTATGTCGCGGGCAACACACAGGAAGACATCGCAGCCAAGTTGAAGGTGTCGAGGCAAACCGCGCAAAGATTGGTCTCGCTCGCGGTTTCCGAGGGCCTCATTCGCGTCCGCCTGGAACACCCGATCGCCGAATGCATGGACCTGGCCGACCAGTTGCAAGCCCGGTTCAGGCTCGATCTGGTCGAGGTAGTTCCGAGCGATCCAACTGCGACCTCAACCACGCTAGGCATCGCCGAGGCCGTGGCGGCCGAGATCGAACGGCGTCTGCGGGCGACGACGCCGATCGTCATGGCCATCGGTACGGGTCGCACACTGAAGGCGGCCGCCGATCAGCTGCCGCACATCGATTGCCCGCAGCACCGGATCGTATCGCTGACGGGCAATATCGGCCCTGACGGCTCGGCGGCCTATTACAACGTGATCTTCGGCATGGCCAACGCTATCAAGGCGCGGCACTTTCCGTTCCCCTTGCCGGTGTTCGCGACTTCGGCGCGCGAAAAGGAACTTCTGCATGGGCAATCGATGATTCGTGGCACGCTCGATCTTGCCGCCCGCGCCAACGTTGCGGTGGTGGGCATAGGCGAGATCACTCCTGAGGCGCCGCTCTTTGTCGATGGGTTCATTACCGAGGCCGAATTGACTGGGCTCAGGGACGCGGGCGCGGTTGGCGAAATCGTCGGCTGGACCTTCGATGCTTCGGGCAGATTGATCGAGGGGCTAACCAACGAACGCGTAGCCAGTGCGCCGATACCGAGCCGTGATACGAGCCTTGTTATCGCCGCCGCGATGGGCGCCCGCAAACTGCCCGGGCTGCGGGCTGCGCTGCAAAGCAGACTGGTCAATGGCCTCATTACCGACGAGACGACGGCCAAGGCCTTGCTCGGTAAAGGCTAGCGAAGCCGCGCTTAGGCTGTGGCAATCACAGGGTGGCGAATAGCGGCGAATTGCCCTAAGAGCGACGGGCTTACCGACGCGGGGGAGGACGATGGGCATCGCCGACATTACAAGCAGTCCCGAGGCCCAGGCCTTCGCAGCGTCGTTGGCTGGCAAGTACGGCATTACGCCTGCGGCGGCACAAAGTGTCATGTCGGGGGTACTGCCGGCGCTCGCCGGCGGCATCGAAGCGAACACCCTCACCCGCGATGGCATAGCCGATCTGATGGAGGCCCTGTCTTCTGGCCACCACCAGAGCGTGATCGACAATCCGGCGCTTGTCGGCCATCCCGACACAATCGCCGACGGTAATGCCGTCATCGGCCACCTGCTCGGTCCATCAGGACTGTCGCAAAGCACACTTCAGGCGGCGGCCGGCCAGGCCGGCGTTCCAGCGGCGCTACTTAGCCAAATGGCGCCAGCAATAGCGGTATTTCTGTTGGGTTATCTGTTTCGCAACAGCGGAAGCGTTCTTGGCAACATTGCAGGATCCGTGCTCGGTGGCGCAGGTGGCGGCGTGAGCATGCCGCCGATGGGCCGACCGCTGGGCGGCGGCATGATGCCACCCATGCCCGATCTGCGAAACATCACCGCTGGGAACAACCCCTACGGCAACATCGCCAATTCCATCCGCAACGGTGGGTTCGCGGGTGGTGCGGCGGCAGGTGGCGTGCGCGACATTTTGGGTAACCTTTTGGGTTTTGGTTCTTCGCGCGGTATTATTGGTTGGATCATCCGATTCGTGGTTTTGCGTTACGGCATGAGCATATTGCGCGGATTTTTGCGCAGTCTGATCCGCTAGCGGCCCGAGGGAGAAGGCAATGGGGAACATTAGGATTTCGGCCCTGGCCGTCGCGGCCGCGTGTTGTGCCCTAGCTGGTTCGGGGGCTGCCAAGACGACGAAGCCGCCGGCCTATGTCGGCACGTGGGCAACAAGCCTTACCGAGTGCAAGGCGGCGACCGACAAGCAGGGCGCCCCGGCGGTCTTTGGTGAAAAGGAATTCACCCAGTTCGATACCCATTGCTCGTGGGACCAGATCGTTTGGCGTCGCTACGCTTGGCACGCAAGGGCTTCTTGCACTGCCGCGGGTAACAAACAGGATGACACGCTTGAGATTGCCGTCAGCGGTGATGCTCTCGCGCTCACTTGGGACAGCAGCAAAGCAACGATCGATTACGCCCGCTGCAAATAACGCAACGGTTGCGCTGTTCCACCATCTATTGCATTGCCGAACGTTGACCGGCTCCTGAAGTCTGGCTATTGTCTACGGCATGATGGTTGGACGACAGATAGCGCATCGACGCCACGAGCTGCACCATTGCGCGTAAGCGCAACCCATCACCGTTATTCAAAACCCCATTTCCCAACAGCGCCCGTTCCTGCATAAGGACGGCGGTTCCATGCCTTACCGCTTAACGGAGGCCGACTTTGGCTGATATTCTTCGCCTTGCGATCCAGAAGTCGGGCCGCCTGTTCGATGGTACCCAGGCACTCTTGAAGGAATGCGATATCGAATTTGGGACCGCAAAAGTAGCCCTGAAGGTGCGCGCCTTCGATTTCCCGGTCGAGTTCTACTTTTTGCGCGACGATGATATCCCGACCTATGTCGCGGACGGTGTGGCGGATGCCGGCATCGTCGGGCTCAATGCGTTGAAAGAATCTGGTGCCGAGGTGACGATCGCGGAATCGCTGGGCTTCGGGCGCTGCCGTTTGTGCCTGGCTGTGCCCAAGGGCGTTACCTATAGCGAGATCGGTTCCCTCGCGGGAAAGCGGATCGCAACGTCCCATCCGCGGATCCTTCGTGACTTCCTCAGGGAAAAAGGCGTCGGCGCGCATATCCACGAGTTGTCGGGATCGGTCGAAATCGCACCCTCCATCGGGCTTGCCGAGGCTATCTGCGATCTGGTCTCCACGGGCTCGACGTTGGCCAGCAACGGTCTCACCGAGGTCGAGACGGTGCTGGAATCCGAAGCGGTCCTCATCACCCGCAAGAACTTGCCGCCCGGGCAACAATCGGTCCTTGACCAGCTCATCTTCCGCGCTCGCGCGGTGCGCAAAGCCCGTCATAACAAGTACATCGTGCTAAACGTGCCCAACAAAGCGCTGGAACAGGTTATCGCCCTCATTCCCGGGGCCAAGAGCCCAACAGTCATGAACCTAGCGGAGACGGGTTGGAGTTCGGTGCACTCGGTGGTGTCCGACCACGATTTCTGGGAAGTGATCGGCAGCCTCAAGGCGGCCGGCGCCCAAAGCATCCTGGTGCTCCCGATTGAAAAGATGATCGCCTAAGGACACTCAATGACCATCGCCATCATCAAATACAACGCTGGGAACACAGCCTCGGTCACCAATGCGCTCCTGCGCCAGGGGTTGACGCCAATCATCACTGATACGGCCGCCGAAATACGCGCGGCCTCCCACGTCATATTTCCCGGCGTCGGTCACGCCCAGCCGGCGATGGCCTATTTGCGCGAGCGCGGGCTCGATGCCGTGATCCGTTCCCTGACCCAGCCGTTTCTGGGCATCTGCCTCGGTCTCCAGCTCCTTTGCGATTGGAGCGAGGAGGGGAATACGAATTGCATTGGTGTTTACCCAACGAGCGTTCGCAGGTTTGTGGGCTCGGAGAAGGTGCCGCACATGGGCTGGAACACGGTTCCATTGGCGGACACCGGCCTCGGTGATGGCGTTCATAGGTATTATTTCCTCCACGCTTATCGCGCCGATCTTGGACCCGACACCATCGCGACGTGCGACTACGGCGGCGCCTTTTCAGCCATCATGCGTAAGCGCAACTTCCTCGCCGTCCAGTTCCATCCGGAAAAGAGCGGCAAGGCCGGCGCTGCGTTGCTGCAACGGTTCCTGACCTCATGACCGAGATCGTCCCAGCCATAGACATCATCGGCGGGCGCTGCGTCCGGTTGAGGCAGGGCAGCTTCGACGCTCAGACGGCCTATGACGCAGATCCCGTGGAGCTGGCCGTGCGTTATGCAACGGCGGGCGCTCAGCGGCTGCATGTGGTCGATCTTGATGGTGCGCGGGCGGGGCGGCCGATGCAACTCGACCTTGCTGCGCGGATGGCCGCCGAAAGCGGGCTGAAGACCGATTTTGGCGGCGGTGTGCGGACCCTCGACGATGCGGCAAAGGTGCTGGCGACGGGCTTTGCGCAGGTGAACGTCGGCAGCGCCGCCATCCGCGAGCCCGAGATGATGCGCGAGTGCCTGAGAGCGTTCGGCGGGGAGCGGATCATCCTCGGCGCCGATGCGCGCGACGGCAGGGTCGCCGCCGCCGGGTGGAAAGACCAGACGGACCTAACGCTCGAGGCGCTCATCGAGCGGTTCACCGACGATGGCCTGGCTTGGGTTCTGACGACCGACATCGCTCGCGACGGAATGCTGAGCGGCCCCGCGATCGACCTATATCGCGGGCTGAAGGCGCGCTTTCCTCGGCTCGGCCTGATCGCCAGCGGGGGCGTCGCACGGATCGAAGACATCACGGCATTGGCAACGGTTGGTGCCGAACGCGCGGTCGTCGGCAAGGCGCTGCTGGATGGCCATATTGGCTTGGAGGAGCTCGCCCGTCATGCTGGCTAAACGCATCATTCCCTGCCTTGACGTGCGCCATGGTCGCGTCGTCAAGGGCGTCAAATTCGAGGGGCTGAGGGATACGGGTGACCCGGTCGCGCTCGCCACCCGCTATGTCGAGGAAGGCGCCGACGAGCTTGTACTGCTCGACGTCGTGGCAACCCAAGAGGCCCGCGCCGCCTTCGCCGATGTGGTGCGCGAAGTCGCCCGGGCGCTAAGCATTCCGTTCACGGTGGGCGGTGGCATCGGCTCCATCGAGGTCGCCCGCGCGCTGATCACGGCGGGAGCGGACAAGGTGTCGGTCAATTCGGCTGCATTGAAGCGCCCGGAGCTGATAACCGAGCTTTCCGACGAATTCGGTGCGCAGGCGGTGGTCACCGCTATCGATGCCGAGCAGACGCCGGCCGGCTGGCACGTCCGCTCGATCAGCGGCACCACGGCAACGGGCCGCGAGGCCGTCGCTTGGGCACGGGAAGCCGCCGAACGCGGGGCGGGCGAAATCCTGCTCACCTCCATTACCCATGATGGCGTGAAGCAGGGCTTTGCCGTGGACCTCGTACGCCGCGTATCCGAGACCGTGCCGGTGCCGGTGATCGCATCCGGTGGCGCTGGGACGGCCGCGCACTTTGTCGACGTTTTCATACGCGGTAAGGCGGACGCGGCGCTTGCCGCCAGTATGTTCCATTTCGGAGAGATTTCGGTCGGCGATCTCAAGCACCGACTGGCGAAAGAAGGGATCGAGGTGCGCCTTGAGGATTGATTTCGACAAGATGGGCGGCCTCGTCCCCGCCATCGTCCAAGACGCCAAATCGCGCGAGATGCTGATGCTCGGTTATATGAATGCCGAGGCCCTCGCTAAGACTGAGGCCGAGGGCATCGTCACTTTCCACAGCCGCTCCAAGGGCAGGCTTTGGACCAAAGGCGAAACCTCCGGCAACGTCCTGAAGGTGGTCTCGATCACGCCCGATTGCGACGCCGACGCACTACTGATCCTGGCCGAACCCGTGGGCCCGACCTGCCACACCGGCACTACATCCTGCTTCGTTGCCGAGCCCGACGGCGCCCTGGCGCGGCTCGAAGCCACGATTGTTGCCCGCAAGACCGCAGGGGTCACGGACAAGTCGTACACCGCAAAGCTATTTGCAGACGGTCTCCCGCGCATCGCCCAGAAGGTCGGCGAGGAGGGCGTTGAAGTTGTGATCGCCGCGCTCTCGGGGACGGACGCGCAACTTTCCGGCGAAGCGGCCGACCTACTCTACCATCTCATCGTTTTGCTGCAGGCGCGTGGCCTTGGCCTGCGCAACGCAATCGAGGTGCTGGAAGGCCGGGCGGCGCGGAAAAAGCCCGAATAATTGGGCGGCACGGTCGGTCTGCAGGCGCAGACATTGACACCGGCCGGTAAGCACCATACGTTTGTCGCATTCCGAGGGGTGTCCCGCATGGGGCTGAGATGGCGAAAGCCGAACCCTTGAACCTGATCCGGGTCATGCCGGCGGAGGGACGGGAATTGGGCTTAGCGCCCGCCATTCTTTCCGCCAACCCCAAATTTCGTGGCATGCCCGTTGGCCACGCGTTTGCGAAAGAGGCTTGCCATGACCGCAACGGTTGAATCCAAAAAGAACGGCGCCGCGCCCCATGCCGTCACTGTCGGCCCCATCATGGGCTCGCGCAAAGTGTATGCTTCGCCCAAGTCTCATCCCGCTTTGCGTGTGCCGTACCGCGAAATCGCCTTGAGCGATACGGGTCTGGCGCCAGTACGTGTCTATGATCCGTCCGGTCCCTATACCGAGACCGATGCGCGCATCGATCTGAGCTCCGGCTTGCCGTCCGTCCGCGAAGCCTGGCTAAA
>Ga0209698_10001733_pt1 | contig 25120 bp, 17 predicted proteins | sample LitLauG_LLR_2012_FD_187203 | JGI IMG/M metagenome (GOLD analysis project Ga0209698, IMG submission 187203) | Freshwater sediment microbial communities from Pennsylvania, USA - Little Laurel Run_MetaG_LLR_2012 (SPAdes) (version 2) | ecosystem: Environmental > Aquatic > Freshwater > Creek >... | reverse complement strand
GAACGTTGGTTGCTGGTGAGGGACACTTCACTGTCTGTCGCCATACCAACTTAGAAGCATAACAACTGGTAATGGTTACTTTGCGACAGTCCACTAGTGTCAGTCGAGCTTCACAAGTGACGGTGCCCGCGTCGTAACTGTCGCTGACGATATAATAGAAAGATTCTCTGCCAGCGAAAGTTGCCTCTGTGATACTGGCGGCGAAACCAGCCGAGCTGCGCTCGGCGGACGGGCGAGGCGCCCGTCCCCACACGAGCAGATTCCCCGCTCCGCTCGGAATGACAGACTGTCTTTTGGAAGATTGAGGACAGCATCCGTCCTCAATTCGGGTTAGTGTCGTCAGGTTGGCTCAGAACCAAGAGCTAACCGCTAAGAGCTTCTTCCATGGATTTTAAACTCGTTTCCAGTTACAAACCGCAAGGCGACCAGGCTGCGGCGATTCAGGCGCTCACTCGCGGTATTTTCGACCGCGAGCAGCACCAGGTCCTGTTGGGCGTCACCGGTTCCGGCAAGACCTTCACCATGGCCAAAGTGATCGAGGCGGTCAACCGTCCGACACTGGTGATGGCTCACAACAAAACGCTCGCGGCGCAGCTTTATCACGAATTCAAGAGCTTCTTCCCGCAGAACGCCGTCGAATACTTTGTTTCTTATTACGACTACTACCAGCCTGAAGCCTACGTTCCCGCTGCCGACCTTTACATCGAGAAGGAAGCCACCATCAACGATGAACTCGACAAGCTGCGCCTTTCGGCCACGCGATCGCTGTTTGAGAGACGCGATGCGCTGATCGTTGCTTCCGTAAGCTGCATCTACGGTTTGGGATCGCCCGAGGCCTACTACGGAATGATGCTCTTCGTGGAAAAGGGCCAGAAGGTCAAGCGCGAGGACATCACGCGCAAGCTTGTAGATATTCTCTACGAGCGTACCAACGGCGAGTTCCGCCGGGGAACATTCCGTGTACGCGGCGACGTCATCGAGGTCTTCCCCACCTACGACGACATGGCTTACCGCATCGCAATGTGGGGCGATCAGATTGAATCCCTGTCACAGATCGATCCGCTGTTCGGGACGGTCAAGCAGAAGTACATGCGGCTGCCGATTTACCCTAAGACCCATTACGTCATGAAGGACGAAACGCGCGCGTCGGCTGTAGAGTCGATCAAGAAAGAACTGGCCTGGTGGGAAGTCGAACTCGAAAAGCAGGGACGGCTGGTCGAATCGCAGCGTATTCATCAGCGCACCATGTTTGATCTGGAGATGATCAAGGCCATGGGCTACTGCCATGGCATCGAGAACTATTCACGGCATTTCACGGGACGCCTGCCGGGCGAGCCTCCGCCGACGTTACTCGATTATTTTCCGCGCGACTTTCTGCTCTTCATCGACGAATCCCACCAGACCGTGCCGCAATTGCGCGGCATGCACGCGGGTGATCGCTCGCGCAAGGAGGTTCTGGTTGAGTACGGATTCCGCATGCCTTCGGCGCTCGACAATCGTCCGCTGACGTTTGAGGAGTTCGAGCATCGCACGAATCAGCTCGTTTACGTTTCGGCCACGCCGGGACCTTATGAGCTGACGAAATCGGCAGGCGTGGTGGTGGAGCAGATCATCCGGCCGACCGGGTTGATTGATCCTCCTGTGGAAGTTCGTCCGGTGAAGGGCCAGATCGACGACCTGCTGCACGAGATTCGCGCCCGCGTGGAGAAGGGCGAGCGCGTGCTGGTCACGACGCTGACCAAGCGCATGGCCGAAGATTTGGCCGAGTATTACGCCGAAGTCGGCGTCAAGTGCCGCTATATGCATTCGGAAATCGAAACCCTGGAGCGGGTGAAGATCCTGCGCGATCTGCGCAAGGGAGAATTCGATGTGCTGATCGGCATCAACCTGCTGCGCGAGGGACTGGACCTGCCGGAGGTGTCGCTGGTGGCGATTCTCGACGCTGACAAAGAAGGATTCCTACGTTCGTCGGGATCGCTGATTCAGACCATCGGGCGCTGCGCTCGCCATTTGAATGGGCGCGCGATTCTGTATGCGGACCGGCAGACCGATTCGATGAAGCGCGCGATGGACGAGACTTCTCGCCGCCGCGCCATCCAGACGGCCTATAACGAAGAGCACGGCATCACGCCCGAGTCGATCGTGCGTCCGCTGGATATGACGCTGGCGGCAATCGTCGCGGCGGATTATACGGATCTGACCGGGGGCGAGGCCGAAGGCATGCCCGAATTCAAGTCGCAGGAAGAAGTTGACGCGTACATCGCGAAGCTCGAGAGCGACATGCGCGAGGCGGCCAAACGGTTTGAGTTCGAGAAAGCGGCCAAGCTTAGGGATACGATCAAGGAGTTGAGGACAAAAGAGTTTCTGTTCGCGTAGTTTAGGCGGTGGTTCGCAGCCATGACTGGATCGTTGGCACTCCATCGGTGGCATCGGGCTGCGCAGAATTCTTAGCCGGACCTTCAGTCATGATCTAAGGATACAGCGGCGCCTCAGCTGCCGGGCTTCGCCCGGCCGGACAGCCGAGGGCGGCTGTCCCCACATGATCGCGGATGCTGCTTAGCGCCCGTAGGCGGCCGACGCTGCCATCGGCTTCCGATGCATCATGTACCCGTCGTAAGTCTCTTGCCTGAAGTTCAGGTTTGGGGCGCAGAGCTTCTCGGTTTGGCTGAGGAACAGGTATCCACCGGGTTCTAGATAAAGGTGCAGCCGCTCCATCAGCGCGGTGCGTTGAGCGCGGGAAAGCTGCGGCAGAACATCCATACAGAAGATGCAATCGAAGCGGCCTATGTAAACCGGCTTGGTCAGATTCATCGTATTGAATGTGACCAGGCTGCGGATGCGCGGCTTCACCAGCAGGTGTGCGTTATTGCTCGATCCATTGCCGGAATTACCATTGGCGGGAGTCGCGAGTACAGTTCCCTCCGAGCCGCTGGCACTTCCGTTGGGAGTTCCGATTTTCGAGAAGCACGCGCGGATCATCGTCGGCTGCAACCCCTGCAAGGCGGATTGCGGATACAATCCGCGCTCGGCGACCTGAATCGACGACGGCAGCAAGTCGGTCCCAACGATATGGACGGACCACTCCTTCGTCGCATGGACGGAACCGGCCTGCGCGAGTTCCGATACTCCTCCGTTGCGGTTCGCGCTCTTCACTTCTTTACTCGCGTTCCCGTTGCTCGAACCGTTGTTCGTACTATTCCCCGATGCGTTGGGCATGGCGTCACAGATCGCCATGGCAATCGAATAGGCCTCTTCACCGGTGGCGCAGCCGGCACTCCAGACGCGCAGGGTGCACGCACCGTCGTCCGCTTTGCGGGCGTAGAGTTGTGGCATCACGTGACGTGCCAGCGCATTCATGGCTCCGGGATGCCGGAAGAATCCAGTCTTCACGTTGAGCACGCCGTCAAGGAACTCGGCAAGCGCGGAAGGATCGAGATCGCCGGAGCGCAACCGGTCGAGCAACGCCGCCGGCGATTCCAGTTCATGAGCTTCCAGATACTCGGCGACGTGCGCCCCCAACGCGCTGTTCGGACAATCGAGCAGGATCCCCGTCTGGCGCTCCACGAGCAGACGCAGTTCGGAGAGTTCGTGCTCGAGAATGGTGACGCCCGCGATGAGTCTATGCATAAATCCTTTCCTCGAAAGCGCGGCTGACGACGCCGTCGCCCGGGGGAGGAGAGGACCTCAGTTCTCAGTTTTAACTTCTACCTTCTGACTTCTCACTTCCTAGTCTCCGGCCGTCGCGGCATACAACTTGCACGAATCCTGTCCGGCCTGCTGCGCGACCACGTTCATTTCTTTTTCCAGCGACGAGAAGCGCTGCATGATTTCGTGAATGCGCAGCGTCATGTTCCGGATCGTCTCAATCTGAGCGCGCGTTTGGGCAGAAAGACTGCCGGGTTCCAGCAGGAGCAGATCCGAGTTTCCCAGCACCGATGTAAGCGCGTTGTTCAGGGTGTGGCGCATCTCGAGCATGTATCGCCCGAGTGTGGCCTGGCGCTCGAGTGCCGAGCAGTCAAACTCCGCTGTACGCGCCCGGGCTTCGGCGCGCGAGCGGTGCACCGCTTCCGAAGCCGCCAGCACCAGGGTCTCAAGCCAGTGCTCGCTGGGCCGCAGGATGCTCACCCGCGGCCAGCGGTCGCGGATAAGCTGTGCCGTAGCCGCATCGTGGCATACACAGAAAATCGGTTGCGCGGTGGAGTGCAATGGCTCCAGCACCACTGAAAGCAGGTCGCGCCGCAATTGCCCGACAATGGCGACATCGAACACGTCGGCGGCAAAGCGTGGCCACAACTCGCCGCTCAGTAGAGTAAAAGTCGGAACATTCCGCTCCATCTGCCAGCGGGCGGTAATGCGCCGCGAGAAGTCGGGTTCGTCGGAGATGATAAGGACGGTCGGCGTTTCCACGTTCCAAATTTCCTCTTCTTACCTGTGGACCATCACAGTCCAGCGACGGACATTCCCCGTGCGCTCATTTCTTCTTTGGCGGCTGCGCCGCCGGATCCGGATCCCAGCCGGATGAACCGGAAACTTCGAACTCAGGAGCGTTCGTCGGCCGTGGTGCGGGTTTGCTGGACTTAGCTACGGGCGCAGCCGCGGGCCTCATGGCGGGTTTCGCAGTGGTCGCAGCCGCAGCGGCCTTCGCCGCGGGCACCGGTGGTTTACTGGCCGGGACCGCGGCCTTTGTCGGAGTTGCTGCCGCCGGTTTCGGCGCAGTTGTGGGCTTCGCAGATACTGCGGGTTTCGCGGCGGCAACTGTCTTCGCCTTCGCGTCTGCTTCGGGGCCCTTGCCGCGGCCTAGCGCGTGCTCCACCGAGGCGCGCAAGTCGACCAGCATGCGCAGCGGCGATCCCGAAGAGTATTCCGCCTGAAACATCACCTTCCACGACTGGCAGATCATGCGCAGCCGGATGATCGGCTCCTGGGCTGAAAACTGAGCTCGGCGGCAGTCGAGCGTTTCGATCCCCTTATCCTCAAGCTCGGTCAACCCATCGAGAATCAGGTTCAGGTCGCCGAGCATCAGCCGAAAGAACGCCCGCCGCATCAGATATCCGAAGCGCGTAAACGCAGCCAATGCCACCGGCAGATAGAACAACTCACCTGCCAGCCCTTTGGCCTTTCGTCCTTGTTCCAGTACTCCGCCGTGCAACAGTTCGTCGAGGGACTTGCATTTGCGGGCAGCGTCGAGCACCCGGTCCAGCGCGTTGAGCCACACCGGAGGCTTCAGCTCAACCGGGCCCAGCACCGGCTCCATCGCCTGAGCCACATATGCCAGATCCACCTCGGCATCGTTGAGTCCCGCAGGCGCGATCTGGCTGAAGTACTGCACGAGCAGGAAGTCGATCTTGTCCCGTATGGCATCGCTCTTGTTCGCCTTCGCCAGGAAGTGCTGCAGCAGCGCGACTAATCCCTCCTGGTTCACTAGCGAGCTAGTCTGCAAGAATTGCCGGAGCTGGTGCACCTGAATAGCTCCATCCATGTGCTCAAGCCACTGATGGGCCTGCTCGACGGTATCTTTGCCGGGGGTCTCCACGCCGGCTTCCAGTTCGGCGCAGGGTTTGACATCGATGGCGAACTCGCGCGCGAGTTCGAAGTAGATGGGATACAACTTGCGCGCGAAGCTCCATTGCGTGGCGAGATCTTGCACGGGTGTGGTTGGAGTCATGATTTCACGATCCAGTTGGGCACTTCGCGGTTGAACCGCGCGGCCACGAGTGTGTTCCCGGGGTGATACTGCACGGCTACCACGTGGGCGTCCTCCTCGAACGAGCCATCGGAATTGCGCAACCTGAGAACATCGGCAAATTCCAGCGGGGTTTTGCAGGCAAACAAGACTTCGCGCGGCGTGCCAAATTCAATCACGGTACTCTCGCTGAAATCCGGTGACTGGCCGGACTCCAGCATGCGGGCAAACTGTACCGGGATGCGCATCGCCGTCGCGTCCGGGAAAAACCGCGCCAGGCCGGCCACGGGACTGGCACTTTGCAGACTGCGAGCGGCGGCTGTGGCTGAATGCGCCAATCGATAAAATCCCCTTAATTAGAAACTTCTAAGCCAAACTTTTTCTGTCCGATGAAATGCGGTCGGGCTCCCCCTCTTCCTGGTTTGGAAGAGCTTTGGGGAGCCGGTATCCGCGGTTCGCAGGAAATTCGAGCACGGTGGGAACCATCTCGCGGAACGGAAGGACTAGCACTGAGGGGAACGGGCTTTCAGCAGGTTAGCGTGTGCTTTGCGCGGCTACGGCCTCGCAGGGGCTCCTGGGCGTCTCAAGCTGAGATGTCAGTCTCACTTCAGTTCCTCCGAGAATCATAGATCGCCTCGTCTGTCTCATTCGTCGCGCAGCGTCCGGGCAGGATCGATTCGTGCAATTCGCAGCGTAGGGACGGTCCCGGCAATGAGCGTTACAGAGGCGAGAACCAAGACCACGCATGAAATTGTGGGCGCGTCGTAAATGCCTACTCCATACAGCACGCTGCGCATTGCCCTCAGCACTCCCGCGCACAAGACCAACCCCAGAATGAGTCCCAGCCCCGAGGCTCGCAATCCTGGGCCTCCTATGTTGACCATGGCTTGGCGAACGGTGGAACCCAGCGCCATGCGGATACCAATCTCTCGCGTCTTTTGCACTACGATATTTGCCACCAGCGCGAAGATTCCGACAGCGCTCAGCAGCAGCGCCAGAGCCGCCATTGCGCTCAGGAGTGCTACCTCGACACGTTGGGTGACCAACGTTTTCGCCAACAAATCCTGCATCCTGTAGAAGCCGGAAAAGGGCAGGCCGGGATCGGCACTCGCGAGCGCACGCTGCATCTGCCCCGTCAATCCTTCTACCGGGCCGGAGGTGCGAACGATCCAACTGGGCTGGAACCAGACGTGGAGCAGTGACAGGGGCTGAGCATCTACCTGCGTCGCGGGAATATACATAGACTCTTCGGCCGAAAGTGGTGCAGTAGGATCCAACCCCGGCTCGATAGCCACATCTTCCACCACCCCTACAATCATTGTGTCCTTATCGACGTAGCGGCCTAGCGGACTTGCCCCCTCAAAGAACTTGCGGACGAATGTCTGGTTAACAATGGCCACGCGTTGCGAATCGGGTCCGTCTGCGTCAGTAAATGCACGGCCCATCAGAATCGGGATCTGCAACGCGCTGAAGTATTCGGGCGTAACGTAGGTCTCACCCGTCACGACTTGCCGTCCGGCATGTTTGCCGTCGCCGAGCGTCACTCCACTGTTCAGAGACCGCTCATACGGCAGACTCAGGCCAACCGCGGCGTGCCGCACTCCTGGAATCTGCCGCATGGCGGCGGTGCTCTCGTACAAGAGCTTTCGGAATGCTGCGGGATCATGGAAACGCGCGTCGTCGAGAGACGCCCTTGCGGTCATGACTCCGGTTGAGTCGAATCCGGAAGGCAGGGTTTGAAGGTGGACGAGAGTGCGAATAAGGAGGCCTGACGCAGCCAGCAACACCACAGTCAACGCGACTTCGCCCACAATCAATGCCTGTCGCAAACCCAACTGATTGGCGCCGCTCGTAGCGCGACTCGCGATGGCGGAGCGCAGGTCATACCGTCGCGCCGTAAGGGCAGGAATCATGCCAAACAGCACGCTGGTGAACAAGGATATGAGAAACGCAAAGGCCAGTACGCTCCCATCCAGCGGCACGTCAGCCACAGGCAGGAAGTGTTCAGGCAGAAGCAAGAGCAGTCCCCGCAAAGTAATGAAACCGACTGCAACTCCAGCTATTCCTCCAACGAACGCCAGTAAGAGTGTTTCGACCCAGAATTGTTTCTGAATCTGCCAGCGCGAGGCGCCGAGCGCCAGTCGGGTAGCGACTTCAGGTGCCCGCCGCAGCATACGTACCAGCGTCAGACCGGCAAGGTTCGCGCAGGCGATCAGCAGAATGATCCCGGCTGCTAGCATCAGCGTCAAGACCTGCGGACGCAGCACAGCCGTCTCCCCCCTTTGAAGCGGCACAGAATAATAAGTCACCTGCGCAGCGGGGTTGTTCTGCAACTCATAGCGCACCGTGCGAAGGGACCAGGCGCGATTGATCTCGGAATCCGCCTGCTGCCAGGTGGCGCCATCACGTAATCGCGTGATCAAGTCAAAGTTCGTTCCTCCACCTTCACCCTCGCGGCTGGCCTGTAGCGCGCTGTATAAGTCGGCATCCAAGGGAATGGTCGCGCCGTCGGGAAGCACTCCCACTATCGTGTACGGCTCACCTTTCAACAGAATGTTCTTGCCTGATATGTTGGGATCAGAGCTGAAAACATTTCGCCACAAACCATAAGTGAGGATCGCTGTTCTTGGTCCGTGCGGGCGATCTTCCGCATCCGAGAAATCACGACCGATGATGGGGTGAATCGCCAGCACATCGAAGTAGTGCGCAGAGATGCGTCCGGCATGAAGATACCGCACCCGCGAATCCGCCTGAAGATTTACACCTGAGGTTCTAGTAGCGGAAACAGCCGAGATCAGAGAGGGAACGTTGTCGCGCAGCAACTCCCATTGCTCGCCGTTCACGTGATGCCGCTCGTCCGAACCGATGGGGCCGGTGACGCGCGTGTAAATCGTCCCCATTCGCTCTGGATGAAAGTAGGGCAGGCTCTTGAGCAGGAGCGCATTGACAACTGAAAAAATCGCGGTGTTTGCTCCAATGGAAAGTGCCAGCGTGAGGATCACCATAACGCTGAATCCGGGATTACGCCACAATTGCCGAGTTGCGAACCTAAGATTCTGTCCGAGTATCTCCATCGCGGGTCACCCTCCATGCAAGATGCTACTTGTTGGAAATCTGGCCGGGATGCGTATGCCGGAACGAGAGTTCTTTGTCGCACACCAGCATCTGGGCTTCCGAAGTCCACGCTCTCGGAAATAGGCCGCAAGTCGTGGCGTTGGTATCATTTGAAACTTGGCTTCGCCTTCGTCCGCCCTGTCCGTATTCGGACACATCCGTATGCAAATGGACAGGTCCTAGGCGTCTCTACGGGTTGTTACGTGGCCCAACCACAGGCGGTTCGCAAAATCAAGCTCAACGGGCGACCAAATGCAGGGGTATGGTCGGCGATCTGGAATGGAGGGGTATTTCTACTGCAGCGTGTGGCTCGATTCCCGCGCGGCACCCGCGCCAATGTTGTACCGCTTGAGTTTCCGGTACAGCGTGGCGCGGCTGATGCCGAGCATTCTTCCGGCGAGCGCTTTGTCGCCCTTCACCTGTTCGAAGACACGCTGGATCGTAGCCCGTTCGATGTCTTCCAGATCAGTCGTGGACAATGGGCCACGCGGTGAGGCCACAACCGCACCTTCCTCGGCCAGATCAGGATCGAGAACGGGCGGCTTGCTGGTGTGGACCACGGGAGTACTCGCCAAACCTGCTCCCGAGGCGATGGCCGGCGGCAGGTCGCTCAAGTCGATGATCTGACCGTTCCCCAGCGCTACCGCCCGCTCCACGCAGTTTTCCAGTTCGCGAACGTTGCCCGGCCACTCGTATTGCATGAGCGCCTTCATCGCCGCGCTGGAGACGTGCAACTCCCCTCCCGGGGCATAGCGCTCCAAGAACCAGTGCACGAGCATTGGCGTGTCGCTGCGGCGCTCGCGCAGAGCCGGCACGAAGAGTGTAACTACATTCAGACGGAAATAGAGATCCTTGCGGAAGGTCCCATTCTTGTAAGCGGCTTCCAGATCCCGGTTCGTGGCTGCTATGACCCGCACATCCACCTTGACCCGCTGATTGCTGCCTACCGGACGTACTTCCTTTTCCTGCAGGACGCGGAGGAGTTTCGCCTGCAACTCCAGCGGCAATTCCCCCACTTCATCCAAAAAGATCGTTCCGCCGTCGGCGGCCTGGAACAGCCCCTGCTTGGATTTCAGCGCTCCGGTGAACGCCCCCTTTTCGTATCCAAACAGCTCGCTCTCGATAAGCGTCGGAACGAGCGATCCGCAATCGACTGCTACGAACGGGCGACCGGCAAAAGCTCCGCGGAAGTGCATGGCTCGCGCGACCAGTTCCTTTCCAGTCCCGCTCTCTCCATAAATCAGCACCGGCGTCCGCGTGTCCTTTAATCGCGCCACCATCCGCAGCACTTCCTGAATACGCGTCGAGGAGCCCACGATTCCGTGCACGGCGGTTTCAGAATCGGTTCGCTGGCGCAGGAATTCATTCTCTTCGACCAGGCGGACTTTCTCGGCCATGCGCCGCAAAAACAGACGTAATTCTTCCAGTGGCGAAAATGGCTTGGTGATGTAGTCGTAAGCGCCCAACTTCATCGCCTGCACCGCAGTTTCAATGGAGCCGTGTCCGGTCATGAGCGCCACTTCGGTGCGCGGCAGAAGTTTCTTGACCTTCCCCAAAAACTCCAGTCCCGACATGTGCGGCATCACCATGTCGCTCAAGATCATGTGCGTCGACTGCTCCTCCAGAAGGGCCAAAGCCGACTCGCCGCTCTCGGCTTCCAGGCAAACGAATCCCAGCGCCTCGCCCACCGTCGAGCAGAGTTTGCGGATGGTCTGCTCGTCATCAACGATCAGCAGGCGTATGCGGAGATCTTCCTTACCGGCGTTATTCACTACTTAACCTTTCCCAACGTTTTCGAGACCACTTCGATGAACTGCTGCACCCGGAACGGCTTCTCCACGCAGGGAGCGCCCGTTTCACGCAACGTTGCCACGGTCTCCTCATTCGCGATATCGCCGGTGATGAAAACCAGTCGATTTGCCAGATCCGGCCTGTGCTTGGCGATCCAGGCATGCACCTGGCCCCCGTCCACACCTCCCGGGGTCCGCATGTCGGAAACAATGCCCAGAAAAGATCCGCTCTCCAGCAATCGCAGGGCATCCACCCCCGACTCGCAACACACCACTGGATATCCGCTGCGTTCCAGAGCGGCTTGCACGTAGGCCATCACCGCGGGCTCATCTTCGATGAGCAAGACAGGCAGAGCTTGAGGTTTCAACGCTGGCACGCTCATGGTTGTGTCACTCCTGCGGCCACGCCCAGAGATGCGGCCTGGGGCGCCGCCGGCAAGCGAACAATGAAGGTCGCTCCCTGGCCGCCGATGTTGTTGTGGCAGAGAATCTCGCCACCATGCTCTTTCACGATTCCGTAGCAGATGCTGAGGCCCAAGCCTGTACCCTTACCCACTTCTTTGGTGGTGAAGAAGGGATCGAAAATCTTGTCCGGATGAGAAATTCCATTGCCGTTATCGGAAAAGGAAACGTCCACGGAATCGCCCGACTTGGTCGACATGATCTCGATGCGGGCCGGACGTCCGACCTCCCGCACCGCGTCGTAGGCGTTGTTCAGGATATTGAGAAAGACCTGCTGCAACTGGTGCGCATCGCCGATAACGTCGGGAAGTCCTTCATCCAAGTGTTCGATCACCTCGACGCCGTGACTATTGAAGTCATAGGAGCGCAGCTGAATGGTCCGCCGCAAGATCGAGTTCAGTTGCACGGGATTGCGCTGCGGCGGCATCTGACGCGCAAAACTGAGGAGGTTTTGCACGATCTGCTTGGTGCGCTGCGCCTCCTGCAGAATCACGCGCAGGTCTTTCCGCGCGGCTTCCGACAGGTCAGGATTCTCCATCAGCAAGTCGGCGAAACCGAGAATCGCGGTTAGCGGATTATTTACCTCGTGTGCCACACCGGACACCAACTGTCCGACCGCCGCCATCTTCTCGGCATGGACTAACTTGTCGCGCAGCACGGCGGAATCCGTGATGTCGGTCAGCACCAGCACGATGCTGGTCACCGTTCCCTGCTCGTCGCGCATCGGACTGAGGTTCGCTGAGAATTTCCCCGCCGCGCCGTTACGCCGCACGATTTCCAGCTCAAGGTTGTCCACTTGCTGGCCGTTCAGGGTGCTTTGCACAGCTTCGGCAAGAGGGCGCGCGAAATTCGGTGCAGCCAATTCGAGCAGCGGACGCCCCAGCAATTCGCGCTGCTCGAACCCGGCATCGTACCAGCGCCGGTTTGCATAACTGATCAGCCCCGCGGTATCGGCCACCAGAATCAGGCTCTGCGTGTTATTGAGGATCTTCCCGGAGAAGTCTCGCTCGCGGTGCAGTTCCGACTGGTAATTTCGCAGGCCGGTGACATCCAGCATCAGTCCCCGAATCTGCAGCACGTGGCCTTGGTTGTCATACAGCCCGAAGGCGTTAATCAGCACGTGAATCAGGGAGCCGTCCTTGCGCCGCAGCGTAGCCTCGAAATTCCGCAGGTTGCCTTGCTCCTCCATGACCTTGAAATGGCTCTGCCGCTGCTCGGGCGTGAGGTAAAGCTGGGTGGGAATATCGATCTGCAGCAACTCTTCCCGGCTGCTGTAGCCGAGCATCCGCACCATGGCATCGTTCACTTCCACGAATCGCCCGCCCGGCGTGCTGAAGAACAGGCCTTCCTGAATATTGTCGAACAGTTCGCGGTAGCGCCGCTCCGCCTCGCTACGGTCGGAGATGTCTTTCAGGACGTGAATCGTCTGCAGGCCTTCCCCTGAGGCTCCGTGCACGCGCGAGGTCGAAACCAGGTAGGTGCGGTCGAACACCGGGTGAGCAAACTCGTCGGAATCGTCTCCCATCGAGCGGCAGAACGGGCACGTATACGAAGTAGAATCGCTGGTCAAAGCCATCAGCGCGCGGATATTGAGTCCGATCAATTCCGCCGGAGGCACACCAATCATCGCGGCCAGCGACCGGTTCACTCGCAACACCTTGTCGGACTGGTCGTGCACGACAATAAAGTCCGAGATGGCATCGAAGATCTCGACCCAGTGCCGATTCGACTTTTCAATCTGGGTGAACAGCCGCGCATTGTCCAGCGCCATGACGGCATGCCCGGCCATGGTCTCGAGGAAGGTGCGATCCTCCTGGTTCAAAGCTCCCGCCCGCCCGGACAGGCACAGAATTCCGGCAAGTTCACCGTTCGCCCCGGTCAGCCGAACCAAGGTGCAGTCGGTCCACCCCAGCCTGGCTGCGGGTTCCACACCCAGCATGTCTTGGGCGGAAGCGGAAATCACCCGATCCCCGTGTCGAGCCACAAACTCGCCCAGAGTCGCACCCAGGTCTCGTTCGCTCTCGCGATCTAAGGAAGATGTTGCCAGCGTCGGGGTTTCAGTTTTGACGAGGTTCTGCTCAACTTTTGGGGATGAACCCTCGACCCGCTGCTGTTCGGATGAACGCACAATCTCAGATGTCGAAAGCGCCGACTGCGGCTGATGCAGAGCAACGGCTTGCCACCGGCCTTCCTGTTGCAATGCCAGCAGTCCGCCACGGGAGCCCGTTAGTTCCGCCGTACGGCGAACGAAGCGGGATGCAAACTCGGGTAGGTGCAGGCTGCCGTCAATGTCGCGCGCCAGTTCGATCAATGCCTCGGCCCGCCGCCGATGCTGTTCCGACAGGTGTAGATTGCTGGCGACTTCCAGAACGACCGCCGCCTGGTTCGACAAAGCCCGCGCACGCCGTATATCCTCCTGCGAAATCCCGGTGCCATCCAGACGATCGAGCAGGCCAAACATCCCCAGCAGTTTGCCGCTGGCACCGAGAAGCGGCACAGCCAGGACCTGATGTACCTTGTATTTCGAAACGACCTCAACGTTGGCGCCAGGGACCCGGCTCGCCTCATCCGTCCAAAAAACCTCTTTGGATCGCAGGGCCTTGGTGGCAACCCCTTCTGGAAAAATCGAGTCGACCCGGCGCGGCTCGCCGCGCTCCACCGCGAACCGGATTTGAAATTGATCATTTTCGAGCAGCGCGATGAAGCACCGCCCGAAGCCGAGAAATCCCGAAGCTCGGACGACAAACGCCTGCAGAAAACGATCCAGATCTCCGCTGGCGCTGAGTTCAAGCGAAATCTCCAGCAATTGATGAAGTTCCAGCGCCTGGGAGTGCGCGGTCGCATGCAGTTCCGCATGCGCCACCGCGACGGCGCCAAAGCCTGCAATCGCTGCCACCAGCGCGCGTTCTTCCGTCGTGAAGACGCCGTCTTGCCGGGGATAAATCAGGATCGCACCCTGGGTGCGCGCTGTGCGAAAGGGCGCGGCGATCAGCATGCCGGGAGAGACCAGGTTTCCCAGCGAATGCACGTCCGCTCCGATCGCGAGCGTAAGCGGCTCTCCCGCCGACACCGCGCGCTGGGCAAGATCCGCCGCGAAGCGCAAGGTTTGCCGGTCATGCCGGGCCCGCGCCGACGTTGCCAGTTGAGGAGTCTCCGCCGACACCGCCTTCAGCTCAAACGGACCTTCCCGGCGCAACAGCACGCATACCAGTCGTGTGCGCAAAAGCAATCGAAGCCGGTCGGCCAGCGCTTCGATAACCGCGCCCACATCAGGGCTTCCATGCAAAGCGTGTGCGACATCCGCCAGGATTTCTGCGCGCCGATGCTCTTCCCGTGACGCCTCACCCAGACGGGCAGCTTCCAGCAAACTTCCCAGTTGTCCCGCCAGAATAGTGGCTTTCGCTGCGAAATCCTGGTTAAAAGCTTCATCGTTGGAATCGTGCAGAAAGGTAAGCGCGCCGATGACTTCATTGAAAACCAGCAGCGGCGCCGCCAGCAGTGAGTGCGCCTCAAACTCTCTGGCAGCCGGGAAGGCGGCTGAATTCACATGGTTGGCGAAGATCGTGCGCCGTTGCCGCACCGCCTCGGCGGTCACCGTGCTCTCCACCGGGCGCAGGCGAAGTCCCACGAAACGCTGGGCCATCTTGCCATCGGCCTGCTCTCCTACCAACTCGTCTCCCGCTTCGCAGCGCCAGAAGTAGACCCCGGAAACATCAAAGAATTCCCGTGTGGCCTGGCAGAACAACTGAATCAATTGGTTGGGATCAGGTCGTTCCCCGGACTTGGCCGCAATACGGAGCAGAAGCTTCTGGAAGCCCTCATCGGAACCGGAGAAGGCGCGGTCTCCCGGAGGAACCATCGAACTGCTAACAGAAGCACTGACATCTGCACCGGCGCTGGGGAAATAGTTTTCGCGATTCACAAGTGCTTGAATCTAATGGGAAACTAATCGTCATCTCAATTTGAGTCAAGGGAAATGGACTGGGGGTGCCTTGATGTGAAATCCCGAGACTCGGAGTGAGATTTCGTCTCACCCTGAGAAACAGTACCCGGTTTTTGCCGAATGAGACAACGCTAATCGCAAAGACGCCTCTCAAGCGCCTTCCTGACGTGCCATAACTATCTATTTTTCATCTACTTAGTGCTCATTACTTTGGTTTTTCCAAGAAGGTTCCGTTGGCCTAGGCATTGCACGCTTGGCTTTGCCCAGTTCTTGGAATCGGAGGAGGATCTGTGTCTCAGCGAATCGCGGCTGCAGTCCTGGGAGTCGTAGCGATGGTGACGGCTTTCGGTCTCTCCCCTGCGGGGGCCCAGACCCCGCAAGGCGACGAAATCACTCGTCGGGCGAAAAGTAAGGTGCAGCCTTTTTATCCGGAGTTGGCGCGCAAGATGAATATTGCAGGTACGGTAAAGATTGAGGTCACAGTTGCCCCCAACGGCACGGTGAAAGAAGCTCGGGTGGTTGGCGGACACCCGGTACTGGCCAATTCAGCACTTGACGCCGCCAAGAAGTGGCGCTTTGAGCCCGCGCCGGCAGAGAGTACGGGCGTCATCGAGTTCAAGTTCGAGCCGCGGTAACTCGGATCACCGCGGAGGAGACAGGCATGACTATCGGCAAGAAGTTGTACATGAACTTCGGCTTCATCCTGACCATGGTGGTGGCGCTGTTCCTCGCCAACTGGTTGGCGGTGAGGCGCGAACACGACGCTAAGAATGCGGCGCAACAATCGCAGGATCTGGCTAAGGCCACCAATGCGGTCCGGTTCCAGATGATGCAGAACCGCCTTTACTTGAGCAACTACTTGCTGAGCGGTGATACGCGCGAGGTCGACCGCATGAACGAGGGCCTCCGCACTCTCAACGACGACCTCGAGCGGGGGAAGGCGCTCGCCAGCTCCGATCAGATCAAGACATCCCTGAACAAAGTGCAGCAACTGGAACAGTCCTGGGGCAAGGAATTCGCCCAGCCGCTAATCGAGAAACGGAAAGATGTGGACTCCGGCAACGCCACCGTCGCTGAACTGCAGATCTATTACCTGCAAAAGGATGCTTCCTCCTGGGTAAAGAACTCCACCGACTCTCTTGACATTGCCGATGGCGAAAACCAGAAAGTGGTCGATGAGCGGAATAGTTCCGACAAGAGTGCGGCCAACTGGACGATCTGGATTTCAGTGCTCACCACGCTGGCCGCTTTGATCGCTGGAGCGATTGTGGCCTACCGCACCGCTAAGTCGATCACCGAGCCGCTCACTAACCTCATGAACGTGGCCCGCGCCATCGGTAATACCGGTGACCTGGAACACAACATCGATCTCGGCCGCGACGACGAAATCGGCGAACTGGCCCGCACCTTCCACAAGATGGTCACCTACCTCAAGGAGATGGCAGGAGTTTCCGAAGCCATCGCTGGCGGCGATCTGACCCTCGAAGTTAAGCCGCGTTCCTCGCACGACACCCTGGGCAACGCCTTCGCCAAGATGGTCGAGGGACTTGCCGGACTGGTGCGCAGCGTCCGCGACGCATCATCGCAAGTGGCCAGCGCTTCCAATCAGGTCGCTGGAGCCTCCGACGACTCCGCCAAGATCGGACTGCAGGCCTCGTCCGCTATCGATGAAGTCACCAGCACCATGCACGAAATGAGCGTCAACGTGCAAAATATGGTGAAGAGCACCCAAGTCCAGGCCTCGAGCGTCAGTGAAACCTCGGCTTCGATCGACCAGATGGTCGCCTCGATCCAGCGGGTGGCCGACACCGCCAAGGTGCTGCTCGACATCTCCAACCGCTCTCGCGAAGAAGTCCACAACGGCATCGGCACGATGGACAAGGCCACCGATGGCCTGAACCGCATCAACACCACCATCAACTCCTCGGGCGAGATCATTGGCGCTCTCGGTCAGCGTGCCGACGACATCGGCAAGATCATCGAGGTCATCGACGACCTGGCCGAGCAGACCAACCTGCTCGCTCTGAACGCCGCCATCGAAGCGGCCCGCGCCGGAGAACACGGGCTGGGATTTGCCGTGGTCGCCGATGAGGTCCGCAAACTCGCGGAAAAGTCCGCTCAGTCCACGAAGGAAATCTCGGAACTGATTCAAAGCATTCAGAAAGAAGCCCGCAAAGCGGTCGAGAACATGGACCGCTCCACCTCCATTGTCAACGAAGGTCTGGCCCTGGGATCGGAGTTGAACTCAGCCCTAAAGAAGATCTCGAACGTGGTCACTGAAGTCTATAAGTTCGCGCAGGAAATCGGCGCCGCCACCAACGAGCAGTCGCACGGTTCCTCGCAGATTGCACGGGCAACGACCCGGCTGAACGAAATTACGCACGAAATCAACTCGGCGGTCGAAGAGCAGGCTTCCGGAGCTCAGGCGGTTGTCAAGGCCATGGAACGCATGCGGGAACTGGTGCAGCAGTCGACTTCAAGTTCCACCGAACTGGCGGCGTCGTCCGAGCAGATGTCGAAGATGTCGCGCAGCCTGCTGGACTTCATCGACCGGTTCGCGCTGGCAGAAGCTGCGCGGGAGAAGGCTGCAGACTCCGCAGGCCGCAACGCCAAGCGGGCCGCCGCCGCGGCGCAGATTTAAACCTTCAGGAGCCCAAGACCATGAGTCGCGAACTCCATATCGTGGGTTTCCAGGTGGGACGCGAGACGTACGGCGTGCCCATCACCTCCCTGCACGAAATCGTGCGGGTGCCGGAAATCACCGCCGTGCCTGACGCCCCCGACTATCTCGAAGGCGTCATCAACCTGCGCGGCAAAATCGTGTCTGTCATGGACCTGCGCAAGCGTTTCGGAGAAAAGCAGGCCGCCGTGAGGAAAAACAATCGCATCCTGGTGGTCGAGCACGCGGGGCGACTGGCCGGGCTCATCGTTGATTCGGCCTCGGAAGTCTTGAAGATTCCAGCCGATGCCGTGGAGGCTCCGCCTGCCGTGTTCCAGGAAGGCGGACTGAATTGCGTTACAGGGCTGGGGAAAGTGGCCGGGCGTCTCATTGTGCTTCTTGATATGAGCAAGCTGCTCGCCCCCGCAAGCCTCGTAGCCAAGAGCGAGTCGGGGGAGAAAAAGGCGGCAGCCAAGGCCGGGGCGCGGTAATCGTGGGCGGAAGTTCAATTCAGCGGCACGCGGGACGAGAATACGCATGAGCACATTCGGAGCGGCACCCGCTCCCATACTCACCGATGCGGAACTGAAGCTGTTGCAGGCGCTCATCTACCAGGAGTGCGGCATGCACTTCGACGAGCGCCGCACCCATTTCCTCCAAGATCGGCTGTTACGCCGGTTGAAGGAATGCCGTGCCGACTCGTTCTATGCCTACTATCGCCTCCTCATCAGCCAGCAAGGCAAGGAAGAGTTGGCCAAGCTGCTGGAGAATCTGACGGTCAACGAGACCAGCTTCTTCCGCCACAAGGCGCAACTCGATCTTTTCCAGAAAACCGTCCTGGAAGAGCTGCTGAAGCATAAAAGCGCGCGACGGGAGTACTCGATCCGCATTTGGAGCGCTGGCTGCTCTACCGGACAGGAAGCGTACACCCTGGCCATGCTGGTCACCGACGCGCTGGCCTACTTCTACCTGCGCAATCCGCTGCCCATCGACATGCCCCTCCCCAAGCCGCTGGTGCCTCCGCCGTGGCGCGTCGAGATTCTGGCCAGCGATATCAGCTATTCCGTGCTTCGACACGGACAGGAGGGGACCTACAGCGAGCATCAGATGTCGATGGTTGACTACGGCTACCGCCTGCGCTATTTCGACAAGGTTTCCGATCGCTACGCGATCAAGAAGGCGCTGAAGGAGATGGTGCACTTCGACTTTCACAACCTGAAAACTGAGTACCTGCCCCAACGCAACGATGTGATCTTCTGCCGCAACGTGATGATGTATTTCGACGAAGCCGAGCAGAAGCGGCTGATCGAAAAGTTTTACCGCTGCTTGAATCCGAACGGCTATCTCTTTGTCGGCCATGCCGAAAGCCTGTTGGGCCTGACCCAGAAGTTTCATATGGTGCACAAGGACAGCGGAACGGCCTATCAGCGGCTTGAGGTGAAAGAGTAATGACTAATTCCCCCGATGAGCGTGGAGCCGAACTGCGGGAGCTCTTCTATGAGACCTCGCAAGAACTGGTCCAGTCGCTCAACGAAGAAGCGCTGAAGTTGGAAAAGAATCCCGCCGACGAGGAGATCGTGCGCTCGATCCGGCGTACGGTGCACACGTTGAAAGGAGATTCGGCCGCCTGCGGGCTCCGCGAATTGAGCGAACTGGCGCATCAGTTCGAAGACGCGCTTTCGCTGGAGGGTGCGGCTTCTCATACCGCTGTAGCGGAAATCGCGTTCGGTACCGCCGACATTTTCTCCGAGATGATTGCGGCCTATCGCAACGGCGCGAAGCTCCCCGCCACCAGGAACTTGAGCAAGAAGATTCAAGAGTTGACCGCAGCGCCGAAAAACGGCAAAACACGGGGCAAAAAGGCAGCCGGCAAGACGAAAAGTAAAGAGGCTGCTGGGAAAGCCGCCGTCAGCAAGTCGTCCAGCAAAGCGGCCGCCCATTGGACGGAATACGAAAGACTCGCCATGTCCAAGGCGCAAGCCTCCGGCCAGGACGTGCTGCACGTGGTCGCCAAAATTGATCCGCACTGCGCCATGCCCATCGCGGGACGCCAGTTGGTTCACAACGCGATCGGTACCATGGGCCCAGTGATTGCCGTTCGTCCCGATGCCAAGTCTCCGGCGGCATCGAAATTCATCGAGTTCGTAGTGGCCACGGTACAAACCCCGGAGCAAATTGCGGCCAAATGCAAGATTCCAACCATCGTCGAAGAAGTGACAGTCGAGGTATTACTGCCTGCCAGTACGGCAGCGCAGCCGGCTGCGCCGGCAGATTCGACGGAGACCAAAGGGCCCGATAGCACGGCCGCAACCGAAACGGCGACGCCTGAGCCTTCCGCTGCCGCTTCGCCGCTGCCCGGATCCATCCCCGTGACGCAGGAAAACCTGCTGCGCGTCGATGCCGGCAGGATCGACAACGTTCTCAACCTGGTGGGCGAGCTGATTATCGGCAAGTCGATGCTGCAGCAGGCGCTGAACGAATTCTCCAAGCGCTTTCCCAAAGAGCTGCTGCGCGGAAAATTTGCCGATGCCATGGCTTTCCAGGCCCGCGTGCTCAACGACCTGCAGCGTTCCGTCATGAAGATTCGCATGGTGCCCGTTGACCATCTCTTCCGCCGCTTCCCGCGCATGGTGCGCGACGTCGCACGCCAGTGCGGGCGTGAGGTGGAACTGCTGGTCAGCGGACAAGACACCGATCTCGATAAGGGAATCCTTGACGCCATCTCCGAGCCTCTCACCCACTTGGTCCGCAATGCCATCAGCCACGGCATCGAGTCTGCCGAAGAACGGCGTAAAGTGGGCAAGCCCGCGCAAGGCATCGTTCGTCTCAACGCCTTTCATCAGGGCAACCAAGTCATCGTCGAAGTCACGGACGACGGACGCGGCATCGATGTCGCAAAAATCCGTTCCAAGGCGATCGAACTCGGCCTGACCACTCCGGAAGAAGCTTCCAAAATGAGCGAACTGGAGGCTCTCAACTTCATTTTCCGTCCCGGCTTCAGCACCGCCGAGCATGTCACCGAGGTCTCTGGACGCGGCGTCGGCATGGACGTGGTGCAGAGCGTGTTGCATCGGCTGAAGGCCTCAGTCAGCGTCGAAACCCGCCTCGGTCAAGGCACAACGTTCCGCCTGAAGCTGCCACTGACTCTCGCCATCATCAAGGCCCTGCTGTTCTGGGTCGAACAGCGGCTCTACGCGATCCCGCTGAACGCGGTTCTCGAAATCGCGCGCACCTTCGAAGCCGAAGTGCACCAGGTCGACAACTACGAAGTTTTGCAGCTCCGCAACCAGGTGCTGCCCCTGCTCCGCCTGGGACGCCCGGCGCCGGAGAGAGACCGCAAAACCAAGCTTTTTGTACTCATCATTACCGTCGCTGAAAAGAAGTATGGGCTCATTGTCGATGCACTCGAAGGGGAAGAAGAGCTGGTCATCAAAGCCCTGGATGATCAGACCTTCTCGACCGATCTGGTCTCCGGCGCTTCGATCCTGGGCGACGGGCGCGTGGTGCTCATCCTCAACCTGCCCGCGGTGGTCGAGCACGTGGCCCGTTTGCGGCCAAAGGAGATGGGACAGGCGAACTCCGGGCTGTTGTTGACGCACACCGATCGCATGCGTCTGGCGCTCACTCCGGAAGTCGGAGGCCAGATATGAAGCAGGTACGGGTGCTTGTCGTCGACGATTCGGCCCTCATGCGTAAGCTGATTCCGCAGATGCTGGCCTGCGATGAAGCCATTAACGTCGTGGGGACCGCGATGGACGGCTCCTTCTGCCTGAAGAAGATCGAGGAACTCAAGCCCAACGTGGTCACGCTCGATCTGGAAATGCCCGGCATGAACGGCATCGACACGCTGAAAGAGATCATGAGGCACAATCCGGTTCCGGTAATCGTGTTCAGCTCGCACAGCACGGAAGGCGCCAGCGTCACGATGAAAGCTCTAGGCCTGGGAGCGTTCGATTTCGTCACCAAGCCAAAGGACGCCTCCGCCCATATGGCGGAGACAGCAAGGGAGTTGATCGCCAAGGTTAAGGCCGCCGCCGACTGCAAGCTGAAACCACGGATGATGGCAGGAATACCGGCGAAACCGGAAAAGCCCCCGGCCCCGGCGGGAACTCCGAACAGGATTGTTGCGATCGGCGTGTCGACCGGAGGCCCGCAGGCTCTCGAATTTGTCCTCTCGCAACTGCCTGGAGATTTCCCTGGCGCCATCACCGTGGTGCAGCACATGCCCGATGGTTTTACCGACATGTTCGCGCGGCGGTTGGACGAAGTCTGCCCTCTGCGGGTGAAGGAAGCGCAATCCGGCGACCTTCTTCTACCTGGCCGGGTGCTGATCTGCCCAGGAAGCCGCCATATGAAGGTCAAGAGGCTGCCTTTAGGAGACATCGTCGTGCTGAACGATGAACCACGTGTCAATGGGCATCGGCCCAGCGTCGACGTGCTTCTAAGGAGCGTTGCAGAGGAGTTCCGCAGCAATGCGGTCGGCGTGCTGATGACGGGCATGGGCGACGATGGCGCGGAAGGATTAGGCGCAATTAAGAAGGAAGGCGGCATGACCATCGCGCAGAGCGAGGAATCCTGCGTGGTCTATGGCATGCCCAAGGCGGCAATCGAGCGCGGCTATGCCATTCGTGTGGTCGGGCTCGACATCATGGGATCGACGCTGCAGGCCATTTGTGGACGCGGCGAAGGCGGTCCCGCAGGGCGCGCTGTGCGCGCCGGAAGCTGAGATCGGGCACGAAAAGCCGATGACCAGCGTCATCTGGTTAGGGCTCACGGCCCATGATATGCAGTAGAAAGGGGAGGTCTGTATGGAGCAGTTTGCACCAGTAAAGCGCAGCAAAGACGGGCAACCGGTCCGCTATTTGATCGTGGACGACTCCGTATTTGCCCGTAAGAACCTGGCCCGCATGATCGAAACGTTCGGCGGGCAGGTGGCGGCTGAAGCCGGCGACGGCTTGACTGCCATCAGCGAGTTCGACCGCACGCATCCTGACATCGTGCTCATGGACATCACCATGCCGCAGATGGAAGGGATCGAAGCGGCCGAACGGATCGTGCAGCAGCACCCGGAAGCCCGTATCGTAATGGTTTCCTCCGTGGGATACCAGGAGAACATCGTCGCGGCGCTGCAGCGGGGCGCACGCCATTTCGTGCAGAAACCGGTGAAGCCGGAAGTGCTCTACGAAGTGATCAAGTACGTGCTCGGTGACGACGGCGCCGTGGCGAATGCCGCAGGAGCAGGAGCCTAATTCGATGAAGATGGAACTGATCCAGCCTTTCATCAACGCGGCCGACGCCGTGTTGTCGCAAGGCCTGCAGGGATCGACCAAGGTGGGCAACCTCACCATGGAAGAGGAAGCCTATCGTCGTAAAGGCGTGGCGGGCATGATTGCCTTGACGGGCGACATCGAGGGACGCATCATCCTCGATCTCGAGCCGCAGACCGCCGTGCGCGTGGCCAGCCATTACGCTGGCACGAACCTCCCCGAATCCGACGCGCTCATCAAGGAAACCATCTTCGAATTGGCGAACCAGGTCGTAGGCAACGCCATCTCGGCGCTCAACGACCAGGGCTTCCATTTCCGCGTGCATCCCCCACTGCTGCTCACCGCCGACCAGGGCGACAAGACCAGCGAAGACACCGAAGCGCTCATGATCTGCTTCGAGACCACCCTGGGCAACGTTTTCATGAACGTGGCGTTGCGCTACAGCAAGCGCCGCATGGCGGACCACGCCGCCGCGCGGGCCTGAGAGCAGTTGGATCGGAAACCCGGGGAGATTAAACCCGGGAACATCCGTGTTTCCCCATTTGCCCTAACTTGCCAGCACTCTGTACCGAGGAAGAAATCCACATTCAACACTTCGGCCTCGACCGCGTTATTGTGCTTCACACTAGCGTTCGGGTATTTACCTGTTTGTCCCACTCTGCAGCAAAGCGAGTCCAGCACAAAGAACTTAGGCTGGGGACGAAGTTCGCCAGGAACGTATCACTACCAGCTGAGTTTCACGAGGTCCAGAATCTCGGTAATGGGCTGTTGTTACAACAGCCCACAACCAGATCTTCCGCCTCGTAATCGCGGTGATAATCTGTGGTACTCTTCTTCTCTTTCTGAGGACGATCCCCTTGCGTACCGGTCACTCTTTAGGTCCCAGCGTCCTCGCCGCCATTTCAGTAATCTTCGTCCTCATCGCTGCGGGGCGAATTGTCCTCAGCTACTCGCACACGGGCCAGGCCTTCGACGAACCGTGCCACGTAGCGGCGGGCATGGAATTCCTCGACAAGGGAACCTATATTCTCGACGCAGTACACCCGACGCTAGCGCGCATCGCTATCGCATTGCCCCTTTACCTGGCTGGGGAGCGTTATCCGGTTTTGCCGGTCGAGGATCCGGACAGCCACAACTACAACGTCGTCGGCAATCATATTCTCTATGACAGCGGTCATTTTCTCCGCAATCTCATTTTGGCCCGACTGGGTGCGTTGCCTTTCTTTCTTCTCGGCGCGTTCGTGGTGTACCTGTGGACCAGGGACGTCGGTGGTGATTTAGCGGCAACGATCGCGCTCTTTCTGTACACCACCACGCCCACAATTCTGGCGTTCTCGAGCATCGCATACACCGACATCGTCGCGGCAGCAACACAGCTTGCCGCCATATTCACGTTCTGTCGGTGGCTCCAGCGACCCGACATCCGTCGCACGGCCGTTCTGGGCGTCGCGCTGGGAATCGCGTTTCTGGCAAAACTCACGACCGTACTTTTTGTCCCGGCAGCGACCCTGGCCGTTGTGGTCGTGTGGTATGCCAGAGAGCGAAATAAATCATCGCGGGTTCGATTCGCAACAGCAAGACTACTGGGCGCTCTGGCTTTGGCTGCGGTGGTTGTCTGGGCAGGTTACCGTTTCTCACTGCGGCCGCTGCAAGGGGCCACCGGGATCAACGCAGCCTCCATGCCCTCGTTCCAGCATTTTCCGCGCCCATTGCGCTCGACCGCTCAGGCCGTGGTGTTGAGGAACCCGCGACTGCCGGCCCCGGAACTTCTCCACGGAATCGCCCTGGCTTGGGCCCTCGACAAATCTGCATCGCCGTCGTACTTGTTCGGTCACCTTAAGTCAGGGGGCTGGTGGTACTTCTACTTAGTGGGACTGGGGGTCAAGCTTCCTCTGCCGCTGCTCCTGCTCTTCGCTGCCGCCGTAGTCGTTTTGCTGAAATATAGGGAGACTGGCGCTCTTTTTCCGCTGGTCGCGCTGGTTGCCGTCCTGTTGGTGACGATGCGTGTCAGCTATCAGGTTGGAACGCGCCATATACTGGTCGCGGTTCCGCTCATCACAATCGTAGCCGGCTTGGGCATAGGGTCTTTATTGGAACGCGCGAACTGGCGCAGCGTTGCTGAGGTAGCTGTTGTTGTTTTGCTGCTTTGGCAGGCAGCAGAGAGCGCATCGGCGCAATCGGACTTCCTGGCGTATTTCAACC
>Ga0209698_10001732_pt1 | contig 25126 bp, 23 predicted proteins | sample LitLauG_LLR_2012_FD_187203 | JGI IMG/M metagenome (GOLD analysis project Ga0209698, IMG submission 187203) | Freshwater sediment microbial communities from Pennsylvania, USA - Little Laurel Run_MetaG_LLR_2012 (SPAdes) (version 2) | ecosystem: Environmental > Aquatic > Freshwater > Creek >... | reverse complement strand
GCGATCAGCTGTATCTGCGCACGCACAAGAACGCGCCGCGCTACCAGGTCATCGCGGTGGACGCCGCGGCGCCCAATCTGGCTCAAGCCCGAACGATCGTCGCGCCGAGCGAGCGCGTGATCGAGGGCATCGACGCTTCGTCCGAGGCGCTCTACATCTCGGATCTCGACGGGGGTCTGGGCCGGCTGCGCCGCTACGACTTCGCGAGCGGCCAGCTCAGCGATGTCGCGTTGCCGCTCGAGGGCTCGCTGCGCGGCCCGATGCTCGATCCCCGATCGCCGCTGGTCTTGTTGGGAATGACGAGCTGGCTCTCGCCCTCGGCGATCTACCGGCTGGAGGGGGCCAGACCTGAGCGGACGTCGATCATTCCTCCCTGGAACGAGGACACGTCGGCCTACGTGGTGGACGAGGTGAAGGCGCCCTCGTGGGACGGCACGCTGGTTCCGCTCTCGATCGCGCACCGGCGCGACATACGGCTCGATGGAAAGAGCCCGGTCTGGCTGACCGGCTACGGCGCGTACGGCATCTCGATCACGCCGAATTTCATCGCTCGCTATCTGACGTTCCTCGAGGACGGCGGCGTCTTCGCCGTGGCGCACGTGCGGGGCGGCGGCGAATACGGCGAGGACTGGCACCTCGCGGGCAAGCAGGCTACCAAGCCCAACACGTACAAGGACCTGATCGCGGGCGCGGAATATCTGGTGGCCAAGGGCTACGGCTCCGCCGCGACGCTCGCGATCGAGGGGAGGAGCGCGGGCGGCATCACCGTCGGGATGGCGACGACGGCGCGGCCGGATCTGTTCCGGGTGGTGTTCAACGGCGTCGGCGACAACAACGCGCTGCGCTGCGAGCACGGCACCGACGGCCCCGCGAACTCGCTCGAGTACGGATCGACCTCGACCGAGGCGGGATTCAAGGCGCTCTACGCGGTGGACGCGACGCAGCACGTGAAGGCCGGCACCGCGTATCCCGCGGTGTTGCTCACCTCCGGATTCAACGATCCGCGCGTCGCGCCGTGGCAGCCGGGGAAGATGGCGGCCCACCTGCAGGCGGCGACCACGAGCGGGCGGCCGGTGCTATTCCTGGTCGACTTCGATGCCGGGCACGGGATCGGTTCGTCCAAGTCGCAGCGCGATCGCGAGCTCGCGGATCAGATGGCGTTCTTCTACTGGCAGATCGGCAAGGCCGACTACCAGCCACCCGCCGCGCCCTGAAGCGGCGTCCGATGAGGCCCTGAATGGAAGTCCAGCGCGCCGGCACACCACCCTCGGGGAAGGGGCCGGCCGAATACTTCACCGGAACGGTGCGCATCGATCCGCTCTTCAGCGCGCCGGATCCCGCGCGCGCGGTGGGCGCGAGCGTCACGTTCGAGCCCGGCTCCCGCACCGCGTGGCACACGCATCCGCTCGGCCAGACGCTGATCGTGATCGCGGGCGCGGGGCTGGCGCAGCGCTGGGGAGGGCCGATCGAGCCGATTCACCCCGGCGATGTGATCGCCTTTGCGCCCGGCGAAAAACACTGGCACGGCGCCGCGCCGACTACGGCGATGACGCACATCGCGATTCAGGAGCGGCTCGAGGGGAAGACGGTCACGTGGCTGGAGAAGGTCAGCGACGAGCAGTATCGCGGCGGATGAGCCACCGCATCGCCACGCTCAGAGAATAGCCCGCGGATCCATGCCCGAGCTCCCCGACATCACGCTCTACATCGAGCACCTGGAGCGGCGGCTGCGCGGCGTTCGCTTGATCGAGGCCAGGGCCTCGGGCCCCAACCTGCTGCGCACCGTCGAGCCGACGCTGGGCTCGTGCACCGGGCATCGCGTGGCCGCGGTCAGCCGGCTCGGCAAGCGGATCGTGATCGCCCTCGAGCGCGGACCCCGGCTCGTGATCCACCTCATGATCGCGGGCCGACTTCATTGGGCTCCCGGCAAGCGTGCGCCCGGGGGACGCCGCCCGATCCTGCGGCTCGCGTTCGAATCCGGCACCCTCACGCTCACCGAGGCGGGAACTCGCCAGCGCGCATCGCTCCACGTGCTCGCGGACGACAGGGCCCTCGCGACGCTCGATCCCCACGGACTCGAGCCGCTGGATTCGGATGCCGAGGCCTTCGCGCAGCGCCTGAGGCGTGAGGATCACACGCTCAAGCGCGCACTCACCGACCCGCGCATTCTCTCGGGTATCGGAAACGCGTACTCGGACGAGATCTTGCACCGCGCTCAGCTCTCGCCGCTGCGGCGCACGACCCAGCTCTCGGATGAGGAGATGGCCCGCCTGCGCGGGGCCACGCAGGAAATCCTGAAATCATGGACCGCGCGCCTGCGCGCGGAGAGCGGCGAGGCGTTTCCCGAGAACGTGGCCGCGTTTCGCGAGGGCTTCGCGGTGCACGGGCGCTACGGCGAGCCGTGTCCGGTGTGCGGCTCGCCGGTCCAGCGCATTCGTTACGCCGAGAACGAAACCAACTACTGCGCACGCTGCCAGGTGGGCGGGCGACTGCTCGCGGATCGCGGTCTCTCGCGCCTGCTGAACGACGACTGGCCGCGAACCCTCGAGGAGCTGGAGGAGATGCGCGGGCGGTGATGCCGCGCAAGGCTCCAGCGAAGGATCGCGCTCGATGCGCGCAACCGACGTCCATGCCAGTGAACGCATTGCCAATGAAAGGGAGCCGTATGCGAATCGGTATTCTGGGATCCGGCCTCATGGGGGGCAAGCTCGGGACGATATTCGCGCGCGCGGGTCACGAGGTCGTATTCAGCTACGCGCGCAGCGATCGGAAGCTGAAGCAGCTGGCGAGCGGGGCGGGAGGAGCCGCGCGGGCGGGAACGCCCGGCGAGGCGGCGCGCGATGCGGATGCGCTGCTGCTGGCCGTGCACTGGTCGCGAATGGACGACGTGCTCGGGCAGGCCGGTGATCTCGCGGGCAAGTTGATCATCAGCTGCTCGCTGCCGATGAACGCGGAGGACACCGCTCTCGTGATCGCTCACACGTCGTCCGGGGCGGAGGTGCTGGCGAGGAAGCTGGCGCGCGCGAAACTCGTGAGCGCCTTCGGCACCGTGCCGAGCGAGGTGCTGTTCGACGTGTTCGAATCGAGGCGGAAGACGGTCCGGCCCTCGATGCTCTACTGCGGCGATGATGCCCGGGCGAAGACCACGGCCGGAAAGCTGATCGAGGGCACCGGGTTCGATCCCGTGGACGCCGGACCGCTCGAGATGGCCCGCTACTTGGAGCCGTTCACGCTCCTCATCGCGCGGCTGGCGTACGAAGGAAAGCGCGGCCCCGAGCTGTCCTATCGGTTCGACTGGCGGAGAAGAGGGCGATAGCGGTCCGGCCGTCTGTCACAATTCGCCACAACCTGCCCGTCCATCTGCGTGCCGAGTCGGGCTATAATTGGAGTCCACGATCGCGAGTCGGCCGGAGCGATCCTTTCCCATCCCGTGGACGTGGATTCTCTCGGAGTGCACACGGCCGCCATCGGTTCGGACCATCCATGAAGCGAACCCCTCTCGCCGCAATGACGCTGTGCGCGCTGGCGCTCGGCGTGCCGGGGCATGTCCGCCCCGCGTGCGCGGCGGATGAAATCCACTGGACCATCGAGGGCCAGACCGCGGTCACGTTCGAGTGGCGAGGCTCCGAGACCACGATCGCCTATGGAGCGACACCCGCCCACGGGTTCACGGTGACCGCCACCCCGTCCACGCCCTGGCCGTCGTCGTCACCCGGGCCATTTTGGACCGCGCGGATCACCGGGCTCCAGGAGAACACGCTCTATCACTACGCGATCGGCGGCGGCCCCGATCACACGTTTCATACGCCGCCTCCACACGGAAGCTCGGGCTTCAACGTGTTGGTCGAGGGCGACGTGGGCGACGCCGTGACGTTCCCCCGAATGGGATTGGTCCAGAACCTGATCGCCCAGGCCAACCCGCAATTCGTGCTCGTGGTGGGGGACATCACCTACGCCAATGACTTCGGCCAGCAGTGCGTGGATCAGCACTTCAACGACGTCATGGCCTGGTCGCAGGACGTCGCGTACATGCCGGCCTGGGGCAATCACGAGTGGGACCTGACCACGGACGATCTGAGGAACTACAAGGGCCGATTCGAGCTGCCGAACGCGCAGAGCAGCCCGGGGGCGCCCGACTCGGCCGACGCCGTTGGGACGCCACGGCCCTACGGCAAGGATTGGTACTGGTTCGACTATGGCAACACGCGTTTCATCAACATCCCGGATCCTTACAAGTACAACCCGCCGAGTCCGTGGCGCGATTGGAAGGCGAGGGTGGTTCCGATCATGGATGAGGCCGAGGCCGACTCGGAGATCACGTTCATCGTGACATTCGGCCATCGACCGAGCTACACGTCGGGCCATTACTACCCGGGATCGACGGAGCTGAGGGGGTACCTCGAAGCGCTGTCGGCGACGCACAGCAAGTACGTCCTGGACCTCTGTGGCCACGCCCACGATTACGAGCGCACCTACCCACAGGCGCACATCACGCACCTGGTGTGCGGCGTCGGGGGCGCGAACCTCGAGGGCACGGACAGCGTCGCGTGCCTGTGGAACAGCGGATGTCCGCCGCCGGCCTGGTCGGCTTACCGCGCGTTTCGTCACGCCACCGTCCAGCTGCGCTTCACGAGCACCGCCATCGAGGGCCGGGTGGTGTGCGCTCCCGATACGAACACGCACAGCGAGATGATCGACCTGGAGTGCGAGGTCGGAACGGTGATCGACACCTTTGCGATCGCCGCGCCGCCGCGCCCGGTTCCCACCTCGCCGCTCGCGTTCAGTCGGGTCGCGCCCAATCCATCGAACGCGGGATTCAGCCTGACGTATTCACTCGTGGGCTCGGACCCCGCGACGCTCGAGCTCCTCGATGCCGGGGGCCGGATGATCATGCGGCAAGGCCTCGCTGCGGCGGGGCTGGGCCCGCATGTGGCGCAGGTCCCGTATTCGAGCTTCCCCGCGCCGGGGATCTATTTCGTCCGGCTGCGGCAATCCGGCCAGAGCGCGATCGCCAAGGTGACGGTCACACCGCTTCACCGTTAGCGCCCGCGTTGCCGCTGCGCCCCCGATCCCGTAGCCTGCGCGCGGCGCCGCGCGCGGCCACGAGGCGTGCCGGCGATTCCGACGCCGATGAGGTAATCGCGCAGCCAGGTCGCCGCTTACAGGTCGGCCGTCGCATGCGGTAGATTCGCCGGATGCCGCTGACGCTCGGCAGCCAGCTGGGTCCCTACACGATCATCGCTCCGCTCGGCGCGGGCGGCATGGGCGAAGTGTATCGCGCGCTCGACTCGCGGCTGTCGCGCGAGGTGGCGATCAAGACGCTCCCGGCAGCGTTCGCGACCGATCCCGAGCGCCGCGCTCGCTTCGAGGCCGAGGCGCGCGCCGTCGCGGCCCTCTCGCACCCGAACGTGCTCGCCATCCACGACGTCGGATCATCGGACGGCATGACGTATGCGGTGATGGAGCTGGTCGAGGGGCAGACCTTGCGCGTGCGGCTGATCGAGGGGTCGGTCTCGAGCGCACGGGCGACGGCTTTTGCCATTCAGATCGCGCAAGGGCTGGCGGCGGCGCACGACAAGGGCATCGTTCATCGGGACCTGAAGCCTGAGAACTTGATCGTCACGCCCGAAGGCCGCATCAAGATCCTCGACTTCGGCCTGGCGCGACGCGAAGCGGACGTCCGCGTGGGCCCCCAGAGCCTGGCGCCCACGGTAGCCGTCATGACCGAGCCGGGTGCGGTGCTTGGAACCACCGCCTACATGTCCCCTGAGCAGGTGCGCGGGCAAGTGGCGGATGCGCGCTCCGACATCTTCGCCCTCGGCGCGGTGCTGTACGAGATGCTGGCAGGCATGCGGCCGTTCGCGGAGGAAACGGAAGCCGAAACCATGACCGCGATCCTGCGCGAGGAGCCCGCCGAGCTGTCACGCGTCGCGCCCGAGGTTTCGCCCGCCCTCGAGCGCATCGTTCGCCGCTGCATGGACAAGCAACCGTCCCAACGCTTTCGCTCTGCCGCGGACTTGGCCTTCGCGCTCGAGGCGATCTCGACCATCTCGAACGGCTCACGCGCGGCGCTCATGGGCGCTGCCACGCATGGCGGGCCGCGCTTCAAGCGCATCACGTACCGCAACGGCATGGTCGCGAGCGCGCGCTTCATGCCCGATGGCTCGGGCGTCGTATTCGGCGCCTCGTGGGAGGGACGGCCGTTCGAGATCTTCACCGCACGCGCCGGCAGCCCCGAGGCGCGCAGCCTGGGCCTGCCGCCCGCCAACATTCTCTCCATGTCGAGCGCGGGCGAGATGGCGATCTCGCTCGGCTATGCGCACGACTTCTGGAACCAGCCCCGGGGAACTCTCGCGCGCAACGCATTGAGCGGCGGCGGAATTCGGCCGATTCAGAAGGATGTCGGCCATGCCGACTGGAGCCGCGACGGCAAGACGCTCGCTCTGGTGCGATATGTCGAAGGCCGCTGCCGGCTCGAATATCCCGCCGGAAACATGCTGTTCGAGACCCCCGACTGGCTCAGCCGCCCTGCGGTTTCGCGCGACGGCAAGCAAGTGCTGTTCGCCTATCACCCGTTCAGCGGCGACTCAGGGGGCGACATCTGCATCGTCGACATGGCCGGATCGCGACGCGTCCTCGCGAAGGAGATGACCAGCGTGAGCGGCCTGGCATGGTCGGCCTCCGGCGACGAAGTGTGGTTCTCGGGCATCAACGAAGACCAGCAGAACGGCATCTGGGCGCTGTCCATGGACGGCGCGCGGCGCGAGATCTACACCTCGCCAGCGCGCGTCTCGGTCTTCGACATCGCGCGCGACGGGCGCGCGTTGATCGGGCTCGGCAATCTCCGCCTCGGAATGAGCGTGAGCCGCGGGAAGGGCGAGCCCGAGGTGGACCTCTCGTGGTTCGATGGCACGGTCTCGACCGACCTTTCAGCGGATGGCCGGCAGGTGCTCTTCACCGAAGGTCACGAAGCCGAGAATCCGCACTATGCCTGCTACGTGCGAGGCATCGATGGTTCCCCGGCCGTTCGGCTGGGAGATGGAGTCTCGACGCGCTTCTCGCCCGATGGCCAGTGGGCGCTGGCGATCACCATGCCGCCCGCGCACGGACTCTTCGTCTACCCGGTCGGATTCGGTGAGCCGCGGGCGATCCCGGTCACGGGAATGGAGCGCTACGCATGGGCGGGATTTCACCCCGACGGCCGGCGAGTGTTCGTGGTGGGCTCGACGTCCGACCACGCGAACCGCCTGTTCCTCGTGAAGGCCGAGGGCGGAGCGCCGTCGCTGCTCTGGGACGAGCCGATTCCACACAGCCGGCTGCTGGGGCTTCCCATCGACCCGGCGGGGGAGCGACTCGTGATCCGTCGCGCCGCCGGCGACTACGTGATGCTCCACTATCCGACGAAGAGCGCGACGCCGATGAGCGCGCTGATCGCGGGCGACACGCCGCTGCGGTTCGATGAGAGTGGGCGCTACCTGTTCGTCGCCAACGGTGACTCGGCGGATCGACGCGTGCAGCGGATCGATCTCGAAACCGGCGAGCGCGCGCTGTGGCGAACCATTTCTCCGCCGGATCGGACCGGCGTGTTCTACATCGGGCCACCCTCGACGAGCGCGGATGGCAAGGTTCTGGCGTACAGCTTCTATCGCCACATCGCGGATCTCTACCTGGTCGAGGGGCTGGGCTGACCTCCGGCACGATGCGGTGCTGGGGCGCCTCGGCTTGTGCAGCTCGAGCGGACTCACCCCCAACCGCGAGCTTGACCAGCGGCGTCATCGTGCCGATGATTCCGGTGTGATCTTCCGCTCGCACGCATCGGAGCCCGCGCGCCGGGCCATCGGCGCACTGACCACCATCGCCTTGCTCTCGTTCGGCGCCGCGTGCGCCTGGCATGGCGCATGGTGCGATGTGCCGCGCGAGGCGCGCACCGATTCCCAACGCCTGACGGCCGCGGATCACGGCTGCGGCGGCAATCGCGGTTGCTGCGGCCGCGAGCGGTGCTGCGGTCGCGATGGGGCGGCCGAGCGCTCGGGCGGCAAGTGCGCCCACGCGTCCCTGTGCTGCTCGAGCTGGGCGCCGGCGTGGGCGGCGCCCGGTGTCGCCGCACCCCAGCCCGCGTTCTCAGCGCTACCCAGGGTTATTTTCCCTCCGCGCCCGACCAGGGACATCTTCGCGGCACGGATTCCCATCCCCTTCGAATCGCCGCCACCGCCGCTCTCGATCCTCCGACTCTGAGCCGAACGCGCGCCCGCTGAGCACGCGGCCCTTCCGCGTGTCCGCCCGGGCCGTTGGCCGCGTTTCGCCTCGTGCCGGACTTCGCGCGGATCGCGCGGATCCGGTCAGTCGATGGGGAGGATTCCATGAAGCGCATCACCGACAACGCCGGGCTTCGCCTGGCTCGCGGTGGAATGCGAACACTGAACGAGCGGCTGAGACGCTGGTGCATTGTGGGCGGCTCGTTGGCGGCGTTCTGGCCCGCAGTGGGCCACACGCAGGCGCACGATCACCAGGCCTCGCCCGCCGACACGACCGCGCACCGTGAGGCCGGCGGCGCCATGAGCGGGATGGACATGTCGGGAATGGACATGGGCACGATGACGATGAACGGCATGTACGGTCCCTACCCGATGAGCCGCGAGGCCTCGGGCACATCGTGGCAGCCGCAGGCCGCGCGGCACGAGGGCGTTCACGCCATGCACGGCGCGTGGATGACCATGCTGCACGGCTTCGCCGACGTGGTCTACGACCGTCAGGGCGGCCCACGCGGCGACGAGAAGATCTTCAGCAACAACATGGGGATGGCGATGGCGCGGCGGCCGCTCGGGCCGGGCACGCTCGGGCTTCGCTCGATGATGTCGCTCGAGCCCGCCACGATCGGCAAGGACGGCTATCCGCTGCTGCTTCAGACCGGCGAGACCGCGGATGGCCGCACGCCGCTCATCGACCGCCAGCACCCGCACGATCTCTTCATGGAGCTCTCGGGCTCTTACAGCGTCTCGAGCGGGGACCGCTCGCTGTTTCTCTATGGCGGACTCCCTGGCGAGCCGGCGCTCGGCCCCCCTGCATTCATGCATCGGTTCTCCGCGATGAACCTTCCGGTTGCGCCCATCACGCACCACTGGCTCGATTCGACGCACATCACTTACGGCGTGCTCACCGCCGGAGCCGTGGCGGATGGCATCAAGTTCGAGGCTTCGGCGTTCCGGGGGCGCGAGCCGGATCAGAACCGCTGGAACATCGAAGCACCCAAGCTCGACTCGCAGTCGTTCCGGCTGTCGGTCAATCCCACCGAGCGTTGGGCGCTTCAGGCGAGCTACGGCCGGATCCACAGCCCGGAGCAGCTCGAGCCCGACGTGAATCAGGACCGCACGACGGCGTCGGTCATGTATGACGGCAATCTGGGCGGCGCCGGAAGGTGGGAGGGGACGCTGGCCTGGGGCCGCGACCGCAATCAGCCCGGCCACACGCTCGACGCCTTCACGGCCGAGGCCGCGGAGGAGATCGCTGATCGTCACACGATCTTTGGGCGGGCCGAGTGGGTCGAGAAGGACGAGCTGTTCGTCGCGCCGGATCCGCGCGCCGGCCGCGTGTTCGATGTTGGCGAGCTGACGGCCGGCTACCGCTACGACTTCTGGCGCGGCGTGCACGTCAGCACCGGGATCGGCGCGGCGGGCACGCTTTCGTTCGTGCCCGAAAGCCTTCACGATGCTTACGGAGCGACGCCAGCCTCCGTGATCGTGTTCGTGCACGCCGCCATCGTTCCCTGAGATCGGCTCCGGCGGACGGCGATGTGGCGCGCGAAAATGGGCCGAGCGGATCCCGGCCCGCTCACTCGGTCTGCTCGAATATCGCCTTCACCTTGCCCCTTCGAACCGCGCGCTCCAGCGCCGCGTGGTCGCGCTCGTTCTGGTCGGCATAGCGAAACGCGAACGCGGTGATGGCCTCGTCGAGCACTTCGCTCTTTCCCATGTAGCCGCTCAGGATCGCCGAGAGACCGGAGCGCGCGTGGGCGAGAGCGAGCGCCCGACCGCACCAGTAGGCGTAGAGCAGCATCTCCGGACGGCCAAAACTCTCGACCCGAATGCTGATCTTGATGTCCCTCAGTTGCCGGACGTAGTAGTCGTGTTTGGGGCCGCGCGCCCAGCCGAGGAACATGTCGCTGGCGGCCTGCATGAGACGGTAGCCGTCCACGACGCGCTGGCCATGGTTGCCGAACTCGCTCACGCCGGCATAGGGCTCGAGCACCGAAGCTCGGGCTTCCTTGACCTGAAGGAACAGCGGATCGCCCTCTCCGGCCATGAACAGCATCACCCAGCAGCGCGTTCCGACGCTGCCGATTCCCACCACCTTGACCGCGGCGTCGCGAAGCTCGTAGCGGTCGAGAAGCGACTGCATCGATTTGGGCAGCGTGGTCCGATAGTCGGCGAGCGTGTCGAGCACGACCTCTTGAACCTCCCCGGGACGATGCCCCTTCGCATGGAAGATGGTGGGTAGCTGATCCTTGATGATGGGAACGTCGCCCTTGTTCATCGCCAGCTTGGGAAACATGTCATCTGCGATGCTCCTCGAGCGCTCCTTCTGCAATCGCTTGATGGCGCGCTGGCGGAAGGCGGGATCCTTGACCTGGGCGATCATGTCAGCGGCCCACAACCCCTGGTACCACAGCTCGAGGGTCTTCATCTGGCTGTACTCGACCATGGACTCGCGGTAGGTGCCCGCGCACTTCATGACCGCTTCGCGGGCGATGGCCTCGCTCAGGCCAATGTCGCGGCATGCCACGACGAAGCTCGCGGCCAGGCGCTTCAAGTCCCATTCCCACGAAGCCGGAAGCGTCTCGTCGAGATCGTTGATCGAGAAGAGCACCTTGCGCTCCGGCGTGCCGAAGCCCCCAAAGTTGCTGAGGTGGGCATCGCCGCAGCACTGCACGCGGATTCCACTCACGGGAGTGGAGGCGAGATCGGAAGCCATGGCGAGCGCCGATCCCCGGTAGAACGTGAACGCGGAGCGGACCATGCGACCGTGGCGCAGCGGAAGCAGTTCGTCGATGCGATCCTGCTCGGCTCTCAGGACCATCTGGACGGGATCCGGCCGGCCGGCGGGCGGATTCCATTCCGCGTGCGACTGACGCGGGCACGCCTGGCGCAGGGCCTTGCCCGCCGCGTATCGCTCGCGGTGCGTCCGAATCGCGCTCGCCTTGGGCGGCGCTCGCCGTGCCGAAGTCCTTGGCGTGCCTGCCCGCCGCGTGGCCATGGAATGTCTCCCGGGTGCCCGTCCGAAGCCGCTGGAGCGCAAATGGCGCCATATGAAAATAGCGCGTTCTCGCGACCCGCGCACGAGGCACGCGTGCGGCGTGATTCAACAAATCGGCGGCCGCGAGGGCGCTTGCCCTCACGCGCGCGCGGCTCTACGTCCGGCTCGATCGCCACGGGCGTGAGTAGCTTCACGCGATCGACAAGCTGCCGATCGATCGCCAGGTTGTCGATGGGCCCGCAACCTGCGCCCGCCTGACGCTCGCGCACCGTCGCGTGCGGCGTTCGTAATGTGTGCCACGGCAAGGAGCTAGGCCAGGCACTTCCAGCGCCTCATCAGCTGGCCCCGCGCTTGCGCTACGTCTCCTCCGAAGGGAGGGAGGCATGGCACAGCGCAGCATCGAGATCCTGGTGGGTCGGCTTGTCACGGACGAAGGGTTTCGGATCGCGTTCCTGACGGACCGCTCTCTGACGCTTCGGGACTTCCGTGAAACCGGACACGAGCTGACCCCGCTCGAGATCGCCGCCGTGCTGGCCACGCCGCTCGACCTGTGGAGCACCGTCGCGGACCAAATCGATCCGCGGCTGCAGAAGGCCAACCTCGCAGCACCGCGAAAGGAGCAGTTCCATGAATGACCCTGCAACCACTCTCGAAGCGGGCGCGACCGTACAGGCGCCCAAGATGGGCAACGGCAGCTTCTTCACGCGGGCCGTCAACTTTCAGTTTCAGACGCTGCGGGCACTGATGGAGATGGGGGCCGGCAGCGCCGATCTGAACGAAGTGCTCGAGATGATCAAGCAGATCGAGGACGGCGACGTGCAGAGCTGGTACGCCGGCTGGTCCGGCCTGGCGGACCGCGTGTTCGAGCTCGCCGAGAGCACGCTCGATCCGCTGAGCAGCGGACAGGCGTACCTGCGCTCGCACAACTACCAGCGCACCGCCGAATTCCTGCTCTCGCCCGACGATCCCATGCGCCCGGCGTCGTGGGAAAAGGTGCGTGCCCGTTACGCCAAGGGCCTCGACCGCCAGGGTGTGAAGTGGGAGCGCATCGCCATCCCGTATCCCGGCGGCGACCTGCGCGCGCACTACTTCCCGGGCGCGCCCGGAGCCGATCAGAAGCCGCTGATCATGATCGTCGGCGGTTTCGACTCCATTCTCGAGGAGCTGTACGGCATGTTGGGCAAAGGTGCGCTCGATCGCGGCTACTCCGTGCTCGCATACGAGGGCCCGGGCCAGGGTCAGGTGCTGCGCGACGGATTGAAATTCACTCATGAGTGGGAGAAGCCGACGGGCGCCGTGCTGGACGAATTCCTCCGCACGCACGCCAAGCCGAAGCAGATCGTGCTGATCGGCATGAGCATGGGCGGCTACTTCGCGCCGCGCGCGGCCGCGTTCGAGAAGCGCATCGACGGCGTGGTGGCCTGGGACGCCCTTTACGACTGGGCCGGGCTGGTCAAGGCCTACGCCCGGGGCGGCAAGGATCCGGTGATCTCGAAGTCCGCCGACTACGTCTGGACCGCAGGCAACACGTGCTGGACGTCGGGCAAGCCCTCCATGGACGAGGCCGTCGAGTATTTCGCGCCCTACACGTTGGCGCCGGTCGTGGATCGCATCACCCAGCCGGTGCTGATCATGGCCGGCGAGCACGATCACGGCATTCCGCTTCAGCAGGCGTTCGATTTCCAGAAGGGACTCGTCAACGCGAAGAGCGTGACGCTCAAGCTGTTCGATCTGATCTCCGGCGGCGCCGAGCATTGCCAGACCGGAAACCAGACCAGCGTTCACACCACCATCTTCGATTGGGTGCTCGCCACATTCCCGAGCGGCGGCAAGGCTCGCTGAGCCCGCCCTCGATTCGAGAAGAAAGGAGACGGACATGAATCTCAGAATCGGACGACTCGTGCTCATGGCGCTGCTGGCGGGAGGACTCATGACCGCACGGCCCGACGGCGCGAGAGCCGCCGACGCCGGCTCGGAGGGGCCGGGTGCCTGGCGGCTCGACGCCACCGCCTACGTTTGGCTCCAGGGCGTGAATGGCAACGTCACCGCGCTCGGGCATCAGGTGGACATCGATGCCAGCCCGAGCGACCTGCTCTCGTACGCGGACTTCCCGCTTCAGGGCGTGATCCACGCGCAGTACCGGCGGCTGGTGGCGATCGCCGATGGCAGCTGGACGCCGCTCACGGTCAACAAGAGCAGCTCGAGCGTGCTTCCGCTGCCGCCCGGGATCGCGATCCAGGTGAAGTACTCGCCGGTGATCGCGTCGGCCGAGGTGGGCTACCGCGTGGCCGACGTGCGTGGCTACTCGGTGGATGGCCTGGCGGGCGCGCGGTACTGGCACCTCGGCACCAAGATCACGCTCACGCCCTCTCCGAGCGGCGGCAGCGTCAACAACTCGACCGATTGGGTGGATCCCGTCGTCGGCGCGAGGATCGAGAAGACGATCGTGCCGAAGCTTCGTGCCACGGCGCTGGGCGATGTCGGCGGCTGGGGAGCCGGATCACAGCTCGACTACCAGTTCGTGGGCGCGCTCGCGCTCTCGGTCACGCCGCGGCTGATGCTGGATGCGGCGTGGCGCCAGATGTACGCGGACTACGAGAAGGATCCGTTCCACTCCAAGATCACGCAGAGCGGCCTGGTCGCGGGACTCACGCTCAAGATCATGTGAGGCTCGTGGGAGCCGCTGGCGCACCGCAAGCCGGGAGCTATGGAGACCGGGCCGCAAGGCCCCGTCTTCGGCTGTCGATGGGAATTCCGAGGCGTCCCGCTCGCCCGCCGCCGGGCGGCGTGCGAGAATGCGGCCTCGCGCGCTGACAACGGACTCCAAAAGGAAGGACGCCACCATGGGAACGAACACGATCGAAGCCATCAAACTTGGGCAGGTGACGGTTCGTTTTCTGGTCGATGGTGCGGCTTCCGCGGGATCGCTCGCGCTCTTCGAGTTCGACGTGCCGGCCGGGGCCAAGGTACCGATCGCTCACAGCCACGACGCCTACGATGAGACGATTTACGGGCTCGCGGGGGTGCTGAGCTGGACCGTGAAAGGAAAGCCACGGGACGTCGGCCCCGGCGAGGCGCTCTTCATCCCGCGCGGAGCGATCCACCGGTTCGATAACACTCGCGAAGCGGACGCGAGGATGCTCGCCGTCGTGACGCCCGGAATCTTGAGTCCCAACTTTTTTCGCGAGATCGCCGCTGTGGTCGCGGCCTCCGTGGGCGGCCCGCCCAATCTCGCGGCGATGGCCGAGGTGATGAAGCGCCACGGGCTGACACCGGCGCCGTAGACGCGTGAGGACGTCAGCGGCCCATCACCGGTCAAGCACGACGGTCTGCCCGAGCGCGACCCGACCGATGCGGGTAACCGTGGCATAGATTCCGGCGTGGTTCTGATTGGCGCGCACCACCGCCTTGAGCACCTCGGGAGACTGGCCAGGGCCGTCGGGGTCGATGTTCACCATCACGCAGCGGACGTCGCGGGTCGTGACGGCGACGGCGGGCGCATCTTCGGCCTCGCCAAAGGTCAGCACGCCGCCCAGCCACTCGTCCTCCTCGAAGGGAACTGCGCGCGCGCTTCGCACCACGATGTTCGGACGAAAGCGCCGGATGTCGGCGGCCGTGCCCGCGAGCCGGCAGATCTCGCGAGCGGTCTCGGACGTGATGACGGAAATGTTCGCCTCATCGAAGATGCCCTGATTCAGCTGCATCATCTGCACCTGCGATCCGTGGCGCCGCGCAATGTCCTGGGCGAGTGCTTCGCCAAAGAGCGGAAACTCCAAGCCCTCGGGAGTCCGCACGTGTGTCGGCAGCGCTTCGCCGTTCGAGTTCCCACGCCGGACGGTTGCGAACCGAATGAGGTCGGGGAGCTGGCTCGCGATCAGCCAGGGGAATCCACCGCGTTCATCAAGCCGGCGAAACGCGAGGCGCCGATCCCCCTCGAGCCCGTGCCAGCCCAGCGCGCCGGATTCGAGCGGCTCGCCGCGCATGGACGGGGTAGCGGAAGATCGCTTCGATCTGTCCAATCTCGGTCGGCATTTGGCCTCAGGCTCCGAAGCAGCTTGCTCGTTCGCAGCTCGGGGAGGAGGGACGATTGTACGGGACGCCAACCGCGAAGGCGCGGGGGGGGGGCTTGACGCTACGCTCCGAAATTCTAGGATGAGGGCATGAAAAAGGCGGACGCAAGCCAGGGGCAATCGGCTTCGGAGCTGATCTCGCAGCGAATCGCCGAGCTTGGCGACTGGCGCGGGAAGACACTCGCCAGGATGCGCAAGCTCATCCAGGCGGCGGATCCCGGCGTCGTCGAGGAGTGGAAGTGGATGGGCACTCCGGTCTGGTCCCACGACGGCATCATCTGCACCGGTGAGACTTACAAGAGTGTCGTGAAGCTGACGTTCGCCAAGGGCGCCTCGCTCGAGGACCCGGCACGCCTCTTCAACTCGAGCCTCGAGGGCAACACGCGCCGCGCGATCGACATTGGCGAGGGAGAAGAAGTGGACGAGTCCGCCTTCAAGGCGCTCGTTCGCGAAGCGGTCGCGCTCAACCGCGGCAAGTCGAAGCCTGCGAAGAAGGCGAAGTCCTAACGGTCGGGCTCGCCACCCCACCCCGCGAGCGGCCTCACTCGCCCCGCGGGCCGGGCTGCCCGCCAAACCGCCGCACGATGAACGACCGCGCCGGTTGCTCCCACAACTGGTGACACGCCGCGCAGAACAAGTTCATGAGCACGTAGAGCACCGCGACGCGCAGCGGCCCGCAGCGGCGCGCGATCAAGAGCATTGGCGCCATCAGCACGGAAGCCTGCATGAGGTAGAAGCCGTAGGAGACCTTGCCGAGGTAGGCGAGCAGGCGCCCCGAGAGCGCCCGCGAGGCCCATGACTCCTCGCGCGTGAGCGCCAGGATCAGGATTCCGGTCAACAACACGATGGCCGAGGTGCACAGGTAAGAGGCCGCGATCGCGTCGTGGCGCGTCGCGAGATCCTTGAGCGCCGAGAGCGCCCCGATCATGACGAAGCTGCCCACGCTCACGCCGGTCGCCACGCTCGTGGCGAGGTGCCGCACCACGCCGGCGCGATGAACGAACGCGCACACCATGCCCACCGCGAATTCCGGAAAACGGCCCGCGAGCGTGGAATGGAGCACGAGCTGCCGGTCGCTGAGCAGGCCCGCGTACGTCCAGCCGACCCGCTGGCAGAGCAGCATCGCGCCGAGCCCGATTCCCGCGAGCGCGCCCGAGAGCAACACCATCGTCGCCACGAAGCGCGCCACACGATTCGCGGTCCATGCCTGCGGCCCGGAGCGCCCCAGAGCCAGCGCGGCGATTGTCACGAAAAGCAGCGGCGCCAGCGCGTAGAAGCTCTCCTCGATCGTCAGGGACCACGCCGTCGGCAGGCCCGCATTGCGAAGATCGCTGAAGAACCCTTGCGTCAGCGAGCAGGTGATCAGCCACGAAGGTGACACAGGCTGGCCTTGCGCGAGCATCGCCACGTGCTGGACGGCAGCGAACAACAGGAACAGCGGCCAGATGCGCGCGATGCGCTTGATGTAGAACCGGCGCAGCGAGCCCGTGCCGCTCGCGAACGCGTCGTAGTAGATGCGCGTGATCAGGAACCCCGAGAGCACGAAGAAGATGGAGACGCCGATCTGGCCGGAGCGCCAGACGGGCAGGAGCGTGAGCCAGTCCGGCCCCGCGCCCCCGCCCTGATGGGGCGCGAACAGGTACGCGTAGTGGTACATGAAGACGAGGAATGCCGCGAAGGCCCGCAGCGTCGTCAGCGACCTGATCTCCTTCAAGCGCTTTCTGGCCTCCCTGGCATGCGAGCTCGAGTCGCTCGAAAGGACGCCCGCGACTTCTCAGTGACCGGTGGGGGCGACCCTCTCGATATCGGGCAGCCGCCATGTCTTCTCGAACAGCGGCTTCTCGGGGCCGTAGAAGCGGAACAGAACCTCGAACCCTTCGCCGCCGCGCGTGGGAACCCAGTTGCGCTCTCTGCCGGCCGGCGCTTGGGGGCCGAAATCGATCTCCACCGATCCATCCGCGTTCGTCTGCAGTCCCGGAGTGTGGTACGAGCGGCTCGGCCATCGGGCGTTCCGGATCGGCGCATGGGTCGCGCGATCGTACGCGGTCGCCGACCAATACTGCGCGACCGGCACGTCCGCCGGAACGACCAGGCGATACGTCGCGCCCCCGTCGAGCAGGCGGCCATCGTGGTCCGCGATGGCCAGCAGATAAGACGACCCTCTGCCCAGATGCTTGGGCGTGAAATAGCCGTAGGAGAACATGACGCCGCGCGCGGCGACCGGGTAGAAATCGGGCCTCGCGAAAAACGTCGCCTGGCCTTCGAGCAGATCGCGCGATCCCGGCACCGCCCAGTGACCACCTTCGTAGTTGGGAGATGACAAGATGGTCGCCTCGTACTGGGCCGTGAGCTGCGCGTGCGCTTCGCGGGCGGCATCCGTCAGATCGTCGCGGGCCTTCGGATCGGGATGGAAGGGCTTGCCCTTCTCGATCCCGATCGACTCGAGCTGATCGATCATCGCCTTGTCGCGCTCGAGCCACGGTTCCGCCTGCACGATGCGGTTGAGCGACTCGAAGTAGCGAATGTCGTAGGGGATCGTGCTGTCGTAGACTAGATCAACCGCGTCCACGAATGTCGTGGCCGGCGGCTGCGCGGCTCTCGAGAGCGGATAGAGCTTGATCCGCCTGCCGTAGGCGACCGCGCGGGCGACGTCGGCCGCGCTGCCGCTCTTCGGAATGGACCGCAGCAACGCGTAGCCTTCGTAGGTGTCGGATGGCATCGGGAAGTAGCCCGTGGGCGCCTTCTGCTTGTACCCGGGCGGCAGGATCAAGTACCGGGCGCCCTGGCCCTTGTCGACGCCCGCCGGCCCGACGTCTTCCAAAGCGCATTGCCAGACATCCATGACGGTGCCGGTGATCGAGCCTTCATCGGCGGGCGGAATCTCGAGCACCATCGGGCCCGCGTCTTTGGTGTTGATGAAGGGCGTGAAGTAGATCGCGTCGGGATTCGGGGTCAAGGTTTGGATCTTCCAGTCGGGCAAGCGCGACCAGTACACGATCTGGTTCCATGAGCCCTTGGCCTGGACGGCGGCCTGGTACATCAGCTCGCAGTTGACCGCCGGCATGCCCCAGATGACGGCTTCCACGGCGCGCCGCTCCATGGTGCGCTCCGCGAGGGTCGGCGTCTGAGCCACCGCGCTTCGTGACGGCGCCGTGGCGGACTCTGCTTGCGGGACTGCGGCGTTGAGCGCGCAGGCGATCGCGCATCGGGTCGCTACGAGTTTCCACGGGATCCGAGCGCGTCGGAGCATCGGTCGGCTTCTAAGCGGTGGGTTTCGCGCTCTTCTCGTCGAAGATGACGGGATCGTCCTGTTCGGGCAGATGTGCCTTACCCTCGAACGTGATCAGGTGGCCGGAGCGGGAGGCCTTGGTCTCGAGGTAGAAGCGGTCGAACTCGTTCGGCTCCATCACCAGCGGGATGCGACCGTTCACCCGGGTGCCGAGCTCTTCGAGCTGATGGATCTTGTTCGGATTGTTCGTCATCAGGCGGATCGAGCCGACGTTGAGGCTGGCGAGCATGTGGGCCGCGACCGCGTAGTCCCGCTCGTCGTCACGGAACCCGAGCGCCAGGTTGGCATCGACCGTATCGAGCCCGCGGTCCTGGAGCGCGTAGGCCCGCACCTTGTTGATGAGGCCGATGCCGCGCCCTTCCTGCCGCATGTAGAGGATGACGCCGCGCTCCATGGCGCCGATGATCCGCAGCGAGGCCTCGAGCTGGTCGCGGCAATCGCAGCGGAGCGAGCCCATCACGTCGCCCGTCAGACACTCCGAGTGAAGGCGGGTGGGCAGATCGTCGGACCCCATCACATCGCCATGGACCATCGCGATGTGCTCCTTGCCGTCACGATTGTTCCAGAAGGCGACGATCCTGAATCTCCCGAACCGGCTCGGCAGCGCGGCGACCCCGACCACCCTGACGCAGATGTGGTGGACTCCAAAACCGCCGCAGTCATGGTCCTTGTCGCGCTCGACCAGATCGTCGAGCGTGGCGACTCGCGGTATTCCCGAACAGGGTGGCTGGCTCATGCCCAAACCATATCATGCTCCGCGCACGGAGCGCCTCCCGGCCGCCTGCGGGATTGTGGCGCCCCCGCTGCGGCGGTACGCTAAACATGAGCATCGCCACCGCCCGACGCCGCGCCGACCGAAAGGAGCACTGCCGTGAAATGGATCACTCGTGAGCGCGTCAAGGTCGATCGCGTCGCCTGTCCGTGGCTCATTCGCAAGTTCGTGGATCCGCGGGCCGAGTTCCTCTTCGTCCCGGCCGATCAGGTCATGGCCGTGGCCGAGCGCGAGGGAGCGACGCCTTACGACGTGACGGGAGTGGAGCTCGGACACCACGGCAAGGAGTGCTCGTTCGACGCAATCGTGAAGAAGTACCAGCTGACGAGCGACCCGGCGCTGATGCTGCTGGCGCGCATCGTCAACGGCGCGGATACGGACAACTCGCTTTGGAATCAGCCCGAATCCGCCGGCCTGAACGCGGTCGCGGAGGGCTTCCGGCACCTGGGCTTCAAGGACGACCACGATCTCAATCGCGCCCAATGGATCGTCTACGACGCGCTGTACGCCTACTGCAAGCAGATGGTGGAGCAGCGAAAGCCCGAGGGCGCGTTTCGGTAGGCAGGTTGGAGTGCATTGCGATCCCTGGAGTACTTGGACTTCAACGGCCGCCGCAAGAAGGAGAACTCCAATGTCCCCGAAGAGACTCGTGATTGCGGCCGTGCTGCTCTTCTATTCCCTCGAGGCCACGGCAAGCCCGGCGCCCAGCTATCAGCAGGGCGGGAAGCTGGTCGGCACCGGCGCGGTGGGCGCTGCGGGCCAGGCAATCTCCGTCGCCATCTCGGCGGATGGGAACACGGCCATCGTGGGCGGCTATACCGACAACGGCAGCATCGGCGCGGTGTGGGTGTACACGCGTAGTGGTGGCGTGTGGAGCCAACAGGGCGCGAAGCTGGTCGGGACGGGCGCGGTAGGCACGGCGACGCAGGGAATCTCCGTCGCTCTGTCGGCGGATGGGAACACCGCCATTGTGGGGGGATCTGAGGACAACAGTAATGTTGGAGCTGCGTGGGTGTGGACGCGCAGCGCTGGCGTGTGGAGCCAACAGGGCGCCAAACTGGTCGGGACGGGCGCGGTGGGCACGCCGGAGCAGGGATACTCAGTCGCGATCTCGGCGGACGGGAACACCGCCATCGTGGGTGGCTGGGTCGACAACGGTTTTGCGGGCGCGGCGTGGGTGTGGACGCGCTCCGGCGGAGTGTGGAGTCAGCAGGGCGCCAAACTGGTTGGCAGCGGCGCGGTAGGCGGCAACGTGCACCAGGGAATCTCCGTGTCGCTCTCGGCGGACGGCAACACCGCCATCGTGGGCGGGAATGCTGACAACGGTTGGGCTGGAGCGGTGTGGGTGTGGACGCGCTCCGCTGGGGTGTGGAGTCAGCAGGGCGCGAAGCTGGTCGGCACGGGCGCGGTGGGCGGCAGCCCGGGCCAAGAACAGGGATACTCCGTCGCGCTTTCGGCGGACGGGAACACGGCGATGGAGTGTGGACCATTTGATGGGGGTAGCGTTGGCGCCGCGTGGGTGTGGACGCGAAGCGGCAGCGTGTGGAGCCAGCAAGGAGCGAAGCTGGTCGGAACCGGCGCGGTGGGTGCGCCGGACCAGGGATGGTCTCTTGCGTTGTCCGAGGACGGGAACACTGCCGCCGTGGGTGGGTACGGTGACAATGGCTACGTTGGCGCGGTTTGGGTCTGGACGCGCAGCGGCGGCGTGTGGAGCCAGCAAGGAGCGAAGCTGGTTGGAACCGGCGCAGCTGGCTCTGCGGAGCAGGGAGTCTCCGTTCGGTTGTCTGGCGACGGGTTGACCGCCATCGTGGGCGGGTATGCCGACAATGGCAACTCTGGCGCCGCATGGGTGTTCATCGATCCGACGCCGACGATCGCCTCCGTCCAGGATGTCCCGAACGATCAGGGCGGCAAGGTCAAGCTCTCCTGGAACGCCAGCGTCCTCGACGCGTACAGCGATCCCAATCTCTCGGCCTACGACATCCTGCGCTCGGCGCCACCCAATTTCGCGGCTACGGCGCCGGTGCAGGGAGCACGCGTCGTGCCGTTGGAGATGGGAAGGCCGCTGCCCGGGGAGATCATCGAGAGCCGGTATGGTGCGCAAACTTATTACTGGGAGCTGATGACCTCGGTGAACGCCCTCCACTATGTGTCGGGCTACAGCTACCTCGCGGCCACCACCGGTGACTCGATCGCGGGATCGAACCCCTACACGCTTTTCATGGTGGTGGCGCGCAATGCCTCCGGGTCGCTCTTCTGGCCCTCGGCTCCCGACAGCGGCTACTCGGTGGACAACCTGCCGCCCGGCGCTCCCGCGATCATCGCGTCCGTCTATCAGACCGGAGCGACGCACCTTCACTGGTCGCCGAACAGTGAGCCGGACTTCTCGCTCTATCGTTTGTATCGCGGCAACTCATCGGGGTTCGTGCCTGGCGTTGGAAACCTGATCGCGGCCCAGCCCGACACCGGCTACGCCGACGCGGGGCCGGCGGGAAGTTATTACAAGCTCTCGGCGGTGGACATTCACGGCAACGAGAGCGGCTTTGCGCTGTTCTCGCCGGCCGCGAATACCGGCGTGCCGGGTGGGGGTGAGGTGGCGTTTGCGCTGGAAGGGGTGTGGCCGAATCCGGCGAGGGCGAGCGGACTCAATGTCGCATTCGCGCTCGCGAGCGACGATGCGGCGCGGCTGGAGCTCTTGGACATGAGCGGGCGGCGCGTGGTGACAGAGGATGTGGGAGGGCTCGGCGCGGGGCGTCACACGGTGAATCTCGCCGAGCGACACAAGGTCGCGCCCGGGCTCTACTGGGTGAGGCTCACGCAGGGAGCGAACCAGCGCGTCACTCGGGCGGCGGTGCTCGAGTAGAGCGGAGACACGAGGAGGACGAACATGTCGAGTTCTGATCGGTCGAGAAGGATTCTCGCGCGTCTTGCCATGCTGTGCGGCTTGGGCGCGATGGTGGTGGCTGCCGGCTGCGCGAAGCCGGCGAAGCTGGCGCAGTACGAGGAGGCGGAGAAGCTGGCGCAGACGCACATTGCGATCTTCGACACCCTCGACTACACCGTCTTCACCTACCAGCAGTGGATGCGCTTTCACGAGAGTCATTCAGAGGATGTGACCGTGCACTGGCCCGATGGCCACGAGACCCACGGCCTCGAGCGGCACATCGCCGACCTCAAGGATCTGTTCGTCTATGCCCCGGACACGCGCATCAAAGTCCACACGGTGAAGATCGGCTCCGGCGAGTGGACCAGCGTGATCGGCATCATGGAGGGCACCTTCACGCAGCCCATGCCGGTCGCGAACGGCAAGCCCATCCCGCCCACGGGGAAGGCGTTCAAGATCAACATGTGTACTGTGGGCCACTGGAAGAACGGGGTGATGGACGAGGAGTACCTGTTCTGGGACAACCTCACCTACCTGAAGCAGATCGGTATCATGAAGTAGGCGTGGGCCAAGACGGCCGGTCCCGCTCGTGAAGTGACGGGTAGGAAAGAGGAGAGGGAAATGCCCAAGGTGGTGGTCGTCATCGGAGCCGGACAGATCGGGCAGGCGATCGCGCGGCGAATCAGTGCCGGAAGGCGACGCCCACGGAGGATCTGCTGAAGCTTCCGTTCCTGCTGCTCGATCAGGTGAAGGACTCACTGCATGCGTATCAACTCGCGAAGCGAGGCAATTCGCTGCGTGTCATGGCTGAGTCGGTGCGCTGGGGACGACGGGGCGCGAGGATCAATACGATCAGCCCGGGAATCGTCATGACGCCGCTGGCCAAGGACGAGTTGGCTGGACCGCGTGGCGCGGGATACCGGCGCATGATCGAGGGCTCCATGGCGAAGCGCGCGGGCACGCCCGACGAAGTAGGCGCCGTGGGCGCGCTCCTCATGGGGCCGGACGGTGGCTTCATTACCGGGAGTGACATCCTGATGGACGGTGGTGTGACTGCCGCCTACTGGTACGGCGACCTTGCCGAAGTTCGGGCGAACTAGAGCAATGACCCAGGAGATCAAGAACAAGGTTGTGGTCATCACGGGGGCGAGCAGCGGTAACGGCGCGGCAACCGCGCGCCGTCTCGCTGAACACGGAGCCCGACTCGTGCTGGGTGCGAGGCGACTCGACCGGCTCCAGGCGCTGGCTCGAGAGCTCGCGCTGGGCGATGAGGCGGCCGTCCAAACGGACGTGACCCAGTACACGCAGGTCGTTCACCTCGTGGATCACGCCGTGCGCACGCACGGGCGAATCGACGTGATCCTCAACAACGCCGGCATCATGCCGCACTCTCCGCTCGAGCGGCGGAAGGTGGAGGACTGGGAGCACACGATCGAAGCGGCCACATCATCAACGTGTCCTCGGTCGCCGGACACAAGGTGCGCCCGGGAAGCGCGGTTTATGCGGCGACGAAGACCGGCGTCCGCGTGATCTCGGAGGGCCTGCGGATGGAGGTCAAGCCCTACAACATCCGCACCACCGTGCTGTCACCCGGCGCGCTCGCCACGGATCTCGCCGACAGCATTACCGAACCGGATGTCGCCGCGGGCGTCCGCGAAGCCCTGAAGATGGCGCTCCCGGCCGACACCTTCGCCAACATGGTGGTGTTCGCCATGAGCCAGCCCGTCGACGTGGACGTCAACGAGATCTTGTTCCGACCCGTCAGCCAAGAGCTGTGAGAGGAAGAAGGAAGTTCGCCGTCTTCGGGCTGGCCGCGGTCGTGGCGCTGGCCTCGGCCTGGCTTTGCGGCTGCGCCGGGCCGCTCCAGTCGATGCCGGGAACGTTCGTGGCACGCACGGTCCCGATCAAGATCGCGGGGCGGGATCTTGAAGTCACCTACGTCACACCCGATGTTCCCCGGCAGCGCGAGGCCCTGATCGTGTTCGCGAGCGGGGATGCCGGCTATTGGGGCGTGAGCGGCGAGATCATCGAGCACCTGGCCGAGCAGCGCTACTACCTGGTGACCTACGACGCGCGCCAACTCATCGCGCGCGAAAAAGCGTCGGGAACACCGGCCAAGATCGAGCAGGTCGCGGCGCTCTACGACACCATGTTGGTGGACGCGAGACGCTCGCACGAGCTTCCCGACAGCATCCCGGCCATTGTGACCGGCTATTCGCGGGGCGCGAACTTCGTCGTCCTCTCGGCGGGGATCGAGAGTCTCCGGCAGCGCCTCGTCGGGGCCGTGGCGATCGCACTCACACGCCGGGCCGACTATCTGGAGCGACCCACGCCGAAGGATCCGCTCTCCTCCGTGCTGGTGGACGAAAAGGGCCGGCTTCTGACCTACGCGGCGATTCCATCCGCTGGACCGCTGCCCTTCGCGCTGATCCAGGCGAGCAACGACAGCTATATTGGCGCCGACGAAGCGCGCCAGCTCTTCGGCCCGGATGGTCCCAGCCGTCGGTTCTACAAGGTCGAGGGCAGCCATACCTTCGGCGGCGCACGCGACGTGCTGATGCGCGACCTCGATCAGGCTCTGGCATGGATCCTGGAATCCGCCGGCTCCAATTGAAGCCGGCCGCCGCGATGGACCGCGCGGCCCGGCCCGCGTCAGCTCAACCGAAGAACACGTAGGTGACCGCGATGGCCGCCAGCACCCCGATGACCTCGGTCGCGAGCGCGCAGGCGAGCGCGTGCCGCGTCTTTCGGATCCCAACCGATCCGAAGTAGACCGCCAGCACGTAGAACGTAGTTTCCGTGCTGCCCTGGATCACGCAGGACAGCCGGCCGGCGAACGGATCGGCGCCCAGGGCCTGCAT